>Ga0315276_10000097_pt1 | contig 67667 bp, 64 predicted proteins | sample YL17G05_0_MG_FD_204542 | JGI IMG/M metagenome (GOLD analysis project Ga0315276, IMG submission 204542) | Sediment microbial communities from Yellowstone Lake, YNP, Wyoming, USA - YL17G05_0 | ecosystem: Environmental > Aquatic > Freshwater > Lake > Sediment | place: USA: Wyoming | collected...
GCGCATCCTGGATGGCTTATTAACCTGCGCATGATTTTTTGGTAATGTTGCATTGGGAATGTGTTATGTATTAAAGGTTTTTGCTTACCTTCATCATACATTCCCCAACTTCAAGCTAAATATAACCGAACCTTTTATTTAAATTTGTGCTAAAATGCCTCTTGCAAAATATATGCAAAAGACTATTTATCCAATACCGGACATAAATTATATTAGGAGGGAGACTAGCCAAACTGGCCGTATTATCTTTTTAATAATCTTTTCGACTCTTCTTTTTTTAATAATAATCGGAAGGCTTTTTCAGCTTCAGATATTGAATTCTAAAATTTACAGCGATATTGCAAACAGCCAGCATTTTGGAGCAATCACTCTTAACGCGAAGCGCGGTGAAATATTGGTAAAAGATACTCATTCAGGCGATTTTTCGAAATTAGCGACAAATACCACCCTTAACCTTGTTTATGTGGATCCCCTTGTAGCAGAAGATAAGGTGGCTATTGCAAAAAATCTCGCTCCCCTGCTTTTTACTATGGATGATTACGACAAATGCACAAATAGCCCTGATGACTGCCTTTATAATTTAATTGATGAAACTCAGCAAAATCTATCGACCTCAAATGATAATGCTTGGTCTATAAATAATGACACTTCTTTAGAGGTTAAGCAGGATGATTCTAATTTCAAGGATTACACAACTATGGTCGATGAAGTTGCCGCCAGGATATTAAGGCAGATATCAAAAACCGAGGTGGATTTTGTGATTTTGAAAAGAGATGCAGATTCTGAATTAACATCAAACATTGTCAATGAACGTTTACCGGGAGTATTTGTTGACACTAAAAAGTTTATGATCTATGCCGACCCTACCCTTATACCTGAAAATCAGCTTAAAAAAACGGCACAAATCTTATCCACGATATTAAATGAATCTATCAGTGATCTTGAGCGCATACTTACAAAGCGTAAGGTCAGATATGTTTTCCTTAAGAATAAAATCGAACCTGAGATTTCAAGAAAAATTAAAGAATTAAAATTGAAAGGAGTTGTACTTCTTCCCGAGCATTGGCGTTATTATCCGGAAAACTCATTAGCATCTAATATTGTAGGATTCCTTAATTCCGATAAAATCGGTCAGTATGGAATCGAAGAATATTTTAATAATGAACTTGAGGGGAAAAAAGGCTCTATTTATGCCGAAAAGGATCCTTTTGGCCGGCAGATAACCGTTGGGAAAAGCGAGATCATAAACCCTGTTGACGGGGACACTGTAATCCTGACCATTGACCGTATTGTTCAGAAAGAAGTTGAAAAAATACTCGAAGAAGCTGTGAATCTTTACCATGCTGACAGTGGCCAGGTTGTGATTATGGACCCTTTTACAGGCGCGATTATCTCGATGGCGAATTATCCGACATTCAATCCAAATGATTATACCGAGGTATTTAAATTAAGGCCTTTGGACAATGGGGAACTAGTTGAAAAAACAGTCCCTCTTTATGTCCTCAACGACAAAAATAAATATATGCCAGCTTCTGACGCCGATATTTCAAACGATAATATGCAGAAATATGTATATGAAAATAAATTCGGGCCAGCTGTATTTAAAAATAAAGTAGTGTCTGATTATTATGAACCAGGTTCAGTTTTTAAGCCAATTGTGATGTCAATAGCCCTTGATGCTAAGGAGGTTGAGCCCCAGACAACATTTATGGACACGGGCCCCTTGAAAATTGATGAGTTTGAGATTAAAAATTCAACTAACCTATACAAAGGAAAAACTACTATGTCGGATGTCATTGCTTATTCCTTAAATACAGGGATGTCCTTTGTGGCCAAAAAAATCGGGAAAAATCTTATGTACCAATATCTTAAAGATTTTGGTTTTGGCGCCTATACAAACATACAGCTTGAAGGCGAGGCAAAAGGTGACCTTGTATATTATAAGAGATGGTCAAAAGCCCAGCTTCTTACAACTTCTTTCGGTCAGGGCATTGTTGTTACACCTCTTCAGGTAATAACCGGTTGGTGTGCGCTGGCTAATGGGGGTAAGCTGATGGAACCTTATATCGTTGACAGCATAATTCGCGAAGGAAAAGTCATAAAGACCGAACCCCAGATCATAAAGCGCGTTATTTCCGAAGAAACTTCCAGTATTATTACTGCAATGCTGGTTTATTCCGCGCGGTACGGATATGCCAAAGCAGGCGCTGTCGACGGATATCTTGTTGCCGGTAAAACCGGCACTTCACAGATCGCTGGTCCTGGCGGAAAATATGAAAAAGGCGATGGCGCTACCATAACTTCTTTCGCAGGATACGCACCCGCGTTACAGCCAAAATTCGTAATCCTGGTTAAATTCGACAGACCGCGTATAGGAGAAGGTACATGGGGTGAAACAACCGCCGCTCCGACTTTTAAGAAAATCACTGAATTTCTGATGAATTATTACAATATTCAACCATCCAAATAATTAAATATTGATTAATATTAAAATTAATTTTATAATAGTAATGTAATAAAAATTAACATTAAATAATATGACAACATTAAAAGATCATTTCAAGGCGTATAAAGCCTATTATTTTATTTTATTATTAATAATATTAATAGCAGCTGCAATATTTTATAGTAAGAGTGATTTTTATCAAAATCTTACTGGTGATGTTACGAAAACAAAAAATCTTGGGACCATCACTGTAAACCAGAATGGTGGCTTAGGAGCTATATTACTAAAAGATACCAAAGGACGGAATCCAATAACTATCAAAGCTTCCCCTTATACTGCAAAAGAGATGCAAACCGGCGACTACGTAATTTCTGTAGAACCTCCTGCAGGATATAACCTCTCTACTGTAACAGATATAAACAAAAAAGAGCTTATCCCACCGTATAAACAGACGCTAATATCTGCAGGTACAATCTTTTACAACGTGAACTACAAACCTGTAACTGAAACAAAAAATCTTGGGACCATCACTGTAAACCAGAATGATGGCTTAGGAGCTATATTACTAAAAGATACCAAAGGAGGGAATCCAATAACTATCAAAGCTTCCCCTTATACTGCAAAAGAGATGCAAACCGGCGACTACGTAATTTCTGTAGAACCTCCTGCAGGATATAACCTTTCTACTGTAACAGATATAAACAAAAAAGAGCTTATCCCACCGTATACACAGACGCTAATATCTGCAGGTACAATCTTTTACAACGTGAACTACAAACCTGTAACTAAATAATCAGTTCTCGTTTATGTTTATTTTTGAGGTCGTTTTTTTATATACAGTCAATTTTTATAGACCTAAAATTTATCAGAATATATAAAACATTATGTTGTAGTCTCTGATAAATTTGCCTGTTTTTTAATATAAGCTGCCATAGCCCTATAGCCAATCCGAGTAAGATGAATATGGTCAGATCTTTGATATTTTTTTCTATATCTTCAAGCGGTTCGAAAAGATTTCCCTGCCCAAATAAAAAAGGCGAGTTAAAACCGAAAAATATAATCAGAACAAAAGCAAATAAACTTATTTTATAAAATATTTTTTTCATAGTAGCAAGTCCGAAGTTACATCGGACCCTATTGAAACAATACAGGGACGCTCACCATGCAGCGTGTCTTAAAATTATTTATTAAAACGATTAACCGGTAGGGGTTACATTTGGCGTGAATTTGGCGACCATAAAAGTGTTCACCAAAGCATATGAAGTATAGACTATTACAATTCCAGTTATGCCAGCTACTATCATGTTTCTGGCATCTTTTGCACGTTCTTCATTTTCAAAAGCTGTAAGATACCAGAACCCAGCTGCAATTGTAAAAATAATCGTTATTGGACCAAGAAAAACCAATAGGAGCCTAATCACACTTCCAATCTCATTTATAGTCAGAGTAGCGTTACCGGCTATTATTGTTTCTGGATTTTTTACTACATAAATAGCATTAACTATATTACTGGCCAAAAGTAAAACAAGCATGCCGATTCCGCTATAAATAAGATTATTTTTTTCCTTAGTTATTTTTTCTTCATTTCCTTGTGCAATCACCATTTTAATTCCACTTAAAGTCATCATAAACACAATAACCGATCCAACAAGCCATTTCAGATAATCAGTAACGCTTCTTAATTGGTCGTTTCCAGCTTTAAAATCAATTAGCGCATTTGAAGTCGCTTTTTCAGGGTTGAATATATTCGCGATATTTTCAGCGGTCATGATTACAATAAACCCTAAAAAAAGCCATAAGAAATTCATTTTATATTTAGTAATAACATCTTCTTTACCGCGGGCCCATATAAAGTTAAAGGCATAAAGAAGTCCCATTACAACCCCTAAGCCCCCCACTAAATATTTTATCAGGCTAATTCCTCTCTTTATGACATTTGCCGCAATGTCTTCACCAGTGGATCCTGGAAGTCCTTTAAAACTGGGTAGTTTGGATTCCAGAAATTTAGACCAATCGCCCAATGAATCCTGAGCGTAAACCATATTCATAAACACAAATAGAAAAAGGCAGAAAAGCGCAACTGGCCAAAGTGTTTTGAGTACTTTTATTAATTTATCAGTCATTGTATTTTTAATTTCATTTATATTTTATCATAAACGAAATGACGATACAACTTTGTGAAAAATACAAATTACAAGATACAATTTACTCTTCTCTTCGAGCCTGAGGGCCGTCAGAGTCTCGAACGGCGAGCCTGAGCAATATAATACAATGCTCAGGTTTACACGTCTCTGCAGTAATGCTGTCGCCTCAGAGCCGAAGGCAAAAAAATTACAATATCCAAATTTCAAATCACAATTTGTATTTTGGAGTTGTAATTTGTATATTTGTTGTATCGTTGTTTCGTTATAAAAATGATTTGCATATAAGAGATAATTGGTATAAACTAGCCAAGCTTATTGTTTATGTAATTTTATGGCCAAGAAATCTACACCCAAAAAACAGACCTCAAATTCACAATCGAAGTGCCGTTATAAGGCATTTCAAAATTTCGCAAGAAAACGGTTGTTAAATTCGGTTAATTTAACAACTTGTCCTAAGTGTAAAGAGGCGATACCAATGCATACCGTTTGCCATACCTGCGGTCAATTTAATGGAAGGCAGGTTATTGATATGGGCAAAAAAGTTGATAAAATTACTAAAATAAAAGCGTAATAATTTGTGATTTGTGAATTGTGAATTGTGATTTGAATCACAAATCAGAAATCTAAGATCATAAATCTTTAACAATATGGCCAGCTGGAGACACCTATCGCGCATTATAGTTATGCAAAGTTTCTTCGAAAACCTTATGCGTGCCAGTGGTGATTTTGATAGTATTTTAGATTATAACCTCAAAGAATACGGCGATAAAATAACTGATACAAAATTTGCGCTCAATCTGGTAGCCAAAATAAAACGTGGCAGGAAAAAGATTGAAAAATTCATCAAAAAATACGCTCCCGAATGGCCTTTGGATAAAATGAATCCTATTGATAGGGTCATTCTTACCATTGGAATCTGTGAACTTATAAATCCTGAAAAGGATGTGCCTGTTAATGTTGCAATAAATGAGGCGATTGAACTGGCAAAAGCATTTGGCGACGATAATAGCGGAAAATTTATCAATGGGGTTCTGAATGCTGTTGCTCACGACAAAACAATTAAAAAGTAATATACTTATTACAATTCATGTTGTTTATCATGTTGTTTATCAAATAGTTTAACCACATGAACAGCCACATGAAGAATTACTTGATAAACAATAAGTAACATGTACAAAAAACTTGAAAAAAAAATCGGTTTCAAATTTAAAGACGCAAAACTAATAAAAAATGCTTTTATCCACCGTTCTTATTTAAATGAACATAAAAACAGCGAGATGGACAGCAATGAGCGTTTGGAATTTTTAGGAGACGCGGTTTTGGAGCTGGTCGTCACAGAATATTTATTTACAAATTATCCAAACCCTGAAGGCGAGCTTACTAACTGGCGCTCCGCTTTGGTAAAAGGGGAAATGCTTGCTAAAATTTCCAGGCAATTGGATCTCGGGCAATATCTTTATTTAAGCCATGGCGAGGAAAATTCAGGCGGACGAGAAAAAGATTATCTCCTTGCCAATACATTTGAGTCATTAATAGGTGTTATTTATTTAGAATTAGGGTATAAAAAGGCCAAAGGTTTTATCGAAAAGTTTTTGCTCGTACACTTAAAAGACATTCTTGAAAAAGGCGCCCATATAGACGCGAAATCCAAATTTCAGGAATTAGCTCAGGATAGAACTGGCATTACACCGGTTTATCAGCTACTTCATGATGAAGGCCCTGACCACGATAAAACTTTTACAATGGGCGCATATATAGGCGAACGAATAGTCGGAAAGGGGAAGGGGAGCAGTAAACAATCGGCAGAGCAAAAAGCTGCAGAAGATGCACTCAGCAGACTTAAATGGTAAATCTAGTTTATTAAAGATTGACCATTGACCTTTAACTGGATATTAAGTCAAAAGTTAAATGTCAAAAGTCAATTGTTATTTAGGAAGTATCCTGACCTGCCTTTGTTCGCCTTCACCTATGCTTTCGGTTATGACCAGATTTTTGAATTTATCGCTGTTGGCAAGATGTGTGTGGACTTTTCTTCGCAAGTAAGGGTTCATCGGCGGGAGTTTTACTTCTTTTTGGCTTGATACTGCCAATTCAGCTTTTCGTTCCGCAAGGCGGATAACGCTTTCCTCCTGCCTTTTTTTATAACCATCCACATCTATTATTACCTGTTTTTTGCTTTCAACACCTTGTTTCCACAGGAGACATTTTAAAATATGCTGAAGCGCAGCAATTGTTTCTCCGTGCCATCCTATAAGAAGGCTGGAATTCGCGGTTTCGATTTCAGTGTAATAGACATCCTTACCTTCTTTAGTGATTTTAACGCCTGTATAAGAAATCTTCAGTATATCAAGCAACTTTTCCAAAGTTTCTTTTATTAATAGTTCCATATATATAATTTTACGTGAAGTAGTCTAACGAAAAATTCATTTAAGGGCAACAATTAATATTGGGTTATGTTAATTGTCTTTTGCGTGATTTACTACAAGTTGCTGACCGATGGCAAATAATGTCGAAACTCCCCAATAAAAACCAACTGCGGCAGGCAGGCTTGCAGTAAATAAAGCGATCATTACAGGCAGAAAATATTGCATCATATTATTCATCATCGGTAACGCCGCATTTGAATTATTTTTCTGCACTTTGGAAAGGCTTAATTTGATTTGCAGGAATTGCAAGCCACCAACGATTATCGGGAGCGCAAGAAGATTTACTTTTGTTAAGTCGATTAATCCAAGGAAAACAGGATTCACAATTTGAAGGTCAAAACCTTTTAATGGCACATAAAGAAGGCCTTTGTCCATTAAATTAAGACTATCCCTGACTACGTAAAACAAAGCAATCAGGATGGGAAACTGTATTAACATCGGAAGACAGCTTCCTAAGGGGCTGACCTTATGCTTTTTCCAGATCGCCATTGTTTCCTGGGCAAGCCGTTGAGGGTCATTTTTGTATTTTTCTTTTAAAGCGTCAAGTTGAGGCTGAACTATTTGCAGTTGTTTTTGGGATTTCAGGGCTTTTTGGTTAGGCCCTAATAAAATAACTTTTATTAATATAGTTAAAATAATGATAGCCCATCCCAAATTGTGGCCAGGCAGTTTCGACACAAAGAAAATCAGTATATTGAAAATCGGCTGGTAAAGGATCTGATTCCACACTCGCTTTAAAAATGATGGCTGGGCCAGATTAATTTCATGGAAAAAGTTTTTGCTTTTTCCGTTTAGTGTCGTCTGGAACGTAATCCTATAACGGCCTTCTGCGTCAAATAATTTCGTGCTCCATAGGCCGTATTTGATATTTGAATTTTTTGTCGGTTCAATAGTTATGTCTTTTTGACTGTCGCAGTATTTTAAATCATCGATTTTTACCCCTTTTTCCGTCCATTCGCCATTTTGGTAGAATTCAACGAGTAATGGATTTTCGGGACATTGGCTTTTAACGGTTATGGATTCAGGGGTTTTATTCTGGATATTTAGGATGACTTCATTACCTATGACGAATTTTGACTTGGATGAAATAATAATATCATCATTGATATTACTGTTATCCGTTTTATTTCCGCTAAAAAGCTGGATCACCAGTAGAAGGATCAAAAAGATGAAAAGGTAACGGATTATTTTATTCTGCATAATTACTCGATGTTATTAAAAAAATTTTTAACGCAATCATTTATCTCATGGAAGCCGGCATTTTTGTCAGATATTGCAGACTTTGCTATAACCAGTGCTTTGATATTTTTTTTTAAACTCGGAAGATTAAGCCTTAAAGCTTCATGGATCTGTCTGCGCAGTCGGTTTCTGTCATTTGCTTTTTTATAAATTTTTTTACTCACTATAACGGCGAACTGGGAAGGCCCGGCTTCAGAATCCGCATATTTAAATATCAAAAAATGATTTTTAATTATTTTGCTTCTATCAAATAAAGCCTCAATTAACCTTTTGTTGCCGATGCGATGTTTTCTGTTCAGCATAAATTAAGCGCTGAGCCTATGGCGTCCTTTGCTTCGGCGGCGATTTATAACTTTTCTGCCGCCCTTTGTTGACATTCTGGCCTGAAATCCATGCCGCTTATGAAGTTTTCGTTTATTTCTTTTGCTAAGCATTTTTAAAGTTCATTAAAAGGCTCTGCTAGCTTAAAGCCCGTAAGCAAAAAAGTCAAACCCTTTCAATGACCTATTGGCGCTCCAATAGGAATCAGAAGTATTCATCAATAAAATCTTTGACCTTTTTGAGTTTTTTGACTACCAGTTCATCGTCTCCTGCACCCAGTTCAGCCGGGCGTACACGCACGCTTATTGAACCATCATATTTGTTTAATTTCAGCTTTTTAAGGAAGCTTTCCAAAGGTAAAATTCCTTCATTTGGCAGAGAGTATTCTTTACCGCGGCGCACGTTTGACAGATGTACATGCACAACAAGTTTTTTTAAATATTCATAAAAACGTATCAAATCGGTTTTTTTGGAGGCGGTCATTGAGCAGTCCAAAGCTACCATTCCAAATTTTTTCAGGTCATCAATGTTATTCAAAGCCCGTTCCGGAAGGAATCCTAAAAATGTTTTTCCGCCTGCGTTAGCAAGGGCTATCTGAATATTTCTTTTTTTTCTGAGAATAGGCACTTCCCTTTTAAGCCATTTGGTAAATTTGAAATCCATAAATTTCGGAGGCGTTACCACGACAAGCGGGCATTTCAGATAAACAGCCATTTCAACAACGTGCTGAACGCTTTTTTCACCGCCCTCCATCGGCGCATGCAATGCGATAACGGGAACATCGAATTCCTGAGATAGTTTTTTGATGTATTCGGCATTCTGAGTATCAAAATTATTCTTGTCGACTTCGATTTCAATTCCGTCATAACCGGCCTTTTTCACAAACTCAAAAATACGGTTAAGGCCGTATTTATGCAAAGATGAAGTATGTAATATAATCATTTTTTATTGTTTATTTCTTTAATATTATATCAGATTTTAACTTATATTATCAAGTTAACTATTTTTTGGCATAACCCATTTTTTCAGCTTCCTTTGAATCAGAAAAATAAATCCTGTTTTTTAAGCTTATATTCAAAGCCCGTTTATCTAAGACCGAATAGTAGTATTTTCCCTGTTTGCTTGCCATAAATTGGGCATTTGCCGGAATGTCGTTTGCCTGATAAAAGTTTTTTAAATCAATTGAATTCAACGCAATTTCAAATTTTTGCCCATCATCAAGATCTATGATGTTATTCGGACTGTACGCGATTCTCACATTTAGGCCGCTAATTTCACCTAACAGTTTCCCATTTTTAATCTCCATTAATTTTATGGTCGGAATACCCTGATTAACTTCATCCGTAAATTTTATTTCAGGAAAATTATTTTTCGTTGCGCGGAAATAGCCGATAGAATAACCAGATGTTAATCCGATTATAAGAATTATAATTATTGAAATCGTAATATTGATATGTTGTATCTTATTCATAATAAAAAATTACATCCACAAATTTTCGGGTTTATTTCTGTCTTGTTCCCATTTCCAGGGATTATTTAAAATATAATTATAAATTTCCTCAGATTCTTTTTCGCCAAAAATTATATGATCGTAAAATCGCGATATCCATCCGAACCCTAGGTTAATATTTTTACGGATTTCAAATGTTGTCTGGCCTTTAAGCCAACGGATAATTTCACCTAATGTGTTTTTACCCATTGGATTGTATTTTCCGGTAATGCCGCCATTCCCGTTCCCCGTAAAGACGCGATTAATCGCGTCTTTACGGGGATTCGGATTAACGTTATTGATTATTATAACCCCGTGCACATGGTTCGGCATTACAACCCATGCACCCAATTCCGTAAACGGAAAATGTGACGGTATGTTTTGCCAACAAATTGCGGCCGCATTCCCCATTTCATTCAATCCCATAATCCCGTTTCGGATTTCTCCAAAATATTCCATGCGATTTTTCGTGCATATCGTTACAAAATATTCACCATCTGAGGAATAATCCCAATGTTTTAACCGGGTCGTCTCAATCCTATATTTATTTTTAAACAATGTCATAAAAAAATTCCCTCACGCAATAAAATATTGTCGGGAAGGATATTTAGGTTTAAATTGGAGCATAGTGTACAAGAAAAAAATTATAATGTCAACATATATTTTTATTTTAGGCAAGACACCTGAACTTTCAATCGCAGAGCTTTATGCACGATACCCGAAGACTGAGTTTCAGTTTATCGGTGATGGGTTTATTGTCCTGGACACGGATATTGAAATAGACCAATCAGAATTCGACAAATTGGGCGGTTCAGTAAAATGCGCCAAAGTTGTCAGTGAATCAGCCAAAGGGAATCTTATACAAAATCTTTCCGATTTGCTTTTCACCCATTATAAGGGAACGAAACTTGATTACGGTCTGAGTATTTACGAATATCCGGAAAAACAGCTCCGCACAATTCTTCTTGAGCTGAAAAAAGAACTAAGAAAAGGAGATATAAAATCCAGATTTATAAACAATCAATTTACAAATATAACTGCTGCCCAATATAAATCAATAAAGAATAAAGGAGTTGAGATAGTTGTTGCAAAAATCAGTAATACATTCCAAATCGCTGAGGTTGTTGGCGTGCAGGATATAGACGCGTATGGAAAACGCGATTATGGAAAACCATTTCGTGACATGCGAATGGGTATGTTGCCCCCTAAATTGGCCCAAATACTCGTAAATCTGGCTGGGGCAAAAGGAACAATATGGGATCCGTTTTGTGGCAGCGGAACAGTTACTATGGAGGGGGTTTTAATTGGTCACGATATGATTGGCACAGATATAAATCCTTTATATATAGAGGGGGCGAGAAAAAATATCGAATGGCTTAAAAGGGAATTTGGAGTCAAAAAAAGCGCTGATTTATTTGTGCATGACGCAACAAAAACATTTAAAGAAAAGTTTGATGCAATCGTATTTGAGGGTGATTTAGGTTTGCCTCATAACCAATATATAAAACCTGAGCTGTTGCAAAAAATAATCGATAAACTGGATAATCTTTATATCAGTTTTTTTGAGAATCTGAAGAGGATGAAATGCGACAGGCCAGTAGTTTGCGCTTTGCCGTTTTTCCGAATGCGAGATGGTTATGAGAAAGATATGAAAAAAACAATAGAGCAAATTGAAAAAATGGGTTTTAAGAGAATCCCTTTATTGCCCGATACAATTCAGGGAAAAGATAAATTTAAACTGAAATATGCCCGCGAAGATCAGGCGGTAGGAAGGGCGATTTATAAATTTCAGTATATATTATAAAAGCCCCAAGCCATGCAATTGAATACAAAGCTTACATTTAGGTATTTTTGGAACCATATCAAACGATATAAATTTTTGGCTGCCATCGCTATTTTTTCAATGATTGCTGTTGTAGGCCTTGAGCTTTTGGCGCCATATTTTTACAAAGTTTTTTTTGATACTTTAACAGGAGCTCAGGATTATTTAGCCACATCGCCAAAGCTGGTCAAAATAATCATTATTATTGCAGGCCTGCATCTTGCATCTTTGCTATTTCGCAGATTAGGGGATTTTGTAAATATACCTTTGTATTCACGCGTGATGTCCAATATTTACTATGGGTGTTTTAATTATCTTCACAAACATTCTTACAATTTTTTTAATAATAATTTTACAGGGTCTTTAGTTAAAAAAGTCAACCGAACTGTATACGCTTTTGAAGGTATAACCGATAAAATTTACTATGAACTGCTTCCACTAATTCTTCGGATTCTGATTATTTTTATCGTTCTTTTATGGCTACATCCGCTTATCGGTGTAGTTATGTTGGCGTGGACAATTTTATTTTTGGTATTTAATTATTTATTTACACTTTATAAATGGAAATTTGATACTTCCAGGGCTAAAGCCGATACTAAAATAACAGGCGTGCTGGCAGATACCATCACCAATAACGCCAATGTAAAAATGTTCGCCTCATTGGGATTTGAGTTGAAATATTTTAAAGATGTTCTCAATGACTGGGTAAAAAAAATCTGTTTTACCTGGAGACTGGATTTTATAGCTTCGACTTTGCAGGCATTAGCTATGGTCATTCTTGAATTTTTAATATTTTATTTTGCGATTGGATATTGGAGCAAAGGTATGTTGACTATCGGAGATTTTGTCTGGATACAGGCTTACCTGATTGATTTATTTGGCAGGCTTTGGAGTTTTGGGCGCACTGTCCGTGATATGTATGTGCGCCTGGCAGACGCTGAGGAAATGATCGTTATTTTAAACAAAAAGCATGAGGTTCGCGATACGTATAATGCTAAAAATATCAGTATTGTGCGGGGAGAAGTTGAATTTAGGAATGTTTCTTTTTTCTATCAGAAAGGAGGTGCAGTGATAAATGATTTAAGTATGAAAATCAAATCCGGAGAAAAGGTGGCTTTAATCGGCCCTTCCGGTGGCGGAAAATCCACAATTACAAGATTGCTTTTACGTTTTTTTGATATAAATAAAGGCGAAATATTAATCGATGGGCAGGATATTAAAAAAGTAACCCAGGACAGCCTGCGTTCCCAGATCAGTTTTGTGCCTCAGGACCCAATTCTCTTTCATCGCACATTAATGGAAAATATCCGTTACGGAAGGCATGACGCTAGCGAAGAAGAAGTTATTGTTGCAGCTAAAATGGCGAATTGCCATGACTTTATTATGAAATTTCCAGATAAATATAATACTTATGTAGGTGAGCGAGGCGTTAAGCTTTCTGGAGGAGAGCGACAGCGTGTTGCCATAGCAAGGGCGATTTTAGCTAATGCACCGATATTAGTTTTAGACGAGGCTACCAGCAGTTTGGATTCTGAATCTGAAATGCTGATTCAGGAGGCACTTCAAAATTTAATGAAGCAGAAGACCACTATTGTCATAGCGCACCGTTTATCGACAATAATGAAAATGGATAGAATCCTTGTCTTGCAGGATGGACAAATCGTGGAAGAGGGTAGCCATGCAGATTTACTTTCTAATCAAAGCGGGCTTTATAAAAGGTTGTGGGATCTGCAGGTGGGAGGATATGTGAATGAATAATAAGTCGTATCGATTATGAAAATCGCTGTTTTAATCTCCGGCGGGGTGGATAGTAGTGTCGCTTTACGATTACTGAAAGATGAAGGCAATGACCTTACTGCTTTTTATCTGAAAATCTGGCTGGAAGATGAACTTCAGTATTTAGGCGAGTGCCCGTGGGAAGATGATTTAAAATATGTCCGCCAGGTTTGCAAAGACGCGGATGTTCCTCTTGAAATTGTGAATATGCAGAAGGAGTACTGGGATACAGTTGTCCGTTATACAATTGATGAATGTAAAGCTGGTCGTACACCTAATCCCGATATTTTCTGCAATCAACGCATAAAGTTTGGACATTTTTACGACAAAATTGATAAATCTTTTGAAAAAGTTGCAACTGGCCATTATGCACAGGTCGAGGAAAAGGACGGAATTTTTTATTTAAAAAAATCACCTGATCCCGTTAAGGACCAGACATATTTTTTGTCACACCTTAGCCAGAAACAGCTTAGCCGCGCGATTTTTCTAATCGGCAAATACACAAAATCCGAAGTCCGAAAACTCGCGAAAAAATATGATCTGCCGAATAAGGACCGAAAAGATAGCCAAGGCATCTGTTTTTTGGGGAAAATCCCATATCGTGAATTCATAAAACAGCACTTGGGCGAAAAACCCGGAGATTTTATTGAGAAATCAACCAGCGAAAAAATTGGCGAACATAAAGGTCATTGGTTTTACACAATCGGCCAGCGGTTCGGACTTGGACTTTCCGGAGGGCCGTGGTTTGTTGTGGATAAGGATGTTAAGAAAAATATAATTTATCTGGCGCAGGGATACGAGCCGAAAGAGGTTTATCGGAAAGAATTTGATGTGGTGAATATGAATTGGATTTCACCTGTAAAGACGCGATTAATCGCGTCTTTACAGGTGAAGGTGCGACATGGTAAATCCATTCATCTGTGTACTGTAAAACAGGATAGAAATAAATTGCATGTTATCCTAAAAAAACCGGTTCACGGCATCGCGCCGGGGCAGTTCGCTGTATTCTATGATGGAGATGTGTGTTTAGGCGGAGGGATGATAATTTAAGCAGATAAATTATGACTGATCAACCAAATGAAAATGAAATTGAATTGTCCGATGAGCATATTGAACTTGCTCAATTTCTTGATGACATATTTAAATTGGACCAAATCGATCCGAATCGTATACATGCAACTGAATGTCTTAAAATGTTACTTGAAAGAGAGCAAGATTTTATTGGAACTCCATTAGAAAAATCTTTTTGGAATGCAGTTAGCCTTGAATCTTTTCATATTGCCCAACAAAAAGCTTTTAAGGGAAATCTCAAAGATGTGAAACATTTCTTAAATCAGTCATTAGAAGCAGCTCAAAAAGGCGTTAGCGATGAATGGCTTTCATATATAAGAGGTACAAAATGTTATTTTGACGGGGATATGGATGGACTGCAAAAAGAAATTTCTAAAGGAGGAATGGGTAAAGATATCTTAAGACGATTATATATAGGATTTAAAAAAAGAAGATCAGTAAATTATTCAGAAGATTATTCAGGCAAATAATTATTGATTAACAGATTTTTTGAACATTTTTTGTTATATTTTTTTGACAAAAGAGCTTTTTAAATAGAAAATATAATACTTAATCAATAATTATAAATAAAATGGATAAAATTGATATTACACCAGATCGGTCAATCGGCGCACCACAGGAGACTGATCATATCGGAGCGTCGGCAGAATTGATTTCTGATACACGGCCTGCCGTGGCTACCATTACAGCGAAAGCCGAGACGAATGTCGAAGTCGCGACATCTGCCGAGAATCCCGTATTAGCAACTTACCGTCAGGAATATGACCGTATGTCCGATAATGTCAAAAATCGTTGCCCTTGGGAAACAGTTGCTGCAAGACTGCTTGCAAATAATTTTGAAAAGCTAAAAATAGCTTAGGCGATGAGGGGTGGCGGTCAGCTAGTCGGCATCAGTGCAGAGGGAAAAGCGCTGTTCAAAGATAAAGGTGTGGAACCCGTGATGTATGGTTATGATAAGGAAGGCAAGCTGCTTCAAATCTATAACCGCAATCCAAAGCAAATGGAGCAGGTTAAAAGATGGGCTGATTATTCTGAAATCCGTGCTCAGGTCATGAAAGACGGGTATGAACTCTTTGCTGATGACGGCAGTTACGGCTTCAGCGAAGAAATGAGGCAAGTCACGGAACATACCGGAGAGCCATTTGTCGCCAGTGAGAATAGAAAAGAATGCCGTGTTTCCTGGCTGGAATCCGGTGATAAGCCCCGCCTCGCCCGAAGCGTCTTTTTCGGCCCAGGTAGCATAGGTGGTGGGCACGTGTACGACTTCCGTCCTGGTGATCGGGATTACAGTTATGGCGCGGTCCGCCGGCTAAGGGTCTAGGGTTTGAGTATTTATTTCGGCATTTTTTCCGTGATCTTCACCATCCTATCCAGCGCTTTTTTCGCTTTTTTCATAATAACTGCCGGCAGATCGATTGTTTGGTCGGAGCGAGGGGATTTGAGGACTTGCAGAATGTCTTTTAACATCACTTTTTTCATGTATGGGCAAAGGACGCAGGTGCCGACAATCCGTTTTTCCGGATGTTCGACTTTCATGCGATCGGAAAGGCCGCATTCGGTTACAAGCATTATGTCTTTGGCATCAGTTTTTCTGACATACTTAATCATTCCTTCCGTACCACCGGACATGTCTACCTTATCAATGACCGAAGGCATGCATTCTAGATGCGCCAGTATTTTTACGCCCGGATAATCTTTTCGGACTTCATCGATTGTTTTTGGGGAGAATTTTTCATGCACAATACATCTCCCATACCATCCGATCATCTTTTTTTTGGTCAGAGGCTGGAGGTTTTTCGCCATCAACTCATCTGGCAGGAAAATTATTTGTTTCTGGCGCATAGCCTCGATTATCCGTAGCGCGTTACCGGAAGTACAGCACGCATCGCATTCAGCTTTTACAGCAGCAGTTGTGTTCACATAACATACAATTCCCGCCTCCGGATATTTTTTGCGTAAATTCCGTACATCTTTTGGGGTTATGGATTCTGCCAAAGAGCATCCCGATATAACCGGAACAACTACTGTTTTTTTAGGATTCATTATTTTTGCCGTTTCCGCCATGAAATGAACACTGCAGAAAACAATTATTTTAGAGTCTGTTTTAGCGGCTTCTCTGCTTAATCCATAAGAGTCTCCAACAAAATCCGCTACACCATAAATGATATCCGGTGTCTGATATGAATGTGCGAGGATTATCGCGTTTTTTTCTTTTTTCAGCTTGTTTATTTCAAGCGTCATAGGCGCTATTACAGCGCAATCGGATTCTGACCAGCCGACATGGGATAGCTTATCGAAAAGCCTTTCGGTTTCCCTGTGGATTTGATTGATTGAGAATTCCATTTTATTAACGCAATGACGATACAACGATACGACGAAACGACAAATGTTGCGTCGTTGTGTCGTCGTTTCGTTTTTTTGTTGTGCTAGAAGTGTGATTGTTTTTTTTAAAAAATCAAGTTGCAGTTATGAATTTTATTATTAAAAAATAAATTTAATTTTTGTAAACTAAAATTAATTGACGCATTGACTAAAAATCTATAAAAACTCTTCGTACTTTTAATACTGTTCTTTTACACGACCAACACTAGATCAGATAAACAAACACCCATTTTTTTCAATAAAAATGCTGCCCATCCAAAATAGCGATTTTTTGTCGCCATTTTTTAGTGGCGTTAGGAATTCGCTATTTTTTGTGCGGCATGAGTTGGAAATCCGGTAATTTCCGGAGGGGAACAGTTTATCTAATTCAGTCAGCATTTTTTATAGATGAGGACACCTTCTTACTTAATTTCTAATATCTAATCTCTAATATCTAATGGAATTTATCAAAAATATTAGATATTAGGCATTAGAGATTAGATATTAAAATAAGACTAATGCGCAAAATTAAGTAAGAAGGTGTCCTCATAGTGAGGCGCTAACGCAACCCGCGGACATTGGGTCCGCATCAGCGCTCCAGACTGGAGCAATCGCAAGGAGAAAGACCATGCAGCCTAAGATTTACTCCCTCGACCAGATCCTCGCCCTCCTCACCCTGACCCCCGAGTCGCTCTTCCGCGACTACGGCCGCATCCGGATCCTCGATCCGAACAGCCGCGACCCCAAGTTCGTCCCGGTACTCAAGGGCAACGACGACACCGTCGACCTGCCTGGGGACGCCGTGGACATCATGAGCGTCGGCTTCGCCGGCGAGGGCAACCTGCGCATCTCCGTGACGGGCGACATGCCCACCGAGCTGGCCACCCAGCTCTTCAACGCCATCAACTGGCGGACCCTCGAGACCGACGGGACGAACAACGCCACCTACGGCTTCTTCTACACCAAGGACGGCAAGTACTCCCACTTCCTCAGGGTGAAGGACAACCCCGAGGCGATCCGTCTCGGCGGCATCCACGACAAGGCCGTGATGACCAAGTTCGAGTTCGCCGGGCTCCGGAACGGGACGCTCGTCCTCTCGATCCTCGCGGACAACCACGCCTACCAGACGGAGATCCGGCCCGACGACATCCGTGGGACGGGAACCCCCAACCTCCGCTGGACCTGCCTCGACACCAAGGTCGACGTCCTCGACATCAGCAGCCGCGTCATCGACGACAAGGTCGTGACGATGCTCGCGACGAGGGACGGCGTCTTCGTCTGCCTCGACAACAAGGAGATCGTCCACTACGAGGCGACCCGTGGCATGGTCGTGCCTGTCATCAGCGGCTGGTTCGCCGGCCGCTTCCACCACCCGACCACCGGGTCCGACAAGGACACGGCGGGCCGCACCATCGGCTTCATCGGCCAGAAGGGGAAGGAGATCGACTTCTTCCTCGCCCCCCTCAAGCAGGAGGGCAAGGTGACCGCCGTCAGCCTCGACCCGAGCTTCCGCACCTACCTCCGGTCGGATGACGTCCGCGTCATCCCCGGCAACGACTACCGCTGGTACGTCGGCGCCGTCGACCAGATGGTCGCCATCGAGAACCCGCGCATCTAGGTGACATCAAGGGGTACGCGCACGACAGACGCTACCCCTCTCTGCCGGCATAACTACCGCTGGCCAAAAAAAATGCTGCCTGATCAGCTAGTCTTGGTTGCTGGTAAACGTCCCCAACCCGGGTGACTGAGCCGAGACAATAAGGCAGTGTTTTCCCTTCCTCTTCGGACTGTGTTCGTGGGGGGAGGGTTTTTTTGACCACAGATTTTTAGGATTTTTTTTCTTGATTTACAGGATTGATCCGTTTATTAGCAAGTAGATATTCAGAAAAATAAATAATTCATATTTCATTCCGTACTTCCATAAATCTGATAGACATTCCAATTCTGCAAATTCAAATTAAATTCGTGTTATCTTTGGTCAAAATCATGTAAATCAAGGTTCCAACTCCCACTAAAAATCCGCGGGTCCGATTCCGAAAAACCAGAACCCGATTTATTTTTTTGTGGTAGAATGTATTTAAATTGAAATAGCTATGAGAAAAATTTTTTCAATTTTTGTAATTTTTGTAATTTTTGTATTTCCTACGAAGGTTTTCGGCTATTCAGATGTGGCGTCGGATTACAGTTATAAAACCGCTATTGATTACATAACTGACAAGGGGATTGTTCAGGGATACACTGACGGTACATTTAAACCGAATGCAAAAATCAATCGTGCAGAATTTACGAAAATTGTTGTAGGAGCTGGTCTTTCTTACGATCCTTCAAAGGACCCTTCCGGTTTTGATATCTATTCTTATGCTGGACTCAATTTTTCTGATTTGGAACCAAAAGCATGGTACATTCCTTATCTCAGAAAAGCTGTAGAGAATAATATTATTTCAGGGTATATGGATCGAACCTTCAAACCTGGTTCAGAAATAAATCTTGTAGAAGCTTCAAAAATCCTTGTAAAGACTTTTAACGTTCCAACAATTGAGCCTAAGGGTAATGAATGGTATAGCGAATACATCGAAACAATGGCGGATTTAAAATATATCCCTCCCTCATTCGGTTATCTGGCACAACCGGTTACCCGCGGAGAAATGGCGGAGATGATTTGGAGAATCCTCGAAAAAAAATCCGACCAGGAATCCGTAACTATTTCGGAATTAAATAACCCCTGTTATCCGCTTGGCGAGGATGTGCCGTCAAATATTGATATGACCCGCATCCGTTCAACATGGCTTTCGTGGTACAACGATGCACGCGCAAAAGCTTGGCTTACCGCATATAAATATAATGAACAATTAAATCGTTCTGCAATTGCGTGGTCGGAACAATCTGAAATCAAAGGTTATATGGATCATAAACGAAATCCCGGCGATAGTTATTACGATTACTACAAAATTGCGGCATGGTTTAAGGATCTTGGGCTGGAATTCAAAAATGTTTACCGCGTCACATTTACCGAAAACATCGGGTGGGGTCCGTATAAATGCTCAAAAACTGATTGCACCGATGACTTGCTTTCTGCAATCCGATACACATTTGATTTTTATATGGCAGAAAAAGGTAAGGCGAGTTCAGCACATTACGACAGTGTGATGAATAAATACTTCAAAGAAATAGGATTGGGTATCGCGATTGATGAAAAAGCGGGAAAGTATTACCTTACCGTTCATTATGGAACGGAAATCACGTCGAATCCGTGGGGGATATGTAAGTAAAATTAGAATTTTTGCCAAAAATATGATAAATTTTTGATTAAGAAAATATTTTTTAATAAAAATAAAAATGCAATTATCAATATTTATTGCTCAATTATATGCCGTTGCCTTTCTAGCTATCGGCTTAGGTTTATTTATTACGCCAAAATATTATACAAAAGCTTATGCGGAGATGATGAAAGACCCAAGCCTGTTTTTAGTATGGGGCATAATCGCTTTGCTGATAGGTTTTTTAATAGTAACCCGACATAATGTATGGCAGGGGTGGCCTACGATTGTGACCATATTCGGATGGATAGCACTTCTTAAAGGTTTCACATTGATTGTATTGCCTCAACATTTTCCGCTATGGTTTAAAGGATGGTTTAAAAGCGTAACGCTTATGCGTTTAGCCGGCGTTTTGGCCATCGTATTAGGTCTTATATTAGGTTATTTAAGTTATTGCGCTTAAAAATATAATTTAACCAAAATTAAATATGGAAACATCGCTTTTTATAGCTAAATTCCTGGGAGTGGCATACGCCATTTTCGGATTTGGCATACTTCTTAATGTAAAATATTATAAGAAAATGCTGGATGACCTTATGAAGAATTCAGCCAATGTTATATATGGTGGAATTTTTGCATTGGTTGTAGGTTTTCTTATTATCTATTACCATAATATATGGGTAGCAAGCTGGACGGTGGTTATTACTATTATTGGCTGGCTTGGCCTTCTCAAGGGATTTTTGCTTATTGTTTTCCCAAATTTTTACGTCGGCTGGGCTAAGGCATTAGTTAGGAATGTAAGTTTTATGCCAATTTGGGGTTTTCTTGCTTTCTTGTTAGGCCTCTATTTCATTTATTTTGGATTTTTCGTTTAGGCGAAAGGTAAAGTTCATTTAGTGTTAATTTTTACGTTATGGAATTTTCCATTTTATTAGCGAAAATTTTTGCCGCGATTTATTTAACCGCAGGCTTAAGCATAATTATTAACCCAAAATTTTATCCGAGAATCTGCGACGACATGGTCAAAAATGTCGCTGTTTTGTATCTATATGCTTTTATCGCTTTGGTCTTTGGAATGGTCATGGTGACTTATCATAATATTTGGGAAAAAAGCTGGGTAACAGTTATAACACTTTTTGGCTGGGGAGCGCTCATCAAAGGCTTCATGATCCTTGTTTTTCCTAAATCGCTAAAAATCTGTAAGCCGATGTTCAGCACCCGCTATTTTGCAATAATCGCTTTCATAATTGCGGTATTTTTTGGGTATTTCGGGTTTTTTGCTTAAAAGGTTTTTAATGCGTTTTAAACCGTTTTAGCCTTAATGCGTTAAACACAACAGAAACCGACGAAAATGCCATTGCTCCCGCGGAAAACGCGGGTGATAAAAATCCGAATGCGGCCAAAGGTATACCTATTGTATTGTAAATGAATGCCCAAAATAGATTCTGCTTTATGTTGCGCAAGGTAGCGCGGGAAAGTTCGATTGCTTCAACAGCTTTTTGAAGATCTCCTTTTACTAAAACCAGATCTCCGGTTTCAATCGCGACATCAGTTCCCGTGCCCATCGCTATACCGACATCCGCTTTCGCAAGAGCAGGGGAATCATTTATTCCGTCACCGGCCATCGCGACAAAGTATCCGTCTTTCTGAAGTTTAGCTATAATCTCAGTTTTTTTATCTGGTGTTATACCGCTATACACTTCGTCGATTCCGACTTCCTTTGCTATGGCATTAGCTACTTTTTCATTGTCGCCTGTCAGCATCACGGTTTTGATATGGCGTTTCTTTAAAAGAGCTATCGCCTCTCTAGATGATTCTTTTATGCCATCCTGTACACCGAATAATGCCAGGATACCTTTTTCTTCAGAGAGGCAAAGGACCGTATAACCTTTATCCTGCATCTTGCTGATTTCGGTTTGGCTTTTTTTGTCCGATATTTTCAGTTGTTCCATATATCTACTACTGCCGAAATAGTATTCATTGCCATCTATTTTTCCTTTTACTCCGAGGCCTGTAATCGCTTTAAAATCTTTGACTTCGATTTTCGTCCGCCGCGCCTGCCATGCGCGGAGCCGCTTCGGCGAAGGCACGGACGGATCGGTTTTTTTTGCATATTCGATAATACTCTTTGCCAACGGATGCTCTGAATAAGATTCAAGAGCGAGCGCGAGACTCAAGATTTCTTTTTTGTCACCATTCAATACTTTGAATTCCTGAACTTCCGGATGGCCTTTAGTTATTGTACCTGTTTTATCAAATGCGATTGCTGTTATTTTGTGAGCCTTTTCAAGGCTTTCAGTTTTTTTAATCAGGATTCCCATTTGTGCGCCTTTACCTGAACCAACGACAATAGAAATCGGTGTAGCCAGGCCAAGCGCGCAAGGACACGCGATAATCAGGACTGCGACTGTCGGGACTAGGGCGCCAGCAACTGATCCGCCATTCATAACAGTCCATCCTGTGAATGTGATGAACGCAATCGCGATCACTCCCCATACAAAATAACCTGCGACAACGTCTACAAGTTTTTGTATCGGCGCTTTATGCATCTGCGCATCCTGCACCATTTTAATTATCTGTGAAAGCACAGTTTCGGAACCTACTTTTGTAGCTTTCATTATAAAAGACGTATTTCCATTTAACGTTGCGCCGATTACTTTATCGCTTTCATTCTTATCTACTGGAATACTCTCGCCAGTTACCATTGATTCATCAATCGCGCCATACCCATCTGTTATCATGCCATCAGTAGGGATTTTTTCACCAGGTTTCACACGTAACAGATCTCCGATTTTAATTTGGTCAGCAGGAATGTCTGTAATTTTTCCGCCTTTGCCGATTTTATGCGCGACTTTTGCTGAAAGTTCCAGAAGTTTCCGGATAGCGTCGCTGGCCTTTCCTTTAGCCCGCGCTTCCAGATAACGCCCGAATAAAATAAAAGTGGTAATTATCGCAACATCCATAAAATATTCCTTTTCCTCGATTGTAAAAAGCGTCAGGTAACTGGAATATAGGAATGCTGCACCTACACCTAGCGCTACCAGTGTATCCATCGCTGGCCTGCCCTTTAAAAGATCCGGGATACCGCGTTTGAAAAAATCCCATCCGCTATAAATTATAATAATCAGCGACAGCATCATCATCACTTCCATACCTTTATCTATCTTCCACACAAAACCTAAAATAAGTATCAGAATACTTAGCACAAATGAAACCATCAGTTTCCTGAAACGGTCGCGGATATGCGCCTCATCTTCCATTTGAGCATGTCCCGTGTGATCTCCTGAATCATGCATGTGATGATGCCCGCTATCCGCAATAACCGCTTTATAACCCGCCTTTTTAACGGCTTCCAGGATGGTTTTTTCATCAACTTTTTCCGGATCAAAAGTAACACTTCCGACTTTTAAAGGCAGATTTACCACCGCTTCTTTAACACCATCAAGCTTCTTCAAATCGTTTTCAATATGAAGAACGCATGAGGCGCAAGTCATTCCTGTGATTCTTAAGTTTATAGTTTTCATTTATATTATAGGTTATTATTTAAGTTGATGATTCTTCGCATCAGCAGAATCATTTATTGTCCTGCGTACAGTTCCACGAATATGGATTCATCATCCCATAGCCGTATTTGCCAGAAAATACTGATGAACCGTATCTTAATCCGCTGAATGACATGATTAGAAACCAACCGATAATTCCGATAATAATAAGTGAAATACTCCATTTCAGCAGTTGATCTTTATTGTGGGTTTTAATAGCCCATGAAATTATAAGAATAAGTCCTATTAGAAAAATCAGACCGAATAGCATGCCAAGACCGTGCCATATGGCAAAACCGCCAAAGTAAGAAAAATTATTGTACATCATAGTTTAAATGTTAGAAATTAAAATAATCAGTCTTCTATAATAATGCGACCTGTCAGCATACCCATTCCACAGGAGAAAGGAATAACACCTTTTTTATCCGGCGTGAATTCCAGTACATTTAAGCCATTATTGATCTTCTTCCGAATGTTCAGCAAAGGTATAACCACTTCGTTGCTGCAACCGGAAACATTGACTCCGTTGATTTCCCAGCGCACAGGTACACCTTTTTTGACTTTAAATTCTGTCGGTTTAAAGACCCAATCAACATCCATTTTAATCACCTGTACATCATTTGAAACAATTGAGGTGTCAGCGGTTTTTCCTGAATTCCAGAAATTAAGTGTGACAGGCGAACCTGCCAAAACCATTCCTGAATTAAGAGAATAAAGAGCAAAAAAGACAATCACTACACCAATCGTTTTATTCAGATATCCAAAACGGTTTTGTCTGGCATAGGTAGAGCCTAGCCCCAAGGAAATCAGCGCTGGAAGTGTTCCTAATGCAAAAGCCCCCATGATGAATGCACCGGAAATAAAACTTCCGCTCGCGACCGCGGCCAATTGCATACTTTGGGTAAAACCGCACGGCAAAAAGAATGTGAGTGTGCCGATTATTATCGGAACAAGATGATGGTCGTTTTTTTCAAGTTCACCTATTTTTCGTGAAAAAATTTTGGGCATATGAAAACCAAATCGCGTGATGCTGGGCACAATATTCAGGATCTGCAAACCGATATAGAACATCACAACAGCTACTATGATTGTGAGCCAGCCTGTGAATGACAAGGAATAATTGATTTTGCTTCCGATAAATCCAAGAATGCCTCCTAATATCACAAAACCGCCAACTCTGCCCAAATGAAAATAAAGATGTGGGACCAATCGTGAAAGGATCGGATGCCTGGTATCCGGATGAACCGGATAGAGTTCGCCAAAACCCATTACAATTCCTCCGATTAACGCTAAACAGGTAGAAACAGAGGCGACAATTCCAATGACAATTGAGATCAAAGGGCTGACCTGGCTTCCGATTGCAGGGAAATATTTTGAGATATCTAGTTCTTTGATAACGAAAACCGCTATGATCAACAAAACTGCAATAAAGCCAATATCCAGATAATCGTTCACATTGTTTTTGTGTGATTTTTTTATATCATTTTTTTCTTTTTCAGACACAATTTTATATCCATGGCTCGCAACCGCAATTTTTATCAGATCCATCTGAACGGGAAACTCTGATACTATAATAGCGGTACCGTTTTTATGTGAAACAACACAGCTTTTTATGCCTTTTATTTTACTTATCTCTTTTTCAAGCAGGATTTCACAGCTTTTGCAGTGCATCCCCTGTATATGCAATATTTGTTTCATTTGGTTTGAGCTAATTTTAATACTCTGACCAACTCGTTCATTTTTTCATCTATCTCTTTTCCGGTTTTCTTTTTACAGGCATTTTTAATGCAGTTATCAATGTGACCTTCAAGGATCCCGATATTCGCGGATTTTAACAGACCGATTACAGCCAGGCTTTGCTGGATAACATCAATGCAGTATTTATTTTCCTCGATCATTTTGATAACTTTATCGAGAGATGTTTTCGCCTTTTTCATGGCAATCATTATTTTTTCTTTATTATGGGCCATAGATTTAAGATTATAGTTTATACCTGTACCTATGGTATAGGTATATAAAATAAAAGTCAATATAAAAATGCTTATATTATTGTATATAGATTTTTTTTCTTAAGCATTGAACATAATTTTTTTCGTATTATAATTGCTTTGAAATAATTTATCACTAATCTTTGTTGTATGGCGAAAAAAGCGAAAAAACAATTGGTCCACGCCGAAGGCGAAATTTGCTTTTGGGTAAATAATGGTCCTGTTTTAAAAAATCTGAATGAACTTTATGAAGCGCTTATGAGCATGACTGATGAAACGTTCGCGCATCATGTAGGCGATGATAGAAACGATTTTGCCAAATGGGTTGATGAGGTTTTGCGGGATCCCGATCTCGCAAAAAAACTTGTGAAATGCAAAAACCCGTCATCCATGTTAAAAGTAGTGGGTACACATCTTAAACGCAATTACGAATTATAGTCCTTAAATCACTTTTCTGCTTTTAAGAAATTTATTGAGGATGGTAGCTACATCATCAGAGCTATTTGTCTGCATTAATTCTTTTCTGAGCTCCTTAGCGCCGTCAAAACCGCGGCAATACCATGCAAGGTGTTTTCGCATTGGGAAAAAAGCTTTATCCATCAGCATTTCTTCGAAACATCTGGAATGGTCTAATACGACTTTGAATTTTTCTTTTATATCCGGTTCGTAACCGCTGAAAAACCAAGGATTTCCGCACACAGCCCTGCCGATGAGCGCGCCGTCAGTACCGTATTTTTTGATTTTTTTGCGGGCATCACTTAAATCTTTAATATCCCCATTACCCAGAAACAGCGTATCGGTTTTGCGGGCTATTTTCGCGACTTTTCCTATCACTTCCCAATTTGCCTCACCGCTGTACATCTGTTTAAGCGTGCGCCCATGCATGGTAATAAGTGCCGGCTTTTCTTCAAGCAAATGTTTTACCCATTCTTCAGCGATTATTGAATCAATCCCCGTCCGCGTTTTTACCGATACAGGAAGCAGTTTGCGAGTACTTGCTCTTGGTTTCATTGTTTTCAGATGGCTGATAATTTTTGGCCGAATATCAGCTTTTTCCAGCGTAATTCCGTTATACCAATCTTCAGTAGCTTTTTTAACAGTCCTGATTATATTTTTCGCCTGTTCCGGCACACGGATCAGGCCCGCGCCTGAATTCCTGCGAGCGACTTTATGAGCGGGGCAGCCCATATTAATGTCTATTCCGTCAAAGCCAAGATAACAGACTATCAGGGCGACTTTGTAGAACGATTCTGCTTCAATACCGTAAATCTGAGCGACTATCGGCCGTTCTATTTTATTGAAAATGAAATTTTTCAGCATTGAAACCGCGCCCCTGGCCAAGCCTTCCACATTCACAAATTCAGTAAATATTACGTCAGGTTTGCCGTATTTTGCCACCATATAACGGAACGCGGCATCTGTTATGCCGTCCATGGGGGAGAGGCCTATGATAGGTTTTTTGAGGTTGTGCCAGAAATCTTTTTGCATGGAGACATTATAGACTAAAAAACTCGAAAATCGAAACCTACCAGCCCGACAAAGTCATTCTGGATGGAAAATCGGATTAATCATTATCTTTATTTTTTTATATTTCTGTAGGGCAATAGACACGATTCTAACCAATGGATATATTATCCTTATTTGGATTAAATTTCATTTATTTTATGGCAAATTTACCGCAATTTAAATCAACGTCTAGTTTATTGTCCGGATTCATTTTGCTTGAATTGACACAGACGATATCATCCTTTTTATAACCGTTAATATTATAAGTATCATTTTTGAATCCATGGCTTAAAAGGAATTCATCAATTGTTTTTTGGCTAAGATCTGTATTTGTAGTATAGATTCTTAGTCCATTTATTTTTAACGCATACCGCCCTTTATAGTCCGGGGCGCTCCAATAGAATACGGAATCTTCCAAAGTAACATAATCAAGCCCTGTTACTTGTTTTACATTTTCCAGAACACTCCTTTCGCCATTTCCGGAAAGGCAGGTAACATTTATCATTTTCCACGCGCCGTTAAGCTTAAGATTGATCTTAACAGGAATTATCTGGTTATCTTTTTTTACATTAACAGCCAAGCTTGAGCTGGAACCGGTTGTGTTAGCAGGTTCGACTTCAAAACCCGATGGTTTTTCTTTTGTGCATAAAAAAGGATCTGTTTCACCTGAATAAACTTCAATTTTTTTAACCAAATCTTCGCTTACAGCCTCCTGTGTTTTATAAGCGCCGTCGGCAATCGGATCACCTGAATAATTTGTATACCAGTTGTAAAAATCTTCTACAACTTTATCCGGTTCTTTTATCTGAGGCTGAACAGTTATTCCACTTGTTCCAGGTGTTTTTCCGATTGGCACTTCAGTTGGAGTCGGTGTAATGACCTCTGGTTGTTTTACGGCTTGGCCCTGGACTTCCTGAGTTTCTTTTGTAGCTTCGTATTCTGGCCCCACTTTTATACTTTTAAAATATCTAAGCGCATAAAATCCAGCAATAATAATTATCAAAGCCAGAACAAATACAAATACTAATGAGGCAATTGATTTTTTGTGCTCATCATGAATAGTCTCTTCAGTTACAATCCGAGGTACAGGTTGTGATACTTTTGGAGAAAGTTGTGATGATTTTGGAAAAGGTTGGGGTACTTTTGGAAAAGGTTGTGATGATTTTGGAGGCAGTTTAGCTTTTGAATCATTCATAAATATAATTTAAGTATTTTTAATTGTACCCCAAAAAAGATATCGCTCAAATAGCAAATTGATATAAATTTTTAGGCACAAATTGGTTTAGGCCCGAACTGGAGAACTTTCGCTGGATTTTGGAGGAGCATACCAATTTGTTTCCTTGTTTTAGAAGGTAGCCTTTCAGCTAATTTTGGTTTTAAATGCGAAAAATTTGCCAATATGGTCAATCTATCATCAATCCATCCTCTTAATTGGTCATTAACAGGTTCCCGCGCCTCATTATCGTCTTGTAAATATATTAATGTATTAACAATATCCGAAATTTCTTCCGGATAATCATTAATATTATTTGTCATTGCTAAAACATTTGCACCCATAATTTTATTTTTATTTTTATTTTCAAAAATATTATATTACAAATTAATGCACGAATACAAGTTTACTTAATAATCGCAATCACGAGTTGCAGACGACACTAGATTTGTAGATATTATTTTCCGGGCTTTGGGTATAGCGTCGGGTCGATTGTCCTCTCAAAACATTTCGCGCCTGATCCATGATCCCATAATTCGCTTGTTGCTGGATATCCGCCATAATAGTATGGGACTGAAACAGGATATGTTTGACCATCTATGTTTGAATGCTGACTAGGCAGGTCAAAAGTGGCGCAAAGTTTGAATTTTAAAGGGTCGATAACACTATATTCATAGGGTTCGCGCGTTTCAGGATCCGATGGCGGAATAAATCCGCGGATATCGTTTTTCAGATCGTCCAAAGTCACAGGCAGAGCATCTTTTAATGTCCAGTAATTTATTATTTCACTTTGCAAAGCTGATAAATCATTAATTCTTTGTTCATCCATACGCATTTGGCGCTGTTTTGCAGGCGAACCGACTATAAAAAAACCAAGTACTATCATTATGATTACAGCAGCCAGTGAGCCCCATGCGACACGTGCGGGCACTTTTGACTTGTGCGGTTCGCTTTGCACATCCCAAACATAATAACCGAATACCGCGCCAGCCAGAATTAAAACAGAAATAATTTTTAAAGCGAACGGCAATGTCAGGTCTCCGCCGTAGAATTTGTAAACAAGTTGTATAAGATCAATAACTATCGTTATCGCCGATATAAAAAGCGTTAGATACACGAGCCATTTTCGGAATTTCAGCTCATGTTTTTTGGGATAATTACGAAAATCCTTTTGTATGAACCACCCAAGCAAAAGAAGCAGCGGAAAGGCCACGACCAGCATTGAACTCGCATGTTTTATGCTATCAAGCGTGTCCTGTAAATAAAAACTTAACGGGTCCGGATGCCAGTAATCTATATACGAGAAAGATATTGTGATCAAGCTTATAACACAAATATAAAGCATTACCATCATAAGGAGCTGAAGGAATACATCTTTCGGGGTGGTTGTTAATTTTCCCATAGTTTTTTATTTAATTTTTAAATTTAAACATATTATTGCAAATCTGAAAAGAAAATTAAAGGCGGATTAAAATATATTTATTTTATTAAATTTAATAAGTTTTTTAAAAATAAGACAAAAATGCTGTAACAATTTTTAAATTGCCGTGTATTATACAATGGTCAGTCAATTAAACTGGGCTGAATACCATATTTTATTTTTTAAAACATAACAACATGAAAAAGTTGATCACACTTTTTATCGCGGGTGTTTTCGGACTCTCGCTTTTTGCTGCATCGCTACCCGTGTATGCAAAGAATGACAAAGCCAATAATGGCAAGAGCAAAAATGCTCAAACAACCACTACAACTACAACCAATAAGGGCCAGACACAGAAGCTATTGAAACCTGTAAAATTACAGAATCTTGTTGCTTTTGTAACAGCTGTTGACCTTACAAACAAAACAGTCAATGTACGAAAATCTATTGCTAAAAGAGTTATAAAAGCAGACCAGGCAAAAGTATTGATAATCACCGATAACGGTGTTGAAACCAAAACACTCGCTGATCTGAAAGTAGGTGTTAAGGCAAGATTTGTAGTAAAAAAAGCTAAAACTGCAAAATGGACTTATGAAGCGGTATCGATCACACAAAACCAATCTTCAAAAAAAAGTATGGGATTAGGCGCGCTACCAAAAGAAGAACGGGATGATGAGGATGAAGATGGAGATGGAGATGAAGGAAAGCTTAATGTTCAATTTACTTCAGCTAATGGAAGCGGACTTGAGTCAGTGACTCCAGTAAGCGTACCTGTAAAGCTTTCAAAAGTGTCCAATAAAGATGTTAAGGTCGATTATACAGTTACTGGAACAGCTACTGGTGGCGGCGTTGATTACACGCTTGCTAACGGCGAGCTTACTATATTAAAGGGACAAACAACCGCATCATTATCTCTGTCAGTCGTAGCTGACACGCTTGATGAGCTTGATGAGACAGTTGTGGTCACTCTTTCAAATCCTGAAAATGCCGTACTTGGTACAAATAAGGTCTATACTTACACTATTAAGGATGGTAATCAGCCTACGGTAGGCTTTAGCTCCGCTAGCGGAAACGGGCTTGAATCTGTTACACCGGTTAGCATTCCTGTTGCGCTTTCAAAAGTTTCAACCCATGAAGTAAAAGTAAAATACGCTGTAACCGGCACAGCCACAGGCGGTGGTGTTGACTACACACTAGCTAACGGAGAATTAACATTTGCCGCTGGTGACACGACGAAAAATTTGTCATTAGCTGTTGTAGATGACACGTTAGATGAGCTTAATGAAACAGTTATCGTTACGCTTTCTAATCCGACAAATGCTGCATTAGGCGCAACAACAGTATATACATACACTATTAATGATAACGACCAGCCTACTGTAGGTTTTAGTTCTGCTAGCGGAAATGGCCTTGAATCTGCGACTCCTGTAAGCATACCTGTAACGCTTTCAAAGGTCTCTACTCATGACGTTAAGGTAAAATACGCTGTAACCGGTACAGCTACTGGCGGCGGTGTTGATTACACGCTAGCTAACGGTGAGCTGACTATTGCCACAGGCGCGACAAGCGCGAATCTTAGCTTAGCTGTCGTGGATGACACAGCCCAGGATCCTAATGAAACTGTCATTTTGACTCTTTCCGAGCCAACAGGCGCTACACTTGGAGCTACAACAGTTTACACATACACGATTACCGATAACGACTAAAAACAAGTAAGGAATTTAAATCGAATTAATTGAAAGAGGCCGCATCCATAAAATGCGGTCTCTTTGATTTTTTAAAATTTATATATAAGATGTTTTAAGCATAATATAAAATTTAACAAAAATACCCATGTGGCTCCTCTTTGCGTTCTCAGGTCCGATTTTTTGGGCGATTTCAACACATATCGATAAATATCTTGTTGAACGTTATTTTAAATATGGCAGTGTTACGGTTTTGATGGTATTTACTGCATTAATCGGTTTATTAATGCTTCCGTTTATCTGGTGGTTTAAGCCTGAAGTATTCGATATGCCGATTAAAAGCATAATGGTTATTGCTCTCTCGGGTTTGCTTTATATGGGCGCAATCCTTTTTTATCTCAAAGCATTGCAGACAGAAGAGGCATCCGTTGTCGCCCCGTTTTATCAGGCAGCTCCATTATTTGGTTATATCCTTGCTTATTTTATACTTGGCGAAAGGCTTTCCCAGATTCAGATGATAGGGGGATTACTTATTCTTTTTGGAGCTGTAATACTTTCCGTTCGTTTAAGAAAATCTGCCGGCAAAATCAAAAAACGTTTAATTCTACTCATGCTTACTTGTGCTTTTGTGTTGGCTGTAAGCTCCGTAATATTTAAGGTATTTGCGGTACAGGATGAATTTTGGCCTGTAACATTCTGGACATTTGTCGGTGAGGCACTGTTCGGGATAATAATTTTATCAATTCCTTTTTACTGGAAGCAATTCGTAAACGTTTTGCGGGTAAACAGGACTGCGGTTTTATCGATAAACGCTTCTAATGAACTCATCAACTTAGGCGGAGGGCTTGGCTTCCGTTTCGCGCTTCTTTTTGCTCCGCTTAGCCTTGTGCAGGCAATCGGCAGCACGACAACTCTTTTTGTTTTCATGATTGGAATTTTGCTGACAATATTTTTTCCATCTTTGGCAAAAGAAGACCTGTCTGCAAAAAATCTTATACAGAAAGGAATTGGTGCAATTCTTATAACTGCTGGAGTTGTGCTGATAAATCTCTAATCCAAACCGGCTTATTTTTTCTTTTTAGGAGCTTTTTTAGCAGCTGGTTTCTTTGCAGCCTTTTTTTGCTTTTTTTCAGCTGTTTTTTCCTCTTTCTTAACGGTTTCCGGCTCTCCTTCCTTTATATAAGTATCAGCAACGGACTTTTCAATGATATGCTGTTTTTTTGGATGAATTAATTCCAAAACTTTTATAATTTTATCAAGTTTAGCGTTCAACTGTTCAAACAGCTCAGCCGACTTATCAGCTTTCTTTGGTCCGGCATGCTCGCCCTTACTGGCTCCGAAACATTCATCGCAATAAACTGGCTTATCACCCGATGGCTTAAACGGAACTTCACATGGCTCATTGCATTTCGAGCAAGTAGCTTCGTACATTTGTCTGTCTCCGGTGTCAAATCTTCTCGAATCCCTTCTGTCAGACCTTCCCTCACCCCCTCCCTTTGGCCTGTCTGATCCGAAACCTTTTGTTTTCCTAAAACATTCATTGCAGTAAACAGGCTTATCGCCTTTAGGCTTAAAAGGGACTTCGCAGTTTTTGCCGCAAGCGGAACAGGTCGTCTCATGCATGCTAGGCCTTCCGGAATCTCTTCCTCCGAAACCATGCCCCGAGGATCTTCGGTCGTCTCTAAAATTTCTCATATTATAAATTTGGTAAATAAATTAAGTAGATTGAATGTATGCCTATAACAAGAAAAAGGCAAGCGATAATATAAACTCCAAACTCCAAACTCCAAACTCCAAACTCCAAACTCCAAACTCTAAACTCTAAACTTTAATTTTGTTTGAACTTTATCAGAGTTTCATATAACATCATTCCACTTTAACCTATATATGAAAATACGGAATATCGCTATTGTTGCCCATGTTGACCACGGAAAAACAACTCTTGTTGATGCTCTTTTGAAGGCGAGCGAGCATTATGATTCGCGCAAGGGTCTTGAAGAGCGCGCGATGGACAGCAATGAACAGGAGCGGGAACGGGGGATTACCATTTACGCTAAAAACGCTTCTATAATTTATAAGGGGCAAAAGTTGAATATTGTTGATACGCCAGGCCATGCGGATTTTGGATCTGAGGTAGAGCGTATTCTTAGAACCGTAGACGCGATTATTTTAGTTGTCGATGCGTATGAAGGCCCAATGCCGCAAACCAAGTTTGTACTCAAGAAATCTTTAGAACTGGGTCACAAAGTATTAGTTGTTATCAATAAAATTGACAGACCGATGGCAAGACCGGATGAAGTCGTGAATCTGACATTTGATCTTTTCGCGAAATTGGGCGCTACAAACGAACAACTCGATTTTCCGTATATTTATACCAATGCGAAAAAAGGTATTGCGATCAAACACCTTAAAGATAAGCCTAAAGATATTAAGCCATTGCTTGATTTTATTTTTAAGCATGTTCCTCCGGCAAAAGGGGATGTGGACGCGCCTTTCCGCATGCAACCGGCAACTCTGGATTATGATAATTATATCGGGCGTATGGCAATAGGACGCGTGTATGAAGGAAAGCTAAAAGTTAATCAGAATATCACGATTATAAAATCCGATGGCGCAAAAAGAAGCGCGCGCGCGACCAAACTTTTTACTTATGACGGCATGGAAAGACAGGAAGTTGATGAAATTATCGCAGGTGATATTGTCGCGCTTGCAGGCATACCTGATATATATGTAGGAGAAACAATTTCATCTGTTAGCGATGCGGAACCTCTGCCTGCCATAAAAGTGGATCCGCCAACCCTCGCTGTTGATTTTATGGTAAATGATTCACCTTTTGCGGGGCGCGAAGGGAAATTTGTGACAGGCCGGCATATCCGCGACAGGCTGGAAAAAGAAATGGAAACCAATGTGGGTCTTAAGATCGAACTTAGGGAAGGCGGTGAAACAATAAAAGTTTATGGGCGCGGTGAAATGCATATCGCGATACTTATTGAAACAATGCGTCGTGAAGGTTATGAACTCCAGATTTCCCAGCCGGAAGTTATTATGAGAGAAATAAACGGAATTAAGCATGAGCCAGTTGAAATAGCTGTTGTTAACGCCCCAGATGAAATGGCGGGTTCCATAATCGACGCGCTTGGAAAACGAAAGGGGATCATGAAAAATATAAAATCCGAAAATGGAAATACTTTAATGGAATTTGAAGTCCCGACTCGCGGGCTTCTTGGGTTTGAATCTTTTTTTATTTTACTTACACGCGGGGAGGCAACTTTATACCACTCTTTTGACCATTACGCGCCTTTTATGGGTCCTATTAGCAAGCGCACAGTCGGCTCGATAATTTCCGGTGAAACAGGAGCGGTTATGGCTTATTCGTTATGGAAATTACAGGAACGCGGTCCTCTTTTTGTGACACCACAAACCAATGTCTATGAAGGTATGGTGATAGGCGAACACAATCAGGGAACTGATATTGTTGTTAATCCGTTAAAGAATAAAAAGCTAACTAATATCCGCGCCGCTGGACATGACGAAGCGATCATGCTTACACCGATTATTCCAATGACGCTTGAAAGAGCGATTGGCTATATCGGCTCAGATGAATATGTTGAAATTACTCCAAAAAATGTCCGTTTGAGGAAAAAATATCTGGATGAAATCCAGCGTAAAAGGGCGAAAAATCTATAAAAGTATATATTACTGCTGTGTCGTTTGTTTGCGTTTAGCTGAATCAGAGAAGTCAGTTATTTTATTAGTTATACCTTATATATTGGTGACTTTAAACTCATTTTGTAGTATAATAATAAGAAAGCTAAAATTATATTTATGGAATATTTTGTCCAACAGACCGCAATATATATTGGTTATCTCGGCGTAATCGTAGTGCTTATCGGGGTGATTGATCTGGCTTTTAAATTTGTTATTCATTTTTTTAATTTTGAATATTATTCCGCCAAAATGAGGAAAAGCCTGATGCTCTATCTTGGATTAAGCCTCGACTTTTTTATAGCTAAAGACATAATCAGCTTATCACTTCAGACGCGTGATTACACAGATATTATTCAAATAGTTTCAATAATCGGCGTAAGAATATTCCTGGGTTATTTTATACATCTTGAAGAGAAGATGGCCGGAAAGGATGCAAGTCAAAGTAAATAAAGTATTGATTAATAGTAAAATTAGTTAAATTTGTATTAAATATACGATTTAAAAATATAATCTCTCAATATTAACAATAATGAGAACAAATTTTGGAGTATTCTGTGATTTTGAGTTGCGGGTGCGTACATATGAAAGTTAATATATAATAAAATAAATTTTTTTTAATGGCCGAAACACAAAATAAATTCAAAATATTCGGCGTTGAGGCAGAGATCTTTTGGCTCGGCATCGTGAGTTTTTTAACAGATGTGAGTTCGGAAATGATTTTTGCGGTATTAACAATTTTTTTGAGCGTCATACTTGGGGCTTCGAGTTTCATTATCGGCACTATGGAGGGGCTGGCGGATTTTGCCGCGTCCTCTCTTGATTATGTGTCGGGATATCTTTCCGATAAAACCGGCAAACGAAAAGCATTTGCCGTATTTGGTTATGGATTCTCAACTATTGCAAAAGGCATTCTACTTTTTGCAAATAGCATAGCGGCAGTGTTTACTTTTAGGATTGTGGAACGCTTGGGGAAATCCATTCGTAGCGCGCCGCGCGACGCGCTCATTTCGACAATCTCAGGAAAAGAAAAAATCGGATATTCCTTCGGCTACCATAAAACTATGGATAAAGCCGGCGCGATACTAGGTCCTTTTATCGGTTTTCTCATACTAAATGCCCTTGGGCAAAAGCTTGAATCATTCCAATTCCTTTTTAAAATCGCCGTCATACCAGCGGTGCTTTCAGTCATAATTCTCATATTTTTTATCCATGAAAAAAAGACGGAAGCCCCAAAAATGCGCGAAAATATTTTTAAAAATTACTCCGCCCTTGGTGGAGAATTCCACCGTTATCTCGGAGTTGCCGCGCTTTTTTCGCTTTCCTATTTCAGCTTTGCATTCCTTCTTCTCAAGGCCTATTCAGTGGGATTTGAGATAAAAGACGTCGTGCTTCTGTACGCGCTTTTCAATACTTCATTCATACTTATTTCGATTCCCGTGGGAAAGATAGGGGATAAAATAGGACGCAGAAAAATCATATTTACCGAATACCTTTTGTACGCATTGATGTGCGCGGGCTTTGTCTTCTCCACAAGTAGAGCCGCGGTTGTCGCTCTTTTTCTCGTTTATGGAGTTTTTTATGCGATAGACGAAGCTCAGACAAAAGCGTATATAAGCGACATAACCACCCAGGAATATCGCGCCTCAGCTATCGGTGTGTATAATTTTGTCACAGGCATGGTATATTTACCCGCCTCTGTTCTTGCGGGTTTGCTTTGGAAAGTATACAGTCCGTCAGTAACTTTCAGCGTTGCAGGGATCATAGCATTACTAAGCATCGCGCTTTTTGTGGCATTTCTAAAATCACCGCAAAAGGCTTAATTTGCATGAGAAATTTTTTACCATTGGCCATTTGCCCCATCTTCTTAATCATGCCCGAAATAGGATCATAAGCAACTAAATGAGCTTTATAGTATATAAATGCGAAAAGTTGATGTTTTAAAAACGTATAAAAATATATTTGATTCATCACAATAATCATTGTACGGGATTATCCGTACATCCTCTTAAACCTTAATCTGAACTTTCTCCGGCTGACATTTTTTCCTGAATTCCAGAAGCGGCTAACGCCGCCTTGATAGCTCAGCTGTATTACAGTCTAGTGTTCTTATTAGCTGTACATTGCATTGTTGCCCGCTTTTTCCGGCGGTGGAAAAAGCGGGCGGAAAAAGACCGCCTGGGGGATAACGAGCCGTGTAATCATCGTTATCGCCAAGTAGCATGACGTTTCTCACGGCCGTTATCCCCCGGGTCCCCCCTGAGCGCACTTTTTATTCTCTTTGTGCATTCAACTATGGCATATGCTGTTATTTTGTGTTTCTGCGCATATGGTTTTTTACAGTATATCTGTATTAAGCAAACGAACGCGAGACATTACGGCAAAAACTACCTTAGATGTACAACAAGGTAAAAAGGTAAAAAGGGGGGTTTGGGGGTTGCGCATTCTGAAAATGAAGACATAAGGCATAATGCTGGGCTTGATTCGCGCAACCCCCAGAATGAGTAGCGAGTGATGCGTTCCGAAATGCAGGCAATCCGACGAAATGAAATGAGGGAGGGTTGCCGGAATAAAGGACAAAAGGTTTACAATCCGCGCAGAGGATTGAAAAACTTTTGAGCATTACCCTATTATGGTTTTTTGCTTACTTTTTTGCCAATCAAAAAAGTGAGAAGTGGTGAAATGAACAGCACCAAATGCCTTAAGGAAACAACGCGGCACCAAAGTCAGACGCGGGCTTCCCCGCTGAAGTTAAAAATTTCAGGTTACGGCAAAACGGCATCAAAGGTTTAAATTACTGAATCCCGTACAATGATTATTGTAACACACTCTTTTGTTGTAGCCACCCCAACAATATTTGAAATTTTATTTTTATTGTGTTATAATGGAGAGATGCATTTTTTTTAAAAAAAACAAATATGAAATCAGGAATATTTAGAAAAACCAAAAAGAAATCACTAAAGAAAAAAGTATTTTATTTGTCCAGCTTCACTTTAATCGCCATCACACTTATTATGGTTGTTTCAAGTGTGTTCTTCAAAGGCCATGAAACAGTTTTGGCTGAGGACCAAAATGGCACAACCTTGTCCGCGGAAAAAACCCAATCACTGCATTGGGTCAGGACTTTTAATTGGTCCCTGGAGAAAACAACATCCCTGTCCCTTTTTGATTTGTTCAGGGGTGACACTGGCACCTCAAATTATACTATTGTTGCCAATAAGGATGGCGGAACAGAGCAGAGGTGGTTGGATGGGGAAATTTGCGTTACTAATGAGGGCGACATGGCTACAGAGAATCTGAGAATTGTTGATGAATTGACTATGCCACCTTCAAAAACCGTGATCACCTCGGTGGAAGTGGATATCAGTATGAATCCTGTGCTAGAACCATCCGAGAGTTATTGTTATCCTTATCAAATCGATATTTCTGGCACGCCAGAGCCAGGCGCTAACTATAAAGATACGGCAAATGTCACCATAACTGACCATTCTGGCCATTTTAATGAACCTTTCGGCCCTAGCCCCAGTGCTAGTGGTCCATTTCCTTCAAAACCCATGCTGGTTCACGACATCATTACGGTGCAAGATACAAAAGCAAGTCCCAGAAATTAACTTCTTGTTTAGCGCAAACCCTTATTTTAGGATTATTAGGATAATTTGGATTATTGCGATTATTAGGATTAAATCGGTTAATCAATCGTAATAATCCTAAAAGTCCTAAAAGTCCTAATAATCCTAAAATATTAGTTTTCGGCTTAGCTTAAACGAAATGCAAATATCCCTCTAGATGCCGCGCCAAAGGTCAGGCGGTTGCGCTTGCCCGCCAGCACTTTCAGTATATCCTTTTTATAATTTTATTTCTCAACCAGGCAGTTATAAATATAAGCAAATATGCCTAAATGCACAAAACCTTCAACAAATCCCCAAAACGCGCCTACTAGTATTCCTATAGCTGAAACCGAATAGCCATACGCGCCATAAATACTAACAAGTGCGCCTGTAAATTCCGGGAAGCCCGGGATACCCTGCAAACTTAATATGGTTGCTAAAGCCACACACAATGCCACATAAATTCCCCCCGCAAGTGCAAAATTAAGTGTATTTAATTTCATAAACATAAAGATATTAAGTAATAAATATATTTACATTATTAAATATAAATTGCGCCAGAGATAAAAGCAAACATTTTCGCATTAACAGTTTTCATCTGACTTCCTCCAACATTATTTTATATTTTCAGTTTTCTAAAAAGGCACCCGGCATGATGCAAGGTGCCTTTGAAATTCCCGTCAAAGAGTTTCATTATTCAGAACAGTGTCCCGGACCGATAAGTCCATTGTTAAAGTTATCCAGGGTTGTCATCCAGCCTAAAACTTGGTTTTTCTGCGCCTTTGTCAAATTAGGCCAGTCGTTAGCATTTTTTGTGCTAAGGAAATTATTGGCAGCTGTAATGGTAGCGGCAACCGCAGTTCCGCTTGCGCCATTCTTGATGTTAAGCTGGGCGGCTAACAATTGCGCATAGAGTTTGTTGATACCGTTGGAAGCATTACCGCTAAAGCTTAAAAGCGTAACTGCCTGCGTTGCGGTCGTTACATTAACACTCTTGGCTCCGCCTGTTGTGCCAAGAAGAATCGGCAGCCAGCGGGTTAACATATCAGACTGCGGGCCAAAACCAGCATGGTTCTTCCAATAGCCAATGGTCAAAGAACAACCCGAACATGGAACGTGGACGTTCACAGTCCAATTCGCTGTTCCTGTCGCGCCGGTATAGTTTGTTTCAAAAGATGCGGTATTGTTTACCGTGGGATCGCCACAAGCGGTGTAAGGCCCAATGTTGCCATTATAAGTAAATACTTTTGGTAAGTCTGGTCCAACGGTTGCTGAGCCCAGAGAGCCTTGGAGTGAATCAGTCACATCAATGCTTTCATCAACCTGGTTTATCGCGGCACTGTCAAAATTGAAATTCTCATTAGCCGAAAAGTTAGTCGTTGTGGTTGGAGTTGGGATCATATTAAAATCGTAGCTATAGTTCTGGATGGTAGCAGTAATTGTATAGGTACGGGCCGTAGCGTCAGGCAAAGGCGCACTGTATGTGCAGTTCAATATTTCTGAAGGCGCGAGTGAATAGGGGAAATCGACCCCACAGTCAAAGTCCGCCTGAATATCGGGCGATACCACAGAAGATACACTGTTGATAGTTGCTGGTATCGGAGCAGGATTGGTTATTCTAAATGTTCCATCAACTTCCCAGCTGCTGTCTGTGCTCGAAGCATTTACAGTAACTGTATAAGGCATCTGGTAGATTTGGTTGAGGGCGAGAGTCAAATTAGATAAAGCGGCGGTTTTGGCAATAACCCAATTATAGGTACGGGTAAAGGAGGTCTTAGCCGGATCATTCAGTTGAATGCCATTAAGAACATCAAGCGCATAACAGTTTACCTTTACGGAAGCGCTGTCCGACGGACCGGTTGAGTTGTCATTATACGTAATGGCAGCTGTGTTATCATGCTGACCCGCATCAGCTCCACAGGCGTAATTCTTTTCGTAAGTCTGGGAACCGCTTTGGCTGAAGTTCAAGGTTTGGCCGTTAGTGTCATTCACAGTGATGGTATCGTTGACAAGGGTGGGGGTGGAAGGAAGGCTTATATCAACCTTTGGGTCAGGGCCAAAAGGGCATAGCTCGGGGCCAGGACATTTGTAGCCACCGGGGCGCCAGCCGGCATGGTTGGTAATAGTCACATGCGCCACATTTTTATATACTGCGCCCTCCACTGGCGTAAAGGTAACAGAGTAGGGATAGCAGTGGTTTGCTCCAGGGTCAAGCACGCTGAATCCGTTCAAATCCACTGTATACGAGACAAGATCCTGAAATTGCCCGGATTCGACCTTATATTGTACCGTATCGATGATATTAAGGTTTTCCGTGGCATAAGCGCCACCGTTTGTGACGCAAATCTCGCCATCAGCCAAGTAGGTTTCCGTGCCATTGTCTTTGGTTACCGTAACGGTGTATTGCTCAGCCGCGCTGTCGCCATTGAACATATTCAACACGTCATGGAGAACCGATTTATCAATTGTCCATTGAAAGGTTTTAAGCCAATGTCCTACCCCTGTTTTTTCGGCGCTAAGTGTTGTGCCACTTTGACTGCCGTCAGGGCTCGCCTGGATCACGCCAAAAAGCGTAACCGTTGCTAAGCCAATCCCTGCGAGAAAACCTGCAACACAAAAGTAATATTTATGTTTTGGATTATCCATATAATTTTTATTTTAGTTTATAATTGTATATATATTAAGTGTAACTTATTTAAAAATCAAATGAAAATTTGACAAGCATTGATAACGTGAATTGCGAAATTCGTATTTTGTTTATGTTACGCCGAAAACTAATATTTTAGGATTATTAGGACTTTTAGGACTTTTAGGATTATTACGATTGATTAACCGATTTAATCCTAATAATCGCAATAATCCAAATTATCCTAATAATCCTAAAATAAGGGCTTGTCCAAGACAAGAAGTTAAAATCCCTCCTAAGGCGGGTATGCGGGATTCACGTTATATAGAATAGAATGACTTATTTTCGTCTTGTCTATTAATATGTATTAATCCATTTAGCCTCCAGCTGTTTTGTTGTCGCATTTATGGTACCGACAGACATGATACTGGAACCTGTTTTAAGAGAAGTTAAACTCACTGGCCCGGAAGAAGACATAATTACCGTGTCGGACTGAGACAATATCACCTGTTCTTTAGCCCCGTTATCGGAGATAGTTATTTTATTTCCTTCAATCTTGGTAATGATGCCGAATAATTGATCCCGTCCTTCCTTTTCTCCTTTTCCTGATTCCTTATCCCAAAAACGACCCATCATTTGTGGCTTGATACCAAATTGTGCAAAAGGACAGCCCGCTACTTTATCCTGCACATCTATAGCCCCATATTTCATCATCCCGTATTGCCCCACATGTCCCCAGCTCCTTTCTTTGAAATGACTGGCCTTAAAACCAATTTTGATACCAACAGCTAAAATAATGAGAATGAAAACTACACATATAATAGCTTTCCAGACTTTGCTGAGCTTTCCCCAGTGACAGCAATGGGCTGCTTCCTTATGCTCATGTGATTTTAAATCGTCCATAAATATAAAGTTAAAAATTAATAATTATTAGATTGTACTTTTATATACTACTCCAAATTTTTAATACGTATAGATTAAAAAAAGTATTTCAAGAAAAAAACAAAGTCTATCCTTTTTATCTAGGCTGAACTTGTGGGCGCAATAAGCGTCTCAAAAAGAATCCGGTTATTTTGTTTTTTCAGACGTACAAGTTCCGATGTAGATGTTGCCAGCGAATCAGATTGGTCAAAAATGAAATTACCCAAACCATGGAAGATGGGTTTCTCCTTGTAAAAACGCATATCGCTGACTACGTGACTATGGCATCCGATTACTGCATCAGCACCTGCGTCGATGAAACTTTCCAAAAATTTATTTTCCGCATCCATGGTGAGCGTCTGGTATTCGGTTCCGTAATGAACAAATACGATATTTAGTTTACCGTCATTATGTTTTTTTAAATCCGCAAGGATCGTTTTATCAATTTTTGAGATACTGAATGTACGCGACTGACTTACAGGATTTATAATCGCTGTAAAAGCATAGATTCTGACGTCCTTATCTTCAAAATGTTTATCGGTCAGCACTGATTCGTCGGCAGACTGTATTATTTTTTTTGTTTCCGCAAAACCGCGCGTTCCCATGTCGAGCATGTGATTGTTCATGACGCTCCAATGTGTCGCGAGCTGTTTTATTTTAAGCCACAGTTCTTCCGGGTTACAGAAAAGATATGGATTTGTCTGTTCGTTACATTTTTTAGCAAGCGGACCTTCTAAATTAACTAGGCGAAGTCCGCTACCTGACCACCAATCGCTGATTGTTTTTGGCAGAGCAGGCATATCTGAAGCACGGGTCAAAGTGACATCACCGGCAACCGCTAAGTCGGTTTGATTTAGAGAATTATTTTCATACCAGACCATCGAAAAATGACTTGTGGTTTCGGGAATTTTTTCGTCATTTAAAATCCGCGCTGAGTTGGTATGCAGAATAACGGAGGGATTGTAAAAATTTTCCTTATCGGCGATAGATCCTAGCAACCATAAGCAATTGGGGCAGTCGCTTTGAGACGGGTTCTCAAGTTTGGCGATACCATTTAAATCTTTTGAGAAAATCATTTGTGCTGTTTTTTCATCCATTTCATCGGCTTTGCTCAAGCTCAGGTAATGGGAAAAATCACTGCTGAGTACAAGAATTGTGTCTGAATCCATTTGATCCTCGATTGCCAGAAGTAATTCGTCGCGCTGGGATTCCCACGGAATTCGCTGAGAAAGTACCAGAGGGGTGACGGTTACGTTCGGAAAATAATCTGAGATGTACGGTAACACCCCGTAAATCCCATGCTCATTTTTAAAGAGGTCCGGAGAACTTACAATAATATCTGACGATAACAATTTTTTGAAAGTATCAGGCGACGATCGGACTTCGCCGAATATCGTTTTAAAAATTCCATTTACCGTGCATGCGATTTTCGGGCAGTTATTAAAGTGGTCGGGTGTAAGAAGCAAGATTTTCGAAAATTTTTGATGCTCCAGCATTTTAAATCCACTGGCTATAGTTGTTGTGGCAGTCAGGTGATGGGGGACTATAAGCGCGCGGATTTTGTAATCTTTGGGCGCATCGATTGTTTTATCGGCAGTATAAATTCCTTCCATAAATGGCTGAACTGCATCGTATGTATTAGAATAAAAAATCGGATTAGATGAACCATTAAATAGAAACATACGGAACAGGAACGCTATTGCGAAAGCGAAAGCGATTCCTGCGAGAACCGTGAGCGCGCATGGTCTTAAGTTCATGGCTTGATCAGAGGTAAATACCAGGCGTTCATCACTGGCCAGTCAGATTTTTCGGTGTAGTCATAGGCACTGTAAGGATCATCGCCTTTGTAGAAATTTACCTGCCAGTCTTCATCGGTCATACGCTTCCCTCCGTAAATTTTTGTAAATTCATAATGCGAGTAAGTGAAGCCGACGGTAAGGCGCGCGCCATTGGCGTCTTTTACTGCCGTGAAGATTACACGGGGCACACCTTCTCCTTCGTAAAGGATGATCGTATTATTATAAAAATCCGCACCAGTGTGCACATCGGCCAGCAACGCCGCGCGGCGGTCTTTGGCCGACAAGACAGGGCCTTCAATTGGAACTGGCAGAGAGGCGTTGAGACCGTTTACAAGGCCTACCCTTAGATATTCCCAGTCGCTCGTGCCGTCGAAGGAGTATCGGGTACAATTTTTGGTCTCATCATAAGGATTCGGGTTTGTGGTAGATATAATTTTTTCTGCCAGAGTGGTGTTAGTGAGTTCCTTTTCGCCGTACTCTTTCACCTTGTCCATCAGATTGATGAAATTTTCGAGGGGGGGCATATTGTTTAGCTCATAGCCTTGTTCCTTGAGGCCTGCTTCTGTTCGTTTAGCCAGAAAACTGAGGCGCTCGTACGCTTCCCATTGAGGTTCAATGTAGCCTTTGGGTGGAGGGGGTATCTGGCCGGTGTCACATTCGTCGCCGAAGCCTCCCATTTCGGCAAAAGAGGATTTGGCATAAAGCAGTGTCGCGTGCCGTAGCTCCGTCCAAAATGCAGATGCAGTCATAAGGGTCTTAATATCCCACATCGGCGATTGCATGAATTTAGGAAGCAGATCGTGATTTTCTTTTTGCCAGGAGAACAGGCTTTGGATTGTTGCAAGCCATCCGTTATACAGATTGCTCTGCCAATATGCTTCGTCCAGTTTCGCTTTTTCAACGCCCAGTTCCGTCATGGCCTGATCGATAGCTTCGGAATATTCCGGTGTGTAAAAATTCAATTTCGGGAATTGGCTTCGGGCGTAGTCTGAACCCAGGAGCGCCATAACTTCGAGCGAGGAAGCCATGGGCGGAAGTTTTTGGGTGTAGCCAGGCTTGATAGCTTCAGCGCCCTGCGTCAGCTGGCCCGTCCAGTAGGAATCGAGGAGGAATTTGCCACTAAAAAATCGGAGCCCTTTAGTCTTAAGTAGCACGTCTTCAGTTTTTTCTGTTCCAACGCTGGAGTACCCCGCGGGCATGCTTTTGATTTTGGGATTGCGGGTTTTGATAAGATAATCCATGGTCGCAGCCGTTGGATCCGCTGAGCCCTTGGAGGAAACCAGAGCCTGTAGGTAATCAACGGGCATGAGGTCATCGCTAGTACCCACCATAAAATTGATTGTGGCTTCCATATTACTGTAGTCTTTGAGTTTTGCCGGATTTTCCGCCATTAGCTGGGTAATACCAAAAGCGTAATCAGTGAGCGCAGGGCTTTTGATGAAAAATGCCAATTCTATGAACCATTTCATTCCTCGGAAATACTGGCGCCTTAAGGAGCTGCCTGTGTAATGACTGCGAGGGGTGAACTGAGATAAATCGACTTCGAAACTAATTTTTTCTTGTTCGGCATACTGCACGTATTCCTGCTTAAAAATGGCAGGGACACCTTTACCCTCAGCTTTATAGATCACAGTCAGATCGGCTAAAACTGCTTTTTCGCTTTCCGCGTCGAGTTTCAATTTTTGGATGAATGCGGTCACGTTTTCAATTGTATCCACCTTGGAGTCGTTGGCTTCAAAATCCGCAATGACATTTGAGGGGTTTAGCATCTGGCCGCTGCCGTCGATATAACTATCAGCATTCAAAGGGGAAGCGACTGTGCTGAAAATAGCATATGGAATCGCAAAGTAATTTCGAATTTTTATCCACTTTGTTTTTTCCTGATCGCTAATAGCCGTCTCCAATTTTTTTTGCGCCTCGGAATAGAAGGTTTCGGAAAGCGATTTCATTTTTGGATAGAAAATTTTGTTTTCCATCTCTTTCAAGAGCTCGGTAAAGAGATTGTTGTAGGTGTGGAAGAAAACATCGGACGAGAAAAAAAGTGAATTCTCGGGTTTGCGCCTTACGTAATCCGTTGATCCCATCACTTTGCCGTAAAGCTGAGTAAATTCACGGAGGTCATTTTGTCCGGGATTTGGGCGGATTGAAGTGTCGAGGAGATTTTTAATTACAAATTTATGTTCTGAAAGAAACTTTTTTTCAGACTCAGTAAATGTAAAACCATATGCTGTTTCCATGTCAGCCAGATTTTTAACTTCATCAATTGAAAAATCCGCGCTTATGCCTTTGTTCAGCGACACAGCTTTGGGCTCATAAGAAACAGAACTGCCGAATACTTTTTCTCCCACGCTCAAAGCATCTGACGGAACCGGAAATTCGCTGATGGGAATTGCTGGTGCTTGGGTAGTGTTTTCTTGTGTTGGGTTCTGAGCATCCGGCGGTGTTACGTCCGCTGGCGCATCATTTTTGCATCCTGTAAGAAGGGTAAGGCAAATAAGGAATAAAAAAATATTTCTTATATAGTTATTCATAAAATGTGATAAAAAAATGTGTCTAGAATATACACCAAAAAGTCAAATTTGGACAGGATGGAGGGATTAGCACAGCTGAGAGCTTAGCTAATTTCCCAATCGTCAGTTGTTTACCTATTCTTGATTCTCGAATACTTTTTGACCATTAATCGTAAAGGTTTCGATAAACAATTCATATTCATCAAGTGCCGCCTCATCGTTCAGACTAAGACAATTTGTATGACCGCCAACAGTGTTGATTAAATATCGATTTTTTGTATCACAAAAACGAATTTTTGCTTCTTCTTCATCATTAACCGAGATATCAGTTCCGCATAAGCTAAATATTTTGACATCATCAATGCTAAATATCTCGCAACCACTTGAAGCGTCTTCGCCCATAATCTCTTGTTTGATATATCCTGGTAATTCAAAATGATAAGTTTTTATAGTCTGGATATCTGAGCGACCCTGGTCGAAGGTATAACTTACTAGCGGATTATCTTTATACTGTATCCGCAGATCGGCAATTTTTTCTTTTAAATTGGCTGGCTTAGTATTCTCAGGCTCACTAGGAGCGGACGTAGTATTTGGGGGATTTTGATTTGATAAATCTTTGTCGCTCGTTAGATTGCTTTTTTGGGCACACGCACTTAGGACAAGGATACAAAGGATTAATTCAATAATGAAATATTTTTTCATAAGCATGAAATTAATTACTTATTAATTATATCATATGAAGTTAAAATCGAATTATCAAAAAGGCACCAGGCATGATGCAAGGTGCCTTTGAAATAACCATCGAATAGTTTCATTATTCAGAACAGTGTCCTGGGCCGATAAGTCCATTGTTAAAGTTGTCTAGGGTAGACATCCAGCCCAAAACTTGGTTTTTCTGTACACCAACTCGGCACGGATTTTATAGTCCTTTGGAGCATCAATGGTTTTATCAGCCGTGAAAATTCCTTCCATGAAGGGCTGAACAGCATCGTAAGGGTTAGAATAAAAAATCTGTTTGGCGGATTTACTTATCTGATATACACAAAACAGGAGCGCTAACGCCGAAGCGATAGCAACTCCTGTCAGGATTTTGAGTGCGAGCTTACTTGATCTCATTACTTGAATAGTGGTAAGTACCAGGCGTTTATCTCTGGCCAGGTGGATTTATCCGTATAATCATAAGCAGTATACGGCTCATCGCCTTTATAGAAATTTGTCTGCCAGTCTTCATCGGTCATACGTTTTCCGCCATATTCTTTGGTGAATTCATAATGCGAATATGTGAAGCCGATAGTAAGGCGGGCGCCGTTCACGTCTTTTACAGCAGTGAAAATGACATAAGGAACACCCTCTCCTTCGTAAAGAATGCTTGTCGGGAAAGCAGAATCTCCGCCTGTGTGTACATCAGCAAGTAATGCCGCGCGACGGTCTTTAGCTGGTAAAATCGGGCCTTCTAATGGAATTGGTAAGGATCCTTTTAGACCACTGACAATCTGAAGTCTCAGATATTCCCAATCACTATCACCGTCTATGACATGCTGGATGCATTTTTTCTTCTCATCATACGGATCGGGACCTGTAACGGTTGTTAATTTTTCAGTAAGGGTAGTATTTGCGAGTTCTTTGTTGCCGTATTCAATGACCTTATCCATCAGTTCTATGAAATTTGCCAGTGGCATCATATTCTGCAACTCATAACCCTGTTCTTTAAGACCGGCTTCTGTGCGTTTAGCCAGGAAACTAAGACGCTGATACGCTTCCCATTGCGGTTCGATGTAGCCTTTTGCGGGCTCGGGAATTTCGCGTGTGTCGCAGCCGCCAGGACCACCGCCCAGTTCCGCAAAAGATGCCTTTGCGTAAAGTAAAGTCGCGTGCCGAAGTTCGGTCCAGAAGGCCGAGGCGGTCATGAGCGTTTTAATATCCCACATCGGCGATTGCATGAATTTAGGAAGCATATCGTGATTTGTTTTTTGCCAGGAGAACATGCCCTGGATTGTTGCTAGCCATCCGTTATACAGGTTTTTTTGCCAATAGGCTTCGTCCAGTTTAGCTTTTTCAGTGGCAAGTTCTGTCATAGCCTGGTCGATTGCTTCGGAATATTTTGGCGTGTAAAAATTTAATTTAGAGAATTGAGTTTTGGCGTAATCGGATCCGAGGAGTGCCATTACTTCCAGCGATGAAGCCATTGGGGGAAGTTTTTGAGTATAGCCTGGTTTAATCGCCTCATCACCCTGTGTCAGATTGCCAGTCCAGTAGGAATCCAGAATAAATTTTCCACTGAAGAACCTCATTCCTTTGGTGCTCAAAAGAACATCCGCGGTTTTTACAGTTCCGATATTTGCGTAAGCAGCCGGCATGCTTTTAATAAGAGGATTGCGGGCTTTTGTCAGATAATCCATGACTGCCGATGTCTGGTCAGCCGAACCTTTTGCGGATTCCATAGCCTTAAGATAGTCGACCGGCATCAGGTCATCGCTGCCACCAACCATGAAATTAATAGTAGCTTCCATATTACTATAATCTTTGAGCTCAGTCGTATTTTCAGCCATCAGCTGGGCTACGCCGAAAGCGTAATCAGTGAGAGCAGGGCTTTTAACAAAAAATGCGATTTCTATATACCATTTCATCCCGCGGAAATATTGCCTTCTCAGGGAACTGCTGGTGTAATGACTGCGCGGAGTAAACTGGGTAAAATCAATTTTGAAATCAATTTTTTCCTGATCAGCATACTGAGCATATTCTGGTTTAAAAATGGCTGGGGTTTCTCTGTTATCGGCTTTATATATATACTCAAGATCTGCTAAGACCACTTTTTCACTTTCCGCGTCGAGTTTTAATTTCTGTATAAAAGCGGTTACGGTTTCGATAGTATCCACTTTTGAATCAGTGGCTTTGTAATCCGCCATGACTTTTGCCGGGTCGAGCATCATGCCATTACTGTCGATATAGCTATTTGTACCCAATGGGGAAGCGGCTGAGCTTAATATCGCGTAAGGAATCGCAAAGTAATTTCGGACCTTCATCCATTTTGTTTTTTCCTGTTCAGTTGTAGCAGAATCTAATTTTTTCTGAGCTTCGGTATAGAATTTTTCAGAAAGTGACTTCATCTGAGGATAGAAGACTTTGTTTTCCATTTCTTTCAGAAGTTCTGTAAACAGATTGTTGTAAGTGTGGAAAAAGACATCGGATGAGAAAAAAAGCGAATTTTCCGGCTTTCTGTCCCTGGGGTCAGTTAAACCTTTGACGACATTATAAAGCTGAGCAAATTCACGGACGTTGTCACCGTTAGCGCTCGGGCGGATTGAAGTATCGAGAAGATTTTTAACTACAAATTTATTATCTGATAGTAACTTTTTTTCAGAATCAGAAAATGTAAAACCATAAGCCTTTTCCATGTCGGCCAGGTTTTGTATTTCATCGACTGAAAAATCCGCGCTGATTTCTTTATTCAGCGACGCAGTTTTGGGTTCATAGGCAACCGCCCTGCCAAATACTTTGTCCCCCAAGCTTAGGGCTTCTGAGGAAACTGGGAATATACTGATTGGCTTTTCCGGAATTTTTGGTTTGGTGGTTTCCTGGGCCGGATTTTCCGCAACAGGCGGAGTCACGTCAGTAGGGGTATTATTTTTGCACCCTGTAAGTAGGGCTAAGCAAATTAAAGGTAAAAAGATATTTTTAAAAAGTTTATTCATAAATTGTAATAAAAAAATGTATTTTGAATATACACCAAAAAATCAATTCAAAACAGAATGAGTGGAATAAATGAAATTTTTCGCATGATCTAAATCCCCCGACTGGACGAAGTCATGCCCCGTTTATATTGATAATCTTTGGTACAATTTTCTTATCTCTTCCAACTCCGGCTCTTTACTCATTTCAAATATTCTGACAGCCTCTTCAAATTTTTCTCTTGGAGGTAGCAATGTTTTCAGAACTTCGTCTTTAGGAATGACCGCTTCCCCTATTTGATAGGTGAAAATATGATCTATCTTTCCAGAGGCCAAACGCTCAACAAAATGAATGAATACTTTAAATCGTTCCGGAGAATCAAATTGACCCGCTGAAGAATCGACCTCCGCCTCTATAAGTCTTATGGCCTGACTCAATGTTTGTGAAACGCCCAAAAGACACCTTGTGTAGTAGAAACAATACAAAGAAGTCAGAAAGGATTTCAAAACCAAAAGATGCAATTGCAGGAACCGTTGAGCCATTTTCGGATCAATATATCCTAATTGACCCTCATATTCCGGCTTTTCCATTTTTAATGCTGTTATTTGAGTCTTTGGCGAGGTGATGTCATGAGAAAAGCCGTAAGCCCTCATTTCGTCTAGCAAATCTTGTTCTTTACGTAGAGTTTGCCAAAGCTCAGAGTCTAATACTTCTTCCTGGGGCATTGTCGGAATTCCTAATTCTGCAAACTTTTTTGACAATTGGTTTTCTATCTGCGTGTTTTTGGGTTGTGTTAATCTTTCGTGTCGTTTCGTCTTTATTTCGCCTAATGCGGCGACTAGCTTTTCTTTGGTTTCTGCGGGAAGTTTGTTTATTTGATCGACGGAGCCGCCAGGGCCTTTTGCATCGCGACTCCAGCCTGATAAATATTTGTGAAGAAACGGTTTTATGACGTCTTCGTATTGTCTATGGGCATATTCGTGATCCATGACACCTTCCCCATTTTTGGCATCTTCCCTGATGACGATTATTCCCAATATCGGCAATGCTTCTTCAATGCCAAGTGATTTAAGACTGATTGATTTGCCAGCCCAACTGCCTTTTTCATGTCCGACGATATTGACTTCTGCCCCAAGCGTTTTGCCAAGATTTCTCAATTTTTTAATAGAATCATCTTCAATATCATTATCAAGCTGTACGGCGTCTGCCCGCGACTTTATTTTTATGATAATGACGCCAGGTCTTATTTTATCGAAAGAAGCTGAAATGCTTTCATATTTGTCCAAATTCAGTTTTGTTTTATTTAAAAAATCCCCAATGACTGTTTCATTCTGATGGGTGTAATCAACAGCTTTTTTGTACACATCCACCGCTCTTTCAAAAAGCAATTTTCTCGTTTCGTCGAGTTGAAATCTGTTCTCAATTTCTTCCTTAAAACGATTGGGATCAAAGTCCTCCGAAAATATCGCGCTTTCAAGCTCATAAAGAATTTTTGCGGCCAATGACGCTATTTCATCAATCCTTTCGATATCTTCCTCAAGCCGTTCTTTGGTTTCGCGCGGAAGGTTGGCCATTTAATAGAGTTTAATTTATTTTATTATAACATAAAATAACTATTTTGTAAATGGGTGGCTCCCTGTGGTAAATGAAGTTAGAACGTGTTTTGTTACGTAGCAGTAACTGGATTTTTTTGAGCAAGCAAGAAAACCATACCTTCGTATCCATCGACTTCTTTGTCGCTTCCGTGAATCATTTTTATTCTCTTAATAGTAAAACCTTCTTCGGCACAAATGGCACGTAAGTCGTTTTCATCGATGTTTGCGTTTGGGATTTTTTTATCACCGGCTTTATACCAATCAGCATTTCGTAATGATGTGACGGACAAAAAACCTCCTGGCTTAACTTTAGCCATTATATTTTTCATTCCCTTTTTCCATTCAGATTTATCCGATGTTGCCGAATCAACTGCAAAATTAGATGTCACTAGATCTTTTTGACCTTGATCTTCCAATCCTATATTTGGCTGAAAAATATCCCCTTTAACAACATGACCCCTAAGACAATCTCGAACTTTTTGCCTAAAAAGTCTGACTGAATCACTGGTTAATATTGTGTTAACTTTTCTTTCATGATCGTTGGCAAGTAATGGATTAAATCCCCGTAGCCGAAGAAGAATTGTTTGTACAAGAGAAAAATAGGCATCCCAATTATGAGCACCTTTTTCGTCAGCGACCCAACTAAGCGTTTCTTTCAAGTTTCTTTCAGACAATTCAGAATGCGTGATTCGATCTGCCTGCAATGAAAGCGCTATATGCTGATAAATTGTTGGGCCACCTCCTACGTCTAAAACATCTATATATCCTGCTGGATAAGCCTTGGATAATTCTTGAAAAACTGAACTAAGAAAAATTAAAATAATCAGGTTTTCCGCAGCTTCTCTGGATATGCCGATTTCGCGAGCTAAATCTTCGACACTCACATCGTCCATTCCTTCAAAAGTTTCTGATACTCTCAAAAGTACATCGGTATCTGCCCTCATATCTTCAGGGTAATACGTAGCAAGATATTGCTTAGGGTCGAATTCTTCTTGAAGGGTTTTCATGGTAATAGTAATTTTACTATAAATTTTTAATTTGTCAATACTTCAAAAAAATTCTTAAATAAGCCATAAAATTATTTATCCAAGGTGGTTGAGCAAAAAAAATTTTAAAAAAATGCCTGCGGTGGGCAAGTTGAAACTCGCGTTTGGGTAGCTCCCCGTGGTACGCGAAGTTAGAACTATTTTTTATATAAGACATTCCAAAGCAGGCCAAAGAACCAGCCAAGGACAAAGCCTACGATAGAAGTGAATACCACAAGAATGACGGCAGTTCCTATATTGAACGGTGCCACTATAAATGGATTATTAAGAAAATGAATTTTGTATATCCAATCCAAAATTGCTTGCGAAACACCTATTGCAACCAAAATACTCCACGCAAGGTGCATGACGCCCAGGAGCAGTCCAAACACGAGCCCCGCTTTATTTTTGTTCATAAATTTATGAGTTAATAATATGTTTATAATCTTACCACGATTTTTTTAAATCACCATATGCCAAAAAATGGCTTAAATAAGACATAAAATTATTAACCGAGTTTTCTAAGTGAATTCCTTAATATCTGCTTAAGTGTGGTTTTTCCTTTAGTTGTTTTAAAATACATTTCCTTTCTTTTAGCGTCTTTTTCGGATGTGTGCGCTTCATAGTAAATCAAAGTAAACTTAAAAAATGCCCTTGAAAAAGTTATAGCTCTCGGATAAATTGATTAAGCAATTTCCAATTATCAGATGCATTTGTTAAATGTAAAATGTTAAATGACAATGCGAAATCTGAAATGTGAAATGCTAATTGAATTACGTTCCCCTGTAGCTCAGTGGTAGAGCAACCGGCTGTTAACCGGTAGGTCGTCAGTTCGAGCCTGACCGGGGGAGCCACCCAAACGCGAGCTTTAGCTTGCGAATCCTATTTTACTACGTTAATAGGCTTCTTCAGCTTGCACTCGCGTTTGGGTCCCACCCCGCGAAATACCCCCACCTTCCTCCCTACCTCGCATTTCACGGGGAACCCCCCTTATTCTGAAGATCGATTTAGATCGGATATTAAATCGTGTATTTTCTGAGTACTTAATAGGATATTCAATAAATCGTATATTTATGCTATAATAATAAGATTAAAACATTATGGGAACTGAAAAACCGGATAAAACAAAGGAAAGCCGTGAAAAGGCACATCATCCAGACGAAGAAATCATTGGTAATGTCAGGAGTTCAATCGAAGATATTAGCTTAAAGGAACATCTGGCAAAGTATCTTGAATTAAAGAAATCGGATGATATCAATCGAATAAGACTAGTCAGCATGAGTGAAGTCATTGCTGAACATCCTCAATATAAAAAACAGTTTGAATTTTTAAACGATGAGAGACTAAGCAGCATAAAAATCGGTATAGTACCAAAAAATTTATGGGTGAAAGGAAAACAGCCTTCAGAATCCCATGCGGAGCGTAATTTAATACTTTTCAGAGAAGATTATTTTAATGATTCTGATGGTATAGCATGGATGACTCATGAATTAGCACATTGTTTAAGATTTTTGGATAGCAAAGATACCTACGCATCCGACTCACAGACTTTTGCATATGATGACATTCGATCTGAACATCCTTATCCGAATAATAAGGTTGAGGTTTTTACATTCAGGAAACAATTTGAATATTTAAAGAATCTAGGCAAAACCAAAGATGGGATTTTGGATATGCTAAAGGAAGATTATTCGGATAAAGATTTTCCTTTTTTCGAAAAAGTTTTAAATCAGGTTTTTCAGCAATAATCTGAGGTGAATTATTAAAAATTCATTTATATAGTTGCAAAAAATAAAAAATACAGTACAATAACTTGCCTGGGTTTGTTATTTTCAGTTTTGCTGTGACAATATTCACTCTCAAGTGTATTAGTTAATTGTTATAACGACTTGCAACAGATGAAGCCTGACAATGAAAGGTTCATTACTTATTATCAAGGCGTAAAAGATAAACTTTTAACGTATTTAATGGTGCGCCTGAAATTCGACCGCGAGCTCGCGGAGGATCTATTTATGGATATCGTGATAAAAGCTTATGAAAATTTTAATAAATTCGATATCGATAAGGCTTCTTTTAAAACATGGATCTTCAAAATAGCTCATAACCATTTAATCAATTATTGGCGGGATTCAAAAACGACAGTTTCGCTTGAAGGTTTAGAGGATGAAGGAGTATATCCAGTGTCTGTCGAATCCGATCAGCAATCAGGCCGACAGTCAGACAGCAAAAATATCCAGCGCGTTTTGACCATGATGAATAAAAGTGAAAGGGAAATAATTTCAATGAGGTATTTTCAGGAAATGGATTATGAAGAGATAGCCTCTATATCCGGCAAAAAAGAGGGCGCGATAAGAACGTCCCTTTCGCGGGCATTAGATCGGTTTTCGGAATTATACAAGAAACTATATTCTTAATTTTTGTAACAAATTTCATCATATTGTGTATAAATGTACGCAATTGAAAAAATTATGAAAACCAGCTTAAGGAAAATCAAAGGACTTCTTAGTAAATACAAAGGCTTTGAAGTGAGCCCTGAGCTTGATAGAAAGGTATTAAAAGCTATTGATAATCTGCATGTGGAACATGACTTTACAGATTCTGTAAGGGTTGTAAAAAGCCCATCATTTTTTGCAAATATAAATCAAATCTTCATTAAGAAGTTAAAAAGATATGCAGTCATTGCAGTTTTAATATTGATTGCAGTTACTGGCACCATGTATTTTAATCAGAATTCTTATGCTTATCATTTAAATAAAGCTGGTTTTGCGCTTAATAAGCTTGATGCATTGCTTCATGGGAGTCGGAATCAAGCCTCATTGATCCCAAATGCTTTTGCTGATGAAACATCAGCAAATGATACAGACGCAAACGCATCAGATGAAAACCAAATAATAATCCTTGTACTGGAAGTCGACCATGAGACACAGGCAGCTATTGAATCAGCAGAGCAGTTATCTGATATCAATAAGCTCAGGAATGCGCTTAATGCCATTTATGTTTTCCAAATCCGTGAAGTGGACGTCTTATCAGATGCTGTTGAAGCTGTTTCAGGCCAGGAAACTACGGTTAAATTAACCAATGTACTTGTTTCCTCATCTGACCAGCAGAAACTCGTTTCTAAGGCGTTAAAATTTGTTAAGGATTCTTCGGATAAAGGTGATCGCCAGGTAAATATTGATATTGAAACCGATAATGACAAAAATATTTCTTCAGACAAAAAAGAATCAGAAAAAAAAGTCTTCAGATTAGCAGATGTGAAAAACCAATACGATAACGCCAAAGAAACTTTTGAAGAGGTAAAGAAGCTCGGCGCTGAAGATAAAGATATTGAGAATCTGGAAGGAAAGCTTGATAAAGCAGAAACAGCATTAGAAGAGGGGAATCTTGGGCGCGCCCATGGCCTTTCCACTGCGACTGAAGTAAAAGGCAGGAATATAATAAGGAAAGCTGAAAAATTAACTGAAAAAGAATCAGATGAAGACGGAAAAGACAAAACCAATAGTAAAAATTATATTGATGCACAAAGTAAATCTGATGAAAATCCTAATAAACTATCAAAAGATGGAAATGAAGATATAAAACTTGAAAAAACACCTGTAAAGGAAAGCAATAATGATAAAAAACCTAAGCTTAACCTAAGCGGTTCCGAAAGGAATGATTCTGGCAAGAGCGACTCTGAAGATTAAGAGTTCAGATTATTTGCAATGCGATTTTTGCCTTTAGCTCTTCAAGGTTCTTTTTTTCTTTTGCCGAAATCATAACAGGTTTCAATCCTGCATATTTTTTGGCTATTTCTTTTGCCTGATTAGGAAGTAATAAATCCGTTTTGTTAAATACATAGATCATTTTTTTTGAACCGCAATTTAATTTTTCCAAAACTTTATTCACCACATCGATTTTCCAGGGCATATCAAGATCGTCAGCATCAACGATATGTAAAATAATGTCCGCATTTATGGTTTCCGCTAATGTTGAATGGAAAGAGTCAATAAGCTCATGGGGCAAATCCCTGATAAATCCAATCGTATCACTGACCAGGCAGCATTTTTGGATATCAGACAGATACATTTTCCCGATGCGGCTATCTAAAGTTGCGAATAATTCATCTCTGATTTTTACATCCTTATTTGTAAGGCTTTTTAAAAGCTGGGATTTTCCTGCATTCGTATAACCGACTATCGCGACGGTCTTAAAACCATAATTTCTCCTATTTTGGCGTTGGCTTGCCTGATTTTTTTCAATTTTCTTAAGATCCTCCTTTAACATTTGTTCACGCCTTCTTATGTGCCGTTTCATGATTTCTATATTTGTTTCGCCAACCCCTCTGCGTGTGCCAACGCCTCCTGCCTGGCGCATCAATTCAAGCCCCATTTTTGCAGTACGTGGTCCAAGATGCTTAAGTTTAGCCAGTTCGATTTGAAGCTTAGCCTCTTTTGTAGTCGCATGTTTTGCGAATATCTCCAAAATCAGGTCTATCTTATCCCATACTTTGACATTGTGTTTTTCGAATATATGCTCCAAATTATAGAGCTGTTCAGGTTTTAAAAGATTATTTATAATAAGGTAATCCACTTTTTCGTTTACTGCGATCTGCAGAATTTCATTAACCTTACCTTTCCCGATATACGTTTTATAGTCAGGCATTTGCCTTCGCTGGATTTTTCTTACAATGACAAAACCGCCATAAGTCAAAAGTAGCCTTTCCAATTCATTAAGGCGCGCCAGACTTTCTTCGGGCGTGGTTTGGGGTGAGATGATGTCGACGAGTATTACCTTTGGTAACATTAATTAATGACCCAATGACCCAATACCCAATGACCCAATTATTGTGCTGTAATTATATAGTTCAAATTGGGAATTGGGAATTGGGCAATTGGGAATTGCTTAGTAAATAAGTTCAATTTCCCCATCACTTTTCGGCCAGCACTGACATGAGAGGCGATGTTCGTCTGGCAAATCCATCATCTTTTCAGTTTCAGATTTCTCCGTGAATTCACCCTTTTTGATTTTAAATGCGCAAGTCTGGCATATACCGGCGCCGCCGCATGCGGCAACGATTTCAGCGCCCTGTGCGACTAACTGCTGCATCATGTGGTCATCGCTTTTTTCATCGATATTATAGATTTTGCCATTTAGTTTGATTTTATACATAATTTTAAAGTTAAGACTTGATAATTTTAACTAAAACAATATTTTATATCAACGATATAACGAAACTATATTTAAATCTCTAATATCTAATACCTAATATCTAATTTTGCTTATCTGATAAACAGCATGTCAAAATTAGATATTAGAAATTAGGTATTAGATATTAGAAAAAGTTATTTCGTTATCTCGTTACTTCGTTATTTCGTTATGATATATTTAAATTATAGTAAAAAATGTTATGGCAAAAAAATATAAAATTTTAAGCTGGAACGTAAACGGGATAAGGGCCGTGCTTAACAAGGGATTATTGAAATGGATGGATAAAGAGAGTCCTGATATTTTGTGTTTACAGGAAACAAAAGCCCATAGGGAACAATTGGATAAAAACGTAACTGATCATAAGCATTATCATTCTTTCTGGCATTCGGCCACGAATAAAAAAGGTTATAGCGGTGTTGTTACATTTACAAAAGAAGAACCTATTCGTGTTGAAGTGGGTTTTGGTATAGAAAAATTTGATATGGAAGGAAGAGTCGTAATGACTGAATTCAAGGAATTCATAATTTTTAACGTTTATTTCCCAAATGGCAAACAGGACAGCGAAAGGCTTAATTATAAGTTAGAATTTTATGAGGCATTCTTAAGTCATATCAATAAACTGAAAAGAAAAGGAAAAAAAATAATATTTTGCGGCGATGTGAATACCGCGTACACGGAAATCGATTTGGCAAGGCCTGAAGCTAATTCAGATATTTCCGGTTTTTTGCCGATTGAGCGCAAATGGATCGACAGGGTGATAGAGCATGGTTATCTGGATTCACTTCGCGAATTTCATCCTGAACCGGGACTTTATTCATGGTGGGATTTAAAAAGCGGCGCCCGTAAAAGGAACGTAGGCTGGCGCATTGATTATTTTTTTGTGCAGAAAGAACTCAAAAAACATCTGAAAGACGCTTTTATATTATCTGATGTTTTTGGGTCTGACCATTGCCCGATCGGAATTAAGCTTAATTTTTAATTACAGAGATATGCAGTTGGTTTGGATTTATACATTAAGCAGCGTATTGATAGTCAGCATAATTTCTTTAGTCGGAGTATTGACTATTGCCATCAGGCAAACATATTTAAAGCAAATACTTTTGTTTTTTATATCATTTGCGGCTGGCGCGATGCTCGGGGACGTATTCATACATCTGTTTCCCGAGTTAATAAGCGAAGGAGAATTCAGTTTGGCCACATCATTATATATTTTAGGCGGTATAATTTTGTTTTTTATCCTTGAAAAAATACTGCACTGGAGGCACTGCCATATGACAGCAACTAGTGACCACATACATCCGTTGGCATATATGAATTTGATCGGGGACGCGATACATAATTTTACGGACGGTATAGTCATTGCAAGCAGTTTTATTGTCAGTGTTCCGTTAGGCATTGCGACCACGGTGGCGGTTGTCTTGCATGAAATACCTCAGGAAATGGGGGATTTTGGGGTTTTACTTCATTCGGGGATGAAAGTCAGCAAAGCTTTATTTTTTAATTTTATCTCCGCATTGAGCGCAATTATAGGAGCTATCTTAACTCTGACGCTTAACCTTAATGGTGAAACGGTTTTAAAGTATATAATTCCTTTTGTCATAGGAGGTTTCCTTTATATAGCCAGTTCAGATTTAATCCCGGAACTTCATAAGGATGTGAAACCGATAAATTCAATTATGCAGCTTTTTAGTTTAATGCTGGGAATTGGGATTATGATATTATTTTTGAATTTAGGGTAATTTGTTTTTAATAAATTTTTCAATTATTTACATTTAAAATTATACCCTGAAAAAAATGACACTTGACATATATGGCACTAAGGATATAAGCTTTAACCCAGTTTTTTCTATACATTATGTCAAATGCCGCATCGAGTAAGCAGCATGGTTTAAAGTCCGTTCGGTTTCAAAGGCCGAAAAGCAAATTACGTTTAAGAAAAAATAAGATGAAAGCAAATATCAGGAAGGCGGAAAGGAGGGCTTTAAAAACGGCCCTTTAAAAAAGTTATAAAAAATAGTTGACAAATTTTTAGAATCATATATAATAAATACCTTTTACTAGATTAACCCAAACTTTTTAAGGAGAGGAAGTCGAAAAATTGTATCAATAACCTTGACGTTTCTCAAAAAAAATCATTAAGATAAGATTTGCTAAAAAATTAATTTGTCCTCCACCTAATATATAGTTTTAACCCCTTTGATTTTATGGATAGTACATTAAGCAACCAACAAGACCCTAAGGCAAACCCAGCATTAGCTGTACTGCAGGAAAACGACCTCAATCTTAGAGAGGTCATAGATGATATGTTCCTGGTCTTAACCGATAAAGAAAAGGACGTCATCATAAAACGTTTCAGCCTAAACAACAAACCGCGCCAAACGCTTGATAAAATCGGCAAGCATTATTCCGTCACGCGGGAACGTATCAGGCAGATTGAAAATATAGCTTTAAACAAACTCCGCAGAACAGTAAGCAATACAAAATTGCGTCTGGTAAACAGGCTTGCCAAACAGTTTATCGAAGAAGAAGGGGGTGTAATGCTTGAATCAGAAATAATCAATAAGATGCTCCAGAGCATTTATAGCTCTTCTCAGGTGGACGGAAGCATAATAGTGCTTTCATTAAATTGCGATATCGATCTTCGGAAATCACCACGCACAGCCACATCCGAAGCATTTTGGATGTTTAAGGAAATTGGTTTAAAGGATATAAGAAAAATAGCAGAAGCCTCCATAGCATCTCTTAAAAAGCACGGTGATGTTATGACGGAAGACCAGATCATATCTGCCGTTAAAAATCTTAATCTGTTTAAAGATAAATCTATTTCCAGCAAGTTAATCATATCCTGTCTAAAGACAGATAAGAGAGCTAGGAACGTGGAAGGGAAGTGGGGACTTATGGAATGGCGCCATGTAAATCCAAGGAGCATCCGCGACAAAGCCATAATTGTCCTTGAGAAAGCCAAAAAACCATTGCATTTTGTTGAGATCGCCAATCGCATTGCCGAAACCGGTTTTGACAAAAAAATGGTCACTGTCCAGGCTGTTCACAACGAACTTATACGTTATGACCAGTTTGTATTAGTAGGTCGTGGTTTATATGCCCTGGCTTCATGGGGCTATGAGCCGGGAACCGTTTCAGAAGTGATTGAAAAGCTACTTCAGAAGAATGGCGCATTGCCAAAAAAGAAAATCGTTGAACTGGTCCTTAAACAAAGGAAAGTGAAAATCGGAACAATTTCTTTAAACCTCCAGAAAAATCCTCATTTCGTACGTGTCGGCCGTGCGGTTTACGATTTGGATATGGGCAAGAAATAACCTACTTTAAAACCGAAACTCATTTTCTGAATAAGGAGGTGGGTTTTTTGATTTTGATTAATGTCGTCGCTCGCGAGCGACGACATTAATCAATTTAACTGATTACAGGATTAATCTGCTTAAAGTAAACAGACAGTAAGTGAAATTATTGTATTTTGAAAATAAACCTGAATTCTTCATACAGACAAACGGTCTAATCCTGTAAATCCGTGGTCAAAATCTTGCCAATCAAGGTCAAATTTGCTATAATAAATAGATTTAAAAACAAAATTTGATCCATCAATGCAGGTCGAAAAAATAACTTAAAATAATATGAAAGAATTATTTGAACTATTATCTAACGTTTTCAATTTTTTTAATGAAAAACGTTTAGTTTATCAAGAAACGCCAGAGCCTTCCCCAAAAAAGCCCCCCGAAGGTGCTGAGGCGGGGGAAAAAGCCCCCGATACTAAAAGAGAGGCTAAGGCAGCAGCCGAAAGAGCAGATAAATTAGCACAAAATGCAAAAGGCAAGGTGGTTGAGCGCGGTTTAAAAATAGATAGAAAAAAGGTTAAGCCCGATAAAAAAGATAAAATGCCGAAGCCCAAGGATAACGTCGAGCGGGCACGACGGGCTTACTTTGAAGAAATGGAGCGACTCCAAACCCATTTAAGAGATAATCTGAAGAATGCTTTAGATTTAAGAGGGGAATCAGCCGCATTCAAACGAATGAATGACTTTCTCAAACAAGAATTCGTTTACATAACTCTATTAAGGCCAAGTGGTACTGAAGAAGGATTTAATAAATTAATGGGAACTATGGAAAATTTAATAATTGATTTTGAAAAAAAAATTATTCAAACACCCAAAGATTTAGAACGCGCCTTCCACAAAGCAGTGACTGACTGGTTGGATTATAATAAGAGACATGCATGACCTTGAAATTAACTATACGTCTCAATGAAACCAAAATTATTGAAAAGTGCTTGTGGAATCCAATTTGTTTGCCATAAGATATCGTTCTGCCTCATTTGGGAGAGTAAAAGGAAAGATCACATTTGATGAGCGGATATTTTCGTGTTTGAAGATTTACCGGACAGGGACGAGAGTTTTATATTTTTTAGGATGTCATAATCATAGTAATGGTTAGCAATCGATATATGTGTTTTGTCGTGTCGTTATGTCGTTGTGTCGTTATTTCGTTGTAAAATCTTGCCAATCAAGGTAAAATTTGCTATAATAAATAGATTAAAATAAAAATTCGACCCTGAACCAGGCGCTTACGCTTCGATTCAGGGCGAAAATAAAAAATTTAATGTCAAAGAAAATTTTCAGCAAAATTATTCTGGTAATCGTACTAACAATAGTCTTTTTGCCTATTAATTTAAGAGCGCAGGATTCCGAGACTACGACAACCCCTATTTTTAACGGCAATGCAGAAGAAGGCTGTTTAGACGAAAATAATAATGAAATCCTTGGGCCAAATGGACAGTCTTTGTCTGATGTGGAATGCGGAGCAGCAAAAGCAAAATTGGCGATAGGTAGTACAAGCGGAATAACAGGCACGGAGAATATCGGGGACCTTCTTTTAAAATATGTGAATTTTTCTTTGCCTTATTTGGCTTTGGCCGCGTTTTTAGGGTTTGTTTACGCAGGCTTTTTGTATGTAACGGCATATGGTGCGCAGGATCAGATCGAAAAGTCCAAAAAAATCCTGATTTATTCCGTAGTGGGTCTGATTGTTGTTATTCTTTCTTACAGCATAGTACAGCTTTTAACAAGAGAGCTCGTTCAGGGGATTCAATAGAAAATAAATTAATTATGAAGTTTTTCAAATTAAATCAATGGCTTAAGTTAGTTTGTATAATTTTCATATTGTTATCAGCATTTGTTCTTTTAGGGCATATAACACCTAATGTTTTTGCGGCACCGATACCGGCAGGAACTCCGACATCAGTAGCGTCACCGGCAAGAATTCCTACACCAACAGCATTACGTTCCGTAGGAACAACTGATCTGGCGTCTGGAGGACAGGGATTAACCATACCTACAGGCGGGGTTGAAATAAGCCGATCGATTTCTCAAAGGCCACTTGGCGAGACAGTTCTGGCTATGGTGAATTACTTTCTTGGCTTTTTGGGTTTTCTGGCTACACTTGCCTTTATTTATGCCGGCGTACTCTGGATTTTAAGCGGAGGAGCCGAAGAACCCCTTACAAAAGCAAAAAAAATCGTAACTTACGCATCTTTAGGATTGGTGGTGGTTATTTTATCGTTTTCAGCTGTCCGGTTTATAACAGGTTCAGTTTCAACTGGAGGGCTTGAACCGCCTCATGCAGATGCTGGTGGAGTTTGTAAAAACGACGAAGAATGCGGTCAGGGGGAAGTTTGCTATTACGATAATGATTCAAAATTAAATCAATGCACTACACCTGGCGCCCCTGGGAATGCATGTCGGGCTAATAATGATTGTCCAATAGGTTTTATCTGTAATATAGAATCACAACGCTGTATTGCGTCAGAGACTCCGGGAGCCGTACAGCGCGGTTCGGATTCGGCAAGAAGTGAAACTTCCGGGCCTGCTTCTGATGATGATTTAAATAATATTGATGAAACGTTAAAAGGGCTTGGGAATGATTTAGACACGGGCGATCTTTCTGACACAGCGAAAACCAATGTTGATAAAGTCTTAGGACAGGGCTCAGGCGTAAGCGGTCTTGATACTAAAATGGATTCTTTGAAAAAGATGCTCGAAAATCCTTCCGCATATGGTTTAACGGATAATGACATCAGGATAATCGAAAATCTGATCGGCGCGCTGGATAGGCTTAAAATACTGCGCGACCAACTCGATGATCTAAAAACCACAATGCCTGAATCAAAAGCCATAAACCAGGCTTACGATGACACTTCAAGCGCTTTGGACGAACTTATCAACGCCCCGAACGACCGGGTAAAATTTAATCGTTTTGATACGAAATACAAAAAACTTAAAGAATTGATAAAGAAATTTCCTTACGTCAAAGCGGTTATCTGGGCTACGCCAAGCTCAGGAAATGTTCCTTTTACGGTTCAGTTTGACGGCCTTGATTCAGTTGATCCCACAGGAGGCACGATAAGCGATTATAGGTGGGCATACACGGACAGTTCCGGAAATGAAGTTTCGCTTGGTTCCACGCCGATGATCTTGCATGACTTTACAGAGGTAAATACATATGCGGTACGTTTAAGGGTTTCGACATCCCAGAAAGATGCGGATGGTTATAAGACCGCTTCGGATGGAGTAGCCATTGTGCGTATTAAAGCGTATCCTCCGACATCACAGGTGAAATTCAAAATCAACGGAAGGGATGCCGGCGATCTTTTTAATGTTACTTTAAAGGAAGCTCAGTCGGGACTTTCATTTGACCCAAGTGATACAACAGCCGCTTTCGGCAGAAAGATTGAAAAATATGAATGGTTTTTTGGCGATAATGTAACTGAGTCACGGAATGTTCCTACTACAGTAGTCCATACTTATGGAAAAGCAGGGGAATATAATGTGAAATTAACCGTTACTGACAATATAGGCACAACGGATAAGCGCATCGTTAAATTATATGTAAAATCAGTCGCCGCTGATATTATAATTTCACCTGAAGAGGGAGATGTTAATACAACATTCACCTTCCAGGGCGTAGGTTCAAGGTCGGATGACGGGATCATAAACATATACGCGTGGGAGATCCATGACAAAAGCGATAAATTGGTAAAAGAGAACAAGAATAATTCATTTACCTATAAATTCAGTAAGCCGGGCGAATACAGGATCAGCTTAACAGTAACAGATATAACTGGGACTACGGATAAATTCACAAAAACCCTTATGGTAAGCTCAAGGCCACCAGTCGCGAATTTTTCTTTTTCTATACCCAGAAAGAACCATCCCAACGAGGTTGAATTCAACGCAATTGACAGTTATGACCCTGATGAAGGAGATATAATAACATATTCTTGGGATTTTGATGGAGACGGAAATTTTGATGTTATAAACGGAAAAGATGCCCTTGTTACACATACATATGATAAAGTCGGTGAATATAGGGTGAAACTTCAGGTCGAAGACGCGTATGGGCAATATAAACAGGCAGAAAAAAAAGTCTCAGTCGATTCGGTTTTGTCGGGCGACATAGTAGCCAAACAAAAAGCCTCTAAAGTAGGCGAGCCAGTTGAATTTGAAGCAAAGAGCCCTGATGGGGTAGCATACTTATGGGATTTTGGCGATGGTTCTACCCAAAGTACTGAAGATACAAAAGTAAGCCATAAATATGATAAGGTCGGCAAATTTAATGTGAGGCTTACATTTTATGATATAGAAGACAACAGTAACACTGATACCCAGAATATACTTATAGGAGCCGGCGATAACCCGGTAGCTTCAATTGATTATTCTATTAATGGCCGTGATCCTATATTAATAACAGATTTGTGCAATGGGCAGGAAGGTTCTGTGGTCAGCCGGGCTGATAAGATCCGTTTTGATGCGAGAAATTCAATAAATATCGATGGCTCCGGTAGAATGCTTTCTTACGACTGGGCTCTTCCTGGCGGTGAAAAAAGCAATAATAAAGATACTACATATAAATTCGATGAAATCAACCGCGAAGGAGAATGCTTTAGCGCCAACCTGGTAGTAAGGGATGATGCTACAGGGAAATTAAGCCAGAAAGATGAGGTATTTTTAAAAGTGATCAATGAATTGCCGACAGTCACTGATTTTGTGATAACACCGCCTGCTACAGGTGTAGAACTCGTAACACCGATCAAAGTTGGATTAAAAGTTGTAAACCCAAAGGATAATGACGGGACAGTTAAAAAATTCAGGTGGTGGTATTACCGCGACGGTTTCCCGGAAGAAAAACTGGGCGTCCAGACCACATCGTCTCTACAGACTGAGATGACCATAACGTCATATGGTGAACCCGACACTACAAACAAATATTATTTTGTATGCGAGATCACGGATAACGATAATGGCGTTTACAGCACAATTGAGAGATTCGGAGAAGTAAGTTACCTTGATATAAAAAATGGGCCGAACCTTTCACCTGTTGCGGAATTCATAATGGATAAGACAACAATAAGCGTAGGCGATTCAATAACATTTGTCTCAAAATCATATGATCCGCAAGGCGAAACATTGCCGAATGATGCTTACATGTGGGATTTTGACGGTGATGGCGAATTTGATGACACGTCTACCGGGCCTCAGGTCAGCCGCCAATATAATACTCCCGGAGAATATACTGTACGCCTGAAAGTGGTTTATCGCGGTTTGTCATCAAGCGCCACAAAAACTGTTTTTGTGGAAGCCACGCAATCTTTGCCACAAGCGGCATTCATTTATACTGTAGACGGGACAACAGTAAAATTTGACGCAAGCACCTCACGCTATGATCCATCATTAACAGATACCACGCTTAGGTATGAATGGGATTTCGATATCAATTCTGATGCTAATGGCAATGGCATCAAGGATGATGATGTTGAGTCTACAGATAAGACACCAAGCTTTACATATGCGACAAAAGGGATCTATAAAGTAAAACTGACGGTAAAAGATATGCTTGGCATGCAAGGCGTTGTTGTGCGCGCGATCGACCTGAATATGACTGAAGCTGAAAGGGGAAAAAACACATTCCATTCGCTTAAAGTCAGTTCACAAAAATATGCTCTTACAACACTCGACCTTGAAATAATCCCGGCAACGCTTAACCAAGGTGAAAGCGCTGACGTCAATGCGCGGATCCTTAACGCGGATGGATCAAATTATACAGGGCAGGTTTTCTTTGAAGTCATGGAAGGCTCGGGGCAATTCACCCCAAATCCTGTCAATGCGGTTGAATCGAAAGCCTCTTCGATTTTCAGTTCATCCGAAAAAGGAAAAATGCGCATACGCGCACGCGCAACAGGAACGCTGTATGATGAACTTAGCGAGGAAGCGATTATAACTGTAAAATAAACTGAAAGCGCGATTGG
>Ga0315276_10000098_pt1 | contig 67215 bp, 63 predicted proteins | sample YL17G05_0_MG_FD_204542 | JGI IMG/M metagenome (GOLD analysis project Ga0315276, IMG submission 204542) | Sediment microbial communities from Yellowstone Lake, YNP, Wyoming, USA - YL17G05_0 | ecosystem: Environmental > Aquatic > Freshwater > Lake > Sediment | place: USA: Wyoming | collected...
CTAGAATAAAAACTATTCTACGCATGCTCGGGTAAAGATATCACAATTCACTGCGGGTCTCGCATTGCTATGCTCGACCACGCAGGGTTCTTGCGAACCCTCGCACTAAAATACAAAGTTAAAACTCCTAATTCTTAATTCTAATTGGCAGGAACTCGACTCGTTTCTGCTCCTTGTCTGCGGACTGAGGTGCTCGACCTACCCTGTTCTATTCGTTCAGTCCAGCACTCTGCTTCGCTATGTGTGGGTGGACTCGTATGAAAGAAGAACCCGACAGGGATAAAGATACTCCTCTTGATCGCTTTTTTTAACGAAACATTTATATATTATAAGTCTATACCCTAGTATAAGTATATATTGTGATGAAAATGCTTAACCAACCACTGCACTATCCAAGATTGGATACAATACTGAACGTAGAAAAATTGATCAAGGAATCAAAAAATCCTCTATCAAAGAATGAAATAGACAGAAGACTCAAAAAACAGATCATGAGACCGACACTAAACTTGATCCTGCAATATCTGGAAAATAGCGGTAAAATAGCACTCTTAAAAGAAGGAATAATATGGATTTATCGCGAAGACATCAGCAACAAGCTAAAAGAAAAGCTCAAGAATGGAGTGGCTGTATTATGAGCAAAGAAATAATCATACAATTCGACAAAGAAGCCTATCACGAATACCAAGAACTACAAGACTTCGTTGCTCAAGGAAAGAAAGCAAACAAGAAACCAACTTACGAGCAATTACTTTCTTCAATCAACACAGCCTTAAGCAATATCAAGGCAAACCCTCACTACGGAGACTTAATACCAGGGAAATACATCTCAAAAGGAATAGTCAATAAATACGGAACCGATAAAATCCTTCGCGTTGAACTGGTAGGATTCTGGAGATTACTATACACAATAATAGGAGACGAAACCAAAATAATCGCATTCGTTCTTGAATACATGGACCATCCTAAATACAACAAATTATTCGGCTACAAAAAGAAATAAATAACTAGCCTTTCTCATCAAAACTATCTAGAAAAATAATCAGCTTCTCACTTCCTTCAGCATCTTCTTTTCCTTGTCGATGAAAAGCCTGAACCAGAGCTCGATGTTGATCAGGTCCCATATCCTTGCTGCGTTCACAAGGTCCAGCAGGCCGTCTGATTTCCTTGAGCAATGCCTGTCAAGCAACTTCTTGACATAATCCTGATTAAAAATCTTTCTTGCGGCAGTTCGCTCGCTGAGAAGCAATGAATAGGTGTACTGCTTAAGCTCCTTCCTAAGCCACAATGAGAGCGGAGTAGGAAATCCTTTCTTTGGCTGCGAATAATATATACCAGGCAGCTTCTCGCGCATCCCCTCTTTTATCAGGTATTTCAGTGTCTTGTTGTGGAGCTTCACATCAAGCGGAGCCATCATCGACAGGCTAACCATATCATTATCGCAGAAGGGAATCCTTCCCTCGATGCTGTGGGCCATGCTTATCTTGTCCTCGACAATCAGCATCGATGGCAGATATGCCTTGATATAGAGCGCCTGCAGGTTCTGGATCGCGTCATAATCTTTATGATAATGCTTGGTCAGGCTCTGGACAGGCTCATAGCCATTTAGCCCGTCAAAGAATCCTTGGCTGAACAATCTCTTCCTCTGGCGCTCATTGAATATTATGAAGAACCCGTGCTTTGTCTCCTTCTGGAAGAATGGGAAAACAAGGTAATATGCTGCGCGAGGCATCTCAGACAATTTGAACATCCCGAGCGCCCTGAAGATGTTCAATGGATTCTTCTTTATCAAGGACTTGATATAGAATGATTTGTATACAGGATATCCTGCGAAGAACTCGTCTCCTCCATGGCCTGTCAGGACGACTGTGACATGCTTCGAAGCCTCCTGGGCAACATGATAAGCAGCTATCGCCGGAAATCCAGCCCTTGGCTCATCTAGATGATAGACAAACTTATTTACGGATTTCAGGAAATCCGAAGGGCCAATGGTGACTTCGTGCGCCTTTGCATTGTACTTCCTTGCCAATGCCCTTGAGCATTTTGTCTCGTCGTAGAATCCTCCTTCCTTGAACCTTGCTGTGAATGTGTCGAGCCTGAAGCTTTTCTTCTTCTCGCGCACAAGCTCAGATGCCTGTGCGGTTACTGATCCTGAGTCGAATCCTCCGCTGACATAGGCTCCGACAGGCACATCGCTTATCATGTGCCTCCTGACTGATTCCTTGAAAGCATCCCTGAACATATGCACGTATTCTTCTGCGTTTTTAGCAGGTCTGGCTGCGCCGCTTCCGAGATTAAGCTCCCAGTAAGCCTTTGACTCAAGTCTCTTCTTTTTCAAATCATAGATAATATATTTGCCTGGCTCCAGGAGCCATATGTCTTTCATGAAGGTCTTGTTGTCCATTATGTTCTGGAAAGTGAGATAGTCAGCTATGGCCTGGTTGTTAGGAATCCTCTTGATGTCGTGCTCCAGCAATGCCTTTATCTCAGACGCAAATATGAACTTCCCTTCCTTATGAGAATGATAATAATAGAGCGGCTTGACTCCGATACGATCTCTTGCCAGGAACAATATATTCTTCTTAAGGTCATAGATGCAGAATGCGAACATGCCGTTGAAATGCTTGACGCAGTCCTTACCATATTCATAATAGGCAGCAATTATTACCTCTGTGTCAGATTCACTGTGGAAGATATGCCCTTTCTTCTTCAGCTTCTCTCTTATCTCGCTGAAGTTATATACTTCGCCGTTGTATATTATCCATGCGCTCTTGTCCCTGTTGCACATGGGCTGGCTTCCTCTCTCGCTGAGGTCTATTATGCTCAGACGCCTATGGCCGAGGCTTACCTTGTTGACGTAGAATCCTTCAGAATCAGGGCCTCGATGCTGCATAACACCAGCCATGGCCTTTATCAGGCGCTCATCCTCCCAGTTAAAGCCGCATATGCCGCACATTTTCAGGGATAGGACTTGTGCTATTATTTAATAAGATTGCCTTTTTGCACAAGGTCCTGCTCTATCCATCTCTTTGTCCTCTCAAGCCCTTCCTCGAAGCTTACGCTCTCCTTGAATCCGAGAGCCTCTATCTTGCTGGTGTCAGGTATTGGCCTGAAGTTCTCGCCCATGCGGTTCTCTCCCATGATAGGCTTCATGCCTTTAACCTTAGAATACTTCCTTATTATCATGTTGGCAAGGTCATTGACGCTGAGCCTTGTCCTTGAGGCTGCGTTGTACACCTCTCCGACTGTGTTCTTGTTCCTGAGCATGAGGAAATTGGCTTCCACGTCATCTGTGACGTATGTGAAGCACCTTATCTGCTTGCCGCCACTGTATATCGTCGGAGCCTGGCCCTGAAGGACCTTTGACAGGAATATGTTTATCACTCCTGCCTCGCCAGAATAATCCTGTCTCGGACCAAAGACATGGAAATACCTGAGCACAGAAACCTTCAGACCGTATTCTTTTGCGAAGAAAAGGCAGTATTTCTCTCCTGCGAGCTTGCTGATGCCATAGGCAGTGGTAGGCCTTGGGTTGCCGTCCTCGCGCATAGGCTTGTCAGAGCTGCCAAGCACAGAGCCTGTGGATGCATGAATTATCCTTGTGTTGGTATTGAGGGCAGAATCAAGCACATTGAATGTTCCCATAACGTTTGTCTCCATATCTATCCTGGGATTCTTCAATGAGACAACTAGCTTTGAGGCAGCTTCGTCAAACACGACATCTGACTGCTGGACCAATGGCCTTATCGTGTTCAAGTCCCTGATGTCTCCTTTCACGAACAGGAACCTTTTCTTCAGCGCAGGGTCATTGAGTATGTGAGCGACATTCTGCGTTGTGCTGCCAGCAAGATTGTCGATGGCGACAACTTTCTCTGCTCCTTCTGCAAGGCACCTATCAATTATATGGCTGCCTATAAATCCTGTTCCGCCTGTCACCAGGACTGTCTTGTTCTTCAACATCAATCTTGCCATAAAAAACCACCCTTAAACCTAACTAATGCTCAATGCTTCTCCTTGAAAAAGCTCTTTATCTTATCTACAACATAGCTTATCTGCTCATCAGTAAGCTCAGGATACATCGGAATCGAGAGTATCTCGTTAGCCTGCTTCTCAGCATTAGGGAAGTCGCCTTTTTTGTAGCCAAGATAAGCCAATGCTCCCTGCAGATGCATTGGGATCGGATAATGAATTCCTGTCCCGACTCCATTCTCATCAAGGTATTTCATGAGCTCATCGCGGTTCTTCACGCGGATCTCATACATATAATAGACGTGCCTGCATCTCCTGTCCTCAAAAGGAGTGCCTATAGCTCCTGATCCCTTGAGCAGCTCAGAATATCTCTTAGCATGCTCTCGCCTTTTCTCAGTCCATTGCTTGAGGTGCTTTAGCTTGGCATCAAGTATAGCTGCCTGGAGCGCGTCAAGCCTCTCGCCGTAGCCAATCATGTCGCTGTCATATTTGCTCACCCTGCCATGATTCCTCAGCTTTGAGACAAGCCTGGCAATCTCGTCGTTGTTAGTGACCACTGCCCCTCCATCTCCATAGCAGCCAAGGTTCTTTGCAGGGAAGAAGCTGAATATCGCTGTCTCATGCACAGGAACCTTCCTGCCTAAGTATTCTGCGTCAATCGCCTGTGCTGCGTCCTCGATGATAATGAGATTATGCTTCTTAGCGATGCTGATAATAGCGTCCATGTCGCACACCTGACCGTAGAGATGAACAGGAATTATAGCCCTAGATTTCTTGGTGATGGCTGCTTCAATCTTCTTAGGATCAATTAACATTGTCTTGTCATCAACATCGACAAAGACAGGCTTTGCCCCGCACTGCACAATTGCTTCTGCTGTCGCTATGAAGCTATTAGGGACAGTGATGACCTCATCGCCTTCTTTAATACCACAGGCCTTGAGCACCAAGAATAATGCTGATGAGCCGCTGCTCACGCCTATGGCGTGCTTGCAGCCGCAGAACTCTGCTAGGTGCTGCTCAAACTCCTTGACAGGCTTTCCCATTATGAAAGAAGAGTTGTCAATTATCTCTTGGATCGCGCTGTCGATCTCCTGCTTCATGCTGAGATACTGCGCTTTCAGGTCAACAAGAGATATTTTCATGCGCCTGAGAAACAGGAAAGAGGTTTATATAATTTGTGTATTGAAGAACCATGAATACCAGGACGGTCAGTAGAATCATGCTCGTGCTTCTTTCAGCACAGCATCAGCTACTGCCCTGTAAGAAACTATCTCAATGTCTTTGTTCCTTGCAGCATCGATTACCCTCTTATGGATCTCGAGCTTAGGGTCGTATTCCATCACAGCCCATGGATGCAGGCAAAGAGATACATACACTGCATTTCCTTCTGGCATTGATTTTGCCATCTCCTTAGCTTGACTAAAAAGTCCTGTGTAGTGCTGCACTATCTCATCAGGAGAGAATATTTTTCCGTTGAGATATGCTTTTGATTTCTCTACTGTGAATATGACGTCCTGCCATCCTGAGGAAGGTATCTCCACAAGCCCGGGCTGCCCGATGTGCGCATATGTGTGAGGCTGCCTGTCTGCCAGAAGCTTTGCCTCTATTGAATCAGTGCTTCTAAGATCTGATGATATGAAATAGAATCCCATGCCAGCCAATCCATTCACCAACTCAGGCATGTCTGAAAGGTCGCAATGATAGCCGAGAGGCGTCCTGAGCCCTGTTGGCTTGACTCCTAAAGTCTCTTCGATTATCTGGTTTGCTTTTTCTAGATCTTTCAAGAATTCAGCAGTCGTCACTGGTATCTTGTCTGCACGGGCAGCCAGTTTCCTGAAGACAGGATGAGAATAGCTGTGCTGCTGTATATCATTCAAAGTATTTGTCTTGTCAAATATTTCTCTCAGCTCTTCTGCTGAGAATTGCGGCTGGCATCTCTCAAGGTATTGTCCTAGTATGAAGAATGTCCTAGGCACTTCCTCGTGGTCAAAGGTCTTGATTATGTTCCTTACTGTCTGGACCTGCCTTGTCCTCAGGGTTTCTCCTTCTGGTGTCAGTGCTAGCTGGCCAAACGGCCTTTCTGTGTCATATCCAAATGATAGTTTTATGTTGCTCATTAGGAACCATAAGAAGCTAGAATTTATAAATCTTTCGATTTGTAACCACTCTTGAGTGGCACAAATATAGGATTCTTTAGAACCTAATCAGATGTCATCTCGCTTCCTAATAATCTTCGCAGGCACTCCTGCGACAATCACTCCAGGAGGCACGTCCTTGGTCACAACGCTGCCTGCTCCGACGATCGCGTTCTCTCCGATGGTGACAGGCAGAAGCGTAACATTGCTGCCTATGCTCGCCCCTTTCTTTATCAGGGTCGGCTTCCACAGGGAAGCATCTCCTGATGGAGGCTTGAGATCGTTTATGGTCATCACTCCATGAGCTATGAAGACATCATCCTCGACAGTGACCAGCGAGCATAGGAATGAATGGCTCTGCACCCTGACATTATTTCCGATCTTGACATCGCACTGTATCTCAACAAATGAACCTATCATGCTGTTATCGCCGACCTCTGAGCCGTACATATTAACGAAGTGCCATATCTTTGAGTTCTTCCCGATCTTGCAGTTCCTGACTATGGAGCATTTGCCGACGCCCACGTTCTCTGCGAGCTGGGAATTAATAATGTCTGCTGTCGCGTGTATACTTCCTGCGCTTTTATCGCTCTTCATGAAAATCACCTCGATGCATCAGAAAATAATATCCTGCGGCCTGAAAGCTCACGGCATCCTCCTTCCTAGCTTTGAGTTCCTCGGCCTGAATCTCAGGAACACTTCCTTGCCAGTCTCTGCTGACTCATATAGGGCATTGATCAGCTCCAATGATTTTCTTCCTTCGAAGCCATCCACAAGCCCTCTGCGATCCTGCCTTATGCATTCAATGACATCCCTTATGTATTCGTAGTGGCCTTGATAATAGACATCCTGCGGAAGGTTGGTGTACTCCTCCAGTATCTCCTGCTCCTTCTCAAGCTCATCCTCAAATTTCCAGGTAACTATCTTGTTGGCTGCAAATCCGCTCACGATCACGCTGCCTTTGTCACCCAGGACGCTTATGGATCCTTCCAGATCTACTGGCCTTGTTGCAGTGGTGGCCTCTATCACCCCTAACGCTCCATTTGTGAATCTTAATATTGCAACTCCTGTGTCCTCAGTCTCTATCTTTGCCAGGTGAGTCGTAGTCATGCACATCACACTCTCCACATCACCCATCATCCAAGTAAGAAGGTCTATGAAGTGGTCTCCTTGGTTGGTGAACACCCCACCATCACCCCACCATGTGCCTCTCCATTTCTCCTGATCATAATAATCTTGGCGCCTACACCATCTGACCCTTACAGTCCCAAGTATCAATTTACCTAGCTTCTTCTTCTCAACAGCGGATCTTAATCTTTTTATCGCGTGGTTGTATCTGTTCTGCTTTATGACGAAAAGCTTCACTCCATTCTCATCGCAGATTCTAATCATGTCATCGGCGTCGCTGAGCTTCAATGCCATCGGCTTTTCTACGATGATGTTCTTCTTGTAGGCTGCAACCTCGATCGCGATCTTCGCATGCGTACCGCTGGGCGTGAGTACGTTCACCACATCAATTTCTTTCTCTTTCTTGAGCATCTCATGATAGTCTGTGTAGAAGGGGACTTTCAGCTCATCGGCGACCTTCTTGGCCCGCTCCTCTGACAGGTCGCAGACTGCGACGATCTTTGCCGAGTCATTGAGAAGCTTCAATGCGTGTATGTGCTTCTTTATTATATTGCCGCACCCTATGAGCGCGAATCCGAGTTTCTCCATTTAATTTCACCCTTAAGCAAAGTTATCTATCCTAACAAGCCAGCCCTGTTCTATTCCACGCTAGGCCAGTTAACCTTCCATATTATTATCCTCTGGCCGGTCACGTCTGTGATGTCAGAGAACTTCTCGAAATGGGTCGTGTACCTGCCGTCCAGATAGAACAGCTTTGTGAATGTCGATTCTGCGAGCAGAGGATCAGCCACAAGAGCTCTGCTCTCAACCACATCTATTATCACATCGAATGGGAATGTGACATTAGCCATATTCACACTTTCTATGCTCTCATTAGTAAGTACCTTGAAGGAGGACGGAATAGCCTTGCCAGATCCTCTTCTGAGACCTGTGGTATCATAGGCTCCTACCACCAAATATGAATTCTTGTAGTTACTAAGGTCCAATATAGCCCCTTCTATCACTGTCCTTGAGCTAGAGTCCTGGCTCACAACACGGTTGATCACGCACACCAATGATTTAGTCACAGTAGTTATGTTGGTGTTATTGTCAGTCGCTGTGTTGTTGAGCTCCTTGCAAGAGGACCAATCTGTGGTGAAATAGTTAGGCCATGGAGATATCCAGTCATTGATCTCCCTGTCTGTCTGAAGAGCCTGGACATCATAGTATATCTTCGCTGCCTCGTCTTCAGTATAGTTCCAGCGGTCCATCATAAGTTTGGTCCCTTCCTCATAGCTCTTCTTCATCACATTGTTCACTATGAATGACTTGTCAAAATCCCAGAGCCCGAAATGAGCCCAGACTCCTGCCTTGCCTACCATGTCCTCGCTGGTTATGAAGAAGTCTTCTGACGGATCGCAGTGAGTCAGGCTAAGAACTTTAGCACTCTCTTCTTTTGTGAATCCAAGAGCAGCAAGCCTTTCTCCTGCCTTTTCCTTGCTCATAATTATAAGTTCAGATATTATGTTCTGCGATTTTTCTGTGTCCTGAAATTTTCTGTTGATCTCCTCAAAGGCGTTGTTGCTTCCGCAGTCAAGCATCCTGAGTATGGCCACGCTCTCATCCTCATTATCAGTCTGGAGCGATCGACCTAGCCAGTGAGCGTTCGGATGGTTCTGGGATGCTCCGTCAAGAGTGACGCGCCTGTCAGCGACGTACTTGAACCAGTGGCCAAAGTCCCACCATGAGTTGATGATGGCATCTGGCTTTGACTCAAGCCTTATCTTTGTCAGCGAGTCCCACCAACCCTTAGTCATGGAGGGAGTGAATGATTTTCCAGTTGATATGCCAATCATTCCTATGCCTAGACCTAGTTTTGGCATATTGCTTGTGAAAGGCATGAATAGGAAACAGGAAATCACAAGGAAGATGATGACTGATGATATGATTGCCTTTGTCTTATCAAGGTCGAACTCCTTCTCAAAGATTCTGTTGATGTACTGGTAAAGGTAGCCGATGGCCACTCCAAGCGAGATGGCGAATGTCGGGATCACCAGCAGGATGAAACGGATTCCTTTTGTGCTTGCCAGTATCATTCCGACAAACCATACTGTGAGAAGTATGGCTGGCTTGATATCGACGTTGCTATCCTTATCCAGAAGGAGCAATAGTATTGCGGCCAGCAACGGTATCATCAGCAGCGACAGATAGACAAAAGGATTCAAGACCAGGGCGCTCGTTGATATCAGGAAAAAGAACACTATGGCCGATCCTAGTATTATCAGGTAATCCTTCATCTTAGGCTCTCTCCTGACAAGCAGGAATATTATTCCCAGCAGCGAGAGAGCGAACAATGATTTCACGCCGAAAGAAGCCTGGGACACAACATCTGCAATGCTGGCATCATTCATCTCAGCAACTGTTGTTATGACATTCGGCCACAGGTCTGGATTGGTCGCCACTTTTGATGTTGTGAACCTTACAAGGGGATCTGTGAAGGCCGCCCTGAAGACAGTGAATGAGCTGAAGATGGAGACAAATATCATGGTGCTCAGGAACAGGGTGCCTATCACCAGCAGGGCTGATTTCATGTTTGCATCGAATATCTTCCTGAAGTTCCTGTGGCGGAGATAGTTTCTTATGAAAACAAAGGCCAGATAGCCTACTACCGCGACAATAATCAGATCAAAGATGTACCACCAGCCAGCTCCCCAGGCATAGGCGAATATTCCCATCAGCAGGCCTGCTATCGCTGAGAATGACAGTCTTTTCACCAAGCTCTTTGCCTCAAAGGCCTCAAGGAAAGCCCACACTATCAATATCGGGAACAGAACATTCCATATGTCTGTGTCAGAGCCGAGTGTCCTTGAGAGGAACATGGGGCTGAGCGAGAGGAGCATCGCTGCTATGAATCCTGCTGTGACATTCATTATCCTTTTTCCGACAAAGAAGACCGCGATCGCGCAAATGACAGCCAGTAGGGTAGGCAATAGGAATGCTGCCCGCATCAGGGTCATGTTTGGATTGAATATCTTGAGTGCTTTGTAAAGGTATACTATGCCGTATGGATGGAGCGATGGGACTGTCGGCTCTCCGATGGGAGCGACCTTGTAGGTGTCCATGCATACGCCGTCGATGATGGCGTCGCAGACCATCCCTTTTTCCAATATGTTCTTTGCTTGGCGAAGGAAGAAGTATGAATCAAGATCACCTAAGAATGTATAGGAGACGTTGTTTTCCTCATATCTGAAGCCGCTCTTGAAGAACTGGGATGTGGCCTCTACCTGCTGGTCAAGCACCTGTTGGTTGGCTTTCCTGAATTCCTCGAACTGCTGGCTTATCAATGCATCCTTGTTCTGCTGGGGGAGGTTAGGGTATTGCGTGTTGACTGCGCTTGTGATCTGACCTTGGAAGTAGTTGTAGACTGAACCGGTCGCCCAGCTGTCTGTCTGGGAGAGGTATTGTGGCTGGAGCCTGATATATACAGTCAAGCAGACGGGTATGAGTAGGAGAAGGAATATCAGGAGAGCATAATTGGCCTTGCTGAGGGTCAGGTTTGAGAAGAACCGCTTGATTCTTGTCAGGTCGAACTTCAGCTCTTCGCCCTCGGGCTCAGAAGATTTATTTGAGTCATGATCTTTCTTGTGTTCAGTTCTATTGCCTGCTTTATTATCTTGATTGTCAGAATGCTCCAAATAATTCACCCCATCTTATTATGAAACTGAATAGCACAAATAATATAACAACTAAAAATATCTTTGATGAGTTATATGGCATTAAATGACTGTTTAAATAATTTTCGAACAACAAAACATCTTCGGCCGAGGGCCGAAGTGTTTTTCCCAAAAATTATGATGCTATGCAAGATTATTTGACATAAATGCGAACATGTTCGGAATTTTTGATAAAAACATTAAAATTTATAAACCATTGCGATATATTAAATTATAAAGTTTGGGTTGGCAGGAAAAATGATTTTATTTGGCGTATTGTTAGTTGATGAAGCCAAAAATATATTTTATCAGGACAAGCATCTGAGGTGATTCGATGGTTAAGAAAGCTTTGATAACAGGAGTGACTGGCCAGGACGGCTCATATCTTGCTGAGTTCTTGCTGGATAAAGGCTATGAAGTCTATGGCATGGTGCGAAGGAGCTCAATATTCACAAGGCCAAGGATAGAGCACATGATTGGCAAGCATCAGAATTTCAAGCTGGTCTATGGAGACCTCGCTGATGCCAATTCGATGAGCAATGCCCTAAAGGATATAATGCCTGATGAGATGTACAACCTGGCCTCCCAGAGCCATGCAAGGATAAGCTTTGACATGCCTGTCTACACCGCAGATGTAAATGGTGTCGCTGTCACGCGCATACTCGAATGCATCAGGAAGATCAAGCAGGAGACTGGCAAGAACATAAAATTCTACCAGGCATCAACTTCAGAGATGTTCGGCAAGGCCCAGGAGTTTCCCCAAAAAGAGAGCACTCAATTCTATCCTCGCAGCCCTTATGGGTGCGCAAAATTATATGCTTTCTGGATCACCAAGAACTACCGTGAGAGCTATGGCATGTTCGCCTGCAACGGCATACTGTTCAACCATGAGTCTCCGCGCCGCGGCGAGGACTTTGTCACAAGGAAGATAACCTTGGCTGTTGTCAGGATCAAGGCAGGGATGCAGAAGTGCGTGCATCTCGGCAACCTTGACTCTTTCAGGGACTGGGGCCATGCAAGGGATTATATAGAGGCCATGTGGCTGATGCTCCAGCACAATGAGCCTGATGACTTTGTCATCGCCACTGGCGAGGCCCACAGCATAAGAGAGTTCTTAGAAGAGGCTTTCAAGACAGTAGGCATATCTATAAAGAGCAATGGCAAGAAGGGTGTGGAAGAGGAATACATAAGGACTGACACTGGTGAGGTTGTTGTCAGGATCGATCCTAAGTTCTTCAGGCCTGCAGAGGTCGACCACCTCCTCGGTGATGCCAGCAAAGCTCACAAGACTCTTGGCTGGAAACCAAAGATAACCTTCAAGGGACTTGTGAAGGACATGATCGAGGCCGATGCTGATGACCTCAAGCGCTACCTTGAGGGAACCAAGGAAGAGAAGCCGAAAGAAAAGGAGCAATCAGACGCCAACACCGCCGCCAAGAAGAAAGGCAAGAAGAGATAAAGTTCAGAGTTCTAATCATACAGCAGTGATTGTAACTACAAGGTGTGACGCCCCCCGCACTAAAGTGCGTATATTTATGGCTCACAAAAGATTAACAAATAAAGGGTTTTCTCGTTTTATTTTTTTCAAGCCGCAAGTATTCTCGATTCTCGTCATCTCATTTCTTAATATTATCAGCAATTTTCTTATAAGCCTCTCTGAAGGGCACGCCTTTCATCACGAGCTTATTTGCTTCGTTTGTTGCATAAACCTCGGCGGTGAGGGCGTCAAGCATCTTTTTTTTGTTGAATTCAAGCTTTGTGATGCAGAGTTCCATGATTCCAAGGCATTCTTGCGTTATCTTGAACGACTCCATCAGCGGCTTTTTTGTTAGCTGCAAATCACGATTGTATCCTGACTGAAGTTTTGATATGATCATGCTGATCTCAATCTGCTTCGCGCTGACAGAAGAGGCTTTTGCTCTTATCAGTTCCATAACGTCAAGGTTCTTCTTTTGTGGCATGACACTGCTGCCTGTGCAAAGCTCAATTGGCAGGCTCATAAAGCCGAACTCGGATGTGCTGAACAATAATATGTCTGAGGCGAGCTTGGCAAGGTCGTTCATTATGTTGCTAAGAGCAAACACAGTAGCTGATTCGAACTTTCCACGGCTATTTTGTACATAAAGCACGTTTTTTTGGACTCTCTTAAAGCCTGCAAGCTTAGCAGTCATCTCTCTATCAATAGTTATGGTGGTGCCGTAGCCTGCGCAGCTCCCTAGCGGCGATTGATTGTTCAACTCGAATACTGCGTCCAAAAGATTCATGTCATCTTTAAGCGCTTCTGCGAAACAGTCGAGCCAGAGACTCGCGCTTGAAGGCATGGCCTTTTGCATGTGAGTGTAGCCAGGCATAAGCGTATCTTCATGGGCAGCAGCGACTTTCTTCAAGGTTTTGATTAGCTCAAGGCATAATTTTTTGGTCTTTTTCAACTCCTCCTTAGAATACATTCTTATGGCTGTCAAGACTTGGTCGTTTCTTGACCTCCCAGCATGTATTTTCTTGCCTGCATCTCCGCAGTGCTGTGTGAGATAATTCTCAATTGTCGTATGGCAGTCCTCATCCTCTTTTTTTATTGCAAAGTTTCCTTCGCTCTCAAGCTTTATTATATCATTAAGGGCTTTTTTCAGCGAGGAAAGCTCTTTCTTGCTTATTATCTTGATCTTGCACAGCATCTCCGCATGAGCAGCTGACGCCATACAGTCATATTTTACCAATGCCTGATCGAGGAGATAATCATCTCCCACAGTGAATTCCTCTACTTCCTTGTTAAGCTCATAACCTTTTTTCCAAAGCTTTACCATTATACATCACCATTGAATTTTTTTAAGGTATAACATAAAAAAATAAAAATAATTTTTTTAGTCAAAATAGTTCTTTTTATGCTTATCAAGTATTGCTTTCTGGGCCTTGAGTCGTATGGCATTTATCTTTATGAAGCCAATAGAATCCTGCTGATTAAAACCGCCCTCTATATCCATGCTTGAAAGCTCTTTATCATAAAGAGAACTCGGCGATTCTCTTCCAAGAATCTTGACATTGCCCTTGTACAGGCTCAGATAGACTATCCCATCAATCATCTCTTGGCTCTTGTTTACGGCGCTCATGAGGAAATCCATCTCTGGGCTAAACCAAAAACCATAGTAAACTATCTCGGCGAATTTCGGAGTAAGCATATCACGCAGCCTCATCACTTCCCTATCCATAGCAATGCCCTCTATGTCTAAGTGGGCTGCTCTTAGAATGGTTGCTCCAGGAGTCTCATAAATGCCTCTGCTCTTTATCCCAACAAACCTGTTCTCGACCATGTCCACAACCCCTATACCATTCTCTCCACCTAGCTGGTTTAGGTAGGTGAACAGCTCCAAAGGGTCTGTCTTCACGATCTCGTCTTCCTTGTTCACGACCTTCACAGGGATGCCGTCATTGAAATGGATCTCGAGCTTTGTCTCATTGTCCGGAGCCTCCTTTAGGCTCTTGCAATACTTGAGAATCTTGTCCCCGGGGTTCATCAACGGATCCTCAAGTATCCCTGCCTCGTGGCTGATGTGCATAAGGTTTGCGTCCTCGCTGTAAGGCTTCTCAATGCTCTGAGATATGTCGATGCCGTTCTTCTTCGCATAGTTTATCATGTCAGTCCTGCCCTTGAACTCATCAAGGAACTCCTTTGTCTTCCAGGGAGAGATAACCTTTATATTTGGATCAAGCGCATAATATGTCAGCTCGAATCTCACCTGATCATTGCCTTTACCTGTTGCGCCATGAGCAACGTACTGAGCGTCTTCTTTATGTGTAATTTCAATCTGTTTTTTTGCGATAAGAGGCCTTGCAAGGCTTGTGCCGAGCAGATATCGTCCTTCATATATTGCGTTAGCTTTTATCGCCGGGAAGATGTAGTCTGTGACAAACTCTTTCTTCAAGTCCTCCACGTACACCTTTACGGCGCCAGTCTTAAGTGCTTTCTGCTTTATCTCCTCAAAATCATCTGGCTGGCCTACATCGGCCACATAAGCGATTACCTCGTAGCCCTTATCTATCAACCATTTCAAGATTACCGAGGTGTCCAAGCCGCCGCTGTATGCTAATACCACTTTCTTAATCTCTGCTTGCTTTTCTTCGCATTTGTGTTTTTTCATTTTTATCACCTGTAATTTTTTTATAGTTTTTAATTTTTTTGTCTGAATTGCTGCCAAAAGCTTATCTTTTTATTTCTGGCTCATGGCAGAAAAGAATATTGCCACTGTAACGGTTTTTACCGTCTAAGCCTTTGCGAACTAGATCTAACTGTAAGAATAGAAGATTCACATTTTGTCTCTAGTTCTTGATTCATATTCTCACAGTATTTATTCTTACTATTTAAATGTTTCTCAACCATTTCCGGAAATCTTTCGGAAGACTGCATAAAATATCTTTACCCTCTTTGCACCACTTGCGTCGCGCAGTGCGGAGCTCCATATGTTTTGACGAATTCATCAAATGGTAGCTCTATCACATTGATACCCGCCTTATCTAAAACATTAGAATCAGAATAATTATTTTTTCTTCCCAATAATCTCAAAGCGAGGACAGGGCACTATGAACTTTCCGCCTGACTCAAGATAATCCTTCTCTCGATGGATGAACTCGTTGATGAAATGCCATGGCAGCACAAGAAGATAGTCAGGCTTCCTCTTTCGCATCTCCTCTTCAGAATATATTGGTATGTTGGTGCCTGCTGTGCTGAGGCCGAACTTGTAATGGCTTCTCTCTGCTATGCCGTCGATGAGCTTGTTGTCAAGGCCGAAGTACTGGAGCAATGTGTTTCCCTTAGTGGATGCGCCGTAGCCCCATATCACTTTGCCTTTCTTCTTCTCCTTCTTGATGAACTCTACTGTCTGCTTCTTCAGCTCCTCTATCCTGTGAAAGAAATCCAGCCAGGTCTCTGGCTTGTCAAGAGCGAGAGTCTTCTCATAGGCCAATATTGAATTGACCCTGAACTCGCAGACATCCCTGTTGGGAGCTGTCGAGAATCTCTTCTCATCAGCAATCTTTTTTCTGATATAGACCCTGAAACTTCCTCCATTGACATCGTTGAGCTGACAATCCACTATCCTGAAGCCGTTCCTCTCAAGGAGCTTCTTGATGCTGAACAGAGAATAATAATATGTGTGCTCATGGCATATGTTATCAAAGGCCATTTGCTTGAGCATGAGAGGGGTGTAGCTAAGTTGCATCACCCAAAGTCCCTCATCATCCAAGACATCATAGATGTCCCTGACAAACGGGTCTGGTTCGTCGAGATCGTAGAACATGGCTATGCTTGTCACGATCTTGGCCTTATTATTTCCGTGCTTTGATTTCTGATAGGTCTTCTTTGAGAAATAATCCTGTATCACCTCGTTAGCCTGGAGCTTTGACTCTGCCAGGAATGAGTCGTCGGCAGGGTCGATTCCCAGCTTGATTATTCCTTCAGGTATGAACTTGAAAAGCGTCCCATCGTTGCAGGCTATGTCGAGCCAGACATCGCCAGGAGAGAGCTTCATCACGCTCTTTATGCTCTCCACTATCGACTTGAGCTCATTGACCATGGTGGTGTTTATGCCTGAACGGTACCAGTATTTGCCGTACATCAGGTGCTTGGGCGCTGGCTTCTCAAGCCTTACTGCGCCAAGGTCCTCGTCGAGCACAAGCTTCAGCTCTGCGATCGGCGGAGGAGCCTCTCCTTTCTTCAGAAAATCAGACAGGTGGAGCTCTCCCAGAGTAAAAAGCATCTTCATCTCAGATCTCAGGGAGAACAGGACCTTCTTAAATTTTGTGATTGTTGGAATCGACCCGATATCTGACATCCAGAGGCATGAGCCAACTGCTGTGTCCTATACAACTTCATAAAACATATAAAGAGATTTTGATTAGACAGCCCCATCAACCAGGATTTGGGAGGATAAAATGGGCGTAATCCACATCATAGTCATAGTGTTTGCGTTGTTCGCCCTTAGCAGGGCTTACCTTAGGTTCAGGGATAATCGGCTGAGCATAGGAGAATTCATGTTCTGGACGCTCCTCTGGATCGGAGGAATAATAATATCGTTCAATCCGTGGATTAGCAGCTATGTCTCATCGTTTTTCGGCATCAATAGAGGTGTCGACCTCATAGTCTATCTCAGCATAGTCATCATCTTCTACCTGATCTTCAGGATTTATGTCAAGGTAGAGAACCAGGAGAAGGAGATAACCACCCTGGTGAGGAAGATCTCCCTCAACCATGACAGAAAGGGAAAGAAGGGCAAGTAAAATATTGTATATCAAGCCAAGCAAAATTTGATTTATCAGAAGATCATTAGAACTCATCTCTTATTTTTTTATGAAAAAAATCAAAGCCAACAGGAGCAGGCCGAGCATAGGCTATGTCAATCCGCCAGTGCTGCTGAAGAGACCTATCTCTGAGATAAGCAGCAGATTATCAAAGCAAGGATACTCAACTAGCGTCCTAATCCCAAAGAAGCTCCTCAGGAATGTTGATTATTCCCTCCATCATTGCAATCTCCTGAAGAACAGCAAGGTCTACACCTATTCCATAATCAATCCTCCGTTCATTAACTCAGAACAGCCGTTGCCTGTCACGCCGATGTTCTGCATCAACACCTGGAAGGTCATGAAAAAAAGTGACATAATCCACGTGTGGGTGCCTTATTATCTGACCAGTCTCAAAATCATATTTGCCAAGAAGATGTTCTTCCCAAAGAAAAAGCTAATCCTGACAATGGACACTATCCCAGGATATAGCTTCAGCATGGGCAAGGGATGGGATGCCCTCTTCAGGTTCTACAACAGACTTTTCGGCTGGCTGCTTTTCAGGACTCCTGACAGGATCACCCTCTATGGAAAAAGCCTAATCCCATATGCCCTAAAGGCAGGCATACCAAGGGATAAGATCAGGGTCATACCGACCGGCATCGAGATAAAGAGCATGAACCTAATAGGAAGAAACTCAGAGAGAGATGGCTTGAGGAATGAACTGCATCTCAAGAGCAGCACAAAGGTTGTACTGTATGCCGGCCTGATAATACCAAGAAAAGGGATTAATAAGATAATAAGAATCGCTGAGCAGCTATCAAAAGAGGGAAAAGACGATATCGTCTTCCTCTTGGCAGGAGACGGCCCTGGCAGGAGAGCATATGAGCGCAAAGCAAAAGAGCTCGGTCTTGACAAGAGAGTAATATTTCTCGGCTGGAGGACTAACATACATCAACTGTTCCAGGCAAGCGATATTGTGCTCCTGCCAGCAGAGGGTGAAGGCTTGCCTGGCGTGATAATGGAAGCTATGGCTTCTGGAGTTCCTTGCATCGCGAGCGACATCCCTTGCATACCTGACCTGATAGATAATGGTACGAACGGATTCCTTTGCAGCAAAGATGATGTCGCTGCATTCGCAGCAAAGATCAAAGAGCTAGCGAAGAATGACGATAGGAGAAAGAATATGGGTGAAGAAGCCAGGAAAAAAATATCAGGATTCGAATGGAAAGAGGTAATTGAAAAATACAAAGGATTATATAATGAGCTGATGAAACAATGAGGACAGGCAATCGAGGGAAAACAAGGGGAAAGCCAATGATTAAGAAAAAGCTCAGGAAGATTCTTCTCTGCTCCCTTTACGGCAGGAGCGGGATGCTACATTATTCTTCGCAACTGGCGAACTCATTGGTGAAAGAGCTAGGGAGCAAAGTAAAGGTGCATGTTCTGCTGCCAGATTACTCTGATGGTTCTCTTTTTGACAAGAGGATAAAGCTCACAAGGGTGAAGGCGCCGCCCAATGTTGTCAAGACAGCCCTCCTGACAATAAACCCACTTCATTTCAGGGGCTTGATCAGGAAGATAAGAAACATCGATCCTGACATAATACATTTCGTCGACAACCACCCGTGGTATCTTGTGCTTCTGAAATCTTTCAAGGACAAGCGCTTCTTTGTCACCCAGCATGAGATAACTCCGCACCTCGGAGAGCTCATCCGTGGCAAGATGACCATCTTTGTCAACAGGATTCTCAACAGGAGGGCTGACAAGGTTATCGTACTCGGAGAGAAGCTCAAGAAGGACCTGCTGGCGCAGCAGAAGCTTGATCCTGGCAAGATACTTGTTTTCCTGATGGGAGATTTCACCTTCTACCTAAAATGGAATAATAAAAGAATCATTGAGGAGCCTCACACAATACTCTTCTTCGGAAGGATACTGCACTACAAAGGGCTTGACACCCTGCTGAAGGCGATGCCCATAATAAAGAAGGATGTTCCTGACATCAAGCTGGTGATCGCTGGAGAAGGAGATCTTGAGCCTTACAAGAAGCTGATCACTCCAGGCATCAGCGGAAACCTTGAGATAATCAACAAATACATCCCTGAGCCGGAAGTGCCTCTCTACTTCCAGCGCTCATCAATAATAGTCATGCCCTACAGGGATGCGTCTTCATCAGGCATAGTCCCAATAGCATATGCTTTCAGGAAGGCATTGATCTGCACTGACGTCGGATGCCTTGATGAGTTCATAGACAATAAGAAGACAGGTATCTTGATAAGGCCAGAGGATGAGAAAGCCCTTGCCAAGGCAGTCGTCTCATTGCTGAAGGACAAGGCGAGGCGCGACACCCTAGGAGAATCAGGCTACAAGAAGATGATGGCTGATCTGAGCTGGGGCTCAATAGCAAAGAGATTGTCAGCTGAATATAACAATGTAATTGAAGAGAGCGATGAATCACGATCGAAAAGAGGGGTGCGACCATGAAAAAAAAAGAATATGAGGGAGAGGATGTCTCTGATATTAACAGATATTCCAGGCGTGCAGTACTGAGTGAGTTCGAGAAGCTCAAGCTGCCCAAGGACAGCAGGATACTTGACCTTGGCTGCGGCAAGGGCTCTTTCTCATTGAAGCTCAAGAAGATGGGATACACCAACCTTTTTGCCGCAGACATGACCTCTGACAATGTGCTGCCCAAGAGCATACATTTCAAGAAAGCTGATTTTCATGAGAGGCTTCCTTTCGGAAACAACGAGTTTGACATGGTGTTCTCGCTCGAGGTAATAGAGCATCTTGAGAACCCATGGCGTTTCATCGACGAAATACATAGAATAATCAAGCCAAAAGGATATGCTATCTTGACAACGCCAAATCCAGACAACCTCACAAGCAAGGTGCTCTTCGTTCTAGGGGGAAGGTTCAATCATTTCGGCAAGAACCTCAGCTATGAGTTCAATGAGCCAAAGCTGCGCAAGGACAAGCACAGGACCCCAATATTCCATTTCTTTTTCCAGGAGATGATATACAAGAAGTTCAGGCTGATATCATACCATGCGAACGGTGTTCAGCCTCTTGTGATGGGCAAGGAGCTTTATCTAGGAGTGAAAAGCCCATTGATAGGTATGAACAAGATATATTGCATCCAGAAGCTGAGATGAACTGAGATAAAATGGTTAAGCGGCAATTCAAGGATATCGGTCTGAGAGAGAAGATATTCAAGGCGTCCTATCTAGCAAGCAAGCTGTTCCCAGAGTCAAGGCTGAAGGAGAGGAGCAGGCTGTTCTTCTACAAATACATATATTCTGCTCCCATCGGCAGGAAGGAATTCTCTCTTGGAAGCATAAGGTTCAACATAGTGAAGACATTGTTCTCCATAGACAACAAGTCCATAGTCAAGACCTATCTTAAGTTCTATCATCCAAAGAAGGGCGATGTGATCCTTGACGTAGGAAGCTTCTACGGTGTATATGCGATATACTGCTCGAAGATCGTCGGAAAGAGCGGCAAGGTCATCGCCTTTGATATAGATCCTGTCAACCTCAAGATACTGAAGAAAAACTTTGAGCTGAACAAGAACAAGAACCTCACGCTCATAGAGAAAGGGTTATGGAATAAGAACACCACTGGCTCAATATCCATCGGAGGGACAGGCTCTAGTGTGATGAAAAAGCACTCATTCACAAAGATAAGATTGGTCAAGGGAGACGACCTTCTGAATAATATAGGTATAAAGAAGCTTGACTGCATCAAGATGAACATCGAAGGGGCAGAGATAGAGGCTTTCAAAGGCCTGAGGAAGACCATCAATAAATATTCTCCGAAGCTGATAATCATGGCAGACCATTATGTCAATGGCGAGCAGACCTACAAGAAGCTTGTTCCGATGATAAGGGCAATGGGCTATGGAACCACCATGACCAACAATAAGATAATAGTCGGGACGAGGAAGAGGCTGGCTGAAAAGCACAATCTGGCGTAGGAGGGATAACATGGCCAAGAAGCAAAAAGTGATATTCGTGCTCCCGCACACATTTGAACCATTCTTCAAGAAGGTAAAAGATAATATAATGAATGTCAAGGACTTGGATCATTTCAGCACAAGATACCTCTCATTCATGGTCAAGAGCACCAATAAGTATGATTTCGAATTCTTCATCATGAGCTCAAAGGTAAAGAAGCCATTGCGCATCAAGCACAAGAACGGATTCTATATTCATGTCTTCCCAAGGGATTTTCCCAGCATACTTCCATTGGAGACATCAACCTCGATGCTCAGGGAGATAAAGAGGAGATGCCGCGCCAAGGAGAACATCATCTGGCATGTCAATTCCTATTACATGATAATGTCAGATCCCATATCATTATTGTTGAAAAAAGAAAAGCAGAGCTTTGCGCTCCACCACCGAGGAGCAGGCTTCAGCGTAAGGACGCTTCCCTATTCAGTATATAAGTACTGGATCATGAATCCGATGATCTTCAAGGCAGCTGATCTTGTGGTGGCAGAGAACAGGGATGAGGAAAGGAAGCTGCTGAAGAACTACAAGCTAAGCAGGGACAAGGTCATGTATGCTCCTAACCCAGTGGAGATCGTCGATGTCAAGGAGGACAAGAAGTCCCTGAGGAAAGAGCTTGGACTGCCCAATGACAAGACAATAATAATCTACGCAGGCAGGATGATGAAAGGAAAAGGCATAACCTATCTTTTCAATTCTCTAAAAGAGGCTCTGAAGAAAGAGAAAGGCCTTTTCTTCCTGATGGTCGGAGACGGTCCCCAGAGATCTGAGATAGAGTCTGCCCTGAAAGAGGAGAGAATAACCAACGCAAAGATGGTGCTCTGGGTGACAAGAGAGGTGCTATTTAAATATTATAAGGCATGCGACCTCTTTGTGCATCCCAACAGGAACGAGAAGTTCGAGGGCACCCCTAATGCATTGATAGAGGCCCAGGGCGCATATCTTCCTGTCGTCGGATTCGACATAGGCGGTGTGCGTGACATTGTGAAAGAGGGGAAGACAGGCGGACTTGAGAAGACAAAGGACATGGATGCTTTCGCAAATAAGATAGTCTCCATCGCCAAGAACAAGAAGAAGCTGCTTGAGATGAGCAAGAACTCAAGGAAGAACTACGAGGACAATTATGATTCCAGCAAGATACTCAAGAGCTATGAGCAGATCTACGGCAAGCTGATCGAGAAACAGAAACGATCATAATCTGCGGCTCCGGAAGAGCGAATGATGAATAAAGGAAGGAAGAATGATGCAATGAAACCAACAGAAGAACCTGGGACTAAGGACCAGAAGAACAAATTGATCAAGAAGACTCCTCTATGGGCGATCCTTCTGATAATAATCTGCACATTCGTCACCGCAGCAGGCCAGTATTTCATAAAGAGAGGGATGAACGAGCTGGTCCTGCCATTGACCCTGGCGGGTTTGATCAACCTATCCATAATATTCGGGTTCTTCCTCTACGGCATAGGCGCAGTGCTCATGATAATCGCGTTGAGGTCAGGATCATTATCTGTCCTTTATCCTCTGATATCGCTGGGCTTCATATGGGTGGCATTCATAAGCACAAGGCTGCTCGGAGAAATATTGTCATTGACTAATTGGATCGGCATAGTCAGCATCATCATAGGATGCAGCTTCATAGGGTTGAGTGAGAAATATGATTAGGTGGTATATATTCGGACTTGTACTGCTTGCTACCATAGCCGGGGCTTTCGGCGCTCTCTATCTTAAAAGGACAGCCAAGAGCATGAAGGGAAGCCTGATCAACAAAATACTTGACAAGAACCTGATAATAGGACTGCTCCTTTACGGGATAGGATCATTGTTCTCGCTGGTAGCCCTCAAGTTCGAGAATGTGTCAATAGTGTATGCGCTCACATCCATGAGCTACATATGGATAATCTTTCTCTCAATGAGATTCCTTGGTGAAAAAATAAATAGGTACAAGTGGTTCGGGATCGCTCTCATCATTCTAGGAGTTATACTTATGAGCCTGTGAAGCGATAGGAGAAAGAAAAACCGTGCTCACCACTTGGTCCTGAACAATGCCCTGAACAATTGTGTCAGCTGCGGCATGATGATTCTGAGCCTGAAGCCCTTTGCCTCGCCCCTCATGCGAGGATAATGCTTTATAGGTATCTCAATTATGCGGAGCTTCTTCCTGACAGCCTTTATGAGCAGCTCTGATTCTATGAAAGCGGTCTTTGATTCCGGCATTATCTTTTTCAGTGAAGAAATCCTATAAGCCTTCACTGAGTCTATGTCTTTGACAGGTATCCTGAAGCGCACTCTGAGTAGCTTGCTGAAAAGCCCTGAACTTAATCTCCTGACAAGGCTGTCTGCTCTCAAGGCTCGGTTCCCGACCACAAGATCATGTTCTTGGAGGTATGGAAGCATTAAAAGCGCTGTTTCCATATGTATCTGGTTGTCAGAGGCGTTCCAGAACAACAAATCGCCCTTGACCTTGCGATAGATTACATGATTAGCATAGCCAACTCCTTTATTGGCTTTGAAATGTATCACTCGTATATGCTTATCCTTGCTTGCGAGCGAATCAAGTATCTTGCCAGTCCTGTCGCTGCTCCCATCATCCACGACAAGGAGCTCGTAGCGAGGAGTCATGCTCCTCAAGACCTTTATGGCGTCGCGCACAACAACAGGAATTATCTTTTCCTCATTGTAGGCAGGCATGGCTATTGAGATGAACTTATCCTTAAGATATTCCTTGTCTTCCATCTTTAAAATCATATGTATCTACGCCTCGGAAACATTGACTTGATGCAGGAATCTTGTTTTATAAGCTTTATGGTTTTGGTTACCACCAGCTTTAAAAAAGCCACAGGGCCCATAGAATCTAAATCAATATAAATCGATAATATTATATCAATGATTATTATATTGTTATTATAATAAAAAGAGCGGGGTAGAACAAAAAGAAGGAGGTTGTAAGATGGTTTGCGTCGGAATAATAGGCCTGGGCTACTGGGGCCCGAATCTTGTCAGGACATTCAACGAGAACAAGGATTGTGGCTTGAAGTATGCCTGCGATCTTATAGACAGCAACATAGCAAAGCTCAAGGGAAAATATCCTCTAATCACTTTTACCAAGAGACATTTGGATCTGCTAGAGGATGATGAGGTAGACTTAGTCTGCATCGCCACGCCTCCCGAATCCCACTTCAAGCTAGCTTTCGAAGCCCTTTCCGCAGGTAAGAATGTGCTGATAGAGAAGCCTATGACGACTAATTCTGCCGATGCTGAGAAGCTGATCGTCTTGGCTGAGAAGAAGAAGAAGCTCATATTTGTCGACCATACTTTCTGCTTCAGCCCATCGGTGATTAAGATAAAGGAGCTGCTGGACAGAAAGGAGATCGGAGAGCCGCTTTACTTTGACTCAGAGAGGATCAATCTCGGTCTGATCCAGGAGAAGGTGAATGTTGCCTGGGATCTGGCGGTGCATGATTTCTCAATACTCACTTTCCTCTTCCCTGAACTAAAACCCACAGCTCTCATAGCAATAGGGTCAAAGCATATCCATAACCGCAACGAAGAGATGGCGCATGTGATGATAAAGTTTAACACCTCCTTTGTGGTGCACATTCATGTTAGCTGGCTTTCGCCAGTCAAGATGAGGCAGATTATAATCGGCGGCAACAAGAAGATGGTGCTGTTCGACGACATATCAATAACAGAGAAGATAAGGATATATGAGAAAGGGGTTGATGTCAATTTCAGCGAAGAGACTCCTTTCAAGCCAATATACCGCAGCGGAGACATACTGATACCTAAGCTGGCTGATGATGAGCCGCTGGCCAGTGAGGTCAGGCATATCGTGAACTGCATCCGAGGGCATGATAATCCTCGGGTGGATGGAAAGGCTGGTCTTGCAGTCGTGAAGCTGCTTGAGGCCTGCGACAGTAGCATGAAGGAGAACCAGCAGATACTCCTCTAGAAAGCTGGAGCAAGAAAATTTGAGGTTGATAACATGAAGAGTGTCAAGTTTCTGGATCTGAAAGCGCAGTATCCTAAGATAAAAGAGGATATATTGAGGAAGTTCGACGACATAATCGACAACACAGCGTTCATCTCAGGAAAATACGTGCAGGAGCTGGAGCAGTCGTTCGCAGGATATCTTGGTACGAAGCACTGCATAGCAGTCGACAACGGGACCAATGCTCTCCTGCTCTGCATGCTAGCCCACGGTATCGGCGCAGGCGATGATGTGCTTGTTCCGACCAACACCTTCATCGCTACAGCAGAGGCTGTCTCGCTGGCAGGAGCAAAGCCTGTGTTTGTCGACATAAGAGAGGACACTTACCTCATGGACCTAAAGGATGCAGAGAAGCGGATAACCAAGAAGACCAAGGCCATCATCCCTGTGCATCTCTTCGGCCAATGTATGGATATGTATTCTGTCAATGGTTTTGCCAATAGGCACAAGCTGATCGTAGTAGAGGACGCCTGCCAGGCCCATGGGGCAGAATTCAAGGGCAAGAAAGCAGGCACATTTGGCAGGTGCGCAGCCTTCAGCGCCTATCCTGGAAAGAACCTCGGGACTTGGGGCGAGGGAGGAATGGTTGTGACAGATGATGATTCCATAGCTGAGAAGATCAGGCTTATGCGCGATCATGGATCAAGGAAGAAATACCATCATGAAATCGTCGGCGGGAATTTTAGGATGAGCGAGTTCCAGGCAGCTGTGCTCTCCACCAAGTTGAAGTATCTTGATGAATGGAACGAAGGCAGGAGAAAGAACGCTGACATCTATGCGGAGCTGCTCAAGGGCAACCCTGATATTATACTTCCGACTGTGGAAGAGAATTCCAGGCCTATCTGGCACCTGTTCGTAGTCAGGATTAAGGGCAAGGGAAGAGATGTAATGATAGAACATCTCAAGAAACATGGCATCCAGAGCGGCATACATTATCCTTTTCCACTTCATATGACTGAGGCTTATGGGCATCTTGGCTATTCAAGAGGAGATCTTCCTGTGGCTGAGAGAGTTCAGGATGAGATAATCAGCCTGCCCATGTACGCCGAGCTTGAGAGAGAAGATATCGATGCTGTCTGCGAGGCCATAGAATCTTTTTTTGTATAGGTTTGAGGAGGAAAGCTCATGAAAATAAGCCGTAAAATGACTGCAATGATGCACAAGCTCTTCGATGGAATCATCCCGCCTTTCCTGAGGGATTCGAGATGGTTCATGACATTTATATTCAGGATCGTCTATAAGAACAAAGCTGATGTCTTCCTTGACTTCAAGAGCAAAGCGATGAAGATGAGCGATGAGGAGTTCTGCAGAACATATGAGAACATCAATGTATGCGTCGACAAGCTCCTGTCTAGGGAATCAGACCTGAACCAGGGCTGCATCGATGATATCCTCAAGAGTATTATAGGCAATAATGTGCTTGATGTCGGCTGCGGAAGATGCTTTCTCTCAAGGCTCATGAGCAGGAAGCACAAGGTGACAGGTCTTGACATAGTCATAGACTCTGAATGCAGGAAATATAAGGGAATATCATTGCGCGAGGGGAATGTTGAGTATCTCCCTTTTGCAGACAGATCATTTGATACAGTGGTATGCGCTCATACGCTTGAGCATGTGAGGCATCTGCAACAGGCGATAAAGGAGCTCAGGCGTGTGAGCAGGAAAAGGCTCATAATCATCGTGCCAAAGCAGCGCCCTTACAAATATACATTTGACTTGCATCTCCATTTCTTTCCCTACCCGGAATCGCTGATAGCGGTGATGGCTGAGAAGGAAAGAAAAACTATATGCAAAGAGGTCGACGGAGACCTATTCTACATGGAGACAGCAGAATGATGGTCCTTCCGTTGCTCTTTGGAATTATCAGCGTATTTCTTTTTGGCTTCGGCCTTCACAGAATCCTGCTGAAGGATGATGATTGGCCTGAGGCAGTCATATTCTCGGTGGCTGTAGGCACAGGCACTCTCAGCCTTGCAATAATGGTGCTGAACCGTTTCTTAGATATCGCGATTAACTACAATAACATGATGATCTTGAACACAGCGTTCCTTGCGCTGGGGATCGTGTTCTTCTTCATATGCAGGAGCAAGGAGATATCATTCCTGCCTAGCAAAGCTAAGACTAGGGGAGCTGAGGATGGCAAAGGCAGAAAAAAAGCAGGCATCATGGGCCACAAACTCGTGGTATGCATCATCTGCGTCCTGCTGCTCCTGATGGTGTACAAGGCGATCCTCTTCCCAGGCGTGAACGGCGACGGATCATATTATTACCAAGCAAGCAAAGAAATCTTTGATACTGGAAGCATCACCAGCGATGCAGGCCCTGGGATGGCAGAGCTCGTGAAAGCATACCCTCAGTTCTTTTATATAATCGGGGCCTGGCTCTGCATCCTGAGCATGAGCTTCGAGGAGACGCTGATCCAGGCCATCCCATTAGTTTTTGCCATGCTCCTGTGCCTGGCCACATACTCTCTGGCAAGGAAGATATTCAAGGACAAGTTCAAGGCATCTCTTGCAGTGCTTCTGCTGCTGAGCCTGCCGATGTTCGTAAATCATGGAGTCTACCTCAACAGCGACACCACCTTCTCATTCTTTGCGGTATGTGGCGTGCTGTTCATAGTCAGGTATCTCATGACAGAACGAACGGCTTACTTGCTAGCCGGAACTGCCATGCTAGGATTCATGATAAACGTCAAATATCTTGGGCTTCCGTTCGCCGCAAGCGTGCTGGTGCCGCTCATCATCGTACTCTTCGGCCCAGATGTAGCGCTTCTCGTCAAGGGAAGAAGGAGGCTGACAGGAATAATCAATGACAAGAGGATAAAGACACGCCTGCGGTGGCTCATCGTCTGCCTCATCATGCTGTTGATGATAATACTTCCGCTCTTCATAAGGAACTACATTGACTTCAATGATCCATATTATCCTTATCTCACTGCTTATCTCCCGGAGCATTTCAAGGGAAAGAATTTCTCGCCTCTGCTATACAAACCTGTCGCGAACGCGTTCAAGCAGATCAATATCCTGGCCACTCCAGCCAATGCGCTCTTCGGCGTCATCAACTTCATGAGGAGCAAGGACTACTCGATGTCACTCTTCATCGTGATACTCTTGGCATTGACGCTAACCAGCTTCAAGAATCTCAGGAAAGAGCAGAGATACCTGCTGTACTTCTCGATAATATTCACGATCGCATACATAATATCATCCCTTCAGATGTACAGGTACCTCATGCCTGTGGCCGCAATCCTCTGCGTGGTCTTGGCCGACAGATTCCACAACATCCTCTACGAAAATCTCGATGCGAGGGAGAAGAGGATAATCCTATCATCACTGATAGTCTTCGCTGCCGGGTTAGGATGTTATTTCCTGGCGCTTGCGAACAATGAATTCATAATCTCAATGCTCGGGTCCAGGGCGGCGCGCTTCATGGCAGGAGTTGATGTGTTCATCGTCATGCATCTGCTGGTGGCCGTTGCAGCCGGGCTCATCATCATGCTTGTACGCAGCAAGAAGGCCAGATCTGTCATCACGATAATGATCATAATGATTCCCTCGGCTTTCAGCCTGGCAATCATTAACTACGGCGCTTTCGACATCGTGCTAGGGCAGTTCGACAAGAGCAAGGATCTTTCTCTGCTAAAGCAGGAGCTGAGGCTCATCCCAGATAAGGAAGCTGTCTTGAAGATGAATTTTGGGGATTCATACGAAGCCGCCATGTTCATTAGAGATAACCTCCCTGAAGACGCAGTCATACTTTCATATGGAGGTCATATCTATTACGCTGAAAGAGCCAATATACCAATAGACTCATACAAGCTGGTGGAAACTTATGACCAGGCATCCCCTGACGCTCTCGCAGATGCACTTGGACTGATGAAGAGCCTTGGCATCAGTCACGTACTCTACAAGAAGCCTGGCTGGGATGAAGAGGTGTTTGGCGCCGGCGAACTCATATCAAGATCAGAGATAACAAGTAATCTTCACGATGATAGAATATTTCATAATATATACGAAAATAAATTATACATAGTATATGCCATCGAATACCCTGAAGGAGGACGAGCTGCAGGATGAAGAAAATTTTGCTTGAGCTGGAGCAGTCGAAGCAGGAGCTGATGATAAACGGCTCCAAGAGGAGCGTCTTTCATAATCTGAAGTATAGGCGACAGGACTACCTTCTCGCACATCAGATGATCATGCAGAGGATCAGGGGTTCTCTCATAATCGATGGCATAAGCTACGCTGAGCTCATGAGCACATTTCTGGTGATGCAGGACTATTACCTACCACAGGCCCCTGCCACCGCAGTCATATTCGAATACATAGACATAATCAACGGGCTGAAGCTCGGCAAAGGCGATGTGCTTGAGCTGAAGGTGAATGATTTCTACAAGGACCTCTTGCTGAGATGCGCATTGATCGTGGCGGCCAAGCATGGCTTCAGGGTGAAGGTCCTGAAGAACAACATCGAATCCTCGCCGATAAAATATGTCTATAGCAACCATTTCATATTCAGGCAAAGCATCAAGGCAGCTGTGAAACTTAGGTATCTCTTTGGGCTCTGGAGGCGCATCACAGACAAAGCAGATAGTAAATCAGCTGATGTGCTCTTCCTCAGCAGCATAAGGCACAGCAGAGGAACTCCTGAAGAGAACATCATGTACGGCGACATAATAAAGGAGCTGAGAAAAAACAGCACCAGCTCAAAGATAATACTATACGAGAACATAACCACATTGGCAGATACAAAAACAATAATCAAGAGATTCCTCAACCAAAAGCAGAGCTATATCGGAGATTACTACCGCCTGAAGAATTTCTCGATGAACCGAAGGCTGTTCCTCAAGCTCAGGAGAAGATGGTATGAACTCAAGGACGATGCTGCATTCAGGCAAGCATTCAGCTACAATGGATACGACATCTTCAAACTGGCAAGGCCAAGGCTTGAGCTAATGTTCAATGCCCTCAACTATTTCATCTGCGACAACATTAACATAACAAAGCAGATCATGGCAAATGAGAAGAGCAGGGTCGTTGTGATTGACAACGAGGAAGGAATCTATGGAAAGGCTCTGCTGCTCAACAACAGGCTCGGAAAGAAGAAGACCCTTGCGCTCTGCCATGAGATAATATATGAAGGATGCGACTATGTCTATCCTGAGGACAAGCCAGCGCTTGACAGGAACTCTCCAGCATGGAGGCCTCTGCCTGATGTTAAGTGCGTATGGGGGGAATTCTCAAAGAATATATTGTCCAAGAGCTGCAACTATCCTGTGAATTCAATCAGGATAACAGGCAATCCGAAGTTCAAGAGGCTGTTTGATACAAGCCTTGACAAGGATGCGATAATAAAGAAGTATGGGCTGTCAAAACACAAGAAAAAGCTTCTCTGCGCATTGTTCGGAAACCCATACTACCTATACGAGCTGGACAAGCTCTCGAGAGAGACCGGCATCGAGATAATAATCAAGCCTCATCCATACGATCCTGACATCGAGGAGGTGAATAGGATAATGGGCTCCTTCAACAATCCCAACATGAAGCTCATCCCTAACAAGGACGACATCTATCCCCTGATCAATGTATCAGACTATGTGCTAGTGAGGGAGTCGACAGTCGGCCTGGAGGCCATGATGCTTGGCAAGATAGTGTTGGTGCATGACCCATTCGAGAAAGAGCTCGACGAAGGGCTTCCCTACACCTCATCAAAGGCGACCATCAGGATAATCAATATCACGAGAGATGTCAAGCACGTGGTGCAGAAGCTATCCAAGAAAGAGAAGGCAGACCTTGTCAGGAACATGCATGGCTTCGTCAATGACTACATCAACACAACAAACGATAATTCTACAAAACTGGTCGTGAAAGAGATAAAGAAGCTTCTCTGATCGGCTTTTTCTAGGAGTCAAGGAAATCCAGGCTGGCATGCTCCTCAAACTTATAGCATTTGGTGGTGAGAGACTCACTCCAGGACTGGATTATGTCACCGAACCTGTGCCTGATCTGCTTTGCCACATCATCCTGGTCAATGGCATCTTTTGCGATGAAAACAATCGAGAGGTCCCACTCGCCCGAGACTGAAAATATCTCTGTGACCCTATCATGCTTCCTCAAGAACTCGATGAAGCGATTGTATTTTTCTGTATTGATGTTCTGGAGCTTTATCATGACATTGACCACATTCTTGAACCCGCAGTTCCTGTGCCTAATGAGAGAGATCGGCCTGAAGATGCTGCTCCTGAGCATCTTATCCATCCTCTTCTTGGTGGAGTCAATGGAGAGGCCTGCCTTCTTCGCCAGCAGCGTGAGCGAGATCCTTGGGTTTTTGTGCAATTCAAACAATATTATCTTATCTTTCTTATCAATTTTCATCATTTTGTCTTAGAAAAACTTGTTCTGTTAAATATTTTTCGTAGTTATTAAGATTGGCGTTGCACAAAGCTTATAAGACAAAACAGGCACACCACAATTGTACCTATGATAGCGATTGTTGATTACGGAGCAGGGAATCTTAGCAATGTGAAGAACCTATTTGATTTTCTAGGCGAGGATTCTGTCATAACATCAGACCCTGCTGTTGTCAAGAAGGCTGATCGGGTGGTGCTTCCTGGCGTCGGAGCATTCGGCTATCTCATGGATAACCTGAAGAAGAAAGGGCTTGACAAGGCAATCATCGAAGCAATCGGCTCAGGAAAACCATTCCTAGGCGTCTGCCTCGGGTTCCAGGCATTGTTCGAGGAGAGCGAGGAGAGTCCTGGAGCGAAAGGCCTCTGCGTCCTCAGGGGAAAGGTCGTGAAGCTCAGGCACGGCAAGGTGCCGCACATAGGCTGGAACAATGTCAAAGCAGTTAGGAAGAGTGATTTCGAGGACGGATTCGCCTACTTCGTCCACTCATATCACCCTGACCCTAATGACAAGGATATAATCCTCTTTGAGACTGACTACCATAGAAAATTCTGCAGCGGAGTGATGAAGGACAACATCCTGGCGGTGCAGTTCCACCCTGAGAGAAGCGGAAAATGGGGAATTGATTTTTACAGGAGCTGGCTCAAGAGCAAAGACCAGCAGTAAATTAAAGAAATATGTGAGGTGTCAAAAAATGGTTGATTTCAAACTGCCGGAGATAGAGTTCAAGTTCACAAAAGAGGTTGTGATCGAGAAGAAGGATATCATGAAGAAATACGGTATTCCAGGAGAGGTGAAGTTCTGCAAGAGGTGCGTCATCTCAAACCAGAGACCCAGGATAACTTTTGACAAGGAAGGTGTCTGCAGCGCCTGCAGGTATGCCGAGAGGAAGCAGAAGACTATTGACTGGGCCAAGAGGGAGCGAGAGCTCAAGGCTCTATGCGACAAGCACAGGAGCAAGGACGGAAGCTGGGATGTCATAGTGCCCTGCAGCGCCGGCAAGGACAGCGCAAGAGTCGCCTTCATCCTGAAAACCAAATATAACATGCACCCGCTCACTGTGACCTGGGCGCCTCATAAATACTCTGACATAGGCTGGAGGAACTTCCAGAGATTCATCCATTTCGGATATGATAACATCCTGGGGACGCCAAACGGGATTGTGCATAGGAAGCTCACAAAGCTTGCTTTTGAGATCCTCGGAGACCCTTTCCAGCCATTCATCTACGGACAGAAAGCATTTCCCATCAGGATAGCCACCAAGTTCAACATCCCATTGATAATGTACGGAGAGAACGGAGAAGTGGAATATGGCGGAGACGCAAAGAACGAGGAAAGCCCGTCGCATAATGTTGATGATGACATGATTAAGCATTACTTCAGCGGACTTGATGTCAATTACTGGAAGCAGTACGGCTTCTCAGACCAGGACCTCTACTACTACACACTACCTCCAACTGATGAGATGAAGAAAATAGGAATACAATGCCATTTCATGGGATACTACACCAAATGGGTGCCGCAGGAGAACTATTACCTTGCAGCAGAGAACACAGGCTTTGAAGCAAATCCTGATGGAAGGTCAGAGGGCACCTATTCAAAATATGCAAGTCTTGATGATGAGATCGACGGATTTCATTTCTACCTTGCATATATTAAGTTCGGCATAGGAAGGGCTACATCAGATGCCGCTCATGAGGTGAGGGACGGCCACATAACAAGGGAGGAGGCTGTCAGTCTGGTGAGAAAATTTGACGGCGAATTCCCAAAGAAATACTTCAAGACCTTCCTAGAATACGCAGGCCTCACAGAGGAAAGGTTCTGGGAAGTAATTGATAGCTTCAGGTCAGAGCATCTCTGGGAGAAGACCCTGAAAGGAGAATGGAAGCTGAAATATCAGGTTAAATGAGAGAGGAATGATCTATGCTCTGCAAGAGGATAATAGCAAGACTTGACATCAAAGGACCTAACCTTGTAAAAGGCGTGCACATGGAGGGCCTCAGGATAATCGGGGACCCTTATGAATTCGCCAAACATTACGAGGAGCAGGGCGCTGACGAGCTATTATACATAGACACTGTAGCAAGCCTCTACGGCAGGAGCAACCTTGTCGAGACTGTCAGGAAAACGACAATGAATATCTTCATCCCAATAACTGTTGGGGGTGGGATCAGAACAATTGAGGATATCAGGGTATTGTTGAATGCAGGCGCAGACAAGGTAGCCATAAACACCGCGGCAATCAAGAACCCTGAATTCATAAGTCAGGCGGTCGATTGTTTTGGAAGCCAATGCATCGTCATCTCAATAGAAGCCAAGAGGAGGGATGATCACTGGGAAGCCTATGCTGAGAATGGCCGCGAACCAACAGGGAAAGATGCCATCGCATGGATAGGCGAAGCCATAGCCATGGGCGCTGGCGAGATCCTTCTGACATCCATCGATGCAGACGGGACAAGGAAAGGGTTTGACATGGAGCTGATATCTGCCGCGGCAAAGGTCTGCACAGTTCCCTTGATTGTCTGCGGAGGTGCAGGGTCATTGGATGATTTTGAGAGAGTGTTTAAATATGACATTGATGCTGTCGCGACAGGGTCTGCCCTGCATTACAACATGCTCAGCATCTCTGATATCAAGAAAAAAATATGTGAAAAGGTTAACATCAGGCCATGAGCTGCCTGGTGAAAGGCATTGGCGCATAAAAATGAAACAAAAATATTCATCAATAACCATCCGCCTAAAAATTAGAGGATGCGTGCTCACAGAGAGTATCGCTGACGTATTGAAAGACTATGGGGTAGACCACATAATAAAGTTCCATGACCAGGATTTTTTCTTTGTAAAGAAACTGAGGCGAGGAGATGTTTTTGATCACTTCACAATCCCGAGTTGTAATCATAAAAAAGGGGATGTGTGCGCTCTTGCTCGCATGGAAAAGCCGGGCTGCTTTGATGGAAAAAAAGAGGTCAAGCCTATTATTGACTTCAACAAAGTCATCATCGCAGAGTGTGCCCAGTTCAAAAAGAAGAGAGCATATGATGAGTTATCAGGATCAGACTACAAGCATAGCATAGGAAGCATTAAGAGCACAATCCAGCTGAAAAAAGCCATCGTGCGGAGATATCGGAAAAGTCTCGCAAACCTGACAGATAAAGAGAAGCTAACGCTTGGCGTGAGTACCACAAGGTTCAAGGTATTGGCGCCTCTTAGTGCGCCATCAAAAAAGAGGCAAATATGTTGTTGAGCCAGAAATAATTTTTTTCTGTCATCGGTTCTAGCTTTTGAAGGCAAATAGTGTTATAGAATATGATTTGATAATATTTATAAACAACATTCGGTATCTTCAGACCATGAGAAAGGCAACCATCAATCTGCTTGCAATAATACCTGCGAGAGGGGGCTCAAAGCGCCTGCCTGGCAAGAACATAAAGGATTTCTGCGGAAAGCCGATGATAGCCTGGTCAATAGAAGCTGCAAAAGAATGCAGGCTAATAAGCAGGGTGATCGTTTCGACAGACGATGATAATATAGCTGCTGTAGCAAGGAGATTTGGGGCAGAGGTCCCTTTCATGAGGCCGAAAGCCCTTGCCACAGATGCAGCGAAAACATCAGATGTCATAAGGCATACTCTGACGACCTTGAAGGATAAAGAGCGATACACTCCTGATTACATCTGCCTTCTCCAGCCTACAGCTCCCCTGAGGACAGCGAAGCACATCACAAAAGCAGTCGACCTCATGCTCTCCAGGAAAGCAGACGCCTGCGTCTCTGTTGTCGAGACAAGGATCAATCCCTATTTCACCAACACAATAGGCAAGGATGGCATGTTCCATGATTATATAAAAAATACAGGCAGAAAATATGTGGCTAAGCTAAAGTCACAGAAGATCTATGCCCTGAACGGAGCCATCTACATCATAAAGACCGATGTCTTCCTTAAGGAGCAGACTTTTGAGCCAAAGAAGACCGCGGCATATGTCATGAACCAGGAAGATTCTGTCGACGTAGACACGATTAATGATTTCATGATTGCTGAATTCATAAAGAAAAATATCTGCGGAAGAGCTAAACCCACATAAGACAAGGTGAGAGGCATCACAGAAAAAACAATAACTATCGGAAAGAAGAAAATCGGAGAAGGTCATCCCTGCTTCATAATAGCAGAGGCAGGCGTCAACCACAACGGAAGCCTTGAGCTGGCAAAGAAGCTCATAGACGCTGCTGTCGTCGCAGGATGTGATGCTGTAAAGTTCCAGACATTCAAGGCAGAGAAGCTGGTCACCCGAGAGGCTGAGCAGGCAGAGTACCAGACCAAAAACATAGGAACGAAGGAGTCGCAATATGACATGCTCAAGCCCCTTGAACTTAACTACAATGATTTCGAGGAGTTGAAAAGATACTGCGATGAAAAAGAGATTATATTCCTCTCCACTCCTCATTCCTGCAAGGAGGATGTTGACCTCATTGCCAAGCTATGCCCTGCCATAAAGGTCGGAAGCGGCGACGTGACAAACATTCCTATCCTAAAGTACATGGCGCAAAAAGGGCTACCAATATTCCTGGCGACAGGCATGAGCTTCCTTTCAGAAGTGGAAGAGGCTGTGCTGGCGATAATCCCCACAAACAGGGACCTTGTGCTGCTGCACTGCACCACCAACTATCCTACTCCACTTAATGAGGTGAATCTCCAGTCCATGATAAGTATGCACAAAAAATTCAAGCTTCCTGTTGGATATTCAGACCATACAGAAGGTATCATCGTCTCTGTGGCAGCGGTTGCCATGGGAGCCTGCCTATTGGAGAAGCATCTCACACTTGACAAGAATATGAAAGGGCCTGACCATAAGGCCTCCGTTGAGCCAAATGAGCTTGCAAAGCTTGTCAAGAAAATCAGGGAAGTCGAGAAGATGCTGAAGAAAAAGAAGAGCGCAGAGGAAATATTATCAAAGTTGATGGTCCCGCCAGAGATAATCGGCGACGGAATCAAGAAGCCTATGCCATCAGAGTACGCAATTATGAAGGTGGCGAGGAAGAGCGTGGTGGCTGCGCAGGACATAAAGAAAGGAAGCATAATAACAGAGCATATGCTGGAGATAAAGAGACCTGGGACTGGCCTCCCTCCCAGAGAATACTTCAATATCATCGGGAAGAAAAAAGCAGCTCGCGACATAAAGAAAGAGGAGCTTTTGGACCCCTCAATGATCGAAAGCCTGAAAACATAAAAGAGAAGGAAGGCAAACTAGGTAAACATTATAGCCAACAGGTCATAGAAAAATGAGAAAGATAAAAAAGATAGTCTATTGCACTGGTACCAGGGCAGATTACGGCCTGGCAAGGCCTGTGCTATTTGAATTGAAGAAAAAAAAATTCAAGGTAGAACTCTTGGTCACTGGGATGCACCTCATGCCTGAGTTCGGGCACACAATCGATGAGGTAAGGAATGACGGATTCAAGATCCATGAGATCAAAGCAGTCTTTGAGGATGACCGTAAGGAATCATCCTCGCTCTTCGTCGGAAAATGCGAGAGCCAGATGGCAGAAAAACTTGTCAAGATCAAGCCTGACCTTGTCCTTGTTCTAGGAGATCGGGCAGAGATGCTGGCAGCGACCATAGCCGCAAGCTATCTTGGGATCGCGGTGGCGCACATGAGAGGTGGGGAGATAACAAGCACCATAGATGATCCTGTCAGGCATGCAATAACAAGGCTGGCGCACATACACCTTTGCACCACGCCAGGCAGTGCCGAAAGGCTGAGAAGGATGGGAGAACAAGATTTCAGGATTGATAAAGTCGGAGACCCTGGCCTAGACTCAGTAATTAAGATCAGTCGTTCATTGGATGATACTAAGAAGGATAAGCTCGCGAAAAGATTCCTGATCGACAGAAAAAAGCCTCTTGCCATAATGATCCAGCACTCGGTGTCTGTTGAGGAGAGCAGGGCTGCAGAGCAGGCAAAGGAAACTCTCCTGGCGCTGAATGACTTAAGAATAGAGATGCATCTCCAGATCCTAGTAATATATCCTTGTGCAGATGCAGGCGGAAGGAGCATCATCCGAGAGATTGAAAGGTTCCGCAGTAAGGAGGGCTTCAAAATATTCAAGAACATCGCGCACAGCGATTTCATAGGCATCATGTCGCTGGCTGATGTCATTGTCGGCAACTCCAGCAGCGGAATAACAGAGACTGCATCGCTGAAGACAGCCACGGTCAATATCGGGACCAGGCAACTTGGAAGAGAGCAGAACCCTAATGTAATAGATTCAGGCTACGACCGCAGAGAGATAAGACAAAAAATCAAAATAGCATTGTCAGCCGATTTCAGGAAGAGAATCGATGGAAGGAACATATACGGAGATGGCAAGGCAGCGGTGCGGATTGCGAGAAGGATAGGGTTAGTGAATATAGACAAGAGATTGATGCAGAAAAGGCTGGCTTACTAAGAATATCATTATAAAGCATGCAAATACCAAAAACATCTGAGGGTGATGAAATGAGAATATTATTTATGGGCCACGGAAAATGGGCTTGCATAACATTGGAGAGCCTGGTCAAAGCAAAGCATGATGTTGTCGGCGTGGTATGTGAGCTTGACTCATTTGACAACAAGGAAGACGCGCATTACAAGAGATTCTCATCAAGAGGGCTGTACGCATCATTGAAAGATATAGCAAAAAAACTAGGCCTCAAAGTGATGCAACCAGAGGATGTCAACTCAAGCGAGTTCATAAAGACCATCCAAAAGCATAATCCTGAACTGATAGTGATGGTGTCCTACCACGCAATAATCAGGGATGATCTGCTCAACATCTATAAGGGCAGGATGATAAACGTTCATGGAGCTCCGTTGCCATATTACAGAGGAAGGGCTCCCATCAACTGGGCGATAATCAATGGAGAGGACCATACTGGCGTTACCGTGCATTACATCGCGAAAGAAGTTGATCAAGGCGATATCATTGCCCAGGAGATCATACCAATAAAAAGGAGCGACACCGCAGCTGAGATCCTGCAGAAAACATTGGATTCATATCCTAGGCTCACACTGAAGGCATTGGAGCTGATAAGCTCCAATAAGGTCAAGCGGGTCAAGCAGGACCCTGCTGAAGGATGTTATTTCCCTAGGAGAAAGGAAGAGGATGGACTGATAGATTGGAGCTGGAGATCAGAAGACATCTACAATTTTGTGCGTGCGTTAACATATCCATACCACGGAGCATTCACCTATTACAAAGGCAAGAAGCTTATCATATGGAATGCCTCGCTACCAAGCCTAAAAGAGGCAAAGAGGGTAAGCCCTATCTGCGGCATAGCGTTCGGCAGGACAAAGGAGAACTACAGGCTCGTCACCACAGGAGATTCATATATTATCATAGAGAGAGCTCAGTTCGAAGGAGAAACTAATGTGGAGCAGAAAAGCGGAGATATAATATTTCCTGGAGGAAAATTCTTCAGGAACGCTGAAGACCACAAGAGATGAAATCACGAGAGGGTAAAAAAATGGATCATGATCTAGAACATGGCGACCCTGAAATTGCCAGGCTCATAATGGGCGAGCAAAAGAGGCTGCAGGATGGCCTTGAGCTCATACCATCTGAGAACTATATCAGCAAAGCAGTCAGAGAGGCCCTTGGCTCAGTCCTCACAAATAAGTATTCAGAAGGCTATCCTATGAAGAGATATTATGGCGGGAATGAATTCATAGATAAGGTGGAGCTTTTGGCGATTGAGAGGGCGAAGAAAATTTTCGGCGCAGAGCATGTGAATGTGCAGCCTTATTCAGGATCGCCTGCGAACATAGAGATAATGTTTGCCCTGCTTAACCCAGGCGACAAGGTGATGGGAATGAGTCTCGCGCATGGGGGGCACCTGACCCACGGTCATCCCGTGAACTTCACCGGAAAGACATATCATTTCGTTCAATACGGTGTGGATGAGAAGACTGAGCTGCTAGATTACTCTGCCATAAGAAAGCTCGCCCTCCAGGAGAGGCCAAAGATGATAATATCAGGGGCCACAGCGTATTCTAGGATTATCGACTTCAATGAGTTCCAGAAGATAGCAGATGAGGTTGGCGCTATACACCTGGCGGACATATCCCATATATCCGGGCTCATAATAGGAAAAGAGCATCCGTCGCCATTCCCATTCACAGATGTGGTGATGACCACCACGCATAAGACCTTGAGAGGGCCGAGAGGCGCAATGATCCTGTGCAAGGAAAAATACGCGCAGCAGATAGATAAAGCAGTTTTTCCAGGGATGCAAGGCGGGCCACATAATCATGTCACTGCGGCCATAGCTGTGGCGCTCAAGGAAGCCTCGACTCCTGAATTCAAGGAATATGCGCATCAGATAGTCAAGAACGCAAAAGCCCTTGCCAATGAGCTTACAGAGCAGGGACTTCGGCTGGTGAGTGGAGGGACTGACAACCATCTTATGCTGGTGGATCTCAGCAAAGAGGGTTGCACTGGTAAGGAGGCAGAACTCGCCTTGGATGAGATAGGAATAACTGCCAACAAGAACATGGTGCCATTCGACAAGAAGACTCCTTTCAACCCAAGCGGGATCAGGATAGGCACTCCTGCGATCACTACCAGAGGAATGAAATCAGGAGAGATGAAAGAGATAGCAGGCATTATTGTCTCTGCCATCAGGAACCATAAAGACAGCCAGATAAAGGAAAATCTGAGAAAACAAGTCCTTGAACTATGCAGAAGGTTCCCGCTGGATTGAGAATGATGATGCCGAACACAGATTTAAATGATAAAAAAGAGCCTAAAAAGATTTCTGTTCTCAACAGAAAGAGAATAAAGTGGATAGTCATAACTCTGATCCTCGTAGCGGTCATTTTCCTGATATCAAAATACCTGTTCTTCATCGGTCTAGTCTTGATCATCAACCTTTTGTTTTACCTGCTGACTCGCAGGCTTAGCTCGATAGTTGGCATTGAGATTACCACCATAAGCACTGTGTTGATAGGAGCCGCCTTTGGCCCGATAGCAGGCGTATTAGTGGGCATATCCTGCAGGCTCATCGAGGCATTCGCATCGCACAGGTTCTTCTCACTACCATTGACTATACCGCTATATGCCATAATTGGCTATGCCGCAGGAAGCTTCGGAGGGTCAGACATAGCAATGTTAGGGGTGGCCATCAGTGTGGTATATTCTGTTATCTCAGGCATACTCACATTCATGGTCCTTGGAGGCCGTGCTAGCAGGACCATCCTTTTCTGCATAGTGAACATATTCTTCAATGTGATCTTCTTCGTGAAAATTGCGCCTGTCATCTTCAGCATCATAACATGAACGCAGGCCAGATAGCAATATCTTCTCTAATAGAGTTCCATAAACTTCTTAAATAGGCAAATAACTCATCCAGCATATGAAATCTGAGCTAAGAAGAAGACTCATGAGGAAAAGAGATGCTCTGGACTTGGATGAGGTTGAAAAAAAGTCAGACATCATATTTGAGAACTTGCTGAAGACAGACTGCCTGAAGGATTCGGCAAAGATAGGTCTTTACTATCCGAAAGGCAACGAGGTTTCTACAAAAAAAGCCCTTATCAGCCTTCTTAAATCAGGCAAAAGAGTATTCCTTCCTAGAGTCAATGGAGAGAACCTTGAGTTCTGCGAGATAAAAGGGCTGGACGACCTAAAAAAGATGAGCTTTGGGATAATGGAGCCACTGAAGGATATCCCTGCAAGCGATCCTTTATGTCTAGACATAATCATCGTGCCGAGCGTCGCCGTTGATAAGGACGGCAACAGGATTGGAAGAGGAGGCGGATTCTATGACAAGTTCCTCGCAAGCAATCCAGGTATTAAGACTATATGCCCTGTATATGATTTTCAGATAGTCAAAGAGATAGAAGCAAGCCCTCATGACCAAAAAATTAATATTGTGGCTAGTGAAAAAAAGACATTTGTCGCATCAAGCGCCCAGGACCGCACTCAAGGCCCAAAAATCATGGATGGAAAGAAAGCCTCAGAGGAAATCATAGCATCGCTGAAAGGGATTATGGAGAAGAAGAGAATCAAGGCAAAGCTCGCGGTGGTGTTGGTCGGAAGCAATCCCTCCTCAGAAATCTATGTGAGAAATAAATCCAAGAAGTGCGAGGAAGTCGGAATAGGCTTTGAGATGGTGAGATTCGATGAATCTGCCAAGGAGAAAGAACTGCTTGATAAGATACATCTCCTGAATAAAGACCGCTCAGTCACGGGCATAATCATCCAGATACCATTGCCTAAAAAGATAGATACTGACAAGGTATTGGATGCGGTCCTTCCAGAGAAGGATGTCGACGGCCTGACAAAAAATAACCTTAAACGATTGGAGCAAGGTGATGAAGAGATGCCCTGCTGCACACCTAAGGGAATAATCAGGCTTATGGAATACTATCACATCACTCTTGAAGGAAAAAAAATAGTCCTTGTTGGGCATGGGAAACTGGTAGGAAAACCTCTATCATTCATGCTAAAAAACAGGAATCTCAGTTTCAAGGTGTGCGACAAATACACAAAAAACATAAAGAGATACACCCAAGAGGCAGATGTGCTCATATCTGCGACAGGCATCCCTCATCTTATCACAGAAAAACATATAAAAAAAGGTTGCGTATTGATCGACGCAGGGGTATCAAAGCTAAATGATAAGTTAGTCGGAGATGTTAATTTTGAAGATGTGAAGGGCAAGGCAGCATGGATCAGCCCTGTACCTGGCGGGGTCGGACCTATGACTGTGGCCATGCTGATAGAAAACATAATAAATGCCGCGAGGATGCAGAATGGATCTAATGAATAAAGACCTAAAAAAAAGAGCTAAAGTCACAGCTAAGAAAACAACTGACTCGGACAAGAGAGATATATTTCTATCAAGCCCATTCATAGAGGATGATGACCGCAAGGCAGTAATGGATGTGCTGAATACAAGATTCCTGAGCCTCGGGCCGAAGCCTCCTGAATTTGAGAGGATGTTCGCAGAGTACATAGGAACAAGATACGCTGTGGTGCTAAACTCAGGCACCAGCGCACTGCATCTTGCAGTGAAAGCATTAGGCATCGGGCCAGGAGACGAGGTCATAGTCACACCCTACAGCTTCATAGCAAGCGTCAACTGCCTACTATACGAGGGAGCAAAGCCTGTCTTTGCCGACATCGACCCAGTCACATTCAACATGGATCCCAAGAAGATCGAGCAGAAGATAACCTCGAAGACAAAGGCGATAATACCAGTCGATGTCTTTGGAAGGCCATCTGACAAGGAGGCTATCAGCAGGATCGCGAAGAAGCATAATCTCAAGATAATAGAGGATTCTGCAGAGGCGCTCGGCGCTGAGTACAAAGGAAAGAAGGTCGGCACCTTCGGCGACTGCGCAGTGTTCGCATTCTATCCCAACAAGCAGATAACAACAGGAGAGGGCGGCATGCTCGTGACTGACAGCAAAGAAATATATGATCTTTGCCTGAGCTACAGGAACCAGGGAAGAACTATCAACAGCAAATGGCTCGACCATGAACGCATAGGATATAATTACCGCCTAAGCGACATCAACTGCGCATTGGGCATAAGCCAGCTGAAGAAGATCGATATAATACTCAAAAAAAGAGAGCAGGTGGCTGCAGAATACACCAAGCGGCTCAGCAAGATAGATGGCATCAAGGTCCCCCTTGGCTCAGATGCAGAAATTAAAGTCTCATGGTTCGTCTATGTGATCCAAGTGGAGCAGAGAGAGAAGTTCATGAAAGAGCTTATCAAGCGCGGAGTGCAGTGCTCATCATATTTCCCATCAATACATCTCATGAGCTTCTACAGGAAGAGCTACGGGTTCAAGGAAGGAGACTTCCCTATATGCGAGAGGATATCAAAGACCACGATGGCATTGCCGTTCCACACGGCCATGAGTGAAGAGGACATAGTTTACGTGTGCGACAAGGTGGCTGAGGTACAGGCATCATTATCAGGAAAGAAGAAACGATAACTAGGAGGAATCAAAATGGCAAAGGAGAAGAAAACAGAGAGAACAGAAGCTGATATTTTCAAAGGAAAAGATATACTTGTCACAGGAGGCTGCGGATCAATAGGAATTGAGATTGTTAGGCAGCTGCTGAAGCACGACCCATTGAGAATAAGAGTCTTCGACCATGACGAGGCAGGGCACTTCAGGATCAACCAGGAGATAAAGTCAGACAAGATAAGGAATCTCATAGGCAGCATAACAGACAAGGACAGGATCAGCCGCGCAATGCAGGGAGTTGACATAGTCTTCCATGCAGCAGCCCTGAAGCATGTGCCTTTCTGTGAATACAACCCCTTCGAGGCAGTGCACACTAATGTAATAGGGACGCAGAATGTTGTTGATGCTGCCATAGGCAATGGCGTCAAGATATTCGTCGGCATCTCAACAGACAAGGCAGTGAATCCCATCAACACAATGGGCGCCACCAAGCTTTTGAGCGAGAAGATAATAACCAACGCTCCGTCAGGGTTCTCAACCTGCAAGTTCTGCTGCGTACGCTTCGGCAATGTGCTGAACTCTGTCGGATCAGTCATACCAATCTTCAAGAAGCAGATAGCTGACGGAGGGCCGGTCACAGTCACCTCAGACAAGATGACAAGATTCTTCATGAGCATGGACGAGGCAGTGAGCCTTGTGCTAAAGACAGCAGAGATAACTCGAGGAGGAGAGACCTTCATCCTCAAGATGAATGCCCTGAAAGTCATGGACCTGGCTCAGGTGATGATCGAGGAGCTGGCGCCAAGGTATAACCATGACCCTAAGAAGATCAAGATAGATATCATCGGAGTGAGGCCTGGCGAGAAGATCGATGAGGGACTGATGACAAAGGAAGAGGCAGACTACATGGTAGACACAAAGGATATGCTTGTGCTCTACAACTCAATACTCTGCAACTACGGAAAAGGAATAATCCCTGCAGGCAGGAAGCAGGCGAACCACCTCGAATACAACTCAGGCAACATCCCTCTCCTCAGCAAAGAGGACATCAGGAAGAAGCTGTACGAGAAGAAGATAATCTAGGATTGTCACTTAGCAAATTCTTTCGTTGCCTATTGCTCTAATGCTTGCATTATTTCTTGTTCCATTTTAGTCTTTCATCCTTGTTTTTTTGTTCATTTGATCGGGTATTAAGTGAAAAAAACATAAAAAAAGGTTGTGTTTGCAGTTAAGAGAGATTATTTTTTTCCATTAAAAATAGAAACATTTATAAATAAGTATTATTTTAGTGGAATTATGGAGTTTTCAATGACTGAACTTCAAATAATAGAAAGCCTGGCTAAAGGCATGGCAAAGCCAAAAGAGTTAGCTAAAGCCATAGATAAAAGCCCTCAGCAAACCAACCTATCATTAAAGAGCCTTGAAAAAAAAGGCATAATAAGCTTAAAAAGAGGCGATGCAGGGCTAAGCTTAAAGACTCACGTGGCTCTTCTGGCAAAGAGGCTGGTTACTCATCCAAATTTAAAGGGATTATTATCTGATTCTGGGATAAGAATATTATCTGCAACGTTAAACCCATTGAGCGTAAAAGAACTAATGAAAGAAACAGGGCTTAAGAAGTCAATTATTTACAGGAAGATAAAGCAAGCTTTCAACATAAGCGTCCTGCGAAAAGAGAACAGCAAATATTTCCTTAACGAGAAGATATGGCCTGACTTAAAAGAAATGCTTGTAGAATCGAGGAATTACGAATTAATAATTGATCCTAGAGTGCCTCCCGATGGCTTGATTTATTTCAAGAACGATTCAGAAATAGTATTCTCATCAACCCAAGAGAGGGAGGCTTTTCCAACCGCATTCTCTGCTTACAAAGATTACGGAATAAGCATATTTTCCCCAGTGAACTATTATTATCTTCCGGAAAGAAAGCTTTCAATAAAAGAAGTATTCTTACACTCGTTATATGTTGTGGAAAAAAGCAAGGAATACAGGGAACTGCTCTATGTCATTTTATTCTATCTTAAGCATATAAATGCATTAAAAGGAATAAATAACCCTATCTTAAAACAATTGAAGAGAGTGCTTTCCGGTGAGAAAATAAGCGGCTATCCTGATATGAGCGATATCAGGGAGAAAGCAGCGCAATACAGCATAAAGGTGGACGCGTGATAACAAGATCTGATCAAATTAAAAATTTCTTCGAGGAAATGCAAGCATCCATGAAAAAAAGCGCAAACATCTATGTTATCGGTGGAGGTGTGCTTCTGATAAGAGGAATGAAATCCACTACAAAAGACATCGACCTTGTAGTGGACAGCGAAGAAGAGTTTGAAGAAGCCAACAAAGTACTACAACATTTGGGTTTCAAAACAAAGAAAGTGTCTGCGCTATACGAGCGCTTTGATTTGGCATATCAATTGATACGCGATGAATTCCAAGTAGATTTGTTCTGCAGAAAAGTATGCTCAAAATTCCAATTATCAAAAAACATGGTTGAAAGGTCTGAAAAAATCCTCTCAATTGGGAAAGTCAATGTTTTCCTGTGTTCAAACGAGGACATATTCTTATTCAAGACAATGACTGAACGGCCAGGGGACACCTCTGACTGCACAGGATTAATTCAAAAGGGTTTGGACTGGAAGGTTGTTCTCTCGGAAATGAAATATCAGATAAAGAATTACGGCAAGGATATTTGGATAACATGGATTGGAGAACGTTTGGATTTGTTAGAAGATCAAGGGTTAAACATTCCGATCATGAAAGATATCGATGAGCTAAGAGTCAAGTATTTTGACGAACTGAAAAAAAGACAAGCTAGGAAATAATCTTTTTCTTTGAATCAGTATCTCTTTTTGGTTAATATTAACCATTTATGATATACGATCCTGTTTTAGAGGAGTATCTATAATCTCCTATAGCAGAGAGAGTTCTTGTGAAGAAATCGTATAACAATAGCGGAGCTTTATTCTCTTAGCGGGAGGACTTTTGACTATTTTAGGTCTTGTATTCCTCTAAACAGAAGAGGTTAGTGCTTTAGCTTTTCTTATAGATAAGACGGGGTTCGTCGGTGGCCCCCAGAATCCGGCCAAAATATGCCGAATTCTGCATTTTCTGGCGTTGCGTCCCCCTGGGTTGCTTGCCCGGAATATAACAAAAATTCATAACGTTTCTAAGAATTACTTGCGTGAACGAGATGTTAGACGCTTCCCTAGCAGCCCGCCGATCCCGATGAAAAGCTTCACTTCTTCTAAGGTGATGACTCTCAGAATGAAAAGAGTTGCTGCATAGATCGCCAAGCCGATGACCAGCACCACCCCGAACGACAGGTAAGTCACGTAGGCAGATAATGATGTGCTTGCAAGGATGCCTGACAATGATAGGCTTCGCTTCAATAAATAAATTGCTGCGACAAAGACCAACGATGATATCAGCACCCTGAACATCTTCTCAAACCTGAAGCCTACATTCTTCCTTGTGATGATATACGACCATACCAGCATCAGCAGGTAGCTCAGGGTCGTCACGACAGCAGACCCTTCGATGCCAAACTTTGGTATTACCAATATGTTGCCGACAGCGTTGAAGACAGCGGCAACGACCGTTATCTTCGTGATCTCCCTAGGCTTTCCTATGCCGTTCAGCAAAGAATAGTTGACCTGCGCCAATGACAGGAATATCACTCCTATGGAAAGTATCCTCATAGCCATAGCTCCCATGACAAATGATTCTCCGAAAAGCACGCGCAGGATTGTCTCAGAGAAGAAAAGCGTGGCTATCACAAATGGTAGTATCAATACAAGTGAATAGCGGTAGATCATGGCCAATGCCTGATTCAGGCGAGTATGGTCTTTTTTGGCCCATAGCTCTGAGGCCATGGGAAAAAAGACAGCTGCGACTGTGACCCCAAAATAGTTCAGCATGATGACAGTCGGCAGTATTGCGTTGTATATCCCGACCACAGAGAGAGGGACAAAGTAAGTCAGTATCAATGTGTTGATGTAGCCAATCACAGTGCCAGCCAGCACAGTGAACATGTTAGGTAACGCAAAGCCTGTCATCTTAGCCAGCAGCAATTTATCTCGCCCAAGCACCACTGGATGTATATTCCTTACGCGCCTGTAGATCGGGTAGGCGAAGATGGCTATAACCACAACAACTCCCAGCAGATAGGCAAGGCCTGGCATGATGCTCCCACGCATCCCAAGAAGGATTAGTACGACGCAGAACACAAGGAACATCGCCTTGCTCATGAAATAGAAGAACCCATAGCTGAACATGTCCTGCAGCCCCTGCAGTATGCTCTGCATGAGATTAAGGATGTTATTCAACAGGAGTATGAAGACGAACAATATTATCAGCTCGCTAGCAGAGCTTACCCTGAAATAATTGGTTGAGAGGAATCCTGAGGCAAGGAACAGCAGCACGCAGAAAAGCAAAGTCAGGCCTGTAGTCACCCAAAAGACATTAAATATTGCCTTGATAATAAATTTTTTCTTGTTCTTGCTCAGCAGGTCAGGGATGAACTTCACAAGCGAAGAGCCATAGCCGAGGTCTGTGAATACGCAGATGAACATGAACAATGCGAACACCGAATAGAAAAGCCCGAAGTCATCAGGAGAAAGAGTCCTTGCAAGCACCAACCTGGTGAAATATCCTGCAAGATAGGCTAATAGGGTGAATAACGCGACGACAAAAGTCCCCTTGGCTCCCCTCTCAAAATAATTGGTCATCTCTTCACAGCTCACAGAACTAAAGCAAAATCATCAAATCTTATTGTATTTTTTGTACCATTCGACGAACAGAGGGATTCCTTCCTCAATCTTTGTGCTAGGCTTGAATCCCAGCAGCCTCTTAGCCTTTGACACGTCAGCCATCGTGATAAGGACATCACCTGGCTGCATAGGCATCATCTTCCTCTCGGCCTTCTTACCAAGGGATTTCTCGATGCAGGAGATGAATCTCTCGAGCTCAACCGGGTCGTCTCCTCCAAGGTTTATTATCTCATACGGAAAAGGCTTGTCGATAGCAGCGACAACTCCCTTGACTATGTCTGTTATGAACGTGAAATCCCTCTTAAGCTTTCCGTAGTTGAAGACCTCTATAGGAACACCTGCGATGATACTTTTCACGAACTTGTAATAAGCCATGTCAGGCCTTCCCCAAGGCCCGTAGACTGTGAATAATCTCAGGCCAGTGCAGTTGATGCCATAGAGATTATTATACGTATACGCCATGAGCTCGCAGGATTTCTTTGTCGCTGCATAGAGCGAGATCGGATTGTCGACAGGATCATCCTCTGCAAAAGGCACCTTCTTGTTGTTGCCGTATACAGAGCTGCTTGAGGCAAAGATGAAGTCCTTCACCTTGTAATGGCGAGCCATCTCTAGCAGCACCAACGTGCCAAGGATATTTGACCTCTCATAGACAAGAGGGTTCTCAAGAGAATACCTGACTCCTGCCTGGGCAGCCAGGTGGCAGATCTTGTCGAACTTGTGATCCTTGAAGAGCTTCTCCATCCTGGCTTTGTTAGAGATGTCTGCCTTGATTATCTTGATGCTCTTGAGCTTCCTCAGCTCAGCAGCCCTCGCCTTCTTGAGCTCGACCGCATAATAATCATTGAAATTATCCACGATGACGACTTCGTCGCCGCGCTCAGCCAATGCCCTTGATACATGGAAGCCTATGAACCCTGCTCCCCCTGTGACTAATATCTTCATCTTGTTGCCTCAATCATCACCATTCATTGACCTTCCGATGCCAGCATAGTTGAAGCCGAGCTTCTTCATCTCAGAAGGATCATAGATGTTCCTCCCATCTATGATTATCGCCTGCTTCATGGTCTTCTTTATCTTGTCAAAGTCAGGCTCACGGAACTCATCCCATTCTGTAAGAATTATCAGTGCATCTGCATCCTGCACCGCGTCATAGGAAGTGGCAGCGAACGATACTCCTTTCTTGAAAAACTGCCTTGAATTATCTGCGGCTTCAGGATCATAGGCTATGACCTGGGCATATTCCTTCAGCAGCTGGTCTATCACCGTGAGGCTTGGCGCCTCCCTGATATCATCAGTCCTTGGCTTGAACGATAGACCCCAGATCGCTATTGACTTGCCCTCGAGCTTTGGAAGGAATCTCTTGAGCTTGGGGACGATGCTCCTCTTCTGGCGCTCATTAATATAATCGACAGTCCTCATAAGATTAGAGGAGAATCCGTACTGCTCAAGCATGTGGGCCATGGCCTTTACATCCTTTGGGAAGCAGCTACCTCCATAGCCGCAGCCTGCCTGCAAGAACCTCGGCCCTATCCTTGAATCAAGCCCCATGCCCTTGGCAATCTCCTTTATGTCAGCTCCCACTTCCTCGCAAAGGAAGCTTAGCTCATTCATGAAGCTTATCCTTGTGGCCAGCATCGCGTTGCTGGCATATTTTATCAGCTCAGCATTCTTCTCAGTGGTGAACATTATAGGCTTGTTGAGACGGCTTATGGACCTATAGAGCCTTGAGAGCAATTCCTTTGCTTTCTCGCTACAGGTGCCTATAATTATCCTGTCAGGGTTCTGGAAGTCCTTGACAGCAGCGCCCTCCTTGAGGAACTCAGGATTGCTGACCACATCAAAGGCGATCTTCTTCTTGCGCTTCTTCAACTCATCCTCTATTATACGCCTCACCTTCTCAGCAGTGCCGACAGGCACTGTGCTCTTGTTAATTATGACCTTGTAATTATCTATGTGCCTGCCTATGGTCTCGGCAGCAGAATGTATGAAACTCATGTCAGCCTCTCCGTTGCTCTTCGGAGGGGTTCCGACGCAGATGAAGATTATCTCAGCCTCCTTGACAGACTGCTCATAGTCAGATGTGAAATTGAGCCGGCCCTGCTTCAGGTTCCTATCAACAAGCTCCTTAAGGCCTGGCTCGTATATCGGTATGATGCCTTCGCTAAGGCTCTTGATCTTCCTCTCATCAATGTCAAGGCAAACAACATCGTTGCCCAGGTCTGCGAAGCAGGTGCCTGAGACTAATCCAACATATCCTGATCCTATGAACAAAAGCTTCATGACAATACCTCCTTCGGGTGCCGATCAACGGCGGCTATAGCTGATGAGTTATTCAAGGGCTTTTTTAAAGGTTATGAAACCCAGAACCAACCATGCTAATTGGCAGAGGCCCACATGATCTCGAAATAATTTTTGTACGCCTGCGCTATGTCTTTGCTCTCAATCTTTATAACAAACATTTCCTGGTTCAATAGGCTGCCTATGATCACAGTCTCACCATAGACAAAAAAACTTACCTCAGAAGCATATTTCTTGTTTACAAACCTTATCCTGCTCTCTGAGAAATACTTCAGGAAATCCTTTTTCTTTGTCTTCGGCTGGATTATCCTCATCCTGCATTTAGCCAGTTCATTCAACATGATCTCATTTGAGTAGCCCAGCGAATCAAGCAGCTTGAATCCTCCACCCGTCCACAGTACCTCTTTCTTATATTCCATCAACTCCAAAAGTATTGCCTTTGTCGAATCAAGGCCTTTGAAGATCGAAACATGAGGATCTTTCCTTTTGTTTGAATAGAACATATTAAGAGTTGGTAGAATATTTTCCAGTATTCTGTCCCTGTCTTCTTGAAACTGTTTCATGATATCAGGATTATTGGCTTGAAAATATCTTACTTCTTTCCTGATAAAGAACGTGACAAGGCCTTTATTTATCAGGATATTGAGATTATCATATATGGTCCTTCTATGGATCTTCGCTTCACGGGATATCTCTATGGCCGTGAGTGACCCTCGTTTCAACAGCTGCAGATAAATCACTGATTCAGTCTCGTTCAGCCCTAATTTCTTCAGAGAGTCTATCATCGCATCCATGGTGTGGGAATTCCCACACATATATTTAAAAGTTGCGATTCAGCTCCAGAAACAAGGTGAAAAATCAAGAATGAAAAAAACCAAGCTGATATGGTACCTACTGACATTCATACCCTTAGTTCTATTGCTGATAGGCTATATTTTTCCCTCGACATTCTTTGGAAGCCAGGATGCGATAAGTGAGTTCGTAGCTGGGTTCGGGGTATTTGCCGCGGCCGCTTTCATAATCCTTCAGATCCTGCAGGTGGTCATTACTCCCCTAAGCCATTATACAGTTTCCATAGCAGGGGGCTTCATATTCGGCCTTTGGCCTGGGTTTGTGTACAATTACATAGGAAGAGTTATAGGGACAGCGATAGCATTCTATCTCGGGAGAAGATTTGGAAGAAGGATAATCAGGCATGTTGTCAAGCCAGAAACCATAAAGAAATACGACAATTTTATCGGCAAAAGCAGCCTATTGATCTTCCTGACCTACTTCCTGCCGCTATTTCCTGATGATGAAATATCTTACCTAGCGGGGTTCTCTTCAATCAACCCCAGGGTTTTTCTGCCGTTGATGATCATAGGACACATCAGCGGAAGCCTAAGCCTGGCTTATATAGGAAGCGGAATCCATTCAATGAAAGAACCCCTATTCATAATACTATCATTAATAACGCTGATCGGAGGGATATGGTTCGCATGGCATTACAGGAATATTACGAGGAATGCTTATGATAAGGCCTGAACGCATCGAGCCCCGATAACAGAAACCTTTTTAAAGGGCTGATATTTCCACATCCACGGACGGTCATAGCTGCGTTGTCACACCTGTTCCCATTTCGAACACAGAAGTTAAGAACGCACACGTTCCGGCCGGTACTGCATTTACGTGTGGGAAAACCGGAAAGCTGTCCACCTTATTTTTTTCTCTGAGAGCAATACAAGTAAAAAGAAATCATTTAATTAAATCTTTTTGATAATTTCCAGAAGGCTTCAAAGTATTCTCTGAAAGAATCCGCTATTTTCTGATTTAATATCTCTACTGCCATTCCTTCCTCATCTTGAATGCCAATAACAGTTATGTCTTTGTATCCCATTATCCATGCAGGCGTTTTTATCGCTATAGCCATATATCTCGCTTCTGAATATTTATAGCAGTTCCTGTTATTTAATGTTTCTTTGGGCGTTCCCTGGTTGAATAAGGCTCTGCTTCTTATGCCTGCTTTCTCTCTTCTTTTATGATCCCTTTGCCAGTACAAATCGTATTTCTCATCTTGGAAAGAAGGTATTCCCAAGTAGAAAAAGCCCTCCCCTCTCTTTAGCTTCAAATACATATGCTCATGAACTGCTTGTATTCCTTTAAATCCTTTGTATATTTGTGCTTCGCTCTTCCCTTCTTGCAATTGTTGTTTTAATTGAAGGTATGGAATAATCTCATTTATGGACTCTTTTTGTTTTCGAAAATCTTGTTCTTTCTTATCCAAGTATTCCCTAAGCTTGGCAGGGTCTTCTGCTTGGTAAAAACGGGTTTTTTCCTTAACTATAAATGATGCCAGGCCTTTTTTTATCAAGCGCCCCAGCACATTATAGATTTTAGATCGTGAAACTCCTGACTCATCAGTTAAGGGTCCTGAAGTTGCCGCGCCTGTCTTCAGTAAGGCTAAGTAGACTTTGGTTTCTCCCTCAGTTAATCCTATTTCTTTTAAAACCTGAACATCCATAGAAACAAACAATTTATTCCAATATAAAAATCTTTTTATTGCATACCCCTAAGGGGGAAGGCAAAATTCAAATAATAGCTCGTTTTCACCCATAAAGAAGAAAAATGACGAATGAGATTCAAAAACAACACATAAAAGTATACGAACAATTATTTGAAAAGATCCGTGATGAACAAATAGAATTATGGGTGGCTGAAGACATAATAAAAGTAAACCATATTTACAGAAATAATTATCCGAAAGAAATGAGCCAAAAAGAAACTAAAGCGATTGATAAAACTGTGAATCTATTAATAAAAAAACTCGAAAATATTCAGGGAGAATACATAACCTTCAAAGAATTCCTCCAAAAAACAAAGCTAGACCTGCCAATAATAGAATTTGATAGACAATATGGATCTTATTCATCAGGAGTTGAAAGAATATATCTTTACCGAGTATCTTCGACGATCGGGTTAGCAACAAGGAAATATCCTCCTATTGCTGAAGAGGTGGTTACAGGAGATTACATGAGAAAAATGTTTACTTCCAAAGGACCATTTCGGCCCTATCCGCCCCACGAAGAAATAGAAAAAAAGATAAAAGAAGCTTTCAAACTTTATTTTAATCCTCCGAACGAAACACATTTCATCTACGCATTTAAATTCAAAGAAATGACTAGAAACAAAATACCTATTGATTGGACATTTGAGAAAGAATTCCTCCCAGAAATAATTCGTTTCGAATACGAAATAAAAGAATTGGAAATAAAGAAATAAAAAATAGAACAAAAACATTTTTATTTTTTATTAAGATTGCCTGAGCTTTTAATTCTACTTCAGCTTCCTGACCGGCTCAAGTCCATCCTCGATCATCAGCTCGTCTTCTTCAAGGGGTTCTTCTGACGCCTTGACGCTGTTCGCCAATATCGCCTGGTAGTATTCTATTGGCTTGACGTTTGTTATTACTGTCTGCTGTATGATGTACTTGCCGTTCCTGCTGCTCTTCATCCTGCTCTGGATTATCGGCATCTTCCTGAGCTGGTCTTCTTTCTTGTTGCTTAATCCCATGTTATCACCTCAATGGTTGTTAAGAGGAGACTGTGGCAGTCAAATAAATAATGCTATGGCTGGACAAGAAAGAAAATTCCGCCAGAATTGTCAAGCTTTCGAGAATCAAATATCGAAAGAATAGCAAAAAATTTAATAACCCCTGCGCACAACCAGCACGAGATTGACAAAATGGTGAAGATAGCAATAATAGGAGGAAGCGGCCTTAACAATCCAGAAATCCTGAAAAATGCGAAGGAAGTTGATGTTAACACAAAATTCGGCAAGCCGAGCAGCACCCTTATGACAGGGAAGATCGGCAAGACAGAAGTCGTGCTCCTAGCAAGGCATGGCCGAGAGCACACAATCCCTCCGACGCATGTCAACAACAGGGCTAACATCCAGGCACTGAAGGATTCTGGCTGCACCCACATCATAGCGACTACAGCAGTCGGCTCCCTGAGGGAAGAGATAGGCCGAGGAGACCTGGTCATACTCGACCAGTTCATCGATTTCACGCGCCACAGGCACATATCATTCTACGAGAAGTTCGAGCCGCACAAACCCATACACACTTCAATGGCAGAGCCGTTCTCGAAAGAGCTCAGGAAAATCCTGATTGAGAGCTGCAAAGAGCTCAAGCTCAAGCATCATGAGAAGGGGACTGTTGTGACCATCGAGGGCGCAAGGTTCTCGACAAAGGCAGAGAGCAGGATGTTCAGGCAGTGGGGCGCTGATGTCATCAACATGAGCATAGCTCCTGAATGCGGCCTTGCAAATGAGATAGGAATCCCATACGCCGCTATTGCCATGAGCACTGACTATGACTGTATATTTGATAATCTGCCTCCAGTAACATGGGAAGATGTCTTAAAGGTATTTAAACACAATGTTGATAAGGTAATTTCAACATTGATAAAAGCAATTCCCAAGGTTAAATAATAGGCTGTATCTTGGGAAGAAAATGATAATGAGTAGTTAATGTACAGTAATCCTCAGGAACCATTCCCCATTCAATATCTTTTTTTATTTGGCAAGGCATTTTCATACCATAAACCCATGAACGATAGGTTTCCCAATTCATATTATCCTTTTTTGCAGAGCTTCTTAAACTTTTTTTGCTATCCTGCCAATGCCTTAAAATTTCCCAATATTTTTCTTTTTCATGAGGTTTGTACCTCTCTAAATAAATAATAGCTTCTTTCAATTTTTCTCTCTTATACTCTATCGAAAATCCCACTAACTCATCATATTTTTTAAGATTTTCAAGAAGTGAGATAATAAGTTTATCAGAACCGACTCTCTTCTTAAAATATTTGCTTTGAATTCCAATATCAAAGAGCAGACTGCGAATCTGCAAGAGCATTTTCTGGTTATTCTGCGTTAAAACAATTTGCCTTCTATTATAAAGCGTATCAACGCTCCCTTCAGAATCAAAGAACCCCCTAAGAAATCGTGCTTTTATGTCAGGAATGCCTTCAATTATAAATTGAGGTATTTCTTTATTGTGTTTCGTTAAATCTATTATTCTTCGAGTCAATAATGTACTGTAAGCATAACAGTTATAATAGTACTTATTATCAAGCGGTGCGCTTATCATATATGTTTTCTCTATTAAACTCTTAAAGTTTTTTGCAAAATCGAGTTCGCGAACCCTTAATCTGATAGACCTATTATTTTGCATGATATGACCATCACCAAGCATTATTCCTATTATTTCAGACTCATTCAATATATCTTCATGTGAATCAGGACATCTTATCTGCTTTAATTGACATATTTTCGGCATGATTATTTTATTCAAGAAACCTTTTAAATACCTTACGGCAAGATGTCCAGTGCAGCATAAAATATTTAAAACAGTCTATTTTATCAGGCAGGGATACAAATGAGCATCATAAAAAAATCCATCAGGACAATCCCTAATTTCCCAAAGCAGGGAATAATGTTCAGGGACATAACAACTTTGCTGCAGAACAAAAAAGCCTTCAACCATGCCTGTGATGCTTTTTATAATCATTACAAGGACCAAAAGATTGATGTTGTGCTCGGGATTGAGAGCAGGGGTTTCATCTTCGGAGCAGTGCTCGCCTACAGGCTGGGCGTAGGATTTGTCCCTGCGAGGAAGCCTGGAAAGCTTCCCTATAATACCATAAAGGAGGAGTATGAGCTCGAGTACGGAAAGAACACCATTGAGATCCACGATGATTCTATCAAGAAAGGACAGAGAGTGTTAGTCGTTGACGACCTCATAGCGACAGGGGGGACTGCGCTGGCTGCCTGCAACCTGGTGAAGAAGCTGAGAGGAAAAGTTGTGGAATGCGCCTTTGTTGTAGAACTCCCGGAACTTAAAGGAAGAGAAAAACTAGAAGCTAAAGGATGTAAAGTGTTCTCTCTAGTGCAATTCGAGGGCGAGTAATTCTTTTATTTTCCTTATCTTTGAATTTTACAATAAGAAAAACAAACGAGTGATCGTAGATCTGCCAGACCTTAACGGGAAGAAGAAGCTTGAGCAGGCAGGCTATTCTATCTTCAACCGGGCGGATTTTGAGGGTGAATAACTCAAGAAGATGGCTCAATCGTGGCTTATGTATCTGACCATCCTTCCTATATCATTTATGTTGCCGTTAAGGTTGAATGCATTAATGGCTATCTTTGAGCAAGCAATGGACTTATGAGAAGCAAATTCATGAATTTTTTTTCCTATTTCTTCTTTCTGGTTTATTATGAGATGAGTTTTATCTATGGAGTCTTCATAAAACGCCACCATTGAGTCTATGTAGAAATTCTCCAAATCGCGGATGAGCCCTATGAACTCACCCTGCCTTTTTTTCTCAAGTTCAGGTATCATTCCAGCAATGTGCTTGATTCTATCCCCTATCTTCTCAAGGCATCCATTCATTTCCCAATATTTAAGGATGTCATGCTCTGATATGTTTACCGACCTGAGCACTGTCTTGTCATTCTGCACAGCTTTCAGTATCTTGAAGACCAAAAAATTTATCTTGTTGATTTCCTTATCTCTCTCGACAAGGTTTTCGATGAGGGTGTTATCATTCATAGAATCTTTCAGGTCGCATATCATTGAACGGACTATGTTGTCCATTCTTCTTATGAGAAGCTTCAGCTCATTGTCGTGAAGGTTTAAAAAGTTCTTTGCGACTAGCCGCTGGGATGATTCGTCCACCACCTCCAAGGCAATTAGCCCGGAAATCATGCTCTTCACGAACTTAATTTTCTGCTTTAGGGTCTTGCCTTTTATTATGACATAATTATAGCTATTGATATATGCAGCGACTAGCTCCCTTGAGATTATGCGGTCGCATTTGTTATCTATATCTATTACTATCTCGCCGCGATCAGTTTCCTTCTTCTTAATCTCGTTAGAGATTACCAGGTCGTTGTTCTCATCCCGTATGAAAATTTTGTCTCCGCTTTGCAGCTTGTTGCTGATTATCCATTCTCGGGGCAGGGCAACTACGAGGGAGGAATGCCCGCTTTTAACAAGAGTCCTTATGTCCATTCAGCATGGAAAATCATTGGACTATTTAAGTTTTTCGTAAATAAGTATATAACGTTCTACATTTATTATACATATGTAAGATATTTATTCTGAATAAATAAGCGAGTTAATTATGAACAAGGCCGATATAAAACCAGCAAAGGACTTCTACAATATCCTCGAAGTCTCACCAAAAGCAAGAGCAGAGGTGATACAGGCCGCCTACCGAACTCTTATGCAAATCTACCATCCTGATAAGAACAAAGCAGACGAGCGAGTCGCAAGGAACCTTAACGAGGCAAAACAAACACTACTTGACAGCAAAAAAAGGGAGGAATATGACAAGAACCGCCTCGACCTCATGGGAAAGGATCTTGGAGAATACACAGTTATTGAGATGATAGCAGAAGGAGGATTTGGCAAGACTTACAAGGCAAAACACAACATCATTGATGAGCTGGCCTGCATAAAGCATGCGCACTACGTGTCCCCGCAGGACGAAGAAATACTGGTCCAGGAAGCAAAGACAATATGGGATCTGCGCCATTACAGCATACCATCAATGAAAGGCATGCTTAAGCTGGAAGACGGAAGCCTGGCGCTGATCATGAGCTACATCCCAGGGCCTACCTTGGAGCAGATAATAAAGAAAAACAAGAAGCTTGATCCTGAGCATGTAGCCTGGATAACCGAGCGCTCGCTCAATGCGCTCAAATACCTGCATTATAATGGGGTGGTGCATGGGGATGTAAAGCCTCAGAACATAATCGTCCAGCCAGAAAACCATATGATTGTTCTGGTCGACTATGGGCTTTCAATAATAAGACCGAGCTCAAGCTCCAAAAGCCCAGGATACACTCCCTTGTTCGCTCCGCCTGAACAGATTGCAGGGAAGACCCTGCTTCCGGAATCTGATTTCTACAGCCTGGGGATGACTATGATTTACGCTCTTGGCGGAGACATTGAGAAGAGGCTTGTCCCGGAGAACACTCCCAGCTCGCTTTGCTCCTTTATCAAGAAGATGATAGTCTATGACATCCTGAAAAGGCCTAACTGGGACAAGGAAGACCTGGCTGAGGAGCTCCAGGATATCAGGATGAAAGAGTTTGGGAGGAAGAGCTCTGGGATGAAGCCAATACCTGGTATATAGGTATAAAATAGTACAATGAAATGTAATAAATAATATACGGGAGGTGGAACATATGAGTGAATCAGGAGATTATGACCCTGGCCCTTGGGGAGGCTATGATTTCAAGAGCGCAAGGAAATCTTATGATGCGCATGTCGGGAGAAGTTATAGCGACGCTGTAAGGACTGGAAAGGATTTGGATGAGATGCTGGAGAAGAAAGTCAGCACAAAAAGCACATCGCCGCTCGTTATCGCCTGCGACGTGACAGGCTCAATGGGAGACTGGCCTGCGACAATGTTCTCGAAGCTCCCCTACCTTGAGAATGAAGGCAAAGAATATCTAGGAAAAGATATGGAAATATGCTTTGCGGCAATTGGTGATGCCTACTCTGATAAGTATCCTCTGCAGGTCAGGCCTTTCACAAAAGGCAAGGATCTTGAGAAGAGGATGAAGGAGCTTGTTATTGAAGGCGGGGGAGGCGGGCAGACGAGCGAAAGCTATGACCTCGCAGCGCTCTACTTCGCCAACAATGCAGATATGCCGAACGCAATAAAGCCAATTCTCATCTTCATAGGCGATGAAGGCTTATACGAGCATGTTGATAAGCAGCAAGCCAAAAATATAATTGGTATAAATTTTGAGGAGAGGCTCTCAACGAAACAGCTTTTTGAGCAGCTAAAAACAAAATATTCAGTGTATCTTGTACGAAAGCCATACGAGAACACTGGGCGTGATGGGATGAGCAGCACTGACCAGAGAATATACAAGCAATGGGAAGAATTGCTCGGAGCTGAAAACATCAGCATCCTGCCTGAGCCTGGGAGGGTTGTCGACGTAATATTTGGCATACTGGCAAAGGAGACCAACAGGATTGACTATTTCAGGGACGAGCTGACAGGGAGGCAGAAGCCTGACCAGGTTAAGACTGTGCTAAAGGCTCTGGAAACAATACACTGCATAGAAGGAGCTCCTGACAGGAAGAAGCTTAAGGCTGGCATGTCAGTAACGCGCAATGCCGGTGGAGGAAAGCCAACAAAAAGCCTTGTGTAAGCCGACAAAAAAAATATTTTTAATTTATTTTTACTCATTGATATTAAAATAATATATGATAATATAATCTAGCAGAGGGATAATTATGAAAGACTTGGAATTAATGATTACGCTTTGGCCTAGTTTTCCCCATTTTCACAGGTTTGCCCAGGACCAAAGGCTCAGCGGAATAAGGCTCAACACTGCAATGGTCAACAGCTACGAGCTGGAACAAGAGTTTGCATTGGCAAAGTCAATAAAGGATGCTGTACCGCTCTATTTCGACATCAAGGGCCGTCAACTGCGGGTAGAGGAATCCATGCCTTACAAAAGCCATCTAGAGCTAAAAATCAACCACCCAATATCTGTGGAGACACCTACAATGGTGCTGTTCAAAGCAGGGGCGGATTATGCCCTGCTCAAAGAAGTAAAGGATGATAATGTGCTTATATTCAATGGAGGGCCAAGATACCTTGTGAATCCAGGCGAAAGCCTTCACATAAAGCATCCCAGCCTCAAAGTTTTCGGGCCGCAATTCACCCCTCACGAGATTGATAAAATAGAAAAGGCCAAGAAAGCTGGTTTTGACAGGTTTTTTTTATCATATACCCAGTGCCAGAGGGATGTTGATGAGTTCAGGGAATACATTGGCAATAGCGAGCTTTTCCTAAAGATCGAGGACAAGAAAGGGCTTGCATACGTAGCTAATGATTTCAAGAAGGACGATAATACTTCGCTAATGGCTGCGAGAGGAGACCTTTATGTCGAGCTTGACAGGCCTCATCAGATGCTCGGAGCGCTAAAGCTCATTGCTGAGAAGGACCCTAATGCTTCTGTCGGCTCGAGAATATTATTGTCAGCTATAAATGATCCTGTCCCTTCGTGCGCAGATTTTTGCGAGATGGCATGGCTCTACGACATAGGATACAAGAGGATGATGCTTTGCGACGAGCTATGCCTAAAGGAAGAGCTTCTATCAAGAGCCATCAATGCCTTTGATTCATTCAGGCAGACATACGCTAAAGAGGTTATGAATAACGAGGGGAAGCCATCCATGACGCTGTAGAAGCTTCCTTCAGCGATAGAATTGTTAAGGCCTGCCTTTGACTCAGATGAATTCTTTTATTGGCTTTGAATGCTTCCACATATTAAGAAAATGATTTCTGAACATTTCCGAGAATGCTTTGCTGTCTGCGCAGATGCTTATGTATTCTTCCCTGTCCTTTATCTCTGGCTGGCCTATAGTTAAAATAGTTATTGACCTGTCAAATACGTGCATCCTGGGAACTAATGGCCCGAACTTCTCCTTGTTAAAGACTCTTATCTCAGCTCCTGTCTTGAGCCATTCCCTATATATGCGCTTGTTCTCAGACCTGAAGTCGCAAAGGAACTTGACTTTCACTCCCCTATCAACAGTCTGTTTCATTATTCTTATGTTCTTGTAAAGGATCTTTGTCAACCTGACGCAAGAGAGGACTTCCTTCTCTGACTTCTGGTTCTGAAAAGCCAGTTTTTCATGAATGTTTTTTTGCCCTTTGATGACCCAAAAAAGGTCAAGATAGCCTGAAGCCCTAGGCGCTGAAGCAATCCTTATTATGTTTGTAATTGAATCATTAAGCAATTCAACATCATTTTTTAGTGATCCTGGCTCTTGAATTTTGTACTCTCTTGGGGATAAGGGGACACATATTATTTTATTCTTTTCTTCCAAAGAGCTGAGAGCTTCATAAACCTTGTTCCTTGGCACTTTGCTCTCCCTGGAGACCTGGGTTGCTGTGCAGACGTTGCTTCTTGCCAAAGCCATGTACACTCTTGCCTCGTACTCTGTGAAGCCAAGCCTCCTCAATGAAGTAATCTCGTCCATGAGACTCGGGGAATGAATTATTGTTTAAAAATCATGCGTTTTTGTTACTATGAGAGTAACAAGATTTTATTAACAACCCTGATTTGCTCAAAATCATGATCCAATGTCAGTTCTGCGATGAATTCGAGAAAGGATTCCTTGAATTCCAGGACATAAATTTTGGGAATCGCATCTTGGTCGAATCAGATAATTTTGCAGTCTTCCCTTCCTTAGGGCAGATTGTGGAAGGATACCTACTGATCGCCTCAAAAGAGCATCATATAGGAATAGGTAATGTTCCACAAGAGCAATATCGAGAACTGGATTCTGTCTGCCAAGGAGTAAGGAGGATGCTCTCAGATTCTTATGGGTCTCCATTGTTTTTTGAGCACGGCTCGGCATCAGAGAGAAAAAAAGGCGGGTGCTGCATTACTCATGCCCACATCCATGCAGTGCCTGTCCAATGCGATATCTTGCCAGAATTAGGAAGTTATTTCAGCTATAGTGAGATTGAGTCATTCGATCCGCTCAAGGAGCAGTTCGATAAGGGAGTGCCTTATTTCTTTTATGAATCTAATGCTGGTAAAAGGTATTTGTTTGAAATCCCCGATATCGTACCATCCCAGTACATCCGCCAGGTCATCGCCCTGAAGATTGGAAAGCCTGAGCGATGGGATTGGAGGACCTGCCCAGGCATTGATGAGCTTCTGCATACTGTTGAGCTGCTAAAGAAACCCTCAATTCCCAAAGAGCATATGGGTGTTGTCGAGCAGAAGATGATAAAAAAATTTATATAGTGCTACCATGTTCTCATTTCATGGTAATCATGGTAGAGAAGCTTGCTATTCTTGATGCTGGGGCTCAGTACGGCAAGGTCATTGACCGGCGAGTCCGCGAGCTTAATGTTTTCTCTGAACTCCTTCCTATGAACTCTCCTGTGAGCAGCCTGAAGGAGTACAAGGCTGTAATAATCTCAGGGGGTCCTGAGAGCGTTTATGACAAGAACGCCCCTAAGCATGATCCTTTGATATTCGGGATGAACATTCCTATCCTGGGCATATGTTACGGAATGCATTTGATGAGCTACGCTCATGAAGGGGTTATTCGGCGCAAGAGTGTTCGTGAGGACGGCCAGGAGGTTGTTAGGATTAATAACAGCTCTAAGCTTTTTCACGGGCTGGGTTTGGAGGAGAAGGTCCTTCTCACCCATGGCGACAGCGTGATTAATCCAGGGAAAGGTTTTGTTGTTATCGCTAATTCTCCTAACAGAATCATCGCTGCCATTGAGAATCCTGCTAAGAGGCTTTACGGGGTGCAGTTCCATCCAGAGGTTGACCTGACTGTCAACGGAAGAAAAGTCCTTCATAATTTCCTTTACAATATTGCTGGCTTCAGCGGGGATTATACTTTGGAGGACCGGGAGGCTAAGGCTGTTGGTTACATCCGTGGCTGCGTCGGCGACAAGGAAGTTCTTGTCTTGGTCAGCGGAGGAGTTGATTCTTCTGTCTGCGCAGCATTGCTTAACAAGGCTTTAGGCCCTGAAAAGATCCATGCTTTGCACATCGATAACGGATTGATGAGATTAAATGAGAGCCTTAAGGTCAAGGAGGCTCTTGAAAAAACAGGATTAAAATTAAGGGTGGTTGATGCTTCCCAGGATTTCTATAATTCCATAACAACCGTCAAAGGGAATGAGACCAAGAAGCTCAACGAAGCAGTCTCTCCTGAGGAGAAGAGGAACATCATAGGTGATGCTTTCATGAGGGTTGCTGAGAGAGCCGTCCGCGAGCTAGGATTGAATCCTAATAATGTTTATCTTGCCCAGGGCACTTTGAGGCCTGACCTTATTGAGAGCGCTTCAACTATTGCGAGCAGCAAGGCTGATGTTATCAAGACTCATCATAACGACACTGCGCTCGTCCGCGAGCTAAGAAAAAAAGGCATGGTTGTTGAGCCTTTGAAGGATTATCATAAGGATGAAGTAAGAGTTCTGGGAAAGAGCCTTGGATTGCCTGATGAGCTTGTGTGGAGGCAGCCTTTCCCAGGCCCTGGCCTCGGCGTAAGGATCATCTGCGCTGATAAGCCTTATATCAATGATGATTTTGGCATGATAAACCAGCAACTAAAGGATTATTACGCTAATGATAGCATAAGCGCAACACTATTGCCAATCCAGACAGTTGGTGTCCAGGGCGATGGCCGGAGCTACAGCTATCTTGTAGGCCTTAGCGGAGAAAAGGACTGGGATGAATTGTTCAGAATGGCCAAAGATATTCCTAAGAGGATCCATAAGGTCAATAGGATTGCTTATTTGTTCGGCGAAAAAATTACTAGCCCTATAAATAATATCACCATAACCCATATCACGCCAGATGTTATCAAACAGCTGCAATTGGCTGATGACATTGTCAACCAGGCTTTAATAAAATATGGCTTGTTAAGAAAATTAAGCCAAGTGCCAATTATTTCCTTCCCCTTGGGCTTCGGGATTGAGGGCGCCAGGTCGATAGCCATAAGGACTTTCATCACCAATGACTTCATGACAGGAGTGCCTGCTGTTCCTGGCAGCGAAGAGATGCCTTTGGAAGCCCTTGATGAGATGGTTGGCAGGATATTATCAGAGGTTAATGGCATCAGCAGGGTTGCCTACGACCTTACAAGCAAGCCTCCCGGAACGACAGAATGGGAGTAGAAAATATTTACAGATCTACAATTATCTTCCCTTCTTTTTCCTTTATTTCCTTGAGCATTTTGTTGTGCTTATATTTTTCTTTCAGCTCCTCCCAACTCATCTTCTTACGGTCTTTGTTAATGTTTTCCAGCAGCTCTTTTATCTCCTGATAATGCTCATAGATAATTTCTCCTGAGCGCTGGTTCTCGACAATGCCTTTCTCAAGCTCCTCAAGGCGCTCCTGCTGCTTATCAATCACCACTCTGACCTTGTCCTGCTTGCTCTTCTTCTCTTTCTGCTCCTTCTGCTCAGATGAAGAGGCAACCTTGTCAGACAGCACAGAATCAAGTGCTGAGTTGAAGCTCTCGAAATATTGCCTGTCACGCTGCGAATGGAGCATCATCTCAAATGGCATTATCTCTCCTTCGACAATATTCGCCTTTATATTCTCATCGAGCAGCTTCTTCAGCTCATTGTAGAGCATTATCAGCTTTTCCTCGCTGAACTGCTTCTTTGACTTGTCAATCCCTGCCCTCAGGCAGAGTTCTTCTGCATATGATCCACCAAGGCCGAGCTCAATGGCCAATACCTTGACTATTGAATCAAGGGCAGATGATGTTATTATCTTGCTGAAATCAGGGTCGCTGATCCTCAGGGTATTGGTCTGCTCAGGAGGATACTCATATACAGTTCCTCCGCGCACAGTCCTCGCCTGCCAGTTCTGAGATTCAAGAAGGCCTTTTATGCGCCTGTTCTTATCCACAAGTATCATGTTTCCTTTGCTGAATAGCTCACAGACAAGGACTGATTCTCCTTCTTTTGTGTCGAACACTACCTCAAGGATTCGCTCAAATCCGTGCTGGCGGATTTCTTTTATCCTTGAGTTGCCAAGATGCTTTCTCAGGAATACGCAGAAGCCTGGCGGCTGCTCAGGGAATATCTGCTTTTGCTCAGTGAGGTAGACTATGCCAGGCAGCTTTATCCTCAGCATGCTCTTGCCTGAGCCTGTCTTGTGGAATACGAACAAGAACTCTCTCTTGTCCTCTGTCTGCTCATAGATCTTGTCAATTCTGGCGCCGACAAGCGCCTGCAGTTCCTTTACAAGGTAATGCAGCTCCAAAGATGTTATTTCTGATTTCATTAGTGGTGATAAATTATAAGCATATAAAAAGTTATTGTGAGGACAGATGGGCTCCCATCACAAAACCAACCCCATTCAACCCATTCTGATACCACTGGCTAGTTGTTAAATAATCGAAACATTTATAAATAAGCGAGTGCATAAATTTATTATATAAAAACAGATCAAAGATTTTCATTGCCGCAACAGCAATAAAATCAAGATTTATCTTCAATAATGTCAGAAAATAGGTGTTTTAATGGTTCATAAAAGTGTCAGGCAAGCCCACTTTGGTGATTTGGAGGAATGTATTTATCACTATAAGGATGGTGAGGAAGGCATACCAGAGAAGAACATGCATTCTGTCGTTAATATCTCTAAGGCCTACCACTACCTCGATAAAAACAAAAAAGTCGTTGAGAGAATGGAAGGGAAAGGTAATCCTACAACTTGGTTTGTTAAAATCAACGAGAAATATCACAAGGTAAAGCCGGATTGCGAGGATATTATTGGACGCAAGTATCTTGGAATGTATCTTGGAATTGATGAGGAAGACATACCAGAGAAGAACATGGATTCCATGGTTAATCTATCTAAGATCTACCACTACCTCGATAAAAACAAAAAAGTCGTTGAGAGAATCGAAAGAGATAGCAAGCCAAATGTTTTGTATATCAAAATAAGAGATCACTATTGCAAAGTAAACCCTGATTGCAAGAATATTATTGTACGCCATTACACAGGAATACAGGAGCTTAAAGACGCGATCAAGGAATATACAGGAACAAAATCCTATAAAAAGAAAGAATAAAAACCTTTTTGTAACGGTATAAATAATCCGAAAACTTTGCGGTTTATCTACTTGACACTTACGCATTTCGCAAGATTTCTGGGACGATCTATCGGCCTTCCGAGCGCGTCTGCGACATAATAAGCGATGAACTGCCCTGCTACCGCTGCCAGTATCCCGAACTTTCCGTCGTTGCCTGTGTTGATGTATATTGTGTTCTCCTCTTCCATCTCCTTGTTGTTGGTGATTATTATTATCTTGGCGCCTCGAGCCTCAACTTCTTTTGTGTTCGAGATCATGTCAGCATCTGAATTATTGATCAGGCTTATCACAGGAGTCCCTTTCTCTATCAACGCCATGGTGCCGTGCTTAAGCTCCCCACCCATCATCCCTTCGGCATGGATGTAGCTTATCTCCTTTATCTTCAGCGATATCTCCCTTGCGACAGGATAAGTAAGTCCTCTACCGATGATGTAGGCATCCTTTGAGCTGGCCATGCCCTCAGCTATCTGCTTTATCCTCTCTTTCTGCACGATGAGGTCTTTTATCTTATCAGCCAGGTTTGTCAGGTTCACCTTGTAGCCGAACTCCTGGGCTATTCTTAGCAACAGCGTCGCCTGGTTCACGAATGCCTTTGTGCTTGCCACGCAGACTTCCTGTCCTGCCACGATGTTTAAGGAAAGCTCTCCCATTCGCTGTATTGTTGAGTACGGAACGTTTACTATGCTGGCGATCCTCGCCTTATGCTCCTTTGCGTATTTCAGTGCGTCGATGACGTCCATGGTCTCTCCGCTCTGGCTTAGGGCAATGACTAGAGTGTGCTCGTCGATGTTCGCGAAGTGCCTGAACTCAGAGGCGATCAAGGTTTGGGTCTCAACGCCTACCTTATGCAAATAATAAGCTCCTAGCAACGATGCGTGGTATGATGTGCCTGAGGCTGCGAATATTATCTTCTTGGTCTTCTTTATGAGGGCTA
>Ga0315276_10000101_pt1 | contig 66296 bp, 71 predicted proteins | sample YL17G05_0_MG_FD_204542 | JGI IMG/M metagenome (GOLD analysis project Ga0315276, IMG submission 204542) | Sediment microbial communities from Yellowstone Lake, YNP, Wyoming, USA - YL17G05_0 | ecosystem: Environmental > Aquatic > Freshwater > Lake > Sediment | place: USA: Wyoming | collected...
CTTCTTTGGAAAGAACTGGACTATACCTAAGCATTATGCCCTTTAACATTCTATCAAATTTTTGTTCATGTCGTGCATGTGAAAGTGCAGCTGCAATCATTGCTCCTTCGTATGGACCTCCGCCGTTTCTACATGCTCCAGCTTTTTCATTCATGAAATTAGAAAGCAAATGGTCATCCACATTAGTATCAACTAAAAATTCGATGCTATCAATATTTTGAGTATACATTCTATGATCATTTGCACGTGTAGTACCACGAATTGCACCATATGGTTTATTCATATATGCTGAAACATCGTCTGTTATGTCTGTTCCCGAATGTTTGAATTCGGTACCATGACTGTATATTATAAAATAAAGCTTGTTCCCACTTATTTTTGTTTTCTCTAATTTGCCATCATTTTTTGAACCTTCGATTCCTTTGAATATTCTCATTGTTTTCCACTCCTATGAATTATAGTATATACCATTTCAGCTGCTTTCGGATTTAAAGCAGAAGAATCGTACACAATAAGCTCGTTTAATTTCAAATATACTCCTTTTGTTGGAATATTTGCCTGTTCCAACTTTTCTCTTAATTTTGGTTCAGTAACTTTAATCAATGTTTCATAATTTACATTATCAAATGTTATTGTACCTAATAAGTCGATTGCGTCTTTGCCGCCAACTGGTGCATTTTTACTTTTGTCAATAACTTGGTACTTAAGTATTGCACCAGTTATCTTTTGAGGCAATCTTAGTCCTTCAAGTGCTAATTCAAGAGCACTATAGTCAGTATTAAGGTCAAATCTCTCAACTTTTTTGCCGTTGTAGACATTAAGTTTTGATTTAGTAGGATTATACTCTACCTTGTATGCCTTATCATCAAATAACAATTCAATTAATGATTCTTGCTGTCCAAGATCTATTTGCATCTGCATTATCATGTCTTTGTGTTCATACAGATATTTTGTTTGCTCTGCAATTTTTGCAGCGACTTCTTTAAGTTCTGGAGAGACTTCATCAAGACTACCCTTCATTAAATTAACAAGCTGTGCGAGTTTTGCAAATCTTTCTAAATAATCTGCTTTCAATTCATCTTTACTCTTAGCTACTTCTCCTATTAATTCGTTTGATTTAGCATCAACATATGCTTTTGATTCAACTATAGCACCTTCTTGGATAGCTTCTTGACTAAATACAAGTTTTTCTTCAAGGGTTTGTTCAAACTGATCAATCACAGTGTTAATCTCTGATTTAACATTAAGAGTTATAGTTTCTGTTTGATTAGCAACATTTTTTTCCGTATATTGTGCACTTTTAGCAAATTGATCATCCGCGACTTTTAGAAAATCTTCTTTGAATTTTTTAACATTTTCTTTAACTTCTTTAATTTCTTTAGATGCGCTATTAAGCTGAGCATCCATTATTAAAGCAACTTGTGTTCTAGTTTCCTCATCTTTATGATCAACATATTTCTTGACTACTGTTTGGTTATCTGAAGGATTAGGTTTACTAATCCCTGTTTTTATCAATCTGTTTTTTTGTATATCCAAGTTATTACCTTCCACATTTTTTGGTTGTTCATTATCTGCCATTTTTTCACCTAAACATTATTTTTTTAATTTTCTTTGGGCTTTTGCCTCTTGTTCCTTATATACAAGTAATTTAATTGGTATTGACTCATAACCGTCAATCATTCCTATAGGTTCTGTGCACAATACACCATTATCATGAAGTTTTGCATCCACGTCAAATTCTGAATATTTTTCGCGGGTTTGTGGGATTATCTGTATAATTTTCACTTTGTATGAAGTTCCATTATTCAGAGCATTTCCAAACTCTGGCATGTTATCAATATTTAGTTGCATTTCTAATGTTCCAAAGTTTTTATTAACGCCCTCTTTAAGTTTACAACCGCTTAGCACTTCTTTTACATTATTAATAATATCTATTTCTTCTATACACTTAATGTATTTTTTATTCGAAGAGTCCCCTATCATATTAATCACTGATAAGTAACCTTTTGGCCATATATAAATCTTTCTTTTGACACTACTTTTGAGAAGTGAAGTATTAGAGGAAAAACGTTTTAAAGCGAAATAAGTTTGAAAGAGCATGAAACTTCCTAAATTTAAGCTAAAGATGATAGCACCATTGGGTATAGCAGTCATATTCATATCTTCGATATTCGTTGTTTTCTCAAGTGGCGGTCTTCAGACCCAAAAAGCAACGCTTATTGTTGATTTTAGCCAACCTGGGATGCTTTTCCAACAGGATTCGGCGCTTGGGCCAAATACAACAGCTGTAAAATTATTGTCTATATACTCTCCAAGTTTGGAGTTAAAAAACAAGCAGATGTACTGTATCATTGACTATTGTAATACAAATGTAACAAAATGGTATTTTTACGTTGTTGCAGATAGCGGATTAGGCCCTCAAGAAGTAGATCCAGGTATTTCGCCTGATGACTACATTGTCAAAAACGGCGATACAGTAATGTTCAGATACCAAATAATCAGAAATAGTACTATTTAATTGGATTTCTTAGTTATGATACACTTTGGAAAACCAGCAACATCTTTGAAACATTTGCACTGCTCAGAATTGTTATTACAATACCCATCATTAGATGCAAGCTCATAAATCAGCAGATTATCATCTTCTAAAATCTTTTGGACTCGATTAAGTTGACAGTATTCGTCATGATTTGTAACTTTCTTTAATCGTTCTCTACGATTTTCTATCTCTTGGTTAACTGTATACCAACCTAAAATATCCAACATTTCATGCACTCCCCTTTTTCTTGCCTTTTCTTTTTTTTAATGGTTCTATATTTATAGTTATGCCACATTTTTGACAATTAAAAGCTATCGGTTTCTCGAATTCCTGAGTTATTTCGCCATGGTGCTTGCAGTTAGAACAATCATATATCACATTAACATATTTTTGGCCAGATGGTATCCAAGCGGTTAACTTGGTTCCATTTTCTAGAACTCTTTTTGAAAAAAATGAACATTCATCCATTGATGCTGGTATTCTCATAAGAGTTTTTCTTATTTTGGTATTTTTATTCTTTGCTTTTTTCGTAAAATACCTTTGACATGAAGAACCCTACTGCTCCGATGCATACCAAGGCTATTGCAAAGTAAACTAACATTGGGATACCTGTTGTAGAAGTTGGAAATTCATAGTGCTGACTAGTGAACTCTTGTATTGTTGCAAAGTTTATGTCAGCTTTCAAAGAATTTGCTGTGTTCATGTTGTACTGGTACATTATGTCAAACATCCAGAACACGCCTGCTGCTACTATAAATGCAAACAAACCAAAAATTAAGTACCATTTGTATGCATAGGGCATTGCCTTCTTCTTACTTTTCCTTGCCATCATCATTTAGTTTAACAATTCGAATAATAATAACTTTTCGAAAGCAAAAGTTTTTTAAAACACATTGAGTTACTTGATGAGGGAAGATGATGAAGTGTGACACCCTATGAGGCGAAAGCCTATGAAATATGGGTAAAACACAGATTCCCCCATTAATATTTCTATAAAATAAAAGAATTATCTTGTTCTTCTAAGTTTTTGTCTACCTTTTGTTGAACGTTCTTCCCAAAGGGTTTGAGCTTCTTCTGTTTGTGTTATACTTTCATCTCTTACTATCTCTTGGCCTTCCATCTGAGTCAAATGTATCTTAACACCTTCAGAACCTAATAATTTATTTACAGCATTAATTGCATTATTCATACTTTTTAAAGCAGGATTAACTGCTCCTTTAGTAAGTGCAATTTTACAAGTTCCCAACTCTTTTATTGCTATACTAACTAGCTTTTCTTCTGATACAGTGAGCTTAAACTTCTGTTTTTCTTGTTTATCAACAGCATTCTCATCACGTATTTCTTGATCTACCTCTTGGTTCATTCGTTGTGCAACACGTTCTGATTGTGATTCTGACTGTTTAAGTTGCATAATTTTTTGTTGTCGACGTGCACCAAACCTGCCTCTAAGTAATCCTCTACCTCTTGGCGGTCTTTGAAATGTGGGCATTCTTGACATTGCCATTTTTTCACCTATTCAGTCAATCTTTCTGCACGTCTTATACGACCCATTATTCTGCGCGCATGTCCTTTTTCTTTTCTCAATACACTTTTTACTTTTGATAAATTTTTAATTTCTGTTTTTTGTATTTTTTCTTCGCTTTTTTCCATAGCCGAAAGACTTCTAAGCATTCTTATTGAATTATCAATATATGGTACAAGATTAGCTGAATAACTACGAACAGTAAGCGGACTTTGCGTATAATTTTGTAAACTAACTATTCCTCTGCGCACACTTGTTAAATATTGCATTAATTGTCTCTCATATGCAGATTCTGCATTCTCGTATTGCATTTCAGAACGTTCTATATCCATTTCTCCCTTAAGCATACCTTCTTCTTGTTTCTCTGCACGCATCATAAATTGTTCATCTGATAATTCCCCACCTTCAACATTAAACGTACTTCTAGAACGCTTGATTAATACATAAAAAATAATCACGATAAATACTATTACGCCAACTACTATTGCTTCTGGCGGGATAATACTGAATTCAACCATATCTAATAATTAAACGTAATCTAAAATAAAAGTCTTTGGATGCAACGAAACATTAAAGAACTTCTAACATTTTTGAAATAAATATGGCACTAAAATTGTACAATACAATGACCAGAAAAAAGGAGATTTTCAAGCCTCTTAGAAGCGATGAAGTTGGTCTGTATACTTGCGGACCTACTGTCTACAATTATGCACATCTTGGAAACTTTAGAGCATATGTTTTAGAGGATGTACTTAAGCGTTATCTTGAATTTTTGGGTTATAAATTAAAACATGTGATGAATCTTACTGATGTTGATGATAAAACTATTAGGGATTCGCAAAAAGCGAATATGAGCTTAAAACAATTCACAGAAATTTATACAAAAGCATTTTTCCAAGACTTAAAAATATTAAACATAGAGCCTGCTGATGTTTATCCGAAAGCTACTGAACACATAAGAGAAATTGTTGATTTAATAAAAATTCTTTTGAAAAAAAGCTATGCATACAAAGGGGAAGACGGGTCGATTTATTATGACATCTCAAAATTCAAAGATTACGGCAAACTTGCAAAGATTGATATCAAAAAATTAAAGTCTGGTGCGAGAATAAACCAGGATAGTTATGCTAAAAATGAAGCAAATGATTTTGCGCTTTGGAAAGCATGGAGTGAAGGAGACGGAAATATCTATTGGGATACTGAAATTGGAAAGGGTAGACCTGGTTGGCACATTGAATGTTCAGCAATGTCAATGAAATATCTTGGGGATACATTTGATATCCATGCTGGCGGAACTGATTTAGTTTTTCCACATCATCAGAATGAAATTGCACAAAGCGAAGCTGCAACAGGAAAACCATTTGCAAAATATTGGTTCCATAATGAATGGTTGCTTGTAAATGGGCAAAAAATGTCAAAGTCGCTTGGAAACTTCTTCACACTCAGAGACTTACTTGAGAAAGGATACAAACCAAAGGCAATCCGATATCTTTTGATGAGTGCACATTATAGAAGCCAACTGAACTTTACTGAAGAAGAATTGAAGAATTCAGAAAGAACTGTTGATAGAATGTTTGAGTTTATGAATCGCTTAAAAACAACCAAGCCAAAAAACAAAGCTCTTAACGAAAAATTACATTTTGAAATGGAAAAAACGATTAAAGAATTCACCAAATGCATGGACGATGATCTTAACTTAACAAATGCATTAGCAGAAATATTTGAACTAATTAATAAGGTAAACAAGGCAATTGATGAAAACCAAGTTAACAAAAAGAATCTTGATGAAGTTCATGAAACAATGATGAAATTTGACAAGGTCCTTGGTATACTTAAAATTGAGAAAGAAGTTGTTCCTGAACAAATCAAAAAGATTCTCAAGCAAAGAGACGTAGCAAGAGAGAAAAAAGACTTCAAGAAATCTGATAAAATACGTTTAGAGATAAAAAAACTTGGCTGGGAAGTCCAGGACACGCCTGAAGGCCAGAAAATTAGGAAAAGATTATAAAATAACCAATTGATGTTCTTAAGTAGGCGGGGGTGGCAGATCAGTTCATGCATCCGGCTGCAAATGCCAATCTGAGCATTTTAGCCCAGAGGATGATAGCTGGACCCGGAAGAGATGGGTGCAACTCCCATCCCCCGCTTAGTTTTTATGGAAAGAATATTTGTTTTGAAGCCATGCAAAACTGGCGCAGCATTTCAGGGAACACCGAAGAAAAATGTCAGGTTAGACTTATCTAAGTATGAAACTATATTGAAACAACATGGTTACGAAATAATACTTCATACAAATGATGTTTTGATTGTGAAATCGAAATATGACATAAGCATTTTTCCTTCTGGGCGAGTTCTTATAAAAGATGTAAAGAACGAGAAAGATGCCAGGGCTGAATTAGATAAAATTTTTATGTTATTGTGTTTAAAATAAAAAAAGAATAATTAGCAGCTTCCTGCTGCTGTTGTTCCATTTTCTGAAACTGTTTGTCCACATTCTGTTGGTTCTGTTGTAAAGCCTGAACAAATTCCTGTTTTGTATGCTTCAGGTGTTCTTGCTCCAGAATATGTCACGCCATTGATTATTAATGTCGGAGAGCCTTGTACACCATACTGTTCTGAAAGTGCTTGCTCTGCTTTCATCAATGCAATGCCGTCATTTTCAAAACAATTTTCAATTTTTGTAGTATTTATCCCAACTGACTGTGCTTTTTCTTTCCAACATGTATCTATGTCACTGCTGCTGCAAACTCCGTTGAATACTTTTACATATTCCCAGAGCTTGGTTACATTATATTCCTGTATCATACATGCTTGTCTCATGTCCTCGTTTGCTTCATATTCTCCATGAAGTGAGTTAACAGTTGTTCCTTCAACACTTACGATAAAGTGAGGTTCTATTGTAACTTTGTTTTCAAGCAATTTTACAACTGGTAACATTGTGTTTTCTGCTTGCTGACCATAAGGACAGAAACTCATTACGAATAGTTGCACTACTGGTTTATCGCTCTTTGTAACATTTTGTTGTGTTTGCTGTTGTTGGCTTCCATCTGTTCCTGTTACTTCAATTGATCCCGGGAAAATCAGATTGCCGTCTTTTGTAACATATATATCTGCTTGTTGGCCCTGTACATCAACTGTAACTTTGTAAACACCGTTTGTTTCTTCTGAAGAGACTAATGTTGCTGATGTGCTATATTTACTATTTAGAAAACTCACTGTATTTGTTGCGACTGTGTCTTTGTCTCCAGCTACTACTAAAGATCCGCCAGTCATCCAAACTGCCATCAATGCTATAAATAAAACTGCTGTTGTTATCTGGAATAATAGTAATTTGTTTAATTTTAATTTAAATTTCATTTAAAAACACCTTTCCTTTAATTTTTATTAACCATTTGTTCTTATAAAGTCTTTCAAGGCTTCTGCAGATAATTCTCCACATATTGCCTTGTCAGTCTTTTTAGCATAAAATGCTGGCACGCCTAAAAGTCCACAATCGCGCTGTATCGAATCTGCGTGCATAAGATATGTCTGTTTGTTAGTATCATTGTGCCATACTTCGAGTTTTTGAATTGCAATACCAGTTTCATTTTCTACTTGCGCCACAATTGATATCATTGCTTTACAATGTGGACATTCTTCGCCATAGAACTCAGCAAATTCGCCTGTAATCACACAAACATTTTCTATTGTTTTATTTGTTGGCGAAAATGCACAGTTTTCTGGATGTGCTGGGTCGCATGTGCCATACACAGCCAAGTTGTACATGCTGTATGCTGAATAACCCATGCTCAAGAATAATGAAATCGTAAATAACCACGATATTAATTCAAAGTATCGATATGTAAATCTTGCGAGCTTCGGAAACTTCATCAATTTTGCTGTGACTTTTGACTTCATCTTCTGGTCAAAGCCAGTTGTGCATGGTCTAAGAGTCATTCTTTTGAATACACAATCAAATGCTTCTTTTGCAAGTTGACGATAACCTACACTAAATAATCCAAGAATTCCAAAAACAATGAGCGCTATAATGCATATCATAATTATTACCAGTATTAGAAAAGTTTAGAATTATATGTTTAAATACTTTCTTCTAAAGGTTTATAACTATTTTATGATATTGTAGTTACATGAAAAAGGGCATTTTATTCATGACAATTGGCGCAATATTTGCTGCTGTGCTCACAGTATTAGATTTGATGCTTATAGTATGCCCCAAATCAGATAAATTCTTGTTGGCTGCAAATCTTATTGTTATTGGTGCAATGCTTCTTATTTTCTCGTATGGCCTTAAGCTATATAGAAAAAGCAAAAAAGTAGCTAGAACAACTAAAAGGCGACATTAAAACATGCAAGATGTTATTATAGTAAGATATGGTGAGATAGGAATAAAGTCTCCTGCTGTGCGAAGATTGTTTGAAAAGATTTTGATTAGCAACATCGGAATTTGCTTAAGAAAAAATAAAATGAAATATGACAAGATAGAGCAAAGTATGGGGCGGGTCTATGTCTTCTCTAAAAATACAAAAGCATTAGAAAAAATAAGGAATGTTTTCGGTATCGTATCAATTTCTCCTTCGAGGATGATTGAAACTGATATTGAGCTTATTAAAAAAGATGCGCTAGCCTGTTATAAATCTGCAAAAAAGAAAAGTTTCAGGATAACTGCAAATAGGTTGACTAAGGATTTTAATTTGAACTCCCAGAAAATATGCGAGATTGTTGGAGAATATGTTCAAGAGAAAACTGGGGCTAAAGTTAATCTTTCAAAACCGGATATTAACATAAACGTAGAAATCAATGGAAAAAACGCTTTCGTCTTCTATGAAACTATCAGAGGATTTGGTGGATTACCAATCGGGACTCAAGGAAAAGTACTGTGCATAATATCTGATGAAAAATCAAGTATAGCTGCGCTTGAAATGCTTAGGCGCGGCTGTACGACGCATTTACTTTTTGTTGGCAATAAAAAACTAATTGATAAGTCTATGAAATTATTAAATAAGTATTACATTTATCGAGAGCCTTTATTATACTCTAACATTGAAAATGATAATTTGGTTTTTAATAATGCTACAAAATTAGCTGCAAGTTTTGGTGCAATTGCTTTATGCTCTGGCGAAATACATATTGAGAATGTCAGAAAATTACCAAAACAAGACCTCTTATTAATATTTCCGCTCATCGGATTTGACAAGTCGGAGTTAACGGAACTCGCGAATTCATTTGGAATTAAACTAAAACAATAGTTTTAATATTATTGAACACCCTATATTAAATTATGTCTGAACCAAGTTATGCTCCAACAATAATTTTAGGTTTCATTTTTGTAGCCGCAATATTTTATTTAATTATGATATACCCTGCAGAACGCTCAAACCTTATTACTGGTGGGCCAACAGTAGTAATAACCGGCTCTTCATTTTTACCATCTGCATTACAGGTTAATGCGGGAACTACAGTGAAATGGATTAACCAAGATACTATAACACATACAGTATCTGGGGAAAAATTTGAGAGCGGATCAATACCACCGGGCAGCAGTTATTCTTATAAATTTGACTCTCCAGGAAATTATAGTTACTCCTGTCTAATACGTCCGAGCATGCATGGGAGTATAACGGTTAGATAATTATGTTAAACACTGACAGCATAAGAAGAGAATTTCCTTATCTTAAAAGAACGATAAATGGGAAACCAATAATTTATTTTGATAATGCAGCTACAAGCCAGAAGCCAAAAGTAGTGATTGATGCACTTACAAATTATTATTCTGAGCACAATGCAAACATACATCGTGGGGTCCATAAATTATCTCAAGAAGCAAGCGAACTTTATGAAAAAGCACATGACAAGACCGCTAAATTCATAAATGCTCGAGGTCGAGAAGAAATTGTTTTCACAAAAAATACAACTGAATCAATAAACATTGTTGCAAATGGCTTGGATTTAAAAAAGGGCGACGAAGTCTTTATCTCAGAGATGGAGCACCATTCTAACATTGTTCCATGGTTAATGCTTAAGGAGAAAATTGGAATTAATTTAAAGTATATCGAAGTCGATAAGAATGGCGAATTAAATCTTGACAAACTTGAAAAAGAAATTTCTGACAAAACAAAACTCATAAGTTGTGTTCATGTAAGCAATTTTCTTGGAACAATAAATAACTTAGAAGCAATTGGTAGAATTGCAAGAAAGCGTGGTATAAAATTCATGATTGATGGCGCACAAAGTGTTCCTCATATGCCGATTGATGTCAGGAAAATAAACTGTGATTTTCTTGCATTTTCATCACATAAAATGTGCGGGCCTACAGGGATTGGAGTACTTTATGGCAAAAAAAATCTGCTCCAGGACCTAAAGCCATTGACTGGTGGGGGGGACATGATCCTTGAAGTCAATTATAACTCATTCAAACCAAATGTTCTACCATGGAAATTCGAAGCAGGAACTGCAAATGTTGCAGATGGATATGCATTTGGAGTTGCGCTTGATTTCTTAAATGAGATTGGTATGAATAATATACACAAACATGAGCAAGAACTAACAAAATATACTCTAGAGAAGATGAAAGAAGTGAATAAAATAACAATATATGGGCCTGAGGATGTAAACGAACGCGGCGGAATAATTTCATTTAACATTTCAGATATAAATGCTCACGATGTTGCAGCAATACTTGATGAACGTGCAAATGTGATGATAAGAAGTGGACATCATTGTGTTATGCCGCTGCACAAAAAAATGGGTTTGGGTGGATCAGCACGTGCATCCTTTTACTTATATAATACAACAAGCGAAATAGATACATTCGTAAACCTTCTCAAAGAAATATCAAAAACTTTAGGTTAAAATGGATAAGATAATTAAGTACAATCCAGAACAACTATGTTATTGGTTAAAGGTATCTAGACTTTTTGAAAATCTCAAGTGCTCTAAAACATTAGGGGTTGCAAGATTTAATTACAAAGACTCTGAAGTGCTTGTCTCAGCTTCTGGACGAATAAGTGTACGAGATGGTAAACAAACTGAAAACTTGATTGCACTAATCTCAAAATGTGTTTGGCCTGCAAAATATTGCATATGCAACTTAACTGCATTAGATTGCGCCAGAGGGTTATGTGGTTATTGTGCTGACCATGTATGCGAAGCAATAGGGGGCGAAAATGCAGCGAATAAAGAAAGTGATCTTGGTAGAGACATAATAAAAAAATCTGTTAAGTTAAGACCAACATTCAATAAGATAGGAATGTTGGCTGAACAGTTTAAGAGACTTGCTGATGCAATGTGTGATGAATTGCACATAGAAAGTGCAGAAAGTAGGAGAAGCGATGAACAATTCGACGAAATCAATAAAGAAATATTGGATTATATGATATCTGCAAAAAGAGAAGAAAATGCATCATTGGGAATTTATGTTGCAGGAATTGCTGCGAACATAAAGGATTCAATTGATAAAATTTTGAATCTAAACAAAATTGGTGTTGATAGAACTGATATTGGGGCATTAATTGAAGCAAGAAATATTGTTATGAGTGGATTCAATTCATTGGTGACAATTAATGTTGTCGGCGCATTTAATGCGATAAATAGCTATAACGGATTTTTCAGTCAAAACAAAAATGTTAAAAAGGAAATATTAGAAATAAGTAGGAATGGTCTTGAGATTGCTAAGCTAGTTAATCGACCAATACCAAAGTGATATCATGAGTATAAAATATTATTTGGATGAAAATTTGACTTCAAGAATAAATGAGATTGTCAATGTTCTTGGCATGAATCATGTTGACACATTAAGAGTTGTGGCAATGTGCTCCAAAGGTTCTGGTGCAAGAAGGACACTTGCCAGATGCTATGCACTTTCAAAGATATGGCAGCTCGCACTTGATACTAAAGCACATTATATTATTGAAGTTATATCAGAAAAGTTTGATAGGTTAAGTAAAGATGAGCAAGATAAAGTTTTGATACATGAACTTGCACATATCCCGTTTAGTTTTGGTGGTGGCTTCAAACATCATGGTAATTGGGTAACAAGAGATCGGGTTGAAATGCTTTATCGTGCATATAAACAACTTAGTCAGAAGTGAACCATCTCTTTAATTCTATATCTAATTCAAAGAATCCAAGTCGCATACCTGAATCAATGTATCCCCAAGAAATATTTATGGCTTCAAATGCTGAAATTAGGTCTCCCTTCTTAAGAAAATGATAAGAATCCTCAAAGTAAGCTTTTGACATATGTAGAAGATCAAGTCCACGTTTATCTAAAACTTTTATTCTTTTCAAAACTGCTTCCATTTTTTCCTGGAAGCGCTCTGTTTCTTTCTTAAGCTTTTCTTCTATTGCCATATTCGATCCATCCACCGCCAAGAACAACATCATCTTTTATAAAAACAGCTATCTGTCCTAGTGAAACAGCCCATATTGGTTCCTTTGGAATTACTTTGACGCCTTTTCCATATGGGAATAGTTTTGCTTTCTGTGGCTTCATCTTGTTTCTGATTATAACATCAACACTTATTGGTTTGTTTGGTTTTTCAATTGAAACCCAATTGGCGTCTCTGACATAGAATTGTTTTCTGTAAAGATCTTTTTCCTCGCCAACAATTATTTCATTCTTTTTTGGATTTATATCAAAAACATATAGTCTTTTTGTTGTGTTAAGTCCAAGATTTCTACGCTGGCCAATTGTATAATTAATTATGCCATCATGTCGTCCTAAAATATTTCCTTTTATGTTAACAATATTGCCTGGTTTTGATTTCTTTTTAGTCCACCATTCTATGAATTCTCCTTTTTCATAATTAAGAAAACAAAGATCCTGATTTGACTTTCTTGCATGAACCTTTAAACCATTGTTCTTAGCAATTGTTCTTACCTCTTCTTTCGTATAATCTCCAATCGGGAGAATTAATTTCTTGAATAACTTCTTTGGAAGCATGGATAGAACATACGACTGGTCTTTGGAAACATCAACAGGTCGTTTAAGCAGGATCTTACCATTCTTTCTTTCCAAACGTGCATAATGTCCTGTTGCAAAATATTTGGCCCCATGCTTTTCTGCAAACTTAAGAAGAGCTCCGAACTTTATCTTTTGGTTACAAGGAACACATGGATTTGGATTCATTCCCTTTTTACTTTCTCTGACAAAATAATTTATCGCTTGTTTTTTGAAAGGTTCAATCAGATTTACAAGATAATGTTTTATTCCAAGCTGTTTAGCAACTAATCTCGCTTCCTGAATATCCTTTGGCAGACAACATCTTGACCAAGGGACTATCTGCATAGTTACTCCAAAGACGTCCGCTCCTGCTTTTTTTAATAATAACGCACAGACTGAAGAATCAACACCACCGCTCATGGCTACTGCTACTTTAACTCCTTTCAAATCTAAGTCTTTTAGTCCTTTCATAAAATTATTAACTATGAACTCCTTTTTTAAGAGTATGGATAAAGAAGAACTTATACATTCGATGATTAGGTCGGGTGCATTAAAGAGTGAACTGGTAATACATGCATTTGAAACGGTAAAACGAGAAAACTTCTGTTTGCCAAAATATAGCGATAGGGCATATCTTGACCAACCATTACCGATAATAGCTAATCAGACAATTTCCCAACCTACAACAGTTGCAATAATGACTGAAGCTCTTGAGTTGAAAGACGGGCAAAATGTTCTTGAAATCGGGGCGGGAAGTGGATATCAGGCATCAATAATTGCTGAAATCATAGGAAACAAAGGAAAAATCTACACCATAGAACGAATTCCTGCGCTTGTTGAATTTGCAAAACATAATATTGAACGTGCTGGATACATGAATGTTGAAATAATTCATGGAGATGGGTCGCTTGGATTAAAAAATAAAGCGCCATTTGATAGAATAATTGTTACTGCATGCTCTCCGAGAATACCTAAGACCTTGAAAGAACAATTAAAAATTGGAGGTAAGCTGATTATTCCTGTTGGCAAAGATCAATTCAGCCAAGACCTAACGCTTATAACAAAAATAGACAAAAATAAATTTTTAGAACAGAATCTTGGACCATTCGTATTTGTTCCATTAATTGGGAAAGAAGGTTGGAAAGAATATTCAAATGAAATTTCTTAAACTCTTGTGTTTTGGTTTTTCTTCTTTTGGCTCTAACTGATTATTTATTCGTTCAAGCGAGAAATCATGTTTCTTGACCATCATATCAATGATTTTATCCTTATCCATCTCTCCCCAAGCTAATTTGTAATTTTCATTAACATGTGGCTTAAAGAAAAGTTGGAATATTGATTCTGCAGGAATTTCATAATCCCATTTTATTTGCTCAAGTGTTTTTTTAAGCGTCTTTGTTTCTTTGACAAGAGCAATAGCTTTCTTTGGGCCAATACCTTTGATGCCAGGATTATAATCTGTTCCAACGAGAAGCCCGATGGTTATTAGTTGTTCTTGAGTTAGGCCAAGAACGTTGAGGTTTTCTTTTAGATCAATCATCTCTGGTTTGATTGTCACATAAACCTGTTGCTTTGGCAGTTTTCTTTTTCCAGTAACATTGAGATTTCTTATCAATAGCGGTGAACCAAACAGTAATGTATCAAAATCTTGGGATACCGCTGCATAAACATCCTTATTTTTACAAAGGAACGCACACTGCGCTTCTCCTTCACTTGGAGCCTGAATCCACGGAATACCCAGTGCTTCAAGTAATTGTTTTGATTCTTCAATTATTTCTGGGGTTAATCTTGCGGTTTGGGATGCAAGAGACGATGCTCTTTCAATTTCTCCTGCGTCGATAGCTTCCTTATACTTTATTTCTGCCTGCCTTCTACGTTCAATTCTTTCTGCAACCACATGTTCCTTAAATGGTTTTTCTGGGCCATCAAAAACATACACTGGTTTTATGCCCGCACGCAAAAGATTAAGGTTTCTATAAAATAAACCGCTCAGATGTGAAGTAATGTTTCCTTTAGAATCTTTCAATGGTTGACCATCAGGTAGTCTTATTGTGCTCAGAAACTGCATTACTGCATTATGTGCATCAACTGCTATCTTTTTGCCAGCCAAATCAGACATTTCTATTTCAGAAATTACAAGTATGTCCCTTAGATTAGTGCCCATACAGGTTGTAAAAGCGCTCAGTAATATATATATTTACATCGCTTTTGAGGATAATTATGGTCTTAGAGAATATAATAAGCCCCGAAGGTGTAAGAAAAAATCCGAAAGATATGCTGGTGCTTGGTGTGCTTTACGCCATAATTGCTATAGTTTTGGCATATTTCATATTCCCATCTGATCCGAGCTTATCAATAATATTCTTGACAACAATAGCAGCACTGCCTCTAATGATTCATGTATTAGAAGATGAAACTGCTGAAGAAATAACTTATATTGGAAAAATAAAGGATTTGCCTCTCATCGGGAAGCATTTGGATGTATTTCTTGATTTTGCTTATCTTTTCGTCGGATTTTTAATTTGTTTTCTTGTAGTGTACATACTTGCGCCTGCAAGCCTTAACAATCTTTTTTTCTCAAAACAAATTGAAACAATACAATCGATACTTGGTCCAACAGGATTCTTTGGCGCAGACATCAATACTGCGGCTACATTCAGCGCAGAAGAGGGTTTGAAAATAATAATGTTGAACAATTTCAAAGTGCTTCTTTTCTCACTCTTATTTTCATTCCTTTACGGAGCAGGTGCAATATTCATACTTTCATGGAACGCAAGTGTATTAGCAGTAGCCATGGGCAATTTCGTTAAGTCAAAAATAGCTGATCTTGGGGCCTTAACTGGATTAGATTTGTTCAGCGCATATTTCCAAGCAGGCTCATTAAGCCTATTGAAGTATATGATTCATGGGATCCCAGAGTTAAGCGCATATTTCCTTGGAGCTGTCGCAGGCGGAATAATATCAGCGGCTGTTGTGCGCAGCGATTATAGGGATTCTAAATTCTATGATATCTTACTTGATTCTGTAGACCTGATTGCGCTCGCATCGCTACTTTTAATAATAGGTGCTTTGATAGAAGTAAGCATAACCCCAATGTTAATGATAAGGTAAAATTATGGTTGAAGAAGCTAAAAAAGAAGACACTGAGCTTGAATTGGATATAAAATTTGACGGTGTAATCAATTTTGTAAAGAAAAATAGAACTGCTGTGATCTACTGTTTGCTACTTGTATTGCTCTTGATGACGTTTTATTCGAGAACACAGAATATTCCAGCTTTGGAAGGTAAATATCTGATAAGTCCTGACGATCCTTACATATTTTTAAGATATGCGGATGACATCGCAAATAATAAGCTTCCTTCGAATGATACATTAAGATATTATCCTGAAGGTGTAGATATAACGACTGAAAATCTTGGTTCTGCTTATGTCGCTGGTTATGCATTAAAATTTGTAAGAATATTCAATCCAAGTGCAACAATGTATGACATTGCTGCTTATTTTGCACCAGTGCTGCTGGTAATTGGTATTGCTGCATTCTTCTTTTTGACAAAAGAAATACTTGAAGATGATCTTGCTGCATTAGTCGCAAGTGGATTCCTCGCATTTTCATTAGCAATATTATTCAGAACAACTGCTGGTTTCTTAGAGAAGGAACCATTGTTTTTACCTTTAATGATACTTGGGTTCTTGTTTTTCCTTAGAGCTTATAAACATAAGAATCAAGACAAATGGTTATACATAAATGGTATTCTCGGCGGATTATTCACGGGTTTTGCAGCATATGCATCTGGTCTTTTCTTTTTCATTGAAATATATCTTGCTGTTTTCATAATACTTGAAGTTTTATTACAAAAGATTAACAAACAGAAGCTCATCACATTCGCTCTTTGGTTTATAACGATGTCTGCTGTTATTTTATTGACATTTACAAAATATGGTACTCCAATAACATATTTTACGGAAATGTATGCATTAATACCAATAGTCGCATTATTATTCGGAATAATATCAGTTTACATTAAGAAACCAAAACAACTTGATTGGTTGCCGTATGGTTTGTTCCATATACTTGTTGGTATTGGTTTGGTTCTTTTAATTGGCGGAATAATTTCTGTATTCAAACCAGGATTCTTGATTGATAATCTTGGATTTGTTGTTGAAAGGATAAATATCCCAATCGGCGTAAATAGATTCGCCCAAAGTGTAAGCGAGAACCAGCCGCCTACTTTTATTGACAGCGGAAATAGTTGGTGGTCAACATTTGGGGTTGCTTTCATGAGTCCGGGAGGTGGATTTGTATCGATAGGATTAATCTTCATACTTTTCTTCCTAGGCGGAATAATAATGTTCTATAAAGAATTCAAGAATTTTGATTATGTAAAATATCTTACAATCATATTTACAATATTTATGTGTGCACTAATATTTGAACAATTCTCAAATGATCAAAGGTATCAATGGGTTAGCTCATTATTCTCGAACCAATTCATCTACTTCGCTTTATTCGGCATAGCGATAATTGCATTTATGTTCTTAGTGCACAGAAAACATGAACATCTTGAAAAAATTAATTCTTCATATCTCTTGATTTTAACATGGTTCATAATTGCAACGATTGCATCAAACGGTGCTGTTAGGTTATTCTTTATGCTTGCATTCCCGGCGATGATAATGGCATCTTATTTCCTTAAGTGGGCCACCGAATCCATTTCAAAGATAAATGTTAATTACAAGTTCGTTCCATATTTGGTTGGTGCTGTGCTGATAATACTTATGTTTGCAGTAGCATCAATCTCGAATGCTAACATGTATCCTGGGCTTGAAACATATTATGACGCATTAAATTGGGCAAAGGACAATACGCCAACAAACTCAGTGTTTACACATTGGTGGGACTATGGTTACATCGTGCAGACAGTTGCTCAAAGAGCTACGGTTGTGGATCCTGGTAATTTCCATGTAGAACGCGATTATGATACTGGCGGGTATCTGTTTAATGCGCATAACAATAGCGAAGCTCTGGCTTATCTGAATAAGTATGACAAACCAAATTATTGGTTTGTTATATCGGAAGATGTTCCTAAGTTCTATCAAATATCAAGACTTGGAAGTTTAAGCAATTTGACTGGCACACTTTCGGATAACCAGACACTTGGAAGAGAATCATATTTCTCAACATATGCGCTATCAAGCCAGACTAATATCAAACCAAATAATCTTGGTATATACACAGAATATCCGACGATTATAGTGATGAATGCATTAAGCGGAACAAGCCAGGTAATGAAAGACTTCAGGTTTAACAATGTGCTTTATTCTGGTGATAAAACATTCATACTCAGATATATAATTCCTGCTTCTAACAATACAACTGGACCAATACTTGTTCAATTGTTTAATTCAGTAACACAGAAATCAGAAGTATTCAAAGCGCAGTGCGTCTGTGTAAAAAAAGTTGGATGCTCTGACATAAATAACACAGATAATGTTCCAATGGCACCAGTTTGCGTGCTTCCATTTGATGGCGGTGTTTTAAACATACCATATAAAACCAAGGATGTTTTGTTTACTCAGTTATATGTTTTAGGAAAAACAATACCTGGTTATGATCCGGTATATACGGCTGGTTCGAAGCTTGACTTATACACTATAAATGGCCGTGGAACAAATGTACAAATATACAAGTTCAATTATTCGGAAATAGAAAATAATGTGGGTTGGTAAAATGTCTATCAATTTGATGTTGATGTGTGCACTATTCTCATTTACAATTACATATTTATTGCTACCTAAACTGAAAACATTTCTTGAAGATGCGGGTCTTGTTGGGATTGATGTTAATAAAAAAGAGAAACCTAAAGTTGCTGAGATGGGTGGACCAGTAGTTTTGGTTGGTATACTAGCAGGTATATTCCTTTTTATATGGGTAAACACTTTTTTGTACGGCAATAATGCAAACATTATAAACTTATTTGCAGCTATTACGACTTTCTTAATAGCGGGCTTGATAGGAATCTTCGATGATCTTGGAAGCTTAATCAAGAAACATGGAAAGACGGGCGGTATTGATACATTCAAAAGAATGGGGCTTAAACAATGGGAAAAACCTTTGCTTACAGTTGGGGCAGCAATACCATTAATGGCAGTTATGATTGGTATCTCAACAATATCTATACCTATCTTTGGAGAAATTAATCTTGGTATACTTTATCCGTTACTAATAGTGCCAATCGCAGTTGTTGGCGCATCAAATGCACTGAACATGCTTGCTGGCCATAACGGACTTGAAGCAGGTACTGCGTCTGTGCTCATGTTTTTCCTTGGATTATTTAGTTACATGAACGGTAGAACTGAAGCTGCTTTGCTTGCATTTGTAACATTGGCTGCTTTGCTTGCATTCTTGAGATTCAATTGGTACCCAGCAAAAATATTTCCTGGAGATAGTATGACATATGCAATAGGCGCAATGGTGGCAACAATCGCGGTAATTGGAAACATAGAAAAATTTGCTTTATTGATGTTCGCTCCTTGGTTCTTAGAATTGTTACTTAAATTAAGAAGTAGATTAAAAGCACAGAACTTTGGGATATTACAATCAGATGGGACTTTGAAAGCACCATACGAAAAAGTATATTCAATAACACACATTGTCATGAAACTTGGTAGATTCAAGGAATGGCAGGTTAGTACAATAATAATTGGGTTAATTGCGTTATGGAGCACTATTGTACTTGTAATCTACGTGATCTAAATGGGAAAAATAAAATTAATTGTACAATTAATAATAGGCCTTCTTGTAATTGCTGTAGTATTATATTTTCTGAATATTGAAAATGTTATAAAAACATTAACTTCGATTAACATTAGATTTTTTGTCTTGGCAATGTGTGCATATGTAATTATGAATGTACTTATGGCGTTTAGATTAAAGATAATATTCAAGAATATTGGAAGAACAATTTCTCTTAAAGAGTTATTGCTTGCGCAGTTTGGTGGAATGCTTGCTTCAGATGTAACACCGGGACGGAGCGGTTATCTTATATTACCTTTTTTAATAAAAGACAAGGTCCCGCTTGAGAGTGGATTCTCAGCAATATTTGGAGTCCAAATAATAGACTTTTCTGTTAAGATATTAGGCTCTGTTCTTGCAGTAATATTCCTTTCAAGTATAATTAAAATTGATGCCGCACTATTATGGCTTGTTGCATTGGGCATAACAATTGTTGTTATATTTGCATTTTTAATGGCATTCATGCTATGGTCTAAAAAGGCTGAAGGAATTATTTGTCATCTTGTTAAGATACCGATTGTTGGTAAATTATTTTCCAAATTAGTAAATAAATTGTGTGCATTCCAACATGATGCAGGCAAGATAAAATCGGTTTATCCCCAACTTATTGGGTTAACAGCAATTACTTGGATTGTTAAAGGATTTGAATGGACATTTTTAGGCATGGCACTTGGATTCAGTTTTCCATTTTATTTATACATGCTATTACAACCACTGATAACAATACTACAATTTGTACCAATATCACCAGCAGGTTTAGGTTTCCAAGAAAGTGGCGGTATGATTGTGTTCTTGTTGCTTGGAGTCCCAATCGCAAGTGCATTTGTATTTAATCTTTTAGCAAGAATTGTTTTGATAATACCAAACATTATTGGAATTTATCCATTAGCTAAAAAAGGGATAAATATATTCGATATGAAGGAATGATTTGCATGAAAGTTACTATTTTGCTTCCTACTATGAATGAAGAAAAAACAGTAGGCAAAACCTTGGAGTCAATACCTAAACGTAAAGGTTTACTATATGAAAAAATAATTGTTGACACAAATTCTACTGACAACACAATAAAGATCGCAATGAAATATGGTTGTAAAATAATAAATGAGAGCAGAAAAGGTTATGGCCGTGCATATAAAACAGGATTACAAAAATCAACTGGTGAAATAATTGTGTGTGCTGATGCAGACAATACTTATCCTATGGAAGAAATTCCAAGAATCATAACTATGATGCAGAATGAGGGTTTGGATTTTATTACATGCTCTAGATTTCCAGATATGGACAAAGGAGCTATGGCTAAAATAAACTATGTAGGCAATATAGGATTAACATTTATCTGTAATTTGTTGTTTAATACAAAGTTTAAAGATACTCAGGGGGGAATGTGGTTCATACGAAAAAAAATATTGCCTTATATGAAACTAAATGAAGATGACATGGAATTTTCAACTGAAATAAAACTTGAAGCAGCAAAAATGGGCAATATGAAAGAAATACCAATAACATTCAGGAAACGTGAAGGTGAGGCAAAACAAAAAATAAGTAATGGTTTCAAAATTCTAAAGTTCATGCTTAAGCGTAGATTTCTCAGTAGTTAAACTTGAGTAAAATAGTTGACACCTGTTGGGTTCCATGAAAGTTATATCCGCCAAGGATTGTCACATTGACCAAAGTACCATTGACTAACTTATTTACATAATCTGGGTGTTCTTCATAAGCAGAAACAATAGCATAATCTGGTTTCTCTTTAGTTATATTCCCTATAAACTCTTGCTCAGTTTTCGGGAACTGTATTGTTGCTCGCTCAGAATAGAAAGTTACTTGTGGCTGTGACATTGACATAATTAAAGCGTCTGTTGGACTATTAGCCTTTATCCATTCAGATGCTGTTCTTATCTCGTAATATGAATAACCTCTATTAACAAGTTGTTCATTAGCAAAACTTATTTGTAAGAATGCAACTACAGCAAAAATTAAGATTCCTATTACAAAGAAGTATTTGGACAATTTTATTTTGTTTGTTAAATTGCTCATACCAAGGGAAGCAAGGATGCAGAAAAACGGGAATATATAGTAAATATATCTGTAATCAGATACTTTAGCTAGACTCAGAATGAAAATCAGTAAAAATACTGCTATAACCATGAACAGACTTTTCTTCTTTTTCCAATTGTAGATTAAACTAATTATAAAAAGTATTACTACTGGGGCAGTAAATATTGGTATCAATGAAACAAAATAATAAAGGATATCAAAATTTCCTCCGCCAACATTTGCTGTAAAGAACTGTAATGGTTCATATATCGGATTACCATAAAGCGCAAGGTTAAGCGACATATAAATTAATGCTGCGATTACAATCCCGATCAAGAACCACTTTAACTTTTTCTTATCAAGCCATATAATATAAACTAAAAATGGGAAAAACATCAACCATGCATTAGACCTTAACATCCCAGCAAATATCAGTAGAATCCCACTTAGTATAAGTGGGTATTTTTTAATTAAGTCGTCTTTCATCAATAACCAAAAAGAGAGTACTATAAAGAATACGGATGGTATATCTGAAAGAATCTTTACTGAATAGAATATATCCATCCATATAACTGAAAGAAATGCTACTGAAAAAAATGCTATTTCTTTTCCAAAAAACTTCTTCGCAATTAAATATGTAAAGAAAAGTGTTCCAGCTGAAAACAAAATTTCCATGAGTCTGGCTGCAATAAGATTTACTCCGCCAGTGATTTTAAACAGCGCATAAAGCATTATTGGAAGTGTTACACCTTTGCCAGCCCACCAACCAGTATCTATTGAATTAAACAAGTAATGTTTTGCTTCTAAAAGATAAACAGCCTCATCCCACCAAACTGCTTGGTTTATGTTTATATAAATTATTCTAAGTATTATTGCTAATAGAATTATACCAACTAATGCAAGATTGAGCTTATCCTCAAAAAATTTGGGTAGTTCTATTGTATACTCATTCTTGTTTAGATCCATATAATATCAAAAACTAAAAAAATATATAAGCACAACTGTCAACCTCTTTTTGAGGAAAAATGAGAATCCTATTATTAAATCCACCATCTCCCGCTGGAACACAGTATGTTCGTGTAGAGAGATGTATGCAGAAGAAATCAGCATGGGCAGGTTCTCTTTGGCAACCAATGCCCTTACTTTATGTACAATCTTATCTAAAATCTAAGGGATATGACCAAACAAAACTTGTGGATGCTGTTGCCGAAGGGATGGATGAACATAAGACCCTAAATTTTATAAAAAGTTTTGATCCAGACCTATTGATTTTGAACACAGCAGTACCTACAGTAACTAATGATTTGAGATATGCTGAATTTGCAAAGACCTATGGCATAAAGGTAATAGCTATCGGCGTCCCAGTAACTACAATACCTGAAGTATTTAGTAAAAAAGTGGACTTTGGAATTCGAAATGACCCAGAATACGCAATTTATGATATTGTTAAAAGCATTGAAACAAAGAAGCCAATACCTAAAAAATTTATTTCATTAACAAAACCAATTATAACAATTTATCATCCTGTTGAAAACCTAAATGATCTTCCTATGCCTGATGTTTCTGACTTAAAACTTGATACATACACATTACCATTTACAAGAAAACGACTCATGCTTGTAGAGCCTGGCAGAGGTTGCCCATTTGGATGTATCTATTGTTTAGTTCCGCATCTCTCTGGACGAAAATTACGATTAAGAGATCCAATAAAATTTGTTGATGAAATTGAACGCGATTATAATGAATATGGAATCAGAAACTTTCTTTTCTGGGTAGAAAGCGCAACATTTGACCAAAAAAATATGATTACAATTTGTGATGAAATAATTAAAAGAGGTCTAAAAATAAATTGGATGACTCCAACAAGAGTTGACACTGTAACATTGGAATTACTTAAAAAGATGCACCAAGCTGGTTGCTGGATGATTTCCTATGGAATTGAATCGATTGAACCAGAAGTCCTAAATATTATACAAAAGGGCATAAATGTTGAACAGATGAAAAACGCAATCAAATGGACGCATGATGTTGGAATCAAAGTAATGGCACATATAATATTTGGACTTCCTGGACAGACAAAGGAAACTTTGAACAAAACCTTAGATTGGTTATTCAAAAATAAAGTCGACTATGCACAGTTCTATTGCTCTGTGCCTTACTGGGGAACACAGCTGCGAGTTATTGCTGAAAAGAACAATTGGATAGAAAGTAATGATTATTCTTTGTACGAAATAGACAAAAGTGTTATGCATACTGATACATTAACCTCAAAAGAAATAGAATTTATGAGAGAAACTGCATTCAAGAGATTTTATTTAAGGCCTGGAAAAATAATGAGTGAGATATGGGAAAATAAGACAAATCCTAAATATATTTTAAATCTAATAAAAGACGGTATCATGTTCTTAAAAGACTGGGTATAAACTATTTTACAAATACAGCAATAAGAGCTAATGGAAAAAATCTTGAAAAAACATAGTCAACTTTTTTAGGCTGTTTACCAGTATACTTTACGAGATCATCTAAATGTATATTATTGATATGTCCTGGATATCTTAATGGAAACTTAAAAAGAAATAATCTACTCAACATATGTAGTGTATCATTTGGAACTGCAAATATAACTACGCCTCCTTTTTTGCAAACACGCAAGGCTTCTTCAACAACTCTCTTAGGATTATTTACATGTTCCAAGACTTCAGAGCAATATACTGTATCAAATTTATTTGAGTTAAATGGAATTTTATGTATGTCTGCAAATTTTACTTTACCAAATCTTTTTGCTTTTTTTAGAACACATTTGTCAAAATCTACTCCATGAACTTCTCTATCTTTAATTTCTTTCATGTACATGCCTTCTCCACAGCCCACATCTAGAATTAGTTTACCTTTGACATTTCTCAACACTTTATTACGTAAATCTTTTTTGTATGATCCGACAAATAATGAATTGAACTGCGATTCATGACTTTCTATGTTTTTAATCATGTTTTACCAATACTTAATTTCATAATATCTTTAAATTACTTTAATACTTGTTTTAGCAAGTATTAAACACAAACCCAACTCTTTGTTGAGCATACATAATTACAAGTATTATTTATGTCGTTATAGTTTAAATTCTTAAACAACGATATGTTACCATACGGCGTTTCTTTGTTGTATATCAACGACATGTCCTTGTCATTCCTTATTTTGTCCATAGATTCTTGTTGCTGTTCAACATTTGGTATTGATGGGGGGTCTATCATGATTACATATTTAGTTCTATTGATGATTAAATCGCTACGATCGTCAAACATTGAGCATGGCCTGTAAAACAGTCTATCCAAACCATGATTTTGTACATATTCAAACATAATTACAGATGAAAAAAATTCGTCTTTCTCAGAAGCTACCAAAACGTTTCCTGTTTCATTCATATATGATAAAAAGCTATAATCAACTGGTGTTTGTTTGGAATATTGCGGCGCAATTATAGCTATACATGAGATTATCATAAATGCAATGAGTGCATAACGAAGTATGTTTCTGGGAACTTTAGTTACTACAAATTGCGCTGCGGCTATTACAAAAGGAATAATAGCTATGTAAGGATACCTAATCTCTCTATTCCTAGTAAACATAAAAAACATATTTACTAAAAGCAAAATTAACAAAAACAGTTGCCAATGCGTACGCTTTTTGTCTTTAACCCATGTAAACAAGATATACGAAGATAGCAGTATAATACCTGGTGTAATATAATAGATTGATAGACCATTTACATAGAATAATAGTGCATCTGGACTCAAAACATCTGCGCGCTCATAATCAAAGGCGTTTACTGAAGACAACCAGAACGCTGACAATATCCCAAGATTATACAAAATTAACATGTATATTAAAAATATAATTCCTGTAATAACCAGCGGCAATATTGCTTTTTTAAACTTCTTTGTAACTACAGCATAAATTATAATCGCAAGAAACACAAGTACAATTTGCATCCTAGAAAACAATAATATCAATGAGACAATTGTCACGAAAAGCTTCGAATATTTTCCTTCTTCTAAAAATCCAAACCATACATATGACAATATCAAACCAGCTAATATTAGAAAGTTATCAGTTAGTGAATTTATTGAAAGTAGATTAAACAATGGGGACAAGAAAAGGAATAATGATGCCCAGAGCGCAATATTTTTATTTTTAGTAAATGAATAAGCCAGCTTATACATAAAGAATATGCTAAGTGTTGATATTACTAAATTTTCAATACGTGTCACAAAGAAGCTTTGTGAAACATACATCAATATTGAACCAATCACATGAAATAATGGCATATAGTATAGTGACAATTTAGGGGTATGCACAAGAAAGTTCATTGCAAAACTATATGCTCCGGATATAGATGGGTTTGAAATAAAGTTAGCTATGAACTCTTTTAAAAAGAATGAGATTAGCGTATGTGTGCCTTCATCAGCTATTGATACTATATTTAAGAATGGTAAATGTACAATAAAAAATGCTAAAGGTAGTAATACTTCTGGTTTCTTAAAAAACTCAATAATTTTGTTTGTTGTGTCGTTAGACATAAAAATCATATTCATCCTATCCTTTGATACTTGTTTGATACATAAATAATAATTTAAACTTTAAGTTTTTGCTTCAAAAGTTATTTAAAATGAATTGCTATTTTATTAAACTATGAAAATCTCATTGGTGATACCTGCCTTCAAGGAAGAAGCTGTAATAGAAAAAACTTTAACACAGTATTATAACTACTTTTCAAAAAATGTAAAGAGCTTTGAGATTATAGTTGTATTTGATGGTAAGGATAGAACAGGCGAAATAGCTAAAGAATTCTCAAAGAAACATAAGAATGTTAACGTTCTCGAATTCGAAAACAGATTAGGAAAAGGTGGGGCATTAATTGCTGGCTTCAAAGCTGCTAATGGAGACATGATTGGTTTTGTGGATGCTGATGCCTCGGTTTCTGCTGTGGGATATGGAAAGTTAATAGCAAAAATTAAGGAAGGCTATGGGTGTGCGGTTGCTTCAAGACGCATGCCTGATTCTAATATTACTGCAAAAAGACCTTTCAAAGATTCATTCGGGAGCCGTGGATGGCAAGTTCTTGTAAAAATTCTTTTTCGACTTGGTATAGAAGACACTCAGTGTGGTGGTAAAATATGGAGCAGAACTGCGATGGATGTAATATTGCCAAAGTTAACAGTAACCAATCTTGCATGTGATGTTGATTTGTTGTGGCAAACAAAAAAGGCTGGTTTTAAAATAAAAGAAGTTGGTGTTGTCTGGGATAATGATATTGGAAATTCTGTTTCTAGCATTAGACACTGGCCAAATATGTTAATTTCCTTACTTAAACTCTTTTTTAGAAAATAAGATTAATTATACAAATCCTAACAAGAACCTTAATCCCTTGATGTATCTTTTGAGATCTTCAATGTTCCTTACCTTTCTGATGGACTTTAATATGAATTTTGGTCTGAAATAAAACTGTTTGACTGCTTTCTTCTCTACTTCCATGATTTGCTCTTTGCTTTTATAGCCAAATGGAAGAAAAACTGGCTCCCACAAATGGTATTTGGAGAAGTCCTTGTTTAATGTGCCGTACTTTTCTACATCATACCATAACTTTGTTCCTGGATATGGTGTTGTGATTGAAAATTGTGCGTAGTCAGGGTCAAGTTCTATTGCAAAGTTAATTGTTTCTTGTGCTAATTCGGGCGTTTCACCAGGTAGTGCTATCATGAATGAAGCCCTTACTTCTATACCTGCTTCCTTTGTCCATTTGTTTGCTTTTCTTATCTGGTCTAATGTTATACCTTTACAGATGTTATCTAACAACTGTTGATTACCTGCTTCAAAACCATAAAATATGTTCCAACATCCAGCTTGTTTCATTTTTTTAAGTAATTCCAATGTTACAGTGTCAACTCTTGAATAACAAGTCCATGTAACATCTAAGTGCCTAGTTAAGATCTCATCACAAAAATCATACATCCATTTGTTATTCGTAGTCATGGTATCATCCCAAAAGGATATCTCTTTTGCACCATAAACTTTCATCACATGTTCAATTTCATCAACAGACCGTTTTGGGGACTTCGCTCTTATTCTTCTTCCGAAAACAGAATTATTAGAACAAAAAGCACATTGGAAAGCACATCCTCTTATAACAGTCATATGTACAACAGGAAGTCTTAGATACTGATTTGGTAATGGTATGTATTTATTCATTGGAAGGAGATCCCTTGCTGGAAAAGGTAATACATCCAAATCTTGAATTAATTCTCTCCTATCGTTTAAAACAACATCATCGTGCTTCTTGAAGACAACGCCTTTTATTTTTGTTAATAAACTATAACTTTTCAGAAATTTTTCCTTATTGAATTCTAAACTTTTGTATTTATCCAAAATTTCTAATAAGGTTAACTCGCCTTCTCCATAAACGAGCAAATCAAAACAATTAGTACTGTCTTGCATTATTTCCTTAGGCATTATAGAAGCATGGTGCCCACCTATGATGAATAATGTGTCTGGAAAATGCTCTTTTAAAAGTTTTGCGGATTCAATTGCTCTGTGATAATTCATAGTCAATACTGAAAATCCTATGACTTTGGGCTTAAGGTCATTCGCTCTTTTTACTAAATCATCAGCACTCATATCAAGAGCAAGACTGTCTACAACATCTACGGCATACCCTTTTTCCCTGACAAAAGAAGCTAAACAAGCTATGCCTAAAGGAGGCAGATGTCCACCTACTTTTTTTCCTACTTTTCTGCTGCCATATCTCTCTTCGACGGATATTGGGGGGTAAATTAGCATTACATCCATATTAGAAATGATTACAATATGGTTTATAAATATATTTCATTTTACTCTCTTACAGTAGATATTTTGTATTATCAACCAATTTATTTGCTGCTCTCTGCTACTTGCCACAGTTCTAAAATATCTTTTCTCTTTATTTTGATGTCATAAAATGCTAATAGCCATGCAAAAATTCTGTAGAATGCTAATTCTGCAAGCCATATGTAATGTACTGGCTTCTTGCAGTAAGAAAGTACGGTTTGGGGTTTTGCTTCACTGGAAAGACTACGCTCAACAGAGCCATACCATTTCTTAATTTGTAAATATCCGGCGAAAGTTCTTCTACGCTGTTTAAGAAAATCATTGATATTAGTTGGAAATTTTACATAAACATCTGCATCAGGTTCATAGATAGCATTAAATCCTTTTTTTTGTATTTCTTTTGCTATTACAAAATCATCGACAAGTGCAGTTTGTGGTATACTATCAATTACATTTCTTATTGCAAAAAGATTACCTGATGCAAAAAATGGGTTGTTAATCCTTATTTTATGACCTTGGTCATAAAGTAAATTTGCCCAAAAACCAAATTTATTATCAGGCGAATTTGTGGGTACGAGATGTGACGAAACAAGTCCAACATTTTTTTCTTTGAAATGCTGTAAAATCTTATTGATTGCCCCTTCTTCGATTATAACATCAGCATCTGTAAAAATAATTATGCTACCTTTTGCTTTTCTTATAATTTTGTTCAGTGCAGCCGATTTTCCTTCACGTTTTGTTTCAAATATAACTTTAATCTTACTTGAATGGACTGATTTTACAAGTTCTGCGGTAGCTTTATCGGGTGTAGCAACAATAATCTCAAATCTTTTTTTTATTCCCTGGCGTAATATGTTCTTTAATGTATTAACTATCTTAGGCTCAATATAGGCGGCGATTGCTATTGTTATCATAAAACTAAGCAAACAGTGGACATTTTTAATATTTCCTAAACAAACAAAAATGATTAAAAACCCAGTCTTTTAATTGTTGATATGGATTATACAAAGAAGATATTCAAGGGTTCTGCAATCGTTGTTGGCGGCAGAATGCTTTCTTTAGGATTAACATTAGTATCAATGGTGCTGCTTGCAAGGTTCCTTAAGCCGTATGATTATGGTATATTGAACCTTGGGATGGCAATAATGTTATTTTCTTATCTTTTTGTGGATTTAGGGATAGGTTATTCAGCAGTATATTTCATACCAAAAAAAATCAATGAGGCAAAATTCTTACGGCTATTGGCAAAATGGAGAGCTATTGCAACTATTATTGTAAGCGGGCTTTTAATAATGCTTTCAGATGTGATCTCCAATTTTTACCATGTGAGCGAGCTAAGCTGGATACTAAAATTGTTTGCACTTGCTTTGGTTTTTTACTCAATTGATTTTTTGGTGCAATCAATAATACAAGGTTATCAAAGATTCAAACTATTCATGATATCCGATGTTGCACTTGGTTTAACAAAATATTTACCAATCATTCTAGTATTATTCGGGCTTGGTATCTTTGGCGCAACGCTTGGGTTTGTAGTAACATATGGGATAAGTGCATTAATTACAACTTTGCTATTTTATGGTTTCATAAGGGTGTCTAAGGAAGGCAGTGCACCTAATACTAACGCTATTAAAAATTATGCAATGTTCGGTTTTTTGATATTCGTGTTTTACACACTTTATAATTTTGCGACAAACTTGATTGTTGGTTACTTTTTGCCTGCAGACGCAGTTGGATTCTTCACTATCTCTTGGCAAGCTGGTAATTATTCAATATTAGCTGTGCCTGTGGCAATTGGTGCTGTGCTTTGGCCTGTACTTTCAGAGATGCATTTCAAGAAAGAAGACTTAAATGAGAGTTTCAGAAGAATAACAAAATATATGTTTTATATCTCAACACCAGCAGCTATTGGTTTAATTGTACTCAGTGAAAGAACCATCTCCTTTATTTTCGGGGCTGAATATGTGTATGCTGCTCCACTCCTGAGCATAATGGGTTTAGGGTTCCTATTACAAGGATGTTCAGCAGGTATAGACAATCTTGTTTTGGGTATTGGAAAGCCTAAACTTATGACATATAAAAATGGAATTCAAGCAGCACTAAACGTAATCTTATGTATTATACTCATTCCAGTTTTAGGTCTTATTGGCACAGGGATATCCTTCGTTATAGTAAGCATAATTGGGGCTATTCTGATAAATTACTGGGCTTTAAAGGAATATGGATTCCGTTATCCATTTAAGGCGCTTATTAAATCACTTTTCGCTGCATTGATAATGGCATTAACCTTAAAATTTTTCTATAATGATTTAAGATTCATACCACTTATAATAATAGGCGCAATTGTTTACTTTGCTTTGCTCATATTATTAAGGGGTTTTGATAGAAAGGATCTTGAGACAATGGGGCTTGAAAAATATTGGGTGTTGTTAAAATCAAAAGTTATTAAAAACAGATAATTTGGAGTATAATCATGAAAAAAATACTTGTAACAGGTGGTGCGGGATTCATTGGGAGCCATCTAGTTGAAGAACTATCCAAAACAAATGATGTAGTTGTTTATGATAACTTCTCTGCTGGAAAAATGGAATTTTTAGATGGAGTAAAATGTAAAATAGTCAAAGCGGACATTCTGGACTTCAAAAAGCTCAAGGAGCATCTAAACAATATTGATGAATGCTGGCATATAGCAGCTGATCCAGATGTCAAAAACAGTTATCATATTCCTGTAAAAAATTTCGAGCAAGATTGTGTAGGCACGGTCAACGTACTTGAAGCATGCAGACAGAATAATGTTAAAACTTTTGTTTTTGCATCAAGTTCTGTTGTTTATGGTAATGCAAAAATACCAACACCAGAAGATGCACCAATCAGACCAATCAGTAATTATGGTGCAGCAAAGGCTGCAAGTGAAAATTATATTATGAGCTATTCTAATTTGTATGGGATCAAAAGTACAATTCTAAGATATGCAAATATACTTGGGCCAAGGTCAACACATGGCATATGTTATGACTTCTACAAAAAGTTAAAAGAAAACCCAAATGAACTCAAAATCTTGGGTGATGGAAAACAGAAGAAATCTTATCTACATATTAAGGACTGTATAAATGCAAGCATTATCGCAAAGGAAAATACAGTAGGAAACTTTGAGATATTTAATGTTGGCAGTGATGAGCAGATTTCTGTTGATGAAATAACAGATACAATTACAACATCTATGGGTTTGGAAGGTGTAGAATACACATATACTGGCGGAAACACTGGTTGGCCTGGAGATATTTCACATATGCTTCTTTCAATAAACAAGCTTAAGAAATTAGGTTGGAAACCGGGATTCACAATTAAGGAATCAATAATTGATACTATAGACTATCTCAAGGAGAACGAATGAAAGCAATTGTACTTGCGGGAGGTTTCGGAACAAGATTAAGACCTTTAACATTTGTTAGACCTAAACATCTTTTGCCTATTGTTAATAAGCCGATGCTTGAACATATTGTTGATTATATTTTAAGTTTCAAGGAGATTGATGAAGTAATAATTTCTGTTGGTTATACAGAAGAATTCAATATGATTGAAGACCACTTCAAAAATAAAAAACATGTTTCTTTAATAAAGGAACCAAAACGTATGGGTGGGGTTGGGGCAATAAAATATGTTCTTGAAAACTATAAAATAAGTGAACCATTCCTTCTTTACCTTGGCGATAACATAACAAACTTCAATCTAAAAAAACTTATTGACTTCCATAAAAAGAATAATGATGCTATCGCAACAATCGGTTTAATAGAAACATCTGAGCCTTGGAAATTCGGTGTTGTAGAGCTTAAAGGACATTTAATAAAAAGATTTGTAGAAAAACCTCCGATAGGTTCAGAACCAAGTAATCTGATTAGCACAGGAATCTACGTGATGGATCCTAAAATAAATGATTTTCTAACATACGAATTCATGGATTCAACTGGTATGATATTCCCAATTCTTCTCAAAAAAGGAGAAAAGCTAAATGGGTTATTACAAAAGAATGTTTTCTGGGTTGACGTTGGACGGCCAGCGTCATATATTGAAGCGACTGCATATGAACTACGTAGATTAGGGAAACAAAATTGGATAGATCCGTCTGTTTCAATCGGTATAGGAACTAAAATAGAAGGTCCAGTTGTAATTTACAAAAATACAAAGATTGGCAAGAACTGTATAATTAGAAATTCAGTTATAATGGAAAACAATCAAATTGGAGATAATTGCAGCATAATCAATTCAATAATAGATGAAGACTGTAAAATTGGGAATGAAATACACATTTCTACCACGCTTGGACGTGGATCAATATTGATGAGTGGTAAAGAAAATGGCAACTCTTAAAGAACTTCTTAAGAACAAGCTTACTGCTGAACAAATTTCAAATTTAAAGCGCAGTTATGACTTGATTGGAGAGATCGCTGTAATGAATTCTATGCCGCATGGTTTAAAGAGCAAGGAAAAAATAATTGCAAAGGCAATAATGGAAAATAACCATCATGTAAAAACTGTTGTTAAAAAAATAGGTCCTACTGCGGGTGTAGAGCGAATTAGACCAGTAAAGGTAGTACTTGGTAAGAAAACAACAGAAACAATATTTGTTGAAAATGGATGTAGATTCAAATTTAATATAAACAAAGTTTACTTTTCTCCAAGACTTGGAAGCGAACATCTGCGAGTTATCAAACAGGTGAAAAAGAATGAAATCGTTTACGATTTATTCGCGGGAGTTGGACCTTTTGCAGTGCCAATAGCAAAAATAGCTAAAAGAGTAATTGCAATAGATATAAACAAGTCTGCATGTAAATTCTTGGATGAAAATGCGCGCATAAATAAGGTTTCTGAAAAAATTAATGTTTATTGCGGTGACTCGAGAAAAATCGCTGCAAAAAAGAAATGGAAACATGTCGCTGATAGAGTAATAATGAATTTGCCGATGCATGCCGGAGAATTTCTTGATATTGCTTTTAGAATCGCCAAAAAGAATGCAATTGTACACTTTTACTTCTTTTTACCAGAAGAAGACTTATTTAACGGTGCAATAAAAATAATAGAACGCGCTGCAAAAAAAGCAAAACGAATGATTAAGATAATAAACAAAAGAAAGTGCGGACAGCTTTCACCAAGAGTATGGCGTGTTGTTATCGATTTTAAGACTCTAAATTAAGCGCTTCTTTTTCTACAAAATGCAATTCTCCAGGAATTACTAAAATATGTTGTGGTTTGCCAAAATCAAACTTTAACAATTCTTTTATTTGTCCTGCTTTAATTATCTGATCTTTTGAACCAATTCGTGCGAATCCGACAATAGTTGTATTTTGATCCAAACCTAATCTAATAAGAATCTCTAATGCCTGATTGATTGTCATAAACTTATTTTCTTCTGGTTTTAGATCCAAAAAAACTAATGTGTGAAGACCATGTTTTTTATTTTCAACAATTGTATCATAGAATGAAGTTGGATTGAAACTTTTTGTTGGAAATGGAACTGAACATCTTTTTCCGAATTTATATATAAACAACCCAGACTCGCAGACTCCTGTATAAATGGATGAAGCATGTATAACTTTTGTCTCTATCCCTCTCTTTTTTGCCTGTAATATAAGATCAATATGTGTGGTTGCTGTCAATGGGTCACCGCCAATTAAAAATGCGATATTACTCCCTTTTGCATCTCTGAGTATTGTATCGCTTTGTTCAACTTCATCACGGGAAAGCATTTTGATTTTCTTACCAATCAGCTTCTCTATGCTTTCTTTTGAAGCTCCGAGCTTTGAGGTGTACTCCTCCATGTATATGAAGTCACATGATCTAAGTGATTCTAAACCTCTAACTGAGATATCCTTCTCATCCCAGAGTCCAAGCCCCACTAGATATAAAACCATAAAGAACATCAAAAAAAGTTCATTTTTATACTTGTCTATCAGATAGATATTTAACTTTTCTTTTTCTACTTTAAATTATGTTTGAACTGTTGATACTCGCATTAACATTCATAGTTTTGTTAATAGCAACCATACAAGACTGGAAAACAAGAGAAGTACCAGATTATTTATGTTATTTCTTTATAATTGCGGCGATAAGTTTTAGGCTTTTGCAGGCAGTTGACAATTTTAATTTAATGACGCTTGTTTGGATACCGGTTGCGGTTGGGGTCTTTATACCATTCTCTTATCTTATGTATCGTGCTGGTCAATGGGGCGGTGGTGACGTAAAACTAATGGCTGGTCTTTCAATTGCGCTAAGCTCATTCAGCACTGATTTGGCATTTCCATACTTTATCAATTTTTTTATGAACGTGATGGTTGTCGGAGCGATTTATGGGATTATAATGACATTATATCTTGGATTCAAGAACAGGGATAAGATAATATCTAAACTAGGCAGAAGCGATATAATCCTAATATTAGCTGTCGCAATCGCAGTTATTGCCATTGTTTATTACATCAATTTCAATCCTGCTATAATGTTCCTTTTAATTTTATTAGTTGTAGCTCTCGGTCTTTTGAGATATTTGAAATTAATAGAGAACTATTGTATGATTTCATATGTATCAATCAAAAATCTTACTGAGGGAGACTGGTTGGTCAAAGAAATAAGATCTGGTAAAACGATTGTTAAACCAAGAGCTATAGGCTTAATTGATGAAGACTTAACGAAATTAAATCAATTGTATAAACATGGTAAAATAAAAGAGGCTCTCATAAAAATCGGGATACCATTTATACCCGCATTCTTTTTTGCATTTATAGTAACATCATTAGTAGGAAATGTCATATTCGTTTTATTAACTATGGCACTTTAATAAGCGCCAGTTCTTCGTTGCAGAATTATTGGTTTTTCTGGTTCTTTCCTCACAGGCTCTGGTGGTTGCTGTTCTTTTTGCTCTTGACCAGCTATTTTTGCTTTGATTGCCGCCTGGATCTCTCTCAATTCAGCCTCAGTTAGCTTTGGTGGCTCCCAAACAAAGTGTACTTTATCATTATCATATCTTGGAATTAAATGTAGTATCATATGCGGGCTTTTTTGGCCAGCTGATTCACCCAAGGAATAAAGCATGTTTACTCCTTTAGCACCATAATCAATAAGAACAACCATCATTGCCCTTGCAATAGAAAACATTTTTTGGTATAATTGGTCAGGCATTTCAATAAGATTCCTAAAATGTGTTCTTGGGACAATAATTAAATGTCCTCTATTTGCAGGATTTATGTCAAGAGCCACTATGAACAGATTATCCTCGAAAACTTTAAAACTCGGGGTTGTCCCTTCTGCTATGCTACAAAAAATACATCCTTCCATAGCTATAATGAATAAAAACGCAGTATAAAAATTATCACATTAAGTATGGGATTCAAATTAATAAAAAATGAACGAGTAATGGTTTTCAATGAGTTTCTAATAGCTTCGGATTTACATATTGGTTATGAGAAAAAACTTGCGGAAAGTGGTTATAACATCCCAAACTTATCAAAAATTTTTGTGGAAAAATTCAAAGAACTTAAAGCAAAAACTGGCACTAATAAATTAATAATTCTTGGCGATATAAAACACAATGTTCCAAGGATAACTTATGAAGAAAAATATGATGTTCCTGACATGTTCAGAGCGCTTAGCACGGAATTTAAAGAAATAATTCTGATAAAGGGTAATCATGACGGCAATATTGAACGCATGGTACATGAAGATAATGTCAAAATTTTAGCAGAATATATTGTTGATAATGTAGGTTTTACGCATGGACACAGAATTCCAAGTAAAGAATTACTTAATTGTAAAACAATAGTAATTGGGCATGTACATCCAACATTCAAATTTAAGGACAGTCTTGGTGTTAGACATAATTATCCATGCTGGTTATATGCAAAACTGAAAAAAACAAAAACATTCAAGGATGCAATAACAGAAAATGTAATAGTTGTTCCATGCTTCAACCAATTCTTTTCTGGATATGAAAAGTTCGTGGGGCCCTTAGCAAAGAATATCAAGATAGAAGAGATTTATCTTCTTAATTTGACAAAGGTGAAATGAAATGAAAAAATCTGTTGCTCTTAGTATTGTCGGGCTGATATTTTTAATGGGTGGATTTGTATCTTTCCTAATGGGTTTGCTTGGTGCCGCAACCATACTTACTATAGTTGGTATACTAATTTACTTATACAAGAAGTTTAAGAAAGAGATTATATGACTGCTACTGTTGACGGTTTTCCTACCTGGTTCTCAGATGCTCCAAACTTTCCATCTCCATAATGCCAGATAACGTCACCATATTTGTTAACTTCTATAACTCTATTGTTATAGCTATCCACTATCAATGTATTTCCATCTGCTAGTCTAACTGCATCTGTAGGAAAATAAAGTCCTTCGTCAACTACCCATACTAAATTATAATCTTTATCAACTTCAAGAACAGAATTTGCTTTTGTATTTGCAATCAGAACATTACCATTACTCAACTTATGTGCACCATAAGGCATACTCAAGGTTTTATTTAATTCCCAAACAGTATTTTTATCCTTATCAACTTCTATGATCCTGCTGTTCTCTGTATCTGTTATCAATGTGTTTCCATTTGATAATCGTTCTACCATATGTGGATTTCTTAGCATATCTGGATCAGTTCCGTATGCGCACTTACCTACTGTATTCAATGTAGAACAACCATATGACCATACAACGCCATCTTTCTTATCAACATCTAATACCCTATGATTAAATCCATCTGCGATAAGTATGTGTCCTTCTGATGTTTCAGCTGCATAATTTGGATACCATATATTTCTATCAATTGCATAATCAAACGCCCATAAAACTTCGCCATCTTTTGAGACTTCGATTACACGATTGTTCATCCTATCTGCTATTACTACGCCATTTTGAGTCTTGGCTGCAGAAGTTGGTCTGTATAGTAAGTCTGTGCTGCATTTCCCAAGGTTGTTTATGGTAGAACATCCGTATTGCCATTCTACTTTCTTATCAGAATCAAATGATACTTGGATTACTCTTTGGTTTTCAGTGTCAGCTATTAGAAGTATTTGTTTGGTTTGTGTTACAGTTTGATTTGGTTGTGGTGTAGTAGTTTGATTAGTTATTGTGGTATTTGATTGCACTGGTGAGGTTACATAAAAGGTTACAAGAATTGATGCCAAGACAACAATTATTATTGCTGCGATAACAATCTTATTCGTAAATATGTTTATAAGATTCATATCAAAGCATAATACTTCACTATTTAAAAATCTAAACTTTCGTTAGATTAGATATTACCTAAGCTCTCTTTAAGTATTTTTGAAACAAATTGTCTAATATCTGAAAAGCTACGTTTTACATCAACCACAATAGACGTATCATAGACATAGGCATTTGGCCATTTCCTTATAAACTTGTCAAAGTATTCCGGTCCAATCCAGATATTGGGACCCATATGTTTCCTGTAACTTGATAATTTAAGTGTTTCAACCTCAACAAATGCGTTCTTGTCTGTGACGCCGTAACTATAAACTAATATTTTCTCTCTATTCAGTTTTCTAACAACGTCTTCTAGTCTGCTCTTTATCTTAGACAAGTAGACATCATTATCATTCTTTAGCTTATATTCTACAAGAATTGTACCGCGTTTTTTGCTGTCTTTTTTAATTGTTGACGGTTTTATCTTAAAATATTCAATGCTTGGTTTGCGTTTGAACATTCTTAACGCAAATAACATCTTTGCAAATGTCTTATCATCGAGTGCAGCACATGCATTACGTTCTTTTAAAACTGGATCTATTAAAATTATCGGTGAAACTGTCTTTGAAGTTGATAAAGTTTTATTTATTTCAGATACATCCTTGAATCTTCTTTCCATGTCTATGTAGATTTTGGGTTTCTTTTTATCCCACTCTGCCATCAATTTGTTGAAGCTTCCGTAATAGCATGTCAACAGTTCTAAAACATAACCTGAAAAACCCGCTACTTGTGTTTCTGCACCATAAGCATTTTGTGCATATGCAAATGTCTTAAGCAATCTTATCTCATCTGCCAGATTAGGATTTGCAAATATTTTCTTTTTTATGTAGTCTATATGGAATGATGAAGCATCCATACTATTTTTTGCGTCTTTGGGATCTTTTATTGCTAAAACTGGGACAATCTCAAGCTTGAACCCTTTTAAGTATATATGATAGTAATCTCGTGTGCCGTGTACGACTTCCAATTTGCCGAATGCTGATTTTAAAACATTGCTTAATATTTTTCCTATTTCTCCATCTTTGTACTTTAAGTTAAACTTTACAAAAAAGTCTACATCATGGTTGTCATGTAACCATGTTCCTTTCGCTACACTACCACCAACTATTACTTCGGCATTCACTTTTTTGTCTGAAAGAGCTTTGGTTATTTTGTTCTTAGTAAAGTTTATAATTGATTCTAATTTTTTCTTTTCAGTTCCAGTTGGTACAACGTCCTTTAAGACTTTTTGAAGGATGGCTTTAATAACAGTCTCTGTCATAAACTTACATAACAAGTTGTATTTTAAAAAGGTGTCTCAGTTGGTATTTGAAAAACTAAATCCTAAAATAGTAGATTGGTTAACTAAAACCGGTTATCTAGAAGGAAGTCTGCCACAGAAGTATGCGATACCATTAATTCTTGAGAGAAAAGATGTTTTAATAATGGCTCCAACAGGAACTGGGAAAACATTGGCTGCGATACTACCAATCTTCAATAAAATTCTTGAGAACAAAGAAAAACCGGGCGTAAGGCTATTATACGTAAGTCCGCTTAAATCACTTAACAGAGACTTGTTTGACAGAATTCTTGATTTGGCAAACTATCTTGACATAGAAGTTGATCTTAGGCATGGAGATACTCCCCAGAGTCAAAGAGCACAACAGGTTAAGGACCCATCAAAGGTATTGATTATTACTCCTGAAACACTCCAGTCGATAATAATTGGGAAACGTTTTAGAGAACACCTAAAGAACGTTGAATGGGTAATAATCGATGAAATACATGAACTTGTTACAAACAAGCGCGGAACCCAGTTGATAGTTGCACTTGAACGGCTGAAAGAATTACGACTTGGAGAAAATTTCCAAAGAATTGGTCTTTCAGCAACTATTGGAGACCCGAATAAAATAGCGAAATTCCTAAGCAATGATAAATGTCAGATAATAGACGCCCGTTCAGAGAAAAAGTATGAGATTTCTGTTGAATATCCACACATAACGCCTGAAGATTTTACGCTTGCAAAAAAACTTGGAATTAATTCTGCTGGAAGCTATTGTTTGAGAAGGATTAAAGAGATGGTTGAAAGTAGCAGATCAGCAATCATTTTTGTAAACACACGGGAAACTGCTGAATCACTTGGCTCAAAGTTTAAAACATGGCTGCCAGACTTTCCTATCGCAGTGCATCATTCTTCTTTATCAAAAGATGTGCGCATTGATGTCGAGAAAAAGTTTAGAGAAGGCGAAATTAAAGCAATAATTTCTACTTCTTCCCTTGAACTTGGAATTGATATAGGCACAATTGATTTAGTAATCCAATATGGCTCGCCAAGACAAGTAACAAAGATTGTCCAGCGTGTTGGCAGAAGCGGGCATGGACTCGGAGAAGTATCAAAAGGAGTGATAATCTGTAACTCGATTGATGATTATTTGGAATCGCTTGCAATAATCGAACGAAACAAGGAAGGCTGGCTTGAAGAACCTGGGATCCCAGAGAAAGCATTTGATGTTCTCGCACACCAGATTGTTGGAATTTGTATTGATTTGGGTAAAGCAAGCAAAGAAAGAATTCTCGCTATTGTTAAACGCGCTTATCCATATAGAGATTTGTCTATGGACGAGCTTAATGCTGTAGTAACTGTGATGTTGAACATACGTTTGCTTGGCGAAGAAGATGGAAAATTCTACAGAACTAAACGCGGTTTGCTATTCTATTTTGAAAACTTAAGCACGATACCAAATGAAAAAAACTATTTCGTGATAAATAAAGAATTGAACAAGAGGATTGGGGTATTGCACCAAGGTTTTGTTTCCCAGCATATCAAACATGGTGCAGAGTTCATAATGAAAGGCGAACCATGGAAAGTCATAGACATCGAAGAAGACAAAATAAATGTGATTTCAAGCAGAGAAGGCGAGGGCGCAATTCCGAGCTGGGAAGGAGAATTAATACCTGTAACAATGCAAGTTGCGTCAAAAGCTGCTGAACTTAGAGAGAAATTTGATTTCGAAGATTTAAAGATACAAAAAAAGGATTTTGTGATTCCTACAAATAAATTGATTTACATTGAAACATTTGAGAATTTCATAATTGTACATTCTTGTTTTGGGAGCAAAATTAATGAAACCTTATCAAAGCTATTGTCTGCAGTTATATCATCAAAAATTGGATCAAGCGTATCCGCAAGAAGCGATGCATATAGGATAATATTTAGAATACCAGATGAATTTGGACAAGAATTAGTTTTACAGACATTAAATGAAGTTGAACCCTCATGGATTAACTCAATTTTGATGCGTTCAATGAGAAATACATCAATGTTTGAGTTTAGATTCTATAATGTTGCGAAGCGTTTTGGGATTATATCAAAGGACGCAAATTACTCAGGTCAGATATTACAAAATCTGATAGATATGTATGTTGGAACTCCTGTTTATGAAGAAACCATACATGAATTGATGCTTGATAGACTTGATGTCAAGGGTGCTATGAAAGTTATTGAAGACATAAAATCAAAAAAAGTTAAAATCGAAGTTTCTTCTGGTTATGATGTTTCACCATTGGGTGCAGAAGCACTTGATTATTCTAATATTTCGTTCATAAAGCCGAAGGAAAAGATAAAGGAACTTCTTGAAATAATCAAAGAAAGACTTCTTAACAAAAAGTTTTGGATGGTTTGTATGAATTGTGGAACTGAATTTGGTACGTACAAGAATAGAGAGATTCCTGAATCAGTATTATGTAGGAACTGTGGTGCAAAATTAATTGGATTTATATCTGCAAAGGAAAGTGCACTCGTTAAAAAGATATTACAAAAGCATTTCAACAAAGCAAAACTAGAAGCTGACGAGAGAAAAATAATAGAAAAAATAGGTGAAACTGCTGAACTTTTCATTAATTACGGACCCAAAGCATGTTTTGTTATAGCTGGATATGGTGTTGGGCCATCAACTGCAAAAAGAATACTTGCAAGATATCACAAAACAGAAGAAGAATTAGTAATGGATATAATAAACGCAGAAAGAAGTTTTATCTCAACAAGACAATTCTGGTCAAGTTAGGTTCTAAACATAAGCCTTATAAATTGGGATTATTTTTACTTTTTACTATGAATCAAGGTTTTAAACCTAGAAGAACGCGTTGGAAGACAGGGCCAAACAAGATATCTTCTGCATTTAGAGATAGTGTTCTTTTAGCTATTTGTTCCGAGTGGCCAACTTACCCAAGCGAAATTATTAAAAAACTCAAAATGCCTGGTGAAAAATCAGACCTTTTGCTTGTAAAGTACCATGTTGACCAGCTTGCAAAAGAAGGACATATCAGAATTAAAAAGGTGGACCGTGCAACAGTCTGTTGGCCAAAAAAAATAGAAGAATTGAGGTATAAATAATGAGCGCACCACTGTTGTTTAATAAATTAATTTTTTCAAGACAATTCGAATATAGAAATGGTAGATTCTTTCTAATGAGTGGGATACCTGGTGCAATAGTACCCTTAGAAGTATTTGTTAAATTAGTCAAAAAACTGCTTGAAGATAAGGAAGAAAAGGCTTTGTATGATATTGCTTACAATCAAGGAGTTTCCGCAGGCAAGAGATACAAACAAACTGCGGTAAGAAGCGTAAATGAATTTATGGGTTTTGTTAAAGGAATCGCGGAAGTTGTTGGAATGGGTAGTATTACATTTAGACGATTTGATAGTAAGAGTATAACACTTACAATTAATCCATCACCATTAGCTGAAGAGTGGATTAAGTTTGAAAAAAAATCAAAAACACCTATCTGTCATTATCTTCTAGGAATCGCTGCTGGCTGTTTCTCAGGATATTTTGGGAAGAGATGGGTCGGAAAGGAAATTGCATGTAAGGCAATGGGTAATACATATTGTGAATTTCATTTTAATGTTAAGAAATGAATGTAGTAGGAGATTAAACAATGGATAACATATATAAAAATTCGGCTGAACGTGAAGAGATGATAAAATTAAAACTTGCGAATACATTGGAGTATGCTTATGAAAACTCTCCGTTTTATCATAATTTATTTGATTGTCACGGTGTAAAACCTGAAGATATTATTTCGCCTAAAAAATTGTTAGAAATACTTCCTATCATTGATAAGAACAACTTAATAGATAGTATCCCGCCAAAAGGACATTTTGAATTTTTTTCTGCGTATAATGCAACAAATACTTTAATGTATACATCTGGCAGCACCGGGATGCCAAAAATAATCGCGATGAGTGATACAGATCTCTCTATATACGAAAAGGATTGTCAGATAATGTATGAAATGGGTGGAATCAAAAAGGGGGATGTTGTTCTAGATATGTACCCATTCGGAATTAATGCTTCGGGTATTATGTCTTGGGCTGGATTCAAGAATATGGGTGTCCAAGTTGTCCCACTTGGAGTTTCACCATTCCCGCCAAAGGAATTCATTATCCAAACACATAAACCAACTGTACTTTTTGGACTTACTTCTTATATTGAAAGGATAGCATACGATTTGGAGAATAATGGTATGTCTCCGGATAATTTAGGAATAACAACAATTGTTGTTGGTGGAGAATCTTCAACTAAAGAAAAAAAGGAAAAAATTAGCAAACTTTACAATGCAGATATATTTGATATATATGGCACCACTGAATTTGGCGCAGTTGGAATAGATTGTGATAAAAAGAAGGGTATGCATATTATGGACCATTCCGTCCTTGTCCAAATTGTTGATCCAAAGACGCATAAGGAAGTAGATGACGGTAAAAAAGGTAATGTAATTTTAACAAAACTGATGGATAAATCTGAAACACCTGGTACACTTTTGATAAATTACTTTATTGGGGACGAATCTAGCATAATAAGCAGAGACATATGTGGATGTGGCGAGCCTTATACTATAATTGATTACCCAAGGCGTGCTGATGGCGCAGTCTTCGTCAGCGGTGCTAAAGTCGACTATCATGATTTAGAATCAATAATATCAAATCCCACCAACAGAGATATTCTAACTGGGGATTTCGAGATTATTGTTGACTCAAACAAAGATAATACTTACAAATTAATATGTAGAGTAGAACCAAAACCGGGAGCAGTTATACCAGAAGGCTATGCAGAAAAAATTGCGAATGCCTGGAAATCAATAAACTTCCCACTTGCGAACGAAGTTGGTGGTGGAAGAATAGATCTAAGTGTACACCTTGTGAAAGGTTCTGAATTTGAGATTTGCAAAAAACCTGGAAAACCAAAGAGAATACTTGATTATAGAAAGGACTAATCTTAAACCAAAACTTTTATTTCTCCATTTTTATTATCTTCTTGTATGGAATGTTTAGAAAACTATCTTAAATCGGGACCTTGGTGTGAAAGTAATTCTGAAATTATAAAGTTAAAATCAAAGAAAATTGTGGGAAAATCAACATCTATAAATGACAAAGTAAGAAAAATTTCATTATGGGTAAGAGACGCTGTTAAATGGCAGGTTCTTCCTATTGTCGGAGCAGAAGCTATCCTAAAAAGGAAGCCGCTTGCAGCAATATGTATTGATAAAACGAATTTGTTTGTTGCGCTGTGTAGATCACAGGGCATCCCTACAAGATATGTATTGGTGATGGCGGAGATGAATTCAAAAAATAACGAGATGCCTCCGAATGCAATGCATGCTGCAGCAGAAGTTTACATTAATGGCAAATGGAAATTTCTTGATGTTTCATTTGGTAAACATAGCAAAAAACTAATGCCGTTAAGCACTTGGAATAGCTATCCTTACAAAATCAAAAAAAAGTTTGGGAAATATTGGATACTTCCATTTTGGTTACGCATAATCTCAAATGTCTATATTGCATGCGCACCAGATTCAAAAGTTTTACGACAAATAGTTAATTCTTAAGGAATTAATCATACTTTAATGGGCCTACATTTTGTGCCCCATTCCAGAAATAATGACTGTCTCCTTTAATTTTTATTGCAGTATCACGTTCAAGCTGGTTTGGCCAGAAGAAGTCTTTCCCTATTCTATTGAATTTTACTTGTCCACGCTCTCCATAGCCAAGCGGTTTGTGTGTTTTAGGATCCACAATTTCAAATGAAGTATAAGGAAATGGCGGGTAGTAACGCAGTTCATCATCCTTAGCTGGTATGTTAAATGCGGGGCCCCAAAATATATTACCGTACCACCCAGTAACTTTGGTTTTGCCATACATATCTTTAAGTTCGCCATAATCTGTTGGCGTTAAACCAACTCCGCCCCATAGAACAGCTTCCAAGTTAGAGACATCCATCTCTTTCGGATACCTTTTGAGCATTTGAGGCGCACTTATTATAACACCAATATCCTGTTGTTTCATTATTTGATTAAATTCTTCGGTTATTGGTTTCATATATTTTGTAAGATATGCTAATTTCCAAGGTTTAAACCAACTTATCCCAGAAAGAGCATCTTTCATTCCTTTCGGTTCAATCCCTATAAAGAAACACAATCCTTCTCTACTCTTAACAACATTTTGTATATGCTTTTCGTACAGTCCTGAAGGCCCTAGCGCAAGGAAATTAATTCCTTTAGGTATCTCCCACAGATCAAGATTAAATTCATAAAATTTGATAATATCTGCTGTGACTTCGTTATGCCAAGGTATCCTTTTCTTCGGACCCGTTGTTCCTGAGGATTCTCCTATATCAAAATCGTTTTTCGGAATATTTTGGGGCATAAAATATTCAATTGGGTAATCTCTTAAATCATTCTGATTAGCATTCGGGAAATGTATAAGATCCTCTATTGAAGTTATATCTTTTTTGGGGTCGAAACCAAGCTTTTCTTTTTTCTTAATCCAATAAGGTGTTCCATTTTTTGGATCAAAATGTGTTTCTATAACATTTGCTAGCCATTCTTCTAGATTCAATTCTTTACCAACGTATGGTATACTGACCATATACAATGGTAATTATAGTCTTAATATAAAGATTTCCGTACACTGTAGTAGTAACATTCTTTGATGATTAAAATTACTACAAAAATAAATAAACACATAAACTTCTGTATATGGTGGTGAGGCAATGGTAAAGAAGGCTAAGTGTTCAGTAAAATCTCCTTTGTTAAAAAGGATAACTTCTGGTATAAAGGGCTTAGATAAACTCATCCAAGGCGGCATAGAAGAAGGTTCTTTAGTCTTATTATCCGGGGGAACTGGAACTGGTAAAACAATTTTTGGGCTTCAATTCTTATATGATGGTGCAAAGAAAAATGAGCCTGGTCTTTTTGTTACATTCGAAGAAGATCCAGAGGATTTGAGAAAGGATGCTGCAATATTTTGTATGAATATAAGAAAATATGAGAAAGATAATAAATTCTTAATCAAAAGTTATCCGCCATTTGCATTTGATCAATTCATAGGCGATATTGAAAAACTAATTGTACAATATAAGATAAAAAGGATTGTTATTGATTCAATTTCTGCTTTTGGAATTTATTCTAAAAGTGATTATGAATTAAGAAAAAGGATTTATGAGATATCTAAGATAATCAAAAATGCAAAGGCGACAGCTATCGCAGTTTCAGAATTAATAGGCGAAGCAACAACAGAAATGGGTGGTAATAATACATTTTCCAGATTTGGTGTTGAAGAATTTGTTGCTGATTCATTAATCGCGCTCCATTATGCTGGTCTTGGCGGAAACTATGACAGGACAGTACAAATTGTAAAAATGAGAAGAACAGACCATGCACGTGGACTATATCCAATACGTATAACTAAAAATGGTATTGAAATTTCAGGAAAATCAGAATAAGGAGGTGTAATAGTTGGTAAGAGCACAAAGTACATTGGAGTTTCTCATGTCTTATTCATGGGCGCTCATAATTATAGGAATTGCATTAGCTGCATTAGTAGCGCTGGGAATATTCAATCCTCTTAGCTTCGGAGCATCAACAGGACAATCAGGATTTTCAAGCGTTGCACCAATAACACAAGGTTACTCGCTTTCAACAAATGGCGACTTTAGTGTTAATCTCAGAAATATAGCCGGTGTACCTATAAAGATATTGAGTTTGCAAGCAACGCATGATGAGACTGGAGTTACCAAAACCCAAAGCATTGGTAACTTGGTGGTTAATAGTGGTTCAGAATCCGGTATTCTAACTATCAGCGGCTTCGGAACACAGACAGCTGGTTCGAGGTACAACATGAATCTTATAATCAGTTACGAAGCAAGTGGACTAAACCACACATCAGCAGGAAAAGTTTGGGGAACTGTTTAATTTTTATTCCCCTTTTTATTTTTCTAAACAATATGTAATGTAAGACCCATAAGATATCTAGAGATAAATACAACAAGCATAGAAATTAACAATATTGCCGGGAAATATTTTAGACCTGTGATCTTTCTGCCATCTTTGATTAAACCTATTATGAGGCTTGCGAAAAGAGAGTTTATCATTATTGCTATCAGCGCATATGGTAACATGTATTTCGCGCTTGAAGCAATTGCTGACGGGTTCGGTAGATTAGAACCTAGATTTGAGGGCACCCCTGTTTGAAAACTCACCCCTATTGAGGACATCTTTTCAATTATTACTGTAGATACGCCGAACATTAATGGTGCTGCAATCACTGCTGCAAATATAATGAAGAGCATTTGGACTGTAACTTCTGCTCTTATATGTTTCTTGAGAGATAAAATTTCTCTTATGTGGGAAGCAGTATTTTCAAGAATTGATTCCATTTCGCCACCGCGTTTAATTCCTTCTGATATTAATTTGAATGCTCTGGGAACAATAATTGAATTGAATTTTTTTGCGGACTCCATTATTGCATCTTCGAATGGAGTATTCGTTAAACTTTCCTTAGCAATTAGTTTTAATTCTTTTTCAAGAGGACCAAACTCTGGACGTGCAGTTATCAATAACGCTCTATCTGGAGTCAAACCTGACTTCAAATTTGTTGACATAAGTGTCAATGCCTCTGGCAGAACTTCTTCAGTAATAGATGCGCGTTGTGCTCCTTGAAAGTAAATTAGTATAAGCATAGAAGAAAAAATAATTATTGGTGTTAATATCAAACTGAAAACAAAATAAGTGAATGAAATATAGAACATTATGGCACTTACGATTATTGTGGTCCCTATAACTGTTTGAGTAATAGTTTCAAGTACTTTTTTTACAGGGATATCAATATCAGCGTAAATTAACAATTGGTTTAGATAATTTGAAAATTTCATCAGATCACCACGACAGGTCTTCTAGACTGTATTATACCCACGAATAAATATTGAACAACAATTAGGAATATTATAAGCAAAACAAATATCGACGGATCAAGTGAGGTTCCCAAGAACATTAAGACCATCATGGCAAAAACAACGCCAATCGTTGGTATTGAGATTGTTAATAGCATATACAGGAGGGAAAGAAAATTAAGATGGGAACCATACTCCTTTATCTCTATCATTTGTTCATCAGTAACTCTTAAAACAAGTTCTTTTAACATTACAGATATATCAGCACCGGTTTTTGCAGCATTTGACAATTCCCATATAGAATCCCTATAAATAGAATATGGGTTCTTCATTGCACTATCTTCTAATGCTGTTATAAAATCGGTACCCCCTTGGGTTTCAGTAATAACGATTGTAAACTGTTTTGAAACTTCACCGTAATCACTGTCTGCAACACTTGCAACTGAATCATATAATGAAACTCCGGAAGAAACTTGTACGAGTAAATGCCTTAGCGCATATGGCAAGTCCCTATTCATTGAACGCATTCTGCGCTCAAGCAATACCTTGGGATATGTTAGTATGTATGTAAATGCAAATACTGCCGCGATTGTCGAAGACAAAAGCGCCACAGTCAGAACTCTAAAATATGGTGCTTGGGAAATAACACTTAGTAAGTAAATCATTGAAAATGCTAAAAGAAAATAAATCATTGCTGAGAAAATTGCGATATTCATATATTCAAGTGCTGTTACTTCTTCGCCAAGTTGGGATAGTTGAACCTGAAGTCTTGGAAATGTTTTAATGAGCGACCTTGACCAATAACTCAAAAAATTTGATGCTCTTCTGGCAGTATTAAAATCAATAGGTAGAATAGATATATTCATTTTAATATCTCCATGGGTTTATCGCTATCTATAATCTTCATAGTTTCTTCTGGGTTTTTCATATAGTGCGATATAACTTTGCCAACAGAATCCAAATCTCTTATCTCATTATCAACCATCCATGTAAGAACTTTTTCCCTATTTTTTAAATCCTTTTTAATTTCGTTCTCAGTCATTCTTGTAAATTTCTGTATGTCGCTAATTATTCTGAAACTCTCATTATCTTTTTCGAAATTATCCTTTGAAGAGAACCACTTGTATAAACTGTTCAATATTGGTATTTGTGATTTATTTTCAGTTAATGGAGATGGGATAAGTTCTGAAATTTCGAACATTCTTCTTATCCCCGTTTTTCTGTCTCTGTACATTACAAGTATTAAGTGTAGAGATTCAAACAGAACCTGTGGTGTGCTTATTGGTGGATTTGTCATTCTTCTGTAAACCTGATCTGCTGTTTCTGCATGAACTGTGGCCATTACTGGATGGCCTGTATGCATGGCTTCAAACATTACTTCTGCTTCATCTGAGCGCTTTACTTCTCCAACAAGAATTCGATCAGGTCTCATTCTCAGAGAATTTAACATTAATGAATACATGCTTACCCCGCCTTTACCCTCCTGATTAGGCTGGCGTTCAAGTAGGGGGACCCATTGGTAAATTTTGGGGAGTTGCAGTTCTCTGGTTTGCTCAATGGATATTATCCTTTGTTGTGCTGGGATAAAACTACTGAGTATGTTAAGTGTGGTCGTTTTACCAGATGCTGTCCCGCCTGAAACTAGAACATTTACTTCATTTTGTATTGCCAACCAAAGAAACGCTGCCATCTCTGGACTTAAAACATTCATTGAAAGATAATCAGTTATTGTCCATGGTATTTTTGCGAACTTTCTTATCGTAATTGTGTTTCCATCAATTGATATCGGATAAAGTGTTGCATTGACGCGATCACCTGATGCAAGATACGCATCAAGAAGTGGTTCTTTTATTGTGATTGTTTTCCCTATCCTTCTGCCAATCATGCTTGCATAGTTTACGGTTTCTGTTTCAGATTTGACATAAACATTTGTTTTCAACCAAGTGTATTTTTTATGATACACCCAAACAGGTTCATTGGCTGAATTAATGCATATTTCCTCAAGATTTTTATCCTCAAGAAGTAAATCAACATCCCCAAGGCCAAGCATTTGCTGCACTAAACGTCCTGCAATAAATTTTCTCTGGCTTTCCTCCATCTTTGAAAGATGTTTCTTAAGCAACTCATCTGCTTTGTCCAGGAACCGTTGTTTAAGAATTAATGTGGTTTTTGGATCAACTGCTTCTGATGGTTTTATTGAAACTGTCTGTATAAGCTTGATTTTTACTTCATCCAAGTATGCTGTTGTTGCTGGCTCAAATTTTGGAATTTCTAGATTGTAGTGTATAACAAAATCTTTTGGATCTTCTTCTATTATTACATGTCCTGTTACATTGTCCTTTTTCAATTCATATTTTTCTAGGGCTTTCAATTTTTCACTCTCTTTTTTAGTAATATGCCAAATAAAGTATACTTAATTTCAATGAGGCCGTGGTCAGCAAGTGCTTTGGCCCACTCCTCAATCTCTGCCTTTGGATAATCAAATACTTTAGACGCATAGCTAATAGATATCGTGTCTTTTTTGTTGATAAGCTCAAGTAATTTGTCAATAGATGTCTCAATATAATTAGAATCTACCATTAGAACAGGCGCTTTTTTAACAATTTTTTGCTTTTTCTTGGCCTTTATTTTTCTACTTACTTTAACCTTTTTCTTCATAAGGTATCACACTCACCGACGAATTCTTAAAAGTCCCGTAAACAGTATTGTTTACAATAATATTTGAAAAAGAATTAATATTAACCTTTCCATAGTCCTCTAATAAGAGGGATTGAACATAATAGAACTCTAGTCCTAGTTCCAAGGTTACATTCAATTGGCCATTTGGGCCGAAGGTTATTTCAGCATTATGCGACTGTCGTGGTGGTTCTGGTGGCCCATATGCTATGTGTACTGATATGTTTGTCTGGCGATTTGGGTCAAGTGTTTGATTATATGTCCTTATTTGTCCATGAGTAGTATGTAAGAATATGAATAGGTTAATTCCGTCTGGATCTGTTGCATCATCTGATTTAATTGGTGAGGTTGTGTCATTAGCATAGATATCAAGACGCATGCTTTTCAACTTGCCAAGCGAATCTGCTCTGTTCAGAAATGTATTACTTATGCCATCTACTGTATTTTCTATAGTCAAGTTATAAGGGGAGACTAAGTATTTTGTGCCGCCCATTGAAGTAGTAATATCAATTGGTGCATTGGTTAAAGCCATTTGCTTGACAAACTTCTGGAATTTCAAAATGTCTTCTGCATATTTTGCGGGAAGTTTTTCTTTGATTGTTAAGTTAGTTAAATTTTGTGCATATCTTACAGTTATGTTTGGGCCATATGTTTGTTCTATTTTTCTCGTTCCATACTCGATAGAATCAAAATGATAGAATACATTGTTTGAGGAAGTAAGTTTATTCGTGAAATAAACATTATCATTTTTCTGTTGTATAACAAATGATGAAAGTGTCAGCACAGCTAAAAAAATTATCAAAGTTGTTACTGTGAACAATACTGCTTTCATATGTACCAAACCTCAAGTCTTGACATGCAATATCTCGAAACACTTGAATTGCCTAATAATGGAAAGTATCTTGGGCTAACCACAACTGGTTGTGATTTTGTACTATTTTTTACGGGTTGAATTGTCAGATTAACATCAGGAATAAACATGGGTGAATTTGGATCAGATGCATTGTAAGAATTGTTATAGATAAAGCATGAAATATTAATTGCTGAGTCCATATTCTGAGAAAGTAATTGTTTAGTTGAAGATGAAATTATAGATGAGTTTAATGTCTGCAGCACATTTCCTTTATCTAATACTGTGTTTATATCATATGAAATTCTCTCTAAGTTTATGTTTTCTGGTTTTGGCTGTTCAACTAATACTATTGTTGCTATAAAGATGGTCATAACAAAAACTGCAATCATTACATCCATATTGAAAATCATGCCTTTTGCCACAGAATCATCTCCATAACTACATTTTTGTTTTCTATTGGTTCAAATAATGTCCTTGATGCACCATAAGAAGTGTAAGTTCCCGAAGGAAGAATTCCAATCTCTTTAATGATTGTATTGTTAACATAATAGAATTTTAAATGGAACTCTAAATTGCTAAGTGAAAGCTTATCCTTTAAAACGCCATAATCAATAGTTGAAAATAAGTTAAGTCCATCTTTAGACAGAACATTTGGTTCTTCAACAATACCAATGTCTGTTGAATTTAAAGTAAATAGGTTTGGTTGTCTTACCAAAAGATCTGAAAAAACTGTGGCTTTTGTATTAAGATTGAATGTCTGGTCTGATTGTTCTAATTCTGTCTGTTGTGAATTTGATAACATAAACGCTAGGCCAACAATTAGTAGAAATATTGGGACGGCAACTATCAAATCAGTCAATAAAACCTGACATTTAGACACTAGTTACCACCACACCAGTATTATCATTGTAAATTTTTATCTTACCATGTTGTAATGTAACTGTATCATTTATTACATTAGCCGAGAACGGACATATGAAAGAGTTCATCTGGTAAGAAACTACAACTGTTTTAAAAGAATTTATTTGCACATCATAATCTACATAATTTATTTGAGTTGGAATATCCAAGATTATTGCTGAGCCTCTGCCCATTGACCATACATAATCTATTGTACTTGAGATCTTTTTGCAAAGAGATTCTGCTGATTCTTTTGTTTTAATTGTGTTTATCTCATCGCTATGTTGTACTGAAACATAAAGTGCAATGCCTGTCACAAGCACAACTATGACCATTGTAATCATGAATTCTTGCATCATTTGTCCGTTAGTATGCAAGATCTATGCCGCCCCCAGTATTATTTATGTAAATTATGCGCTTGCCTTCAGAAATAGGTAATTTTCCCGTTAGATTTGCTTTTGTAACATAAAACACATCAGTATACCCGCTTGAGATTCCTACTTTGTAAGTTATGGTTTTGCTCGTTAATGTGTAATTAACAGCTCCTGCTGGAATATCTATTTCAACTGAAGTTGAAGAACCTTTATTTAGAGAGTAAATATAATCAATATTTCTACCTAATGTGTCTACTGCTGCATGGGTTTTGGATATGGCAATATTATCTGATGCATTTGAAAACGTAAATCCATAGAGAACTCCAATTATGGTCAATGCAAGTGCAAACACAAGAACTGCTTCTATGGCTATTTGACATTTTTCCATAATTTAGTAAAAAGAATATTGCTTTATTTCTTTTGTGTTTGGAAATTCTTGCGTATTGGGGTTATTATCTTTATTAACTCTTTAGAGACAGTACTCTTTAGGTCTGCTGGGTGCAGCTTGCCTTCTTTGTATACTTTTTCCAGTTCTTCATAAGAACCAAATGAAATTGCTCCGCCAAATTTGATTGGTCTTTCAATTTTCAATTTTTTATTTAGTGGGAAAATTATCAATTTTGATATTTGTAACAATGAGTTGTCTTCAACTGTTTTTTCCGGACAGAATGCATTCATCACTGCCTTAGATATTTCAGCATCACTGTCTGTTATAGATATACCTGAACCTGGAATTGACTTAGACATTTTCTGTCCTGGGCCTTTAAGAGAAGTTATCAGTGGTGTATGTACAATAGCTGCCTTATGTTTTATTATTGGGAACAATTCTCTGGCAAGCATATGAATCTTTCTTTGTTCAAGTCCGCCATAAGCAACATCACATTCAAGTGCTTTAATATCTTCAACCTGCATAAGCGGATACCAAAGCTGAGAGACTGTTGCATTTTCTATGTCTCTAGCCACTTCCTGCATGCTTCGCAAACCACGATTTATTGTAATCTCTTGTGCCATGCGCATAACATCGGACACATAGTCTTCTTCAAATTGGAAATCAGATCCAAGCAAGACTTCTGCATCAAGTCCAATTGCTTTAATTGTTTTTTCCCAAGCATCTACATCCGCAGCAACTTTTTCTTTGTCACCCTTTCTATTCAGAAGAGCATGAACATCTGCAAGAAGTATTTTAACTTTGAATCCTGCTTTTGCAAAGTCCATAAGTTTTATTATTGTTACAAAATGTCCTAAATGAATGGGTCCAGTAGGTTCATAGCCACAATAAACAACTGGTTTCTTTTTGACTTTAATAACTTCTATAAGCTCATCTTCGGTTATTATCTCAACCGTATTATTTTTTATCAGCTCGAGTTTTTCCAGGTCATTCATGTTTGCACCTATATATTACTTGCCAAATCTCCTTTTTCTATTTTTGTATTCAGTTATAGCATTATTGAAGTTTGATGGTGTAAAATCTGGGAATAATATGTCTGTAAAATAAAGTTCTGCATAACTTACATCCCAAAGCATGAACCCAGACAATCTGTGTTCACCTCCAGTTCTTATCAGTAAATCTACGGGTGGTAAATCTTTTGTGAAAAGATTATTTTTTATGGTGCTTCTAGTAATTCTTTGTACATTCTTCATCTCTTTGGCTGCTTCAGTAATCTCGTCTTGACCATCATAGCATATAAAAAATGAAAGAACTTTTTTGTTGTGTTTCTTTGTTTTAGAGATTATCTCATTCAATACTTTTTTCAATCTTTTGTCTGGTAAAAGATTCCATTTACCTATTATTTTAATTCTTATCTTTTCTTTTTTCAATAACTTGTCGTTCAATAAATCAATAAATCCTCTTTCCAAGGAGCCATACAGAAGTTTTTTCTCTAATGATGATCTCTCAAGAAAATTTTTCAGTGATAATGCATAAAGAGAGAGATATTTTATGTCAGTTTTGGATGCCCAATACCTAGTCAGTATAGATAAGGTTAGTCGTCCTGCCTCATGTCCTTCCCATGGTTTTAAAGCATGTTTTTTAGACCATCTGCGGTTTCCATCAAGTATCAAGCCGATGTGTTTTATCATTATTCAATCAACCCAAAAATATCTGAATTTTGTATTGCATGTTCCTTTATTTCTTCTATAGAAATGATGTTTATTAGCTCTTTGTCTGATTCTCTGGCATTCTTAAGCATAAATGCTTTGATATCTTTTGATAAAGTATCTTTATCTTTTTTACCGGGCAATATTACTGCGTAATACTTTGCTTTTCTTCTGACATTATCAACTGGGCCAGATACAATCTGGAATGGTTCAAACTGCACACCAATTGCATAACGTAATTCAAGATCTTTTAGATAATTCTTTTTATCATATACCATAAATGCGCCTTTCCCTATGTATTCACCCGCGGGTGCTTTCTTAGATATCTGATGTGGGTGAACCCAATATACTTCTGAAACCATTTTAGCCTGCCATGCTCTTGAATGGCATAATGTCATTTCTGCGGCTTCTCTTATATCCTCTTCTTTTGCATCTTTTCCGCCTTTTATTAGTGTAAATGGCGAACCATGAACATCTGCATGAAGCACTAAATCATTTTCTTCAACATATTTTTTCATTAATATCTCATTTTGAGTAGAATCCCTGCCTCCCACAATAAGTTTCCCATTTGAAGTAATCATCCATACAAATCTTTGGTACCATTGTTTCTCTCTTTGTTCAATCTGTTTGGGCGCGCTTAACTTAACAGACTCAGAAACATTCTCCTTACGTTCTTTCAATTCATTTATTTTATTTTCTACGTCAGCTATTGTATTAGAAATGCCTTCTAACTTGGATTGGAGCTTCTTTGATTGCTCGAAATAATCATTAGCATTTTGTTTAAGATCTTTAGTTATATCTATCTCAACACCAGAATTCATGTCAATAATTAATATTCCTGTGTTATGGCTTATGGATTTTATCAGTTGAGCTAGTTCATTTCCTTCATTTTTTCTCTGTTCTATTTCACTTATTATATCTGACCAAGAAATATTTCTGTTTCTAGCATCTAGAATAGATTCAAGAATGTTATTTATCTTATCATAATTTTGATAAATTAATTCGCCTTTTTGTTTTAATTCTTTTATGTTCTTGTTTGTTTCTTCGAGATATGCTTTATGTGATTTAAGCAATGCTTCTTGTTTTAAAATACTAAGTTCAATCTTGTCTGAACTTGCCACGGTCAATCTTTTGCTAAACTGCTTTACAAAGAATAAATCAACAGCATTGTCAAATGTGGGCATGTACTCTTTTTTAGAATCTTTGTATATTTCAAGTTCAAATGGCTGAACATCAATTAATGTATTATCTTCATAAACAAGATACGGCTTAATTTCTATTGACTCTGAACTTTCAGTTAAATCAATAAATGTTTTAAACACCAGTCTTAATTCGCTGTCAGTTAATGATCTTGGGGGTTTGGTTTTGTCAATATGCGCTCTGAGACAGATTTCTTCTGCATATGTTCCACCGATTCCAAGCATTATTGCTATACTTTTAACAATCTCATCCTTACCCGATGTTGTTATTACTTCCTTGAATCTTGTAAAATCAATATTTGCCAGATTGAGATTACGCGGGGGTAATTCATATTTTTCTTTTGCTTTTATTGTTCTATCTCGCCAAACTTGAGCTTTCAATGGGACAAGTATATTGTAATTTTTGTCACATATTATTATGTTTCCTTTGCTGAAAAGTTCATTTATCAGGATGAATGACTCATTATTATGTTCAAAATGAATCTCTACTATCCTTTCGAATTTTGGTTGGATTATCTTAGTAACTCTAGACCCAATTAGATATTTTCTAAGGAACATGCAGAAGTGTGATGGGACCTCTGGTTTCTCTGTTTTATACTCAGTCAATACTAATGAATGTGGAACTGCTATCCTAAGCAATGTTTTCTTTAATTGGGGGCTATACAGATACATTAAAATCTCGTTTTCAGATGGATTGTATATCCTTTCTACTCTTGCACCTACCAAAGCTCGCAATTCACGCGCCAAAACATGTATTTCTAAGTAGTTTAACGTGTCTTTCATCAAATAGTTTAAATACCCAAAATTTAATTATACTTTTGGTATGACCAATAACATTATACTGGAGTTTTATCCTCTTGATTTCGACTATACAATCCAGAATAACAAGTCAGTAATCAGGATGTACGGGGTTACAAGGGATGGAAAAAGGATAATTGTGTTAGATGAATCATTTAGTCCATACTTCTACATCACTTTTGAAGAGGGTACAGATATGCATAAGGTCGAAGAACAGATCAGGAATATAAAAATTACTAGTGAAGAACGAGTAATTTCTGTTATAAATGTAGAAAAAGTTTCTAAAAAATTACTTGGTAGGCACATAGATGCTATTAAGATAACTGTAGCTCAACCACCCGACATACAGGTGCTCCGTGAAGAGTTGAAGAAAATTGAAGGTTATAAAGATAAAATAGAATTTGATATACCTTTTGTAAAAAGATATCTTATAGACAGAAAAATTGCCCCATTAGCCTGTCTGAGAATCAATGGTGAAGATTTAGCAGAACATGAGATGGGTGCTGATTTTGTGGTTCTTGCAAAACATATAACAGAACTAGAAGAAAGCCAACTGGTAAATCCAAAGATTCTTGCATTTGATATTGAAACATATAATCCCATTGGCACTTCAAGAACCTCTACTGATCCTGTAATAATGATTTCATTTGAATCAAATACTGGACATAAAAAAGTGATCACATGGAAAAAATTTGAAAATGCACAGGATTATGTTGAATTTGTAGAGTCTGAAAAAGATTTAATTGAGCACGCAATGAAATATATTGAAGAAGAAAGTCCATACTTCTTATGCGGTTACAACACAGATAACTTTGATTTGCCTTACCTTGCTGCAAGAGCCGCAAAATATAAGATGCATTTAATGGTTGGAAACTCAAAAATCAAATTTTCTAAATCTGTAAGAGAGGCTACTGCTAAAATAAAGGGTCTTGTACATATTGACTTATACAAATTTGTTAGAAACACTTTAGCCCCAAACCTTGAAACAGAAGCATTTGATTTGGATTCTGTTGCTGAGGAGCTCATAGGGGAGAAGAAAAAAGAAGGTGTACATTGGGAAAATATACATGACTCATGGGACAAGGGCGGAGATAATCTAAAAATTCTTGTGGAATATGCTTTGCATGATTCTCATCTTGTACTAAAACTTATGGAAAAGTTATACCCAATGATGTCTGAACTTACAAAATTAATTGGGCAACCGATATTCGATGTAAGCAGAATGACTTATGGGCAATCAGTTGAATGGTTCTTAATCAAGAATGCAGACGGTCTTGGAGAATTTGTACCAAATAAACCAATTGATTCGTCTGTTGCAACTAGAGCAACAAAAACTTATGTTGGTGCGTATGTGCATGAACCAAAACCTGGGCTTTATGAAAACGTTGTTGTTTTTGACTTTAGATCGCTTTATCCATCAATAATTGTCTCACATAATATTTGTCCTACCACAATTAAGTGTACTTGTTGTGAGGAAAACAATTCTACTGAGCCATGGTTCTGTAAGAAACATAAAGGGTTTGTTCCATCTGTTCTTGGCGATTTAATAAAAAGAAGAGAACGTATAAAGGAAATATTACGAGGTATGGACAAAAAAAGTTCTGATTACAACATTCTCTCTGCAAGAAGCTATGCTTTGAAAACAGTTGCAAATGCAATGTATGGTTATCTTGGTTTTGCTAGATCCCGCTGGTATAATATTGATTGTGCTGCGGCAATAACTGCCTGGAGCAGACATTATATCAAGAACGTTATTGAACTTGCGCAAAAAGAAAAGTTTGGTGTGATATATGGTGACACTGATTCTGTTATGATGACTCTTGGAAGAAAGAAAATGAAAGAAGCAGATAGCTTTGTGGAAAATGTTAATAAAACACTTCCTGAAGCTATGGAACTGGAATTTCAAGGATTTTATCCACGAGGTATCTTCGTATCGAAGAAAGCAGACATTGAAAAAGGTGCTAAGAAGAAATACGCATTGGTTGACGAACACCATAACATAATGATACGTGGTTTTGAATATGTGCGACGTGATTGGTCTGAAATCGCAAAGAGCACACAGATGGATGTTATTAAAGCAATACTTATAGATGGTTCAAAAGAAAAGGCGCTTGATATATTGAAAAATGCAATAAACAAATTAAGATCACATAACGCAAAAATTGATGACGTAATAATGTATACACAGCTTACAAGGCGTATTGAAAGCTATGAATCAATAGGTCCGCATGTTGCTGCAGCAATTAAAGCTACTAAGAATGGTTACAAATTCGAACCTGGACAAATAATAAAGCACATAGTTGTACGTGGCGAAGGAAGTATATCTGACAAATCTTACATAATCGAAGAAGTCAGAGAAAAGAATTTAGAATATGATCCTGATTATTACATAAATAATCAAGTTATACCTGCTGTTGGAAAGATTTTTGAAGTTTTGGGATATTCTAAAGATGAACTATTGGGCAAATTGCAAACAACACTTGGTGGATTTTTAGGCGGAAAATGATGGAAACTGAAATAATTGAAAAATATGAAAAAGCGGGTAAAATAGCTAAACATGCTATTGAATTTTCAAAAGAACTCGTTAAAGAAGGAGCTTTGATACTTGATATTGCTGAAAAAGTTGAAAAAAAAATAATTGAACTTGGTGGAAAACCTGCTTGTCCTGTTTCCATCTCAATAAACAATATGGCAGCACATTATACGCCTAAGTTTGAAGAAAGAACAGTTCTAAAAAAAGGTGATGTTGTGAAATTGGATTTAAGCACGCAAGTTGATGGCTATATAGCTGATACTGCATACACATGCGAGATTGAAACTAAGAAGTGGTCTAATCTAATTAAAGCATCTGAAGAAGCATTACATTCAGCGCTTAAAATAATCAAACCAGGAATATCAATCTCAGAAGTCGGTGCTGTGATAGAAAAAGAAATTAGAAAATATGGTTATGTTCCAATAACTGATCTTTCTGGACACAGTTTAGAACAATATGAGCTTCATGGCGGAATGCAGATACCAAATTTCAACAATAACAGTAATCAAGTTATTGAAGACGGGACTATTCTTGCAATTGAACCTTTTGCTACAAATGGCATTGGTGGAGTAACAGAAATAAATGACTTTGAAATATTCAGAATCAAGGAAGCGAAACCAGTAAGATTGCCTGTCGCAAGAAAAATTCTAGAATATGCGGCAGATGAATACCAGACTCTACCATTTGCTAAAAGATGGCTAACTAAAAAACTTGGAACCTTTGGTATTGAGACTGGGTTAAAAGAACTTGCGAGGGCTGGTGCATTGCATCAATATCCTGCTTTGAAAGAAAGTGGAAACGGTATTGTCTCTCAGCATGAGCATACAATAATTGTTTTGAATAAACCAATTGTAACAACACTTTAGGAATCAGGTTCTTCTATAACTTCTATTTGTTTGCGGCCAGGACAATTTATATTTGGACATATCTCAAACGCTCGTCGTCCTTCTACGATTATTCTCCTTATACCGCATAATTTACATTGTTCTTCAAGGAATCTTAGCTTAGCTTTTTGTGGTAGTGGCCAACCATTCTTGCATTCTGGGTAATTTGAACATCCGGCAAACCTCTTTTTTGTTTTCTTTGAGATTATAACGCGCATGTATCCTTTTTTACATGCTGGACATGTTCCTAAATTATTTTCAAATGCACTTCTTATCTCATCCCGTATCTTGTCTTTATTTTTTGACATTACGTCTATTATTAATGTGAGAGCTTTCCTTGATTCTCCAATTACATTCTCTTTTTTTACATTACCCGCAGCTATTTTCTCCATGTCCCCCTCTAATTTGGCGGTCATATCTGGCTTTGTAACAAGGTCAGCATATTTTTGAAGAACATCTGTTACCTTGAACGCTGTTGATGATGGAATCAAAATTTTACCTTTAGAAATATAACCACGCAATGCTAATTTTTGAAGTATCATTGGCCGAGTTGACTTAGTTCCTAATCTTAAATCATCCATTTTTTTAATTATGCTACCGTGACCATAACGGTTTGGTGGGTTAGTTTGTTTTTCCTCTGATTTTATCTCTAAAACTTCTGCAACATCTTCTTTCTTTAATTTTGGCAGAATGTTCTCTTTGAGCTTTGAGTATGGATAATATTCACGCCAACCGGGTTCTAATATTTTTATCCCCCTTGAATAAAATTTTTCTTTTGAAATGTCAAATTCAATATCAACATTATACTCTTTTGAATTTTCTGATAAGGTTGCGAAGAACCTTCTACATATTAATTCATAAATTTTCCATTCAATCGGTTTAAGTTTTTCTTTTTCAACATTGTCTGTAGGATGTATTGGCGGATGGTCTTCTGATTTTTTCTTGCCCCTTGTTGGTTTCAAATCTTTTTTCTTTAATAATTCGAGTGCATGTTTACCAAGCTCTTTATTTTTAGAAAGCTTCTCCAGGATATCCCTAAATTCAGTTGATTCTGGATAAACAGTATTGTCAGTTCTTGGATAAGATATGTAACCATTCATGTATAACGATTCAGCCACCATCATTGCTTGGAGCGCGGTCAAACCTATTCTTGAGGCCTCACGGAGATAATCTGTTGTGTTAAATGGTGTAGGTGGTTCTTTTTCTTTCAATTGTTCGGTTACAGAGATTACCTTAGCTGGACCTTTTAATAATACTAGTTTTTCTGCTGATTCTTTTGTTTTAACGTCCTTATGTTGTGCTAAGAATTTCTCGTTGTCTTTCTTTAATGCAGCAGTTATTTCCCAGAATATTTCTGATTTAAATGCTAATCTCTCTTTTTCTTTGTCAACAATTAGAGCAAGAGTTGGCGTCTGCACACGACCAGCTGATAAAAATGATTGGCCCATTCTGCCAGATATCACAGAAATAAATCTTGTTAATACAGAGCCCCAAATCAAGTCTATGTCTCTTCGTGCTACTGCAGAGTAAGCTAAATTATAATCAACTTCCCTTAGACTTGAAAACGATTTCTTAATATCACTTTCTGTTATTGCGGAGAAAATCGCTCTTTTAATTTTTATTTTTGGATTAATTTCTTTTACAATGTTGATTGCTTCTAAACCTATCGCTTCTCCTTCGGAGTCATAGTCACATGCAATAACCAATTCTTCTGCGCCTTCTGCTGCTTTTTGAACATTTTTGATTATGTTTGCTTGCGATGGGACTTCAACAAGTTTTACGTCAATTAGCTTTTGGAAATCTGTTTTCTGCCAATCGGAGTAACCTTCTGGAAAATCAACTGAGATCACATGTCCTTTAAGACCAACTACTCTTACATCGTCCCAACTGTATGTATTAACCCCACTAGTTTGTACTGTTTTGGATTTACCATCAGAAAGTATTTGTGAGATTCTTGCAGCAGCAATGTCTTTTTCGCAGACAATTAATTTCATCTTACCACTTTACGTTGATTTTTATATCTGACGATTGCGTCTTCTATTGCAAGTTCAAGTTCTTTTAATCTTATTCGATAAATTTTAGAAATTTCTTCGGGAAAATCATCATCTGATATCTTAAAACGTTCCTTTAAAAAACCATACAAGAATTTTTCGAACTCTGGTGTAAATGCACAATCTTTCCTATCACAAACTCTCTCGATTGCATATTTTATAAATACTAATTGTTGTATCATTTTCCCAATCTGAATCTTTTAATTTCGAGATATATTGGCCCTTTTCGGCTTAGTATGCTTTGGTATAAAACCAACTCATTAACTACCATAGACCCAATAATTATATCTCTTTCAGCGTTTATCTCTTTTTTGAGAGCATCCATATTATTTGATGATCTTACTCTACATAATGTTAAATGCGGTTGGAATGGTCTGTTTTCTTTTTCAATACCAATCATTGAGAATGCATTTTCAAATTTATCTGTCAATGAAACCATCTCTTTTTCTCCCTGTCTAAGACCAATCCATACAACTCTGATGGAATCTGGTGTTGGAAAGGTACCTAGTCTACCAATGTCAATCTTGAACTGCTTCTCATCGTTAATGGTTTCTTCTATAACCTTGATTATTTTTTGCACTTCTCCTTTTGTTTTATAATTAAAGAATTTGAGATTATAATGTATATTTTCTTTTTCAACAGGCTTAACATCTGCACCAGTAGCCAATAATTTATTTTTGAGATTCTCTATTTTAGAGATTAACTCCTTATCATTAATTGGTATTGCTAAAAAACATCTTACATTTTCCATAATTGCCAACTATCATTAGTTAAATAGTGCTGTTTGGGATATTACCAACCATTACTTCCGCGAAAGAATTTATTGGAGTATAACTGTCTGTAAATATAATACTGTCATCATACACTTTGAGAGTATAATACCATGCTAATGCTCTAGCATCATTTGTTGTTTCCTTGAGTTCAGTAATATTATATTTGTCAAGAGATGCTATCATAACCTGAGTTCCACAGTTAAATGCATAAGTATTATCAAAGACTGAATTGATTGTTTTGAATTCTGATGCAATGAATTTACTATGGTCTGTGCCAACAAGATTCATCGATACTATACCGTGTGGGTTAAGATGGTCTTTTAATAATGTGAAGAACTCTTGTGTTATAAGATGTGTCGGTACTTTGTATCCCTTGGTTGGATCGAAATGAACCACATCAATAGCAATATAATCATATTTTTTATCTGTTGCTTGTGCAAATGCTCTTGCATCATCAACATATATCCTAAATGAATCTGATGGGGTTGTATTGAAATATTTGGCCGCAATTTCTACAATTTTATCATTGATCTCCACATTATCCATAGAGGCATTATATTTTTGGTTTAGGTTTCTCTGAAAGTTTCCTGCTCCAAGTCCCATAGTTAGAACTTCTTTAATATTTGGATTCATTGCATATGGGATCTCCATGCAATCAACATACTCCCAACCGGGTGCTGTTCTTGATAGATTAGTTAAGTCTGTTTCACTCATTACACCGCCATTTATAGTCAAAGTTCTCATGCTACCCCTATCTCTGACTTCAACTAGTCCATAAAGTGTCTCTATCCTAATGTCAAGGGGCCTATCACTTGTATTAGTTGAATTAATAGTGGGGATTGAAGCGTGTCCTGGAATTAAGCTAAGTACAAAGATTAAAACAAGCATGAGACATATTACAGCTAATAACTTCTTTTTTGAAAGCATAATTGCTACTAATAATGAAACTATGCTTAATGAGAAAAAAATTGCCTGATTTGGCAAAATCAATATTAAAACAAATGTTGTTAAGAATGTTCCAATTACACTACCTATTGTTGCAAGTGCATACAGATTTCCTGATAGTTTTCCTATCTTGTGGATATCTTTTGCTTTTAATTTCAACGCAAATGGAGATACTGTCCCAAGCAATAGACTCGGTACAATAAATATTGTTATTACTGAACATAGGGGTGCAATAGTTCTTGGTAGACTGTTGAACATTGCTATAATTGGTTGAAAAATAAATGGTATTATGAGTATTGAAATTCCTGTTATTATAAGTATTATAGCAAGAACATATTCGTCTGGTTTTTTATCAGCTAATCTACCACCAACATAATATCCGAAACTTAATGAAAGTAAGAATACGCCTATGATTGAACCCCAAATGTAAACTGTATCGCCATAATAAGGAGCTAGAAGTTTGCCACCCATGATTTCCAAAGCCATTAAGATTGCGCCACATATGAGCACTGTTGCTTCAATCTTGTAGTTTGGTATTTTGAATTTTTGTATATTAAACATCTGTAATCACTTTAGTTTGAATAACTCGGGCCCATCGTCCTGCTTCTGCACTCCTTTTTTCAGGCCATCAAATAAACCCTGTTCTTGTTGATTCTTTTTTGTAGATTTGGGTTTATAAACTTGTTTTTGTTGTAGTAGTGGTCTTTTTGGTGGTGTATAATAATCAGTTCCGCCAAAAATTATTCCTTTTTTATATAAAACAATTAATATTCCTGCAACAGCCGCAACTATTATTACGATTATGATTGGGATAGTATAATCTGTTGTTTGTTCTGACCCAATGCCAATTCCACCTGTCTGATTTGTGATATTAGTAACATTGCTTTGATTTTGGGTTTGAGTTATTGTTTGATTTGCTGGTGTATACGTTTCAATATTTGGTGTCATAATTATTGCAAATGTTGAGAAGTGTGTAGTATTGGCTTCATAGCTATAATAATCTCCGGTTGTATCTATCAATACAGTATTCAGTTTTTCCCAATTAGTTCCATCATTATTATAGATAGTAACAGTAGAATAATTGTAATTATTATTCGCAATATATGACTTAGTAACTTTGGTAACAACTGTTGCCAATGTCATGCTATTCCTTATGCTGAGAGAAGCAGTTATTGAGAAATATTTGTATACGGGTGCTGGCAGATTTGTTAAACCAGAGGGTAGAGTATTCCCTAAGCTCTTAACTGTCAATTCGCTGTTTTGTGTATTAGTATTTAATACAAATGATATTTTGGAGAGCGGAATTGACGAGCTGCTTATGGTCATTGTATTCTTTTCATATGCATCAATTGTCGCCCAAGCTTTCACAATTGTTGTGGTGTTAGTTTGATTTCCTCCACCTCCACCGCCGCCACCTTCACCAGCTTCATTGGTTGTGTTTGTTGTATTTTTATCTGTTGTAAAGTTGTATGGTCCTGTCTCGTTACAGTTACCAGTATAATCGCAGCCAGTTATATTGAAGAAATATTCATCGTTATCATTAAGGTTGTCTATCTTAACTCGTTCGAAAGTTCCGAATGAAGCATTTGTAAGATTATTAGGTAGGGAGTGATCAACTGTGCCATATTTTATTGTTCTATTTACTGGTTCATTAGATGACCATTGCACTGTACCATAATCTACACCAACAGTATACATGTCAAGGTCTGAGTATTCTGGTTTGGTTGCATCATTAACTGTGAAATATTTGGTGGTGGTGTTTGTATTATTATGTGTATCATTGCATGAGAATGTAATATTATAAGTTCCATTATGCAGCGGCCCAATTGTCCAAACATAAGATGTGCTTCCATTCGTAAATGTATAATTTGTTTTTGAATCGCTTGGTTTTGTAAAGCTCCCATTTGCCATCAAGGACATGTTACAATAAACTGTGTCTGCAGATGTTGTCAAATTAGCTTTCAGCGCAAATGCTGTACTTGGGTGTGGATAAGTTGTATTTGTTGGTGAATTAACTGTTATGCTCGGGGCTTTTGTATCAACTGCTGCAACAACTGCTGAAAAGT
>Ga0315276_10000102_pt1 | contig 65730 bp, 79 predicted proteins | sample YL17G05_0_MG_FD_204542 | JGI IMG/M metagenome (GOLD analysis project Ga0315276, IMG submission 204542) | Sediment microbial communities from Yellowstone Lake, YNP, Wyoming, USA - YL17G05_0 | ecosystem: Environmental > Aquatic > Freshwater > Lake > Sediment | place: USA: Wyoming | collected...
CGAGTGATTGACTGTCTTCATTTGAATAGATACTACAGGCTTCTGAACTGTATCGTTGAGCAGTGGCAGGATATTCAACCCCCTCCAGGCCTTCACTTCAACGCCTATACTGGAGGAATTAGTCGTGACTTATCTATGTCAGGGATTAGACATGAATTATTTTATAGACTTTCAATCATAGGGAGTGAATGCCCGGCTAATAATTCTATGAAACTATTAAGAGAGGATTTACGGAATGCATTAATAGGGGCTTTATGGACTCCTCCAATCACAAATAGATCCATGAATAGTATAGGGCCTATTATCAATCGATATGAAAATAAAAATGATTTGCACCCAAATGACTTTAATTCAATAGACGATTTGGTGGAGAACCTAAAATTAGTGGCGACAATGGAAAGTAAGGCGTGAAAATGGTTGGCTTGACCGGGCTAGATATATCTTAAGATATTTTAGTAGTCAACCTGCCTTTTCTTGAAGCCAGGTCTTTTGGAATTTCCTTTTATACCTCGAATCCCTTCAAGAACTTTCCTGACTGCTTCGTGCGGAGTCCTTGCGCCCCTGACTCGCTCAGTCCTTCTTTCGTCGAAGAAAATACCTGATAGCTTCTTGGCCATGCCTCCACTAAGTGTCAAGGCGACGATAGGGATGTCCTCTATGTAGGCATAGGTGGCCTCATTGAGGGTTCCTGCTCCTCCTCCAACTATTATGGCTCCGTCGCAGCTGTTGAGATTGATGGAATCCCTTGAGAATCCTATGCCTGTCGCCACGACGACGTCGCAGTACTTGTTGTAATGCTCCATCTTACCCCAAGGGAGGATTCCTAATGTCAGGCCTCCGAACCTCTTAGCTCCTTTCATAGCAGCTTCCATGACTCCATGCCCTGCGCCGGTGAGCGTTATCGCGCCGATCTTCGCAATCTCTTCTCCGACTTTCTCTGCGAGAGCATATGCTTTTTTAGTACATATCTCCCTGCTGCTCCCGAGAACAGCTATCTGTAATTTTCTTGCCATTTACTCATTCCTCACTTATTTTTCATGACGATATTGAAAAGAGCTTGCATGTCGAGCTCGATGGCCGCTACAGGCATCTGGAGCCCAAAATTATCAAGGATTCCGGGATGCATCTCTCCGATGAGTCCGATCTCATGCTTTTCAATCATGATCTTAGCCACCCTGCCTTGGATGAATGAACCGTGTTTTGTCGGTAAGCAATCGCACTTGAGGTCTAATGCGTTCATAATGGCATCCGCTGCCTGTTTTGCCTTAGTATAGTCAGCCTCTGCTCCGCACATCATCATGCCGAGTTCAATGTTCTCTTTTATGCCAGTCTCACATACTTTGTCTGGCCTGAAAACATTTCCTAGCTCAAACAGGTTCTGCGGATATTCTTTGTTGGTGTTCTCTGACAATATCTGCATTATGCTAGGCAGGACCCAGCTCCTCAGTATGTTGCGCTCTGCTGTTAGTGAGTTCTCAAGTTCTACCAAAGGCTCTTCATGAAGCATCTTGATGTTGTTTATGTCCTTGCTGCTCAGGTGATATGAGATGGTCTCGATCATCCCAAGCCCGACGAGGATGTTGGTAACCCTGCTCTTGAATATTTCGAACGCGCTTTCCTCTCCGACGGTGGAGATGTTTGGTATCTCTGGCTCGAAATTCTCGTATCCATATGCTATCGCGATATCCTCCGCGAGGTCTATCTGGTGAAGTATGTCTGTCCTGTATGGGGGTACAAGCACTTTCTTGTTCCTGTATCCAAAGCCCATACGCTCAAGAAGTTTCTTTATATCAGCTTCCTTGAATTTCATTCCTATTATTTTATTGATGTATTTCAGGTCAAGCGCCATCTCAATAGGGAATAAATCAGGGGTGATAACTTTTTGTTTTCCGTCTTCAAGCGCCATCTCATAGATTTCGCCCCCGATGTCCGCGAGAGATGTGACTATGATGTTGAGGCACTGCTTCAATACGCGCATGTCGAATCCGCTGCACTCGATGAAAATATCTTTCGTCTTAGTGGTTACTCTGCCTGTAAGATGTGAGTTTATTATAGGAGGCATCGATAGGATTTCGTTGTTGGCGTCGATAAATATAGGATATGACTTCTTACCTTCCAGTAGATGAGCATATTCCTTTCCTGCAGGGTGCTTCTCAAGGATCTCGCTGCTGGTCATATTCCTTTCTGACTCCAATGGCCTGAATATTATTTCTGCAGGCTTTTTTGCGATGTAGGTTATTGGCAGCTTTATCTTTTCAAGAGGATAGATGCCTATGGCAAGCTTCTTCCTGTTCCTTCCGAAAGTGACGTGCAGCTTCTCCTGCAGCTGGATGACCTCCCTTATCTTCTCATCGTCAAACTTAAGGTTCTTGACTATGGCGCAAGCGGTGTGCGGTCTTACTTCCTTGACCGATTTATCTATTATTATTCTATAATCAACCCCGCCTTTCTTGGTCTTGTATTCTCTGAGCCCTGTCTTCGCTCCTATGAATGATGATAATGCTCTCGCAAAACCAGGCTCTGAAAGCATGTCAGGCCTGTTAGGGAACACTTCCACGACGATATCGTTGCCCTCGATCTTCTCAAGGTCTGTGCCGAGCATGCTTATGCGGTCCTTCAGCTCTTCAAGAGGAAGCTTCTTTCCAATCAGCTTTTCAAGTATATCCTTATTGAGAGTTATCGTCGGCATTTGCTTTTCCTCTTCATCTCATCCACTCCTTCATCTCCCGTAGTTGCTTGAGATCGTTCTTGTAAAGGTCACGGATGTCTGTTATCTTGAAGTACTCGATTATGATCCTGTCGAAGCCAGGGCCCCAGGCAAGCACAGGAACATCTACCCCTAGCAAGGGCTTCACGACTTCTGGCCTGAAGATGCCTGCCCCTCCGAGCTCGAACCATTTCTGGTGCCCAGGATGGTATACATCTATCTCGATGCTGAATTCAGTGTATGGAAAGTATGCTGGCCTGAACCTTGCTTTCTCATAGCCCATTTTCTTGAAGAATGCCTTCAGATAGCCTAGGAGGTGCCTGAAGTTGGCATTCTCATCCACGACAATGCCCTCAGTCTGGTTGAATTCGAAAAGATGCGACCAATCAAGGGTCTCGTTCCTGAAGCATTTTCCGAGGGCGAAATACTTTGCCGGCAAGTCCTCTTTCTTAAGGCTGGCGACAGTCCTTGCTGACAAGACAGTGGTGTGAGTCCTAAGGACGTTCTTCTTTGCCTCGTCTTCTGACCAATCATACTGCCATCCGGAGCTGCCGGTGTCTCCGCCGCTCTCATGCACATTCTTCACTTTCTCGACGAGCTTTTTCTCAGGAAGATTGCCGGTCTTAGGGTTCCTTATGAAGAAAGTGTCCTGCATATCCCTGACGGGATGGTCCTGTGCAGTGAACAATGCATCAAAATTCCAGAAGCTTGTCTGGATCATGTTGCCTGTCATCTCTTTGAATCCGAGATCGAGCCATATCCTCTTTGCTGAGGATATAGCTTGGTTGACGAAGTGACGTTTTCCTCTCTGGATCTTAGGGACGTCAAAGCTAAGGTCATAGGCCCTGAATTCCTTCTTCTTCCAGCTGCCTGTCTTGAGCATCTCTGGGGTCAGGCGATTCTCAGATTTCACGATGTGGGCGCCCGAACTGATCGAATGTTGATGCTGTGCCGAAATCTCCTTTATCAGCTCCTTGCCGAGCGTTGTGACTGTGACCTGCCATTCCTTCTTCAGAATGGTCCTGATGACATCCTTCCTCTTCTTCAGTGCATCGAATGCGAACTTGTCGGTGTCCTGTAGCGAGGTGATATTAATTTCTTCCTTCTCAATCTTCTTCAGCAGAAGCCCCTCAAAGCTATCTTTTTCAAGGGCTTTCCTCCCAAGCTCAGTGATTGATATGTTCATCCCTGCCGCTATAGTAATGAGGCCTCTGCTTTTCAGTAGGCCAATGCAGACATTGAGCTCCTCAGAACTAAGGCCGCTCTCCTTTCGCAAAACATCAAGGCTCTTTGCTCCAGGACTTATGCTCTTCAGGAATATCTTCTCTGGCAATCCGTGGGAGAGGGCTTTCTTGCCATTCTCTCCCAGAGCCAGGACTTCCTTGACATCCTCCTTTATCTCAAGAGCGCCTTTACTCTGGAGCCACTGCAATGCGCGCATAGCCTCGACATCCTTGAGCTTGCTTTTCTCGACGATATCTGAGAATGAGGTGCTGTGGCTCAGCACAGGAATGACCTTTATCTCCAACGGGTGCAATGCCTTAATCAGCTCAGCGACATCTGCCATGTCTCAATGTAGGGCTTGGGGTTATATAAAATTATTGGTTGATTAAGATCGTTTGGCAATCTCATAAATCTTCAGCAGGTATGGTATTAGAATCCTGCTCCAGGTTTCCAAATTGGTGTCTTTGGCTGATTTGATAACTTCGTCAATCTTGGCAAGAGACCCTTTCTTCAATGAGCGGTCTTTCGGGTCAACATCGCCTTCTGCCAGCACAGCATATACTAGGCCTACGTGGAATTTGTCGACAGGATTGTCGTCAACCATTATGGTCCCGACGAGCTTCGGTTCGCCCATGATGCCTTCAGCTACCACTTCCCTGCCTATTTTTCTTGAGATGCAGTTCTTGACATAGCTGGTCGAATCCTCTTTCTTGATATGTCCGCCAACACCTAATGATTTCTTGTTCAGAAGCCTTTCCTCAGGGAAGTCCTTCATGCTTTCAGCTCTCTCATATTGGAATATGGTCCTGTCCGGGCCTAGGATTATTATGTAAGGTATTATCTGGCGTACTTCCTCATCCATTTCGCAGTCAGCTCTTCTGTGGAAGAATCCTTTGCTCACCATCCCATCCAGGCTCTTCTCGCTGGCATGATCTTGCGGATCCAACAGCCTGAATCCATCCTTTCCTAGGAAGTTGCTTATGATCTTTGCATCCTGCACCAGGACTTGCTCGTTCAATCTCTTATAATTCTTTCCAAGCTTGTTATAGTCTACCGGCTTGAAGTATTTTGCCGTCCTTATCCCTGCCTGTCCCTTGTAGCTTGAGCCTATGCCTTCGCCGTATGACTTGTCAGCGTTCAGAGTCCTGAATAGGTTCAGCTTGCTTATAGGCATCCCGTGTGTAAGGCTCATCTTGGTAGTCTCATTAGACCTTACTTCAAGCACCCCGTTGCCTTCGAACCCGTTGTCGAAGAATCCTGCAAAATGCACTGGGCCATTAATTCCTATTGAGGTGTAGACTGCGAGCTCCCCATTTAGGTGTTCTGGGATTTTGATGAATTCTTCTGAGACCAGCAGGTAATTCTCTCCTGGGTCGATGCTGATGGTGCCTTTTCTTGCCTTTATGGGCTCAAAAAACCTTTGAGTATCGCATAGCTCTTCTGATGACAGGTCTATTGAGTCAGAATTAGGCAAGGCTTTGAGCCCGACAATCCCACCTGTGTGCTTCCCTTTCAAGTCAAGATGTATCATGAGCGAGTCTGAGATTGAGTGCTTGGCAGCTACGAGTTTTTCGCCTCTTTCCACGTATAGGAGCGGTTTTTTCCTGAATTCCTCGATGACTTCCCTGCTGTTGAGCATGGAATCGTATCCTTTGAAGAACCTCATCTGGTTAAGGCTGAGCCCTGGTTTTACTATCACATCAAAAGCCAGTGGCTGCACTAGAAGCCAAAGATCAAGAGCGGTTCCTGGCTTTGCTGTGTCTGTGAGCTCATCATACCCTGAGCTGTAGTCTATGCAGAGCCTTGTGTTAAGAAAAATCCTTCCAAGGCTGCTTTTTGGTGACGATTTTATCTGCTCATCAAGGTTTAGTATTATTTTTTCCCTAAGCGGCACCAGATAGTCGAATCCTTTGCTAAGGATGCCTCCTTTGCGTATATCCATGCGTTCTCTGGTGTAGGCAGGGGTTTTAATGAGGCTTGTGCGGACTGTTTCTTTCTCGTTCGTCCTGAAGATGCCTTTGTTGAGCCGAAAAACAAAATCATCAATGGTAGGCTCAAAGGATGATGGCTGGATTCTATTCTCATCGAAATCAGGGGATATGATTCTCCCTTCTTTTACAAGATTCCTTATCTCGGCAGAACCTAGGCAAAATCCTCTGTTTTCAGCGTTCAGACCCATGGGCTTTGGGAGTGAGAGCTGTTTTAAATATGTTTCTATTATGTAGTGGTATCTTTATATATTTAGAATAGAAATTAAAAAAATAAAAAAGTTTTGTTTGACCTAAGCCGCGACTTTCTTCTTCATCTCTTTCCAGGCTAGCTCAAACAACTCTTCCAGAGCCGAAGCGAAGAATGGCGTGTTTATCCAGATGCCTATGTCATAACTCGGATGCACTTCTGAGTCATCCATCACCATAAATATAAGCTCTTTTCCATCCACTATGATAAACCTGGCCTTTGAGGCGGTGTGCCTTATCTCCGCGAGTCCTGCAAGCTCCTTTAGGACCTTGTCAGTCTCCTTGTTGAGCGGAGCAGCAATCCTTATCTTCACACCTCTCTTCTTGAGCATCTCGAAAACAGGCTTCAGGATCTCCGCTTTCCTTATCAGATCCTGGGTTGTCGTCATCAGGGTGACTGTCTTCTCAGCTCCCTTGATGGTGAGCTCTATGTGGTTGTACAGGTTGTGCCTGCCTTTTATCGAGCCTGAGAGGTCGCTTGGGTCTATGAGCTCGACTCCCTGCGTGTGCAATGAGTTAAGCTCCTGGATGACGTCTGTTGTCTTAAGGTTTTCAAGCCTCTTGACCGCCTCATCAGCCTCTGACCTCATATTTTTCTTGACTCTCTCAACGACTTCCTTTGGCGGGACCGCCATATATTTTATAGGCTTTCCCAGCTTCATAACCACAAAGCCCTTCTTCTCAAGGCTCTCAAGAATATCGTAGCTCCTGCTCCTAGGAACATTCGCTATGTCGCTCAACTCTCCTGCCGTGCTCGTCCCTCTAGAAAGCAGCGCAGTCCAAATCTTCACCTCATAGAGGTTCAATCCAAAGTATCTTCTCAGTTTTGAGAGAAACTCTTCCTTAACCAGCATTTGTTTCTACCTCCAAAAAGTAGGAACTCACCCCCTTTTCAGACCAGAAAACGTATAACTACTATTTATATGTTACTGTTTTTTACAATCAGACGATAGTTAAAAAATTTATCTCTTAACAATATAGAAAACTTCATTCGGAAGCTCGAAAATCTCGAAGCTCCAATGGTTCCTGTCGAGGATTTTTTTGAACCAGGCCCTGCGCTCCTTCCTGATAGCCTTCCCACCTCCTATGCTCCTGGTGGCGAATGAGATTGCTATGAACTTGGAGCTTATCTGCTTCAGCAGCTCGCGGCTGATGTTCCGCTTGGCAGCCTCCAATGTGTCCAAGGTCTTGAAAAGGAAGCATATATCGCTGTCTTTCGTAATCTCAGAGACATCGTCCTTGATTAGGTCAACTCGCAGGGTTGCACCCCTGATTTCTTTTGTCTTGAAATAGGCATCAACGAACTTAAGATCCTCGTCAGCCAGGTCACAAGCAAGATACTTTACACTGCACTCAAGGTAAGGATAGCTGATCGGATTGAGGCCGCACGCCAGATCAACAATCTTATGAGGTCTGCCTGTTATCTGAAATATCTTTGGATAGATTGTGGAATAATAGGGCAGCCGTTCCTTTGTTGACTGATGCAGAGCAAGGATATTATTATGCGCCTCCAGCGAATCATCATTCTTCAGCTCTTTCAGCAGCGCATATCTTTTCTTGTAGTTATCAAGTATGAAGACGCCATAGACAGTCCTGAGCTTTGCCCTGATTGACTTTATAACTTCATCATGCTCTTTGCTGCGCCTGAACTTATAATATATTCCTTTGCAATGCTCATATTTTGAAAGGACTTTTCTGCTGAGCTTGCCATTTTCAGATAGCATCTTCCTGATCTTTTCCTTCACGAACTCGATGTTGAGGTTTGAGAGCTCTTGCTTAGAGATAATCTCTTCTGCGATCAACCCGATCATTTGCTCAATCAGTTCTGCTGCTTCCATCTTAGAATTCCGGCGATGCCGCCAAGGCCGCCAAGTTTTTTCTCTGCCTCTTCTGTGCCGATGATGCTGACCTTTGCTCCTGTCTTCTCAGCCATCCGCATCACCTGCTCTATCTCGCGATGCTTGTCAGCCTGCCTTGCCTTGTTGATGAAATCATAGCTCACCATGAGCTCCTTGACTGCTCCGATCATGCTCTTCTCTTTGCATTCAGCTACGCCATAGCAGGCCTCTTCTTTTGAGATCGCCCGCAAGAGCTCCTCGACCAGGTTTAGTTCCTTCGCGGCCCTGTCGCTCTCAAGCACCTTTCTCAGCTCAGGCCTTTGGAGCACCTCTTTTATCGCTCCTTCCTCAACATCAGAGCATGTCGCTGCTGTGACTTTTGGCTTCAGCTCAGCAGGCATTTCCTTCATCAGGTATTCCTTCCAGAAGCTAGGGCTGGCTATTATTATGTTATTTGGGGAATACCTCTTATCATACTCCTTAAGAGTCTCTATTATCTGGCTGTAGAAGTTCTTTCCTTCACCATCTATGCCTTTCTTGGCCACATCACCCTTCAGCTTTGACAAGAGCTCGTGACCTTGGTTCTTGAGCAAAGCGAAGATGGCTTCTTCTCGGTCAAACAGAACAATAATTATTTTTGTCTTTATCTTTTGGGTGGCATCATCAAGCTTATCAAGATGATAGCCAGGCCACTCCTGCTTTGTGATCGTGATTATTGTACCCTGCTCCACATCAAATGTGTGATGGCTTCCTCTAGGCACATCCTCAGGCCCCTCAATTATCACTCCGCTGATGCGCAGATTGTCAGAATGCTTATGGAATTCGACCTTCTCAACTTTGAGCTCGATGTAGACAGTCTTCTTCACGACCGCCTGCTTTCGGTCTCCTTCCTGGCCGATCTTTATCTTTCGTTCAGTCTTGCCACTAACAATATCGTCGGCATCTATCACTTGGCTGAGCGCCCAGAGGTCCTCGGGGCTGTCGATCTTGACAACCACACATCCCTGGCGAGGGTTTTTCCTTATTATCTGCATATTGTGTTTGAGAGAGAGGAACAGATATTAAAGTTTATTGATTGTGTTTCAGCCAAGCAACCAATGGCAAGATAATCCTCTGATTTTTGAGTTTTCTCCTGCTTAAAAAAAACAATAGATTTATATACATTGGTTATCAGGAAAGTCATTATGAATAGGGTGAGGAAGGGTCAGTCAGCCAGCAACGCAGGTGTTGTGATAATAATAATCACAATTCTCATAATCCTTTACATACTGTTCCTTCCACCGCAGGACAGAGCTGCGCTATTGGGCGACGATACAGGCACTGGCACAGGGTCAGGTTCGACTGGCAATGCCAAGGGAGTTCTCTTCTCAAAGACGCCTGGCAGGATATTTCCTTCTGGCGGCAACATGATAGAGCACACGATGCCCTCATTCATCGTCTTTACAGTCACCAATGCCAATGAGCTGAAGCGAGTGGATTCATTGTATGTCAAGAACTCTGCTTTCAGCGACAAGACAGCAGAGATGCCTTTCTTCTACAATACCAAGACCATGGCTGATCTGAAGCTCTCATTCAATGTGAGGTCGCACGATGGAAAGCTCAAAGTAATGCTGAATAATTATGAAGTGTATTATGGAGAGCTGGATGATGGAAGCCCGCAACCTATAAATCTGCCTGCGGAGTATATGACCCAAAGGAACAAGATAGCATTTGAGGTTTCTGAGCCAGGCGCCGCTTTCTGGCGCGTCAATGAATATGAGCTAGAGAACGTTCTTGTCTCAGGAAAGGTGACTGATTATTCTGCTGCAAAAGCAGAGCAGCATTTCTCAATATCAGATTCTGAGTTCGAGAAGCTTGAGAAGTCAGTGCTGGAGTTCCTTCCAGATTGCCCGCCGAAAGAAGAGGGGCTTGTGCAAATATTGATCAATGGAAGGGCTGTGTTCACCAGTTATCCTGACTGCGGGATTCAGACCAGTATAGAGATAAGCAAAGAATTCCTCAAGGCAGGGGATAACATGCTGGCTGCTAGCACAGAGAAAGGATCATTCCTCCTGGATGCCCCTAAGCTCACCACATTCATGAAGGATACGACACAACCAGTCTTCTACTTTTCAATGCCTCAAGCATTGCTGGACGCATTATATGCAGGCCAGCGAGGCCTGATGGTGACGATGAGATTCGCCGACAGCTCAAAGGTGAAACGAGGCTACATCGAGATCAACGGCTTCAAATTGTATTTTGAGGCGCAGGACATAATATACCAGGCGCCAGTCGATCCAGCATCCTTGACCATCGGATCGAACTCACTCAAGATTGTGCCGCAGTCAGACGCAATGGACGTCGCAGAGATAAGGATTGATGTGATCTGATTTGGTCGGTTTCATGATTAAGTAATTTTTATGGATACTGCTGATATAACAAAGAGGGTTGAGAAGAGATTAGGAAAAGAGTTCAAAAAGATCGGTCCACAACTAAATGCTGCTGTAGACACTTTCAAGGATGATCCTGCTAAAACAACAAGTGAAGTTTCTAATGTGGCCATGATAGAAAAGAACCCTGCGGGAGGGGCTTGGGCTGCATTCAAATTATCTCGCGCTTATAAGAAAAATCTCAGGAAAGAAAGACGAATGGCAAAAGAAAAGGAAGAGAAAAGAGATAGTGCCCATGGCGAAGGCTCAGGAATGATGGACGGAGTGTCGCTTTCTCCTTCAGACATGCGAAAAAAAATGATTGAGTTCCAATATGAACAGGCAGAGAGAGCTCATAATCAATTTTTAAAAGATTCAAAAAAAACAGATGCTGAGTCCAAGAAGAAAGATAAGTGGACTTATAAGCTTGATTCTAAGCTTCACGGCAATGCACCAGCGAGTGCGAAATGGCTCTTTTGGCTCTCAATAGTCCTGCAGGTCGCTGACCTTGTCATCCTGAAGAACAGCAACAGGAATGTCGCGTTGCCAATAATAATCGCTTTATATCTTGCCCTCTCTATCAGTGCCTGGATAGTGATGAAGCCAAAAGGTCACTTCGTGGATTTCAGGCATCTATTCCTCTTCCTAGGGATATCCGCATTTTATATTCTAATCCCAGGTTACATGTACCTTGTTCCAAGGGTTCAGCTTGCTTCAGGAATCACCCTTGTTGATTGGATAAGCTTCATCATAGTGATACTCCCGATGTGGCCGATCTACCTTGGCCTAAAGCTCGAGATACCTTTTGTCAGGCACTATGTGAACTTATGGATTATAGTTCTTGTGTTCCTGTTCATATTCAGCTACGCATCAGAGCTGAGAGCAGGCAACTTGGCTGCATTGGGCGGCAGGCCTGAGGTGATGAATATCAACGCGGTAGTCCAATACCTCTTGGATACATTGGCCAAGATTTTTAAAAATTTTGGGCTGGGGTTCAAAACCGCTATCCCGAATCTGTTCAATGCTACAGGAATATCCTATTACACAGGAATGGTAGACCAGAATGAGAAGACTCCTGTAGGATTGTATATATCTAACATAAGGGTGGCTGACAAATACTCATACGAAGGATATCCTGTAATCATCTGGGCAGACATCAGGGGCAAGAGCTTCACAGAAGAGATAAGGGTGAATCCTGCATGTTATATTGAGAAGGTAGGTTCTGGCGTGGCAGAGCCGACAAGCTTATCCTTCCTCGGCGAGGAGCATGACACGCTCTCATGCACATTCAACGATGTAAAAAAAGGAAGCTACCGAGCAAAGGTCGGCGCCTCATTCAATTTTGAGACGTGGGCCTATGTGACTTATACATTTGTTGACAATGAAGTGCGAAGAGCCATTGAGATGCAGGGCAAGAACATTAATTCAGAGCTTGATATACCTCCTCTTCCAGAAGCCATCTACACCAATGGACCGGCCATGCTAGGTATGGGCTCAATGATCGACCAGCCAATAGGATTAGACCCTCTGCGCAACACAAGAGATCCTGTGCTGGGAGTTACCCTTGACAATAGATGGACTGATGGTCAGATATCGCAGGTTGATGAGTTCATCCTCCAGGTGCCAGAAGATTTTGATCTTGTAAATTGCGACCGGTGGGGTGGCGATCACCAGCGAGAGCCTTTCAAGTCAGAGGAAGGTTATGCGTTCTACAAGTTCAGCAGGGAGGAGCTCGGGGATCCTAGGCTGGAATTCAAGTCAGTTACTTGCAGGATTCATCTTAAGGATGAGAATGCGCAGACATTCCTTGCAGGATCACAGAAGGTCCAGAGGACATTTGTCGCTCAGGTCAAGTATATATATCAGATAGAAAAAACGATCGGAGTCTATGTCAGGGAATAATTCATCTGGAAAGAGAAAGATATCATTTAAGCAGCCATTGCTAGTCATGGCGCTGGCCTGTGCCGTGCTCCTGCTCAGCTCGTGCTCAGGGAGTTATTATCCATCCACTGTTGATACAGACTATTTTGTCGGCTCCCAAGGGGTGAACATAAATTTCATGAGCGAGAGCACATTGGACGAACTTTATGAGAATTCATCATTCGCCATAAACATGATCATTGAGAACAATGGAGCCCACGATATAATGGGGGATGAACAAGGCATCCTGGCAATAAATTATGATCCATTCTACATCTCTTCTTCCCAGCCAGAGACCAACAATGACAACAAGAACATAGAACTCCTCGCTAGCGGGATAGTGGTGAATGGCCTCCAGCTCTATGGAAAGTCAAAATATTATCCTATGGGTTCAGATATATTTTTGTCATTCTCAAACTTCAAGGCCAAGGCTATTGTCGGCCAGAGGTCAAAGCCCGGGACTCAGCTGTTCATATCATTCTGCTATCCCTATGTGACCACTCTCTCAAGATTGGTGTGCGTGGACTTCAATACCTATGGTCAGAACCTGCGTGACCAGGTTTGCAGCCAGAAGGATCTTTCGCTCTCAGACCAAGGAGCACCGATAGCCATAAAGAAAGTGGAAGTGGAGAACCAGCCTATACGAGGAGATCTTGTGAGGCCTGCATTCATTATTCAAATATATAATGTTGGAGGAGGCAGTGTACTAAGCCCCGGAAGCTCTGCGGACATAGAGAGTGTGTGCGCCTCAAAACAGCTCTCAAGAGAAGACCTTAATACTGTCGATGTAGAGGCGTTCCTCTCGCAGAACATAAAATTAGCATGCTCACCAAGCAAGGTACGCCTTCTCGATGGTGAGGGCTATACAAGATGCACAGTGGCAGATGAGGATATAGATAAGATATTGGCCTATCACCAGAACTACGAAGCTCCGCTGACAGTCAACCTGACATATATTTACCTAAGTACGCTCTCTAAGGATGTCGAGATCAGGCGACTGAATATTTATGGTGGCTCCATCACGCCCGAGAGCGAATGCCAGCCCTACGAGGTGAAAGACGGCAGCGGATGCATAACCAAATGCGAGTACTGCGCACAGCATCCAAGCGAGTCTCAATGCAACCCTGCAAATGCGAAATATGGGGTGGAATTCAAACCAGGCTTTGGCTGCAAGTGCAGCGCTAAGGCATGCAATGACCTTTATCCTGACGGACTGTGTCTGCCTTTCTCAAACTTCTGCCCAGGGATCAGCTTCTGCTGCGCGACAGAGTGCAAGGCTCCCAACGTGATTGTTGACGGAAAATGCTATCCTAAGTGCTCCCAATGCACAGAGATTCAGACCGAATGCGTCTGCGGATCAGACGCAGATTATCTCGCAGAGCCACTGGCAAAAGGAACATTATGCTGCCCACAACTCAAGAGAGTATACTCCAATGGCAAGGATGCTGCTGAGAAGCAGATATGCTCTGAAGAATGCGCTGCTGCCAGTACGCCGCCTAGCACAGCCAATTGATTTTGAAAGAAACATTATGAAAAGCTTTATATACCCAAAATATAAGAGGTGAATTTGGATGAATAACACTAAAAAAGCAATGGGTTTGACAGGCATAATTGCAATAATACTTGTATTAGCACTCGGCATAACTGCATGCAGCGGCATACCATCGACCAGTAAGAAGCCTGCGGAGACAAAATATTATCAAGGATACAAGGGCGTCGAGACCACTGTGACAAGGGCGATGCCTCCTGACAAGATGTATTTCTACGGCGACACAGAGGACAACACCTTTGACGTGAATGTTGAGGTAGCCAACGCGGGCGCATCCTGGGCCAGAGGAGGGCTATACATATCAGGCTATGATCCAACAATGATAGAGATAGCAGGCATAACCCCTGACAGGGCAAGCGGCCGTGACTGCGTGCTGAACATAGGCAATCTTGGCTTTGGAAAGTTTGACAATACATTCACCTGCAACAACTTCTTTGTAGGAGCCAGCAGCGATTTCAGCGATGTTGGAGTCTTCATAAAGAATTTGGGAAGCAAGTTTGAGATGGGAAGACTTGTCGGAGGAATAGACCTCGGCTGGATAAAGCAAGGAACAGACAATAAATACAGCCTAGCATTCAACAACCCTAACATAGACGTAGAATACGCCAACCACGGAAGGCTGCTCATACTAGCATCATCTGCGCTTAATTTTCAGGACAACTTCGGACTAGAATATTTGCTGGCAGGAAACAACTACGAGTATCCTGGCGGAGAGCTTGGATTCATGAACTTCGATGGAAACATCGTTTCCTGGCCTCCAGGGCTTGATCAGACTACACAGACATTCATGATAACTAATTGCTATGTGTACTCAACATACGCGGCGCCAGTGGTCTGCATCGACCCAGCCCCATTCTCAGAGAATGAGAAAGTTTGCACTCCAAAAGCATACACTGGAACCAGCGGCCAAGGAGCTCCTGTTGCTGTGACCTACATAGAGCAGGAGAACACTCCAAGACAGGCGGTCTTCAAGATATTCGTGAAGAACACAGGAGGCGGAAAAGTCTACGATCCTGGCAGGCTTTACAAGTGCAGCCCTTATTCTCCTGCAAGAGTCACTGCAGAGGACCTCAATGTTGTGATTGTGGGAGATGTACGCGTATCAGGCGATCCGATGAGGCTGAAATGCACGCCCAATGATTTCATACGCCTCGACCCCAAGACAGGCGAAGGCTTGGTGACCTGCTCCTATGACATACCCTTCTCAGGGCTCAAATCAGCCTATCAGGCTCCACTGGTGGTAGAGTTATGGTATGGTTATTCAAAGTCAATCGAGAAGAAAGTCACTATCAAGAGAGCAGTGTGATTTGGCCTGCGAAAATATGGCATTCATAATAACTAAGGATAAGCAATCTAGATATTATAAATTAATTAATCCACAGAGGGAGGTTGAATAAGATGAAAATAATCAATATGATGGGCGTGATGATCGCTCTCGCAATGGTGCTATTCCTGACTAGCTGTTCGACTCAGGATAATACAATGGATCTCACAAGGTCATATATTGGTGGGACTGTAGGGCTTACCACATACCTGATAGAAGGGATGCCGCCTTCGATGATACATGATGCAGGGACATTTCCCTTCGGAGTTGGTGTGGCCATAGAGAACCAAGGAGAGACTGATGTCGGGCCAGGAACCAATAACCCATTCATAATGGTCAGGCTTGAAGGCATCAACCCTGAGCAGTTCGGGATATCAGATCAGGATGTCATGCAGGTGCTCGCCAGCCCGCTGAAAGGAGCCAGGAGGAATTTCGACGGAACGATATTCCCTGGAGAGATAGGATCAGCTAACTTCGAGCCTCTGACCTATGCGCCTAACATACATGGCAATACGCAGTTCACGATGAGAGCAGATATATGCTATGACTATGAGACCTTGGCTACAGCGCAGATATGCATCAAGGATGACGTGCTTGAGAACATACAGGACACAAGCATCTGCAGCCTGACAGGAGAGAAATTTCCACAGAACAGCGGAGCGCCACTGCACATCTCAAGTCTGATCGAGAATCCGATGGCAGAGAACAAGATTCAGGTCAACTTCGTGATTGAGCACGTAGGTATAGGAGAGTTCTTTGGAAGGCCTACATCTGGTAATAATGAGGGCGAGATATGTGACTTCAGCCCAAGGAACGTCAATAAGTATAATGTCGATGTCATTGTCGAGCCGCTCTCAGACCCGGGTCTTACCATAAGCTGCTCTAGGTTTGGAGGATCAAATGCTGGCCGAGTCAAGCTCTACCAGGGAGCGCCCACGACCATTAGCTGTGTTATAACAAGGGATGGAAGCGGATCTGGAAGAGTCTTCCAGGACTTACTGAACATTAAGCTCAAGTATCGTTACGGGCAGTTCATAGAGACTCCTATAATAATACAGGATATCAGCAACTGAGCTGAATAAAATTTTTTAATTTTTTTTTTATTTGATTAGATTATAATAAAGCCGAGCTTCACATTCAACAGATATTATTTAGATTTCAATCAAGAGGGGTTTCATGTTCATGATGAGGAAAAATATTTTACTCATATTTCTCGCGATAATCATCATCTGCATCTTGCTAGCAGGGTGCTCGATATCGGTTGGAAAGAAACAGACTCAGAAAAGGCCTGAAGTTGGAGGCTATGTGGGCGGGTTGCAGGGGTTGAATGCAAGGTTGCTTGAAGGCTCTCCGCCTGATATTATACAGGATGCAGGGATCACTCCTTTCTCTTTCACAGTATTAGTTGAGAACGCAGGAGAGGCTGCTGTAGGTAAGGGCACTGACAATCCTCTTGTGATGGTCAGGCTGGCAGGCATCTCCTACAAGGATTTCAACATCAAGCAGGAAGAAGCAGCCAAACGGCTTGATGATAAGCTAGAGTCTGTCAAGAGGAACTATGATGATAGCGTAACTCCTGGAGAGATATCCTATGTTGGTTTTGACAACCTTGCATATGTGAATCATGTCTCTGAGAGCATTGTCCTGACTTTCAGGGCAGAAGTATGTTATGACTATGAATCATACGCGACCACCAAGTTCTGTGTTAAGAAAGAGGTGTTTGAGAGTGCTGAGGATTCAACCATCTGCAATCTCCGAGGGCCAAGGCCTTTTGGCAACAGCGGAGCTCCGCTGCAGGTGACTAATGTAGAAGAGGCGCCTATCAACAATAACACTTTGCAGATAAACTTCAACATAGAGCATCTTGGAAAGGGAGTGTTCTTTTTTAGGAACGAGCCAAAAGATCTTTTTGATGCTTGCGTCTTCAGCGACATGAACCCGAATCGGTATAAGCTAGAGGTGTTTGTCGAGCCTGTGCAGGCTAACACCTATAATGTCAGTTGTCAGCGATTGGATGGATCGCTTCCTGGAGGAGGAGCGTATGGATTAGTTAAGATGCCTGACGGAGCACCTTTGGCTATGAGCTGCTTTGTGAAGCGCCTCAAACCTATGGAGAGCAGGGTATATCAGGATCTTCTTAACATAAAGCTTAGGTATAGGTATGGTGAGTTCATTGAGAAGCCTATATTGATTCAGGGTTATGTGAGCTGAGAGGCCAGCCCATCATTTCTATTTTTACCACTAGGTTGTAGTTATTAACCGAAAGTTTTATAAATTAGAATTAGCTACAACCAGGCAATAAATAAATTATTTCCTATTTGTGTTCAGATGAGGAGGAGAACAAAATGAAGAAAAACATATTGATGCTCGGAATGATAGCCGTATTTGCCATGCTGAGCATGGAAGCAGTATCAGCGATAGTTCCAAATGTCGCACCATACGCCAACGGCGTAGCATACGGCTACGGAAGCTACGGCTCATATCCTGTGAATCCTTCACTCAATGGAAGGTTCATACAATACACATACCCTGCAAGAGTCGGCGGAGCCTTTGGAGCCAACAGCGCCTACCTGATAGGGTTAAGACCAGGATTCTTTGACAGCCCTGTCTTGAACACCTGGAATAGACAGAGGATATCAAGCCAGTACTACACGAGAGTCGGTGGCTACTTCGGCAGCTACAGGCAGTACCCTTACTTCAACCTCAACCCAGGGACAATAATCTTCGGCGGAAACACAGTCAACTCAAACTACTTCGACCATGACTACATGTTCACAGGGCCTGTGTAAAAGCCTGCGCCAGGATCATCTTGAAGCCAGCAGATACACAACTATAACTTAGAAAACAAGGGGATTACACAATGAATTCACATAAAAGAGTAATGAAAGACATGAAAGAAGAGATTACTGATGTGATAAAGGAGCAGATGAATTTCTTTTCAAAAATAAGCCGAGAGTACAATGAGCCAGAGCAAGCCAACGCGCTGGTATATCTCAGCGGGCAGGCACTTAAAACCTCCGCTGGCAAAGCTTATTTCGACAAACTGGAGATGTTAAAAGAAAAAATCGAAAAAGATATAACCAGGAACCGCTCTTACCAGCACAGCGAGACAGGAGACTCTTCAACCCGCAAAAATAACATAAACAGGGTGATTTATGGCGCACTTATCTTTTTTACGGAGCAGAGCGCGAAATATAATGATGCTGCCATAAAAAATATACTTATTGAGGAAGCCGATTTAGCCATTTCGTTCACAAGATTCGGTTCTTCGGACGAAAATCCATCAAGCAGTTATAATAATATTAATCTTAAGGAAAGATAGCACTTCGCGTAGATCAAACCAGGAGCGTCTTTCATAGATGAGAGAATCTGAAAAATGAGCAGGACTAACCAAAACCATGCCGCATTCATGCTTTTAGTCGCGATCGGCATGCTAGTATCAGCAGGAGCAAGCCAGGCTTACGCCGCATCATACTTTTACTCATATTCTTATCAGATGAACAGCTATGACAAAGACCCTTTCAGCAAGTATTTTTACAGCAACACCCAGGCATCGTATCCATATCAATACCACCAGAACGCTTACAGAATGTCAGGATCAGGGAACTATGTCGGCGGCTACGGTCAGCACGGCATAAGCCCATTCTCAATCTCAAGCACCACCTGTAATACATTGCTCGGCTGCAGGCAGAACTACAACAGCTACATCTACATCGGCAATGCTCTTGACTATACTTATTACATGCATCCTGAACTGCTCGCTCCAAGATACATGGACAACCACCAGCGACAGGTCACAAACCTCTGGCCGCAGGCATTCACCTATTAGGAAACTTTGTTTCTAAATAGAAATATTCTCTTGTTTTATTTTGCTGATTAACTCTTGCTGTTGATAAGAACGAACTTAGCCATTAACGTCTCTAACTGGATGAACTCATCTGCGCCTTCCACCATCCTGAACTCTGCCTCTCCGCATTCCTTGACCATCTCAAGTTTATTCCTCGGGTCGACGCCTTCAAGCCTCCATGCTTCTGCCTGTATCTGCTTTATCACATCAAGCCCTGCAAGGCTATGATTGAGCATGGTATCCAGGAGCTTGTTCTTTGCGCCTGGAAAATCTCCCTTGACGCAGCTCATAAGAACTTCATGCACTTCCTTTGGTCTGGCAGCGCTGGCGACGCTATATATGACCTGTTCTGTGATGTGGCTCTTCATGGCGGCGCAGCTCTGCATAACATTCTCAAGCCTCCTGCAATCCCCCTCGCATATAAGATAGAGGGCTTCTTTTGCTTTCTCGTCAACCATGAGCTTCTCCTGCTTGGCTATTTGGTCGATTATGAAGAACACATCTTCCTTCGGCAGTGGCTTGAACCTGAAGACAGAGCATCTTGATTGAATAGGATCGATTATCTTTGAGGAATAGTTGCAGCTGAGGATGAACCTGCACGTTTGCGTATAGTTTTCCATTGTCCTCCTGAGCGCCTGCTGGGCGTCTTTTGTCAATGCATCGCACTCATCCAAGTAGATTATCTTGAAAGGCACATCGCCGATTGATCTTGTCCTGGCGAAGTCCTTCACTTTTACCCTGACAACATCAATGCCTCGTTCGTCACTAGCATTGAGCTCCAGGAAGTTCTCTCTCCACTCGTCGCCGAACAATTGCCTCGCGATGACCAAAGAGAGAGTTGTCTTCCCTACACCTGCAGGGCCGGCAAACAGCAAGTGAGGCATGTTCTTCTTCTTAACAAAAGCCTCCACCCTGTTGAGGATCTCAGACTGACCCCTGACTTCCCTGAAATCCTTAGGTCTGTACTTCTCAGTCCAGATGGCGAACTCATCCTGCTCGTGCATAGGCTTCAGAATGCGGGATGTGTTTAAAAAAGTTCTGGTCAAATTTTTGAGCTCGTCCAGATAACTTGAAAATATTCTTTGAATGAATCAGCAGTTTCTCGGCTATTTATAAGGATGGTTATGGGCTCTTCATTGAGAATAGCTATGATTGTGTAATTCTTATAGATGTTAATGGCAGCAGGCGTTGTATGCGCAGCATATCTTGCTTCTACAAGAGTTGATTTTTCCTGCGTTTTGAACAACCCTCTCGAGCTTTCATTAAAAACAATTTTTGATTTGACTTTTTTCTCTTTTCGCTTGTTATGAAGCCTTTCAAACAATAACTGAACCATTTTCACATTCTCTCCTTTGCCAGCCCCAAAAGCATAATATGTTTCTTTTGACTCAAATTCCTGTGCGAGGGTATTGAAAGCATTTTCCATGCCTTTGAATCCTAAAAATACTTCAACAGTCTTTTTATCCATACCTAACGATTGCCAAACCAATAATTCTGGGAGAAGATTTTGTATGTTTTGTTTCTCATCTTTTATTTCTTCTTCTTTTTGCTCCAGATATTCTAATATGTTTTTTGGATTGGTTGCGCTGAAATATTTAACAGAGTTTCTGAAAACCTGGCTTACAAGACCTTTTCTTTTCAGCCGCTCCAAAATATCATATATTTTCGACCTTGTGATACCCGCTTCGTCCACTATTGGTCCGGCGGTTGTTTGACCAAGCTTTAGCAAGGTCAAATATGCCTTAATCTCGCTTTTAGTCAGGCCAATCATCTCCAATGCTTTGGTATTCATGCAGGTTTATTATGCCTCGGCATTAATATATTTTGTGTTTCTGCACCCCCTATCGGGGGGCGCAAACTTTAATTAGGTAAGGATTACTACAACATAATAACAACTATGGGGGAACACCATGATGCTTGAAATGATTGCAGACCAAATATCTTTGGAAAAAGCAGAAAAACTAAGAGAAGAAGGAAGGGCAGAAATTATAATGTCGGGAAAAATGCTTGAGCAAGATAAATATTTTACCGACCTTTTTATACAAAAAGTGGCAAAGAATTGCGGCGCTGATTTAGTTGGGATTCCGGAAAACAGAAGTGAATGCTATGTGTTTTACAAAAAGAGAGATGAAGCTCTCGGTGAAATTAGCCTTGAACTGCCTATTCATACTCCCAAATTAAATGCATTCAAGAAAACACCCATTGAATCTTATCAGGAACAAATACCCGCTTAGAAAAATAAACTCATCATCATAATAAATGAAATGATGATATAAAACAGGTGATACTATGAATGAAACTGATATGAAACGAACAAACTTGAAAGACAGAATTTATTCAAAATTAGAAACCATCCCTCAAGGGGGATTAGTACTAATAAGGTCTTTAGATGAAAATTATCTTCAAAGGGGAGTGATTAAAGGAGGGCCAGCATATATTCTTCTTTATTGGGGGGGAATCACACCAGATAGTCAAAGAGATAATAATAGAAGGGATGGTGTTATAGTATACTCACTTAAACCGATTATAAAACTAGAGCAAGTAATAGACGCGTGGGGATCAAGGACTTTTCAGACACCTATTTCGACCTCAATGGAAGGATACGGATTGCAGAGATATTGCATAACTTCTCAATCAGAAGAGATTGTTGTTGGAAAGAATGACATTTTAAAAACACTAAAACAGTACGGTTTAACTATGCATAAGAAATTTATCAAAGGATTGGCTCTATAGAAAGTAATATTGTTGAATGTCTTAGCGCTATCAAAAGACTTTATGGCGTGCACATTAGTGCATACACATAGCCTGCACAACAGGCAGAAATATACGCAAGACCACTCCTACAGTATATGAGCCAAAAGAAAACTTCTTTCTGTAGAGCCTAAACACAGGTAAAATCCAAGAACATTTATAAGAAAACCACACTTAACATACCGCATGGAAGAGCAGAGAGTGCAAAAGCTGCTTAGCGCAAGAGGCTATTGCTCCAGGCGGAAAGCTGAAGAGCTAATTGATGCTGGCCGAGTGAAAGTCAATGGAAACATTGTGAAGCTCGGCAACAAGGCGACAGAGCAGGACAAGATAGAGGTTGATGGAAAACCAGTCCTAGGACAGAGATTTGTCTATATGATGTTCAACAAGCCGGTCGGCTGCGTGACAGCGCTCACCGATCCTGAATATAAGACCGTGATGGACTACATAAAGATACCTGAGCGAGTGTTTCCCATCGGAAGGCTTGACTATAACACATCAGGGCTTCTTCTTTTGACGAATGACGGTGATTTTGCGAACGGCATAATGCATCCCCGCTATGAAATCAAAAAAACTTATAGGGTCGGGATTGACAAAGCAATAACTGATTCCCAGATGGCGAAACTTGAAGCAGGAGTGATGCTTGAAGACGGAAAGACCTCTCCGGCGAAGATAAAGAAGAATAAAAGCGACGAGGTCGAGATAACAATCCATGAAGGGAAGAAAAGGATTGTGAGAAGGATGTTCCAAAGCCTGGGATTCAGGATAAGGTTTTTGGAAAGAATAAGGGTTGGGAAGATAGAACTCGGGAATTTAAAGCCAGGAGAATACCGCACCCTACCGATCCTGCCTGGGAAGAGCAAGCCAGACGTATGATATTCTTTCTTCGCGCCAGACCTCTGCTGATGAGCGATGTTTCTGGCGCCCTGAAAAACTATGAAAATGAAAAGAAAACGAGCATAAATCAAGCTATCTAAAATTAAAATCAAGAATAAATTAAACAATTTATACGATATCTTCCTCAGCTACGACTATGAAGTCGCCTACAGCCATGACTGCACTGAAAGGAATCAAGAGTTCTCCTTCCTTTGTCCTCTCAAGCTCAAGCCTCTCTGTGTAAGGAGTTGGGTTTCTGAGCACAAGGTGTATGAGTTCTCCTGAGCCTGTCTCAAATATTATGTCGCCAAGCTCTCCGAACCTCTTTCCTGTCTTGGAAACAACCATCTTGCCGATCAGCTGCTTTGAGAATTTCTTATCGTCATCTGCCATCATTATACCTCCTTAACTCTTTCGTATCATGAAAACTTATGCCTCTTCTAAATCGCTTGTAGTATTTAAAGCTTTTTGTTCTGCTGTCTCGGACTGCTGTGTTTTACCATTTCTAAGTAAAATTTATATAATCAGGCATCTAAGGCCATTGTTATGGGCACCTGGTACGAGCAACTGGGCTTCAAGGATAACCCGTTGGATATGAGACCCAATCCGCTGCTCGTAGGGCTGGAGCGCCAGGAAGAACAGCTCATAAACCACATCCTGAAGGGCGAGATCTGCTTCTTGAATGGTCTGACAGGCTCTGGCAAGTCTTCTCTGCTCATGCGCGTTCAGCAGAACCTGAAGAACCATGCTTTTCTCTATCTTGATGCTCAGGAGCTTCCTGATGAGTTTGATCTTGAGGAATCCCTGAAGGATATGCGCACATTGATCGATAAGATAAGGCTCAAGGAATGGCCTTCTAAGCCTCCTGTGGTTATCATCGATGAGTTCCAGGCGACTGACAAGAGCGTGATACTTGATGCAAGGGCAAAATGGGAGAACCCAGGTAATAAGAGAATAAAGAGCATTGTCATAGCCCAGATCAGCAAGCAGCTGAAGAATGTAACTCCTGCTTTTAAAGAGAGGCTTGGCAGTAGGATAATAACCCTTCCTACACTTGATGATGATGAGATGCGAGAGATAATCAAGCTCAGGCTGCATTGCAGGCGAGGGACTAATTATTACAACAAGCTTCACAATGAGGCAGTCAATCTCCTTGTGGCTTGCGCCGACGGCAACCCGCGCCGCCTGCTGGAGTACACTGATATGCTGTTTGACTTTCACTACAGGAAATTCAAGGACAACAATCCATTGATGCACAACAGGACCTATATGGTAACCTATCATGGAGCAAAGGAGATACTTGAATTCAACAGCATAAACACAAGCTCATATGTCTATCTTGAGAAGGAGGAGAAGAAGCGAGGGCTTGACAACTTTGAGAAGCTGTTCAACAGGCAGGAGCGCGATTGGCTTGTCTTCCTGATGACAGGCTCAAAGAGTCTTGATGATCTCTCCAAGGAGTTCAAGATGTCTGATTCTAAGTCCTACAACCTGATGAAGCAGCTCAAGAAGAAAGATGCTGTTGTCAAGGCAGGAAAGACCCGCGATAACAAGCAGCTCTGGCAGGCCAGCCCTCACGTGAAGAGGATGAGGGTAAAGGTCTGAGTAATCACTTAGCAGGGGTTATTTCAGGAATATTTATAAATGAAACATCTTTCTTATTTTTCATGATCGCAGAGAAAATAGGAAAGGTCAAGCCTCGAGACCCGCCGCATGATGTTGATTTTATCAATGACATATCCTTCTCAATGGTACAAGGAGGGCCTTGGAAGACCAAATCAGATGCGCAGCTAGAGTTACTGTTCGCTATCCCTCTTGATGTTGTCGATTATCTCACCAGCATAGTTGGTTTTTTTAACTACAATTCAGACGAGACCGCCTTGATTTTGCCTCATGACATTCGCGGCTTCAGATGCTATTCTGTGAGCAATATCAAAGCCGGAAAAACAGGAGGATCAGAATTTCATCGGATAAGGAGCGAAGTCATCGCGTGCATTGATGGCCTTGTTGAGATGAGTTGCGATGATGTCTACGGAGCGCACAGATCTTGTCTCTTGGAACCAGGAAGAGGACTCTATGTGCCGCCATTCATAAAACACACCTATTGCGCTGTCCAAGATAGGAGCAGGCTGGTGGTGCTTGCCAATACCTTGTTCGATCCTGCCAACAAGATGACGCACGACACCTATTCTGCAGAAGATTTCAATCACCTGGTTGAGCATTTCAAGCAGCCAGCAAGAAGATAAGCAGCTGATATGTTTTCACTATCTCTTCTCATGCACTTTTACAAGCACATCAGTCTTTGTTATGACTCCGCAGATCCTACCTCTCTTTGATACAAGCACCATCGGGTAATATCTCAGAAGATTTATTATAGCAGGGGAGGATGCGTCGATGGAGACAACTGGCGGAGGGCTTTCCATCACCTCTTCCACCAAATCTCCTTTCTTCTTGAGCAAGGAGTTGAGTATGGCTGATTCTGTTATCATGCCGAGCACAGCATGATCCTGTATCACTGGCAGCTGGGAAAATCCGTGCGACTGCATCTTCTTTATTGCCTCGCGAATCCTTTCCTTTGGGCTTATCCAGATGACCTTCTCGTTCATCAATGCTCCTGCCTTCGCCTCTTCCTTCATACTCTGATCATCAAGCGCCCTGAATATCTTCATGGTGTTGGTGTAGCCAGGCTCTATGTTGCCTGCCTCTATCTTTGCGATCATGCTCTGGCTCAGCCCTGACTTGGCAGCCAGCTCTGCCTGTGTGAGGCCGAGGCGCTTCCTTATATTCTTTATTTCTCCAATCTCGCTCAGCATAATAGGAATAAATTCGCATCTGTTTTTATTACTTTCGGAATACCAAATTTTTTTTATTCCTATATGAATATTATTTTCAGGAATATTTTTAAACCCCGCCTCGCCCTTGAGGTTATACTTGAGAGTATATACATCTACATCAAGAGATGGAGGAAATTTTATGGCAAAGATAACTTATTTTACATCCGAGTCAGTGACAGAAGGGCACCCTGACAAGATATGCGACCAGGTGTCAGACGGCATCCTGGATGAGCTTTTGAGGCAGGACCCTGACTCGAGGGTTGCAGTGGAATGCCTCGCCACGACAGGATCGATCCACGTGGCAGGAGAGGTCACCACCAAAGGGTATGTTGATGTCCAAAAAGTGGCGAGGGAGACTTTGAGGAAGATAGGGTACACAGACCCAAGATTCGGCATTGACTGCGACGACGCAGGAGTTTGGGTAGCCATACATTCACAATCAGCAGATATCTCGCAGGGAGTGACTGAGAGAAAGAAGGAGAAGCACGAGCAGGGAGCAGGGGACCAGGGCATGATGTATGGTTTTGCCTGCAACGAGACCCCTGAGCTAATGCCGTTCCCAATAGTAATGGCTCATAAGCTCACGAGAAGACTGTCAGAGGTAAGGAAGAAAGGAGAGATAGCTCACCTTGGTCCTGACGGGAAGTCTCAGGTGAGCGTTAGATACGTCGACGGTAAACCAGACAAGATAACCGCGGTCGTCATAGCGCAGCAGCACACAGAGGAGAAGAAAGAAGATGAGCTGCGCAAAGAGATACTTGAGAAGGTCATAAAGCCAGTCTGTGGAAAATGGATCGACAACGACACCAAGATACACATCAACGCCACAGGAAGATTCGTCATAGGAGGCCCTGAAGGAGACACAGGAGTCACAGGAAGGAAGATCATAGTCGACACATACGGCGGCATCGGGAGGCATGGAGGAGGCGCATTCTCAGGCAAAGACCCTTCAAAGGTAGACCGTAGCGGAGCCTATGTCGCAAGATACGTAGCCAAGAATGTGGTGGCATCAGGCGTGGCTGAGAGATGCGAAGTCCAGATAAGCTATTGCATCGGAGTGGCAGAGCCCACATCCATAAACATAGACACCTTCGGAACCAACAAAGTACCTGATGAGAAGATAGTCGAGGCTGTGAGAAAGCACTTTGATTTGAGACCTCGCGCAGTGATAGAACATCTCAAGCTCAAGAGGCCGATCTACCAGAAGACAGCAGCCTATGGACATTTCGGACGAGAGGATCCTGACTTCACATGGGAGCTTACGGACAAAGCCGCAATCCTAAGAAAGGAATGCGGACTCAAATAAAAGCTCCGAGAATAAAACAAATTTTTTTATTTTTTTGTTAAGTTTTTTTCAATGTTTCGACGGTAACTTTTCTTATTCTCTATGATGTTTGTGGATACATTTGTGGCTACAAAGTATTTAACAAACATCGCCTAAACTAAGAAACAGGTGATGAGAATGGAAAGATACACGAGAAGTAAAGACGTATTTGTCAAGTCCAACATGTTTGCGACCTTGATAAAAAGCCATATCGGCGAGATTTCTGGTGATGACTTATTGACGATACTTTGTCATTTGCATCATCATCACAGGGACAGGAGAAGAGAGCCTTTAACAGAAAACGAAATGAAGGTATATGATATTATACTCAAAGAAGGTCTTAATCCCCACAGCGTATACGCTTGGTTCTGCGCCTCAAAAACTCCAGAAGATGTAAGAAAAAGAATTGAGAAAGGAAAGATTGATTTAAGAGAAGCCGAAAAACTTGGCAGAAGACAAATCCAGAAAGAGAGAGCCATAAAGGGCATCGAGTTCATGAGAGAATGCAGAGCAGTGGTGGAGGTGTTGTTAGAATGAGAAAACCCTTCAAGATACCAGACATCCTCTCAAAAGAGGAGCTAAAACGTCTTTTTTTTGGGATAGACAAACCCTCAGTGATGGTGGCTACCCTTTTAGGTTATTTTGCAGGGTTGCGTATTTCTGAGGTTTGTAAGCTAAGGAAATGCGATTTTGAAATGGACAGGGAGAATCCATACATCAAGGTAGTGATAAGCAAGTTTGGCAAGAGCAGAAACGTGCCAATAATAAACCATCGATTAATTCCCCTATTCAGAAAATACTTTGAATTAGTTGACAGCGAATACGTAATGTATTCAAAGAAAGGTGGAGGAGCTATCGGAACAAAAAGCTTTAGAGAGCAATTCAACATTTATCTTGATAAATTAGGGTTATTGATACCTAATTTTACCGACAAGAAAGGAAGAACTCGCTTCAAATATCACTTCCATACACTAAGGCACACAATAGCAACAAATCTTATCGAAAAACAGGCTTCTATCCTTTATGTTCAGAAGTTCTTAGGACATCAGGACGTTGAAACTGTGCAGATATACACACATATCAGCGATACAGGATTACACGAGGCTTTGAACAATATTTTTGAACCCAAACGAGGAAAGAAAGCTTCTGTTCAACCATTTGCACAACAAGAAAACGGAATTTCATATCATGATTATGAAAAACTCAAGATAGAGCTAGATAGACAAAAATTAGAGACTGAAAAGGCTATGTTTCTTGCAACAAAGGCAAATCAATCCAAAGATTCTTTGAATTATATGGGGTAAAACGATGAAAGTAGCGATTTATGCAAGAGTCTCCACAGAAGAGCAGAATGTAGATAAGCAAGTCGAGGAATGCAACCTATTCTGTCAAAACAAGGGATTTGAAGTAACAGAGACCTATAGGGATGTTATCTCAGGACTTAAAGACTCCCGACCACAGCTCGATATCCTGATGAAAGATAGCTTTCTTGGTAAGTTCAACGCTGTAGTGGTCTGGAAACTCGATAGATTGGGCAGGAGCATGCAACACCTCGTCAGCATAGTAAATCAGTGGAGGAAGTATAACATCGATTTTATAGCCATTACACAGCAATTTGACACTACCACGCCAAATGGTAAACTCTTATTTCATCTATTCTCAGCAATAGCAGAGTTTGAAAGGGATTTAATCAGTGAAAGAACAAAGATGGGCTTACGGAACGCTAAGAACGTAGGGAAACGAGGAAAGGATAAAAAGGTTAGAAAAAAGGGGGGATACTATAAACGCTATTTCTCACCGTCGGAAGAAACAATTACAAATAAAGGAACGTTTATTTGACACATAGCCTGCTCGAATTATAAAATAATTTATAAGTAAATATATCTTTTCTAGTTATTATGACTGGGATTCCAAAAAGAAGACCTGTGAAAGGATATGTGGCATATAGAAAGGGTAAGAGGGTAGTAGTTCCAAGACATAGTTCTATTAAATATATTGGTAGGAAGCCGATGCCTCACCCTTATCATAATCCAATAATTTATACTACCAGAAAACCAATTCCGTCATCTCTTTCTGATGATACTTCAACAGAAAGAATTGCAGAAAATATTAAAGAAAATGCATCAGATATTGCAATAAAAATAACTGAGTTTATTGAATATTCTTCGATAATTGCAAGAGGAGATTTTCTTAATTTGTTAAAAAAACTGGGTGCTTCTGCTATGGCAGATAAGATAAATACCGAACTAAATGAAAATGGAATATATACTCAAATCAAAGAAGATTACAATCTTTCAATGTCGGACTTGATTATATTTAAGGAAATTATTAAGAAAATAATCCAAAAAGTCATTGAATATGTAGCTGATGCTGTTTTAAAAAAGATACAAAATCAGAGAGCTATAGATTGGGCTAAACAACAAATATCTGAACAAATTTCTAGACAAATTAGTAACTATCTACTGAGAACACAGTCGTATGGTGCTTTGGATGAGAGCATATTGCCAAGATATTTCAGACCTAGCATATCAATTCCCATTCCTTCGTATATTAAGGAAGATATAATTAAAGCACAAAAAGCAAATCTTCAGCGAAGTTATGTGTCTATGGATATGCCACACTTGAATCAAGGCATTTCTAAAACAGCATATGTTATTCATGGAGCATATGGAAACCCCAATGAAAATTGGTTTCCTTGGCTAAAGAAACAGCTTCAAGAACAAGGATATGATGTTATTGTGCCGTCTTTTCCTACACCAGAAGGTCAGACCTTAGCAAATTGGATAAAAATATTTAATCAAAATATTAGCAGGATAGACAACAACACTATCATGATAGGGCATAGCGTGGGAGTTGCATTTATCCTCAGAGTTTTAGAACGAATTAACAAAAAAATAAAAGCAGTATATCTCGTTTCAGGATTTACATCTAAACTTGGAGACCCTCGCTTTGACAACCTGAACAGCACGTTTGTTGAGTATCCATTTAATTGGGAGAAAATTCAACAAAACTGCGGCTCTTTTCATGTATTTCACTCAAGTAGCGACCCATATGTTCCAATAGAGTTTATAGAACCATTTAGACATCAACTACAGGCAAAAATCAGATTAATAAAAGATGCGGGTCATTTTAATGCAGATGCTGGATATACTAAATTTCACACTCTTCTGAAAGAAATCTTGCAAGAACTATAAACATTGGATATTCTAACCACTACTCCAGCAGATAGCTAAATATTTATAAATTCATGTAACAATCTTGCCTATATGGGGAATAAAGATTATGATAAAGTAAAGCATCTAGAATTTATTCAAACAACAATAAATAGGATGGCTGTTAATTCTTTTATTATAAAAGGATGGTCAGTTACTTTAATATCTGGAATAATTGTTCTCTCGCTTACAAAATCTGCAATAAATTATATTTATTTGGCACTCTTACCTGCTCTCATTTTTTGGGGTTTGGATGCCTACTATCTTTGGCAGGAAAAGCTATTTAGGGAGTTATATAATTTTGTTAGAAAAAATAAAGCAAGCAAAATTGATTCATTTTCAATGAGCACAAAGCCCTTTATTAAAAAAACAGATAATTGGTTTCACATACTTTTTTCAGTCAACATACTTACACTTCATCTCACACTAATTATAATTATTGTTTTTATCAGTATATTTCTAGGAGGTAAATAAAATGGCGAAACGAGTGTTTTTTAGTTTTCATCACAAAAATGATTGTTGGCGAGCTGGACAGGTTAGAAATAGTTGGGTCACAAAACCTGACCGTGAAACTGCTGGTTTCTTTGATGCTGCTGAATGGGAAGAAGTTAAAAAGAAGGATGAAGCATCAATAGAGAGATGGATAGATACTCAGCTTGAGAGCACATCAGTAACTGTTGTTTTAATCGGAAGTCAGACGTATGGTAGAAAATGGATTAATTATGAAATAACTTCTAGTTGGAAAAAAGGAAATAAATTGATAGGGATATATATTAATGGCTTAAAAAATAAAGATGGCACCACTGATGTTAGAGGGAAAAATCCTTTTGAACAGTGGAACTTTACAAAAGGCGGGCAAACCAAACAAATACCAGTTTATGACTGGGCATTGAACGATGGATATAATAATCTGGGAAAATGGATAGAAGAAGCTCCATGATATTTAATTCTCAAGATTTTTTAATTTCTCTTTTAAAATTTTAATATCATTCATTTCATTCCGCATTAGTCTTTTTTGAGAGTCATATGCAAAATCAGAGTATGATAATTCGATTAAGTGCATATTATGTTTTGGTAAAATATCTCTTCTTCTTTGGTCATAGATTTTTCTTTGCTCTCCCCTATGAACTCCGCTAACTGTGAGTCTATTTTTTTTATCAAAAAAAGAAACCTCTTCAGTGTGCTGTTTCTCTTTATATTCTATAACTAAATTTAGTTCGGGATAAAAAGAATCAACAGGTAATTTTGTTTGTTTTCCATCTTTACCTTTGTCACCTAATAAGAAATCAAATCTATGCTGTCGTAATGATTTCTGACCTAATATTTTGTCACATAAGTTAAGAATATATTCTTCGTCTTTAATTATTATCACCTAAATTGTTAACTAATCTGCGTTCCTATTTTTGTGAGCAATAATTATCATTACGAGTCATTTTAGCTGAACATTAGATAAATCATATTTGAAAACATATTCGTCATTATATAGCAAAGATTGCCCGTCTCCAATGTTCCTTGATTCTTTAGACCAGCTTGATAATCCTGTTTCGATAATAAGTTCTTTTAAATCAAGAGCTTCATTATCTTTTATCTCAAAAAAGAGTGCTCCTTTTTTTATCACATCAGGATATATGTCTCCTGTTTCAAATGCACCTGAATATGTGTAAGTAGAAACATAAGCTTCTTCATATTGATTATTGCTCTTACCTAAAATAACTGGATTTGGTGAGTAGTAAGATATCTTTTCTGTGCCTATGTTCTGAACGGTAATATCTACTCGCAAATATTTTTTCTCAGCAGAATATTCCTTTAAGGTCATTATTCCAATCTTACCTATATCAACAGATATGTAATTATTCATACTCTTTTTAAGATTCAAATTTACAGCATTTTTGCTAAATTCTTCATCTTGTAAGGCAGATAATTCTTCTGTAGTATATGCAGGAAGACCCCAAACAGTTGTATCTAATTCCTCAAAACTTGTTCCGCCACTGGTTGTGAATCTCAAATATACTACTCCGCTTTCATCAGATGATTTTTTTATTTGAGAAGCAAGAATTGTCCATGAGGTTGCTGTAAATTGTTGTTGAGTTAAAGTCTGAGTAAAAGTGCCAAAGTCTTCTTTTGAAACACTATGCGTTCCTGTGTAAACTGTTGTTCCATCATCACTTACAATTCTAACTGTGGCTGTTCCTCCAGCACTCATAAAAACATTATCTTCATCATAAAGACTAAAAAGTAGTTCGACATTATCTTTATCATTTTGAGCACGGAAATTGCCTATGTATGTAGGTTCTTTATCAAATATTTTAGGTTTACTTACTGTAGTGTCTTGAGTTGTTGCTGGATTTGTAACTGTAGGTTGGGAGTTTGAAGAAGTATCTTTATTTGTTGAATCCGTATTGCAACCCGAAAGCACTAAGATTGACAAGATAAGTAGAATAGCTAAAAATTTCTTCATTTTATACCCCCTAATAAAATACTATTATTGACTATTTAAACACAGTAACTATATAAAGTTTCTTATAAAAACTAGAATTAAACACACATAGGGTTATAGTGCCTTTAAGAAGAACATTTATATATCAAATATCTCTATCGTTATATGGGATGGTGTTGAGACAATTAACTAAGGAAGAAGCAAAAGAAGCTGTAAAAAAGCTTGTTGATAAGTATAATCGTATTTCTCAGTCTGGTGGTATAAACCGATACAAAGAAGAGGACACAAAAGCCGAATTTATTGAGCCTTTGTTTGAAGCTTTGGGCTGGGATGTTAGAAATATAGAGAATGATGATGAAGTTGTAAGGGAAGAGAAGATTTCTAAGGGCAGAGTTGATTATTCATTCAGAATAAATGGAATCCCTAAATTCTTTTTGGAAGCAAAGGCACTTAAAGAAGATTTAGACATTCCGAAATTTATTGAGCAAGCCATTAATTATTCTTGGCACAAGGGTTGCACTTGGGCGGTTCTAACAGATTTTGAAGCCATCAAGATATTCAACGCAGAATGGAAAAGCAGTAATCCTTTGCAGGCACAATTTGGGCAGACTTTGCCTTGCCATCTATTCTTAGAGAAATTTGACCAATTATGGCTATTATCAAGAGAAAGTTTTGAGAAAAAATCACTCGATACAGAAGCGGAAAAATGGGGCAAGAAAATCAAGAAAACCCCTGTTGACAAACAGCTACTTAGCGATTTAACAAAATTCAGAGATTTACTCAATAAAAACATCCTTAAAAACAATTCTTGCAAGAACCTTTCAGGTGATGAATTGGATGAAGCTGTGCAGAGAATAATTGACAGATTAATTTTCATCAGAACTCTTGAAGATAAAGAATTGGAAGCCCCCATGCTTCAATCTGTTGTTAGAGAGGATACCAACAAAAGAATCTACAAAAAGTTAAATGCTATTTTTAGAAAAGTTGATGACATTTACAACAGCAAGCTATTCACGCCACATTTATGTGAGGAATTAGATATTGATGATGAAATACTAGGGAAAATTATTGAGGGATTGTTTAAGACAAGTGATACTGTTGTCCATTATGATTTTTCTGCTATTGATGCTGATGTTTTAGGTAACATTTATGAGCAGTATCTGGGGCATCTTTTGAAGAAAACTGATAAAAGAGCCAAATTATCTGAGGGAAAAACACACAGAAAAGAGCAAGGAATATATTATACTCCTACCTATGTAGTAGATTACATTGTTAAACACACACTCGGAGAATTAGCCAAAGATAAAAAGTTTGATTTGAAAACCATTAAGATTTTAGACCCAGCCTGTGGTTCGGGTTCATTCTTAATGAAAGCTTTTGATTATCTTGTTACATTTGACAAAAAGAGAAATGGTGAAACAGACCAGACTAAGCTTGATTTAACAGGTGTTTCTATTGCATATGGCAGAAAAGTCGAAATTTTAAAAAATAATATTTATGGTATAGACTTAGACCCGAAAGCAGTTGAAATAGCACAATTAAATCTTTTATTGAAAGCCGCAGAAAAAAAACATAGGCTTCCCACACTACAAGAAAATATCAGAGTTGGAAATTCCTTAATTGATGATTCTGCTGTTGCAGGAGATAAAGCTTTCAAATGGGAAGAACAATTCAAGGAAATAATGCAAAACGGCGGTTTTGATGTTATTATTGGGAATCCTCCTTATGGTGTAGAGTTACCAAAAGATATTCAAGAATATCTGGACTCAAAGTATAGTGTAGGTTCTTCAGATACTGCCGTCTTATTTATTAAGAAAGCATATACTTCTCTTAAATCTAAAGGTTTGTTTGGTTTCATTGTTCCAAAAGCTTTTTGTTTTGCATCCAACTGGAAAAAAATACGTGATTTAGTTTGGGATGATATCATAACTGTTATTGATTGTGGAAAAGCTTGGAAAGAAGTTAAACTTGAACAAGTAATTTTTATTATTAAGAAAGATTCCAAATCAAAAACATACATATCTTCTAAATTTACAGGGATAACCTTAGTTGATTCATCTACGATAAATAAGCAAGATTCCAAAGAGTTCGGTTTTTTGCTAAATGGAATTACAAAGCAAGAGCTAATTATCGGACAAAAAATAAAGAATAATTCTATTACACTAAACGAAGTTTCTGAAAATCAAAGAGGAGCAATATTGCAAAAGCATATCGCTGAAAAAGGTGAGTTGGAAGTAATTGGTGGGGCGCAGGTTCAAAAATTTGGGGTTATAGGAATTAAAGGAAGAATAGATAAATCAAAGATAGATTCAGATTTGGCATACATGAAAGATAATTCTTTATTGGTTCAGAGAATTGTTGCACATATCCAAAACCCGCAAGAGCACATATTAATAACCTGTGCAATACCTGAAAATAAGAATTTAATTCTTGTAGATACTATCAATCAGATAACATTAAATAAAAATATTTCTAGAAACATTGTGTGGGCTTTGCTAAATTCTAAAATAACAAATTGGTATGCCTATAGGTTTATTTTTGGAAAAGCCATAAGAACCATGCAATTTGATAATCCTGTAACGGCAAGAATCCCATTACCAAAAAAAGTAATTGATAATCAACAAAGATTAAGTTCTTTAGCCGATAAATTACTTGATTTGGGAAAAAAGTATACTATAATTAAAGACAAACAAACTGATGAAAAAGCTCGTCTTGAGAAAGACATACAAAAGCTCGATAATGAAATTGATGAAGAAGTCTATAAGCTCTATGGAATTAATGAAGAAGAAAAGAAGCTTATTGAGGATAGCTTGAAATGAAGAAGAAGAAAGCTAAAGAAAAGGTAACTGATTTTTATAAATCAGAACACCTTGAAGAAATAGACTCAGATAAATATAATGAAGGCACTTATGTAACTAAGATTTCTTCTGAAAAAAACACGCAAGGATATGAAGGCATCAGAATACAATCTGCATCAACAAAACCTTATTTCAAAACACACAAGCCAGGCGTGTGGATTCCCAATAGAATCAATCTATCAAAGTGGTTCAGTTTTTTTTCTTCTACAGTAAAGAGATTTACATATAAAATATGGGGAAAACAAATTGAAGACCTCTCTGAAGAAGTAAATGTATACAAGGATAAAGTTGAAACATTAAATATTGAGTTAGTGGACGCTAGGATTAAGCTTAGAGAAGCAGAAGAAAAGTTAAACAAGCAACAAATAGAAATAAACTTAGCAAAAGAAGTTATAGATAAGATAGAAGAATATGAAACTAAACTAACACAATTAGAAGATGAAATAAAGAGAATTAGCCAACTCAAAGAAAGAGATGAAGCTTCCATAAAAACAAAAATCAAAGAAAGTAAATGGGTATTGGGTATTGATTGTGAAGTCAAGGCTTCTGAGAAAGAAATTGACCCGCAATTAGCAATCGATTTACATATTCTGACTGAGTTAGGTGAAGATAGAATATTTGAGTTTAAAAGTCCGAATATTAATCCTTTTATTAAGAAAAAAGATGATTCAAGATTATACATTTCAGATGAGTTATCACAAGGAATAAATCAATTAATCTTATATTTACGTAGAACTAATTTATACAGTGCATTAAGTGAAGAAGGAACTTACAAGATTCAAGCCCCATCTGGAGTGGTTGTTATGGGCTATAATCTTAGTGATGAAGAAAAACGTCTATTGAAAGAATGGAATTTTCAATTAAGACCTCACATAAGATTAATAACTTTTAATGATTTAATAGAGAATGGAAAAAGACAATTAGCTAATATCAAATATGCTAGGAGTAAAGAGAAAGCTAAGACCGTCTAGTTGCGCTGGAAGGGTAGATTATTTTCTGATAAATGGTGTGAGAAATGGTAATTGACACTGTAGCACATACTTTTACATTAAATGGTCTTTATTTATTTGGAAATGAATCAATAAAGATTTTTATGAGCGAAGATTTCATTAATGCTGTTGAAGGTTCTATTAGTATGGAAGGAACTGAAAAACAAATTCTTGACTTTCATGAGTTAACAAGAGAGAGGACAGAGGGTTTAATATCTCCTGAAATAGCTGATTTTTCGATTAGATATTATTGTTATATGGTTATGAAAGTGTTGGGTTTCTTGAAGGATAAAGGATTTCCCATAAATAATACCTCCGCAGTTGTCCATTGTATGCCTGACTATGCTTCTAAAACAGGAAAAGTGGCAATTGCAGGAGCACAACCTTTAGAATCACCTATTGAATTTGAAAATAAAACAATATCTTTTCAAATAGTATATGATGCCCGTGTATTTAAGGAAGGTTTGTATAAGACATTTATTCATGAAATAGTTCATTATTTTTTGGCAAGTGATATTAAGCCATTTTACATGAAATTTGTCAATGGTAAACTTATTGATGTAAGTAAAGAATTAGTATATGAAAGAATGACTGATTCTATATGCTATCTTATCCTCCCAAATCTTTCTATTATTGAGGACGACCCACACTGGTCATATTTTGATAAACAATTGAAAAAGAATCCTAATTATCCATCCGAATATCTTGAGAAACGAATTACAGAATTAAAATTGAATGGAATCTTAAAATAATAAAAAGAGGGGGCTGGATTAGCACCCCCTCAAACCGTTGGCGATATAACTTGGGTAACAAACACTGCACTATTTATCGAGAGGAAAAGGCGTTTCAGTTAAAGCATCATTGACCTCTTTATAACAATTGTCAGACCCATATGCTTGGACGCCCACATGACCATCTTTATCTTTTTTACCGACCGTAACAAAGCAAGATTTTCCTATTGGAACTAGATTGTCTTGCTCATCAATTTTGAACAGGCACGCTTTCTCAATCTTGTTCAAGCGACCGATGACTGTATCCTGAAATTTTTTAGCATCTATGTTAATATTTTCCATTTGTATCACCTTCTGGTTGTTTTTCTTCTGTAAAACTGTTTGCGGTGTTTGTTAAACAGTCGGCAAATTCGCTTCTTTTTGATAAACATTCATCGCTCAACAGCCTAACGCATGCACGATGAAAAGGTAATCTTTGACCTTGTTCATTGTCGTTTGCATATTTGCATACAGAATTAATTTTACCTAATTTCCCCCGTAAATACGGATTAATCTCGTCCTTGGTTGCTTTGTTTCCCATATTCAATACCTCCATTGGTTTATGTAATCTATTTAAGAATAAAATATGGTGGAGCGTATTTATATAACTTGTAGCCAGTAATGTAAGCCCAAAATAATTTAGTTTTTAAGAATAAGATATGCCTTGCTGTGCTTTCCTGTAGTTGTCAAGACAGGCATAAGATATACTCTCTTTTTGCGATGCAATAAATGAGTTCTCAAATAATTTCTTTTACTCATTGAAATTAGATTATGCGACAGTAAATTTCTAGATTTATTTGGGATAACTGAAGCAACATCCTTTAAGGTAAAATATTGATTAAATCCGAATGCTCCATAGATAGCTCTAACTATTGTTTTAGTGCTATCTAAATCTACTTCAACATACCTTCTATTCTTTATGCAAGTTATTTGTCTCATTATCTGTAGGAATCTTAGATTCCTTCCTCCCTTTGTATTCCATATAACATGGTATTACCCGAACACCTATTGCTCTCGGTTTATGCAGTTGAGTTGTTGATAAAAATAATGCTTCTCCATCAAGCCCGACATAGAAAGCGGAATCTAGACTAATTCCCAGTAATCTTGCTAATTTTTTAGGTATTTTCTTTCGTATCATTGTGCGGTTATATCTAGGTGGGTTTTCATGTTTATTATTTCTACATTTCTCAGCAGATTCTTCTGTCATTTCTACAAAATAATTTTCAAATTCTATTTTCATTACAAACCACCTCGCATAATAATTTCTGTAATTCCGTCCCTTAAATTATAGAAAATTTTACATTTAGGACAAGCAAAGAAAGACTCTGTTTCAATATCACATAAGGCGCAAAGATTCTTATTAGGAAATGGCACGTGTAAAATATGACAGTTTCTACAATACATAACAATTTTAAGCTTCCCATTACATAAAGAACATTGCTTCATCTTATTTGCTCCTCCATATTTGTTAATTTTGAGTTTTCTATACCATTGTATATCAACAATTCCTTATTGCATATATTCATTGAAAAATATTCTTTTGATATGAGATAATTCAGATGTCTTTCTGCCTTGCTTTCGGATGAAATTAGGTTATTAAAGAAAGTCCAATCCTTGATTAGCTTATTGCGTGAAATTTGTTCTCCTATCTTATAGTTGTTTGCGCAATAATTATCTATTCTCCAAAACTCAGTCTTCTGTTTATTTAGAAATTTTTTATTCTTTACTGCTTTACACATTAATGTGTCTAGTTCCTTTTTCTTATTCTGATAAAAAATCTCTTGTTGCACTACTTCTTGAACAATATGCAGGGGAATAAGTTTCCGTAATCGTTCAGATTTACCATTAATATTGCCCTTGAAGTCTGAGCATAGCTCATAATAACTTGATTGTTTAGGGTTAATTTTTGTTTTAAGTTCAATTAAAGCGAGAATTTCGTTGTTAGTTGAAATACCTGCTATCCTAATAACTTGTCTCTGTAACAGAAAATTAATAAGCCTATATAATTGTTCATTGTGATTCAATGCCAATAGCCTTTTTAACTCCATAAAACACACAACTTTTAATATATTTAGTATGTAAATAATTGAGAAGAAATGCAGGTATTCTTTTGTAGCTGACAGCTGATTAATCTCTTTTTTCCTTAACGCTATTTGATAGTCAATAATATCGCCAAACTGCTCAAAGGTATTATTAGGGGATATTGCAAAAATCTCATCTTTAAGTAACATACCTTCGTTACCGAACATTATATTTGTGAACATTTCTATGAAGTCATCTCTATGAGATGTAGGAATAAGTTCGGCTTTTGGAGTAACTGAATTTGATAAATTGTTATCAGTAACAATCCTCTCATTATAGTTACTCGTTCCGTTAGTAACACTCTCGCCGTGAGCATTACTTTGCTCTGTTTGTTCCACAATATCGCCAATTTAATTTAAATTATTTTTCCATTATTTTTTCATGAATTTCGCTTATTTTTTTCTCGACGGTAAGATAATCACTTAAGCAACGGCTTTTAATGAACGCAGTTATGGATGTGAAACCGTAGGCTCTAGATTTATTTTTCAGTATGTCACGCTCTTGGCTACTAAGTCGCATCCTGAAACTGTCGTTTTTACTCATTTTTACCAGTCTCTCTGATGGTTTTTTTATTAGCATAAGAAATCCTTAGAATAGGATGAATATTTCTCACTCTGTCAGAATATTGAGTTGGTTTCTTTTTGTTGAGCATTTGTCCACCTGAATAGCTTTCTCTATTCAGGCGACATTCAGAAATCAGATGTCCAAACATCTTTGAGGAATCGGCTTTTCCAAAGTATTAATTTACAATGGTCATTCCCAAACTCGCCAAGTGCCCCTAACCTCTAATTTAACTAAGGGCATAATTATAATGTGTAATAAAACACAGCAACTATTTAAATATTTCTATTTGTTACCACCGCACAGTGTCTTAAATTACATCTTAAATTCTAGTTAATTGCTACCTTAAACAACATCTTAAAAAAATCTTAATTTTATCCTTAAATCATTATATGTGTTTTTCCCACTTAACCCGCCTATGCGGTCTTTGCCCCCGACAGATATATAAGTAAGTTGCACTTTTCGCTTATTGAGGACAAGAAAAGCAGTATAACCCGTCTTTACATGGGAGCTTACGGACAAAGCCGCTATCCTAAGAAAGGAATGCGGACTCAAATAAAAGCTCCGAGAATAAAACAAATTTTTTTATTTTTTTGTTAAGTTTTTTTCAATGTTTCGACGGTAGCTTTTCTAATTCTCAATGATGTTTGTGGATACATTTGTGGCTACAAAGTATTTAACAAACATCGCCTAAAAATTAAGGCACTTTAAAAGTATAAACCCAACTCAGCTTATCTTTTGGAACTATCTTTCCTGCTGCTTTCATCAATTCTTTTTCATCTGTTCCGCTTGCAACAATAACGTTGTTTAATACTGCAAAATGTCCTTTAATATCAATTTCTTTTAATGATTTCTTGAAGCTCCTTGCAAAGTCTCTGCCTTCTTCCTGATAGTAAATGCCTTCTAATTCTTTTGACCTCTTTTTTAACTGATTTATCTCCTTTTCATATCTCATTTTGTTTTCAAATGATTTCATATAAAAGCGTAGCATTTCTTCATCATCCTGTTGTTTTCCTGTTATCGGCTGACTTAAAGAAGTGATGACGCCAGATTTAAGGATGGCTTCTTCGCTTTCAGCCTTGAGGGTTTTTATCATTCCTGCACCGAATGAGATATTGTAAGGGGAAAAAAGCCCGTCGTAAATAATATTATCCTTGAATGGTATTAAAGTTATGTCAAGTAGGACTGGAGCATATCCGCTGAATTTTTCTTCAAATGAATCAGTGATGCCTTTAACACCACATACTATCTTTGAGTCAGAATCAAAAAATAAACTGAAATCAGGAACATGTTTTATTATAAAAAACTTTCCTGACTTCCATTTTTTCCACGATGAAATAATAGCTAGGTCTTCTTGTGAGAGATTGAAGGGATTTCCTTTTATAAAGTCATCAATAAATGTGTATTTATTCGAGAAAATCTTTTTTCTCAGAAGCATTGTTTTTTCAATATTGTTTTGATGTAGTTCTTTCATATTTTCGGCGTTTTTTATGATGCCTGTTTTTTGGTTCACAAAGAGCAGCAGGGAATCCATCAATTTGTGGAACAACAAAGCTTCTTCTTTTGATAATGTATTCATTGTTTCAACTCCTTAATTATATTAATCAAACTTGTCTGGGTCAAAATCTGGCTCTCTATGCCAGCTTTCCATTTGTGTCCATCCCACTGTTCTTCTTTGGAAATTAGGCTTTAGCAAGCAGATTTTTATATGATCGTTATCAAATAAGTCTTTGAACTCTTTGTGTCTTATTAACAAATTCTTATTTTTTGAGGCAAACTCCTGAAGTTGGTCCCAACATCCAGAAAGCCTTTCTTCTTTGTTAAAACATTTTCTTGTACAGAAATTATCGTAATACCAGTTTACAACGTGAGTAATTGGATAAGGCTTCTTTTCTCTCGTGTATAAATCATTATTTGACATAATTCCTTTTTTTAAGTATTGTCTCAATATCCCTTACAAATCGTGTCGCATTCTTGATAGATTCTTCCGCCGGTAGCCTGTTAGCTTTGGGCAATCTTTCATAGGTGAATTGCCCTCTTTTTTCCTTTTCATCAGATAATGAATTGAACAATTCTTCCGCCTTTGCTTCTGCGTCTTCATACATTAGGAATAACTCATCTTCCAGTTCCTTGTTTATGATAAAATATTTAGCTAGAGCATATAATGTTGCCTCATGAGCCCTAATTTTGCCAATCTTGATTTCCTTTGTTGCGAGTAATGCATGAGCAATGTGGAACATAGCATAATATGCTGTGATAATAACCCAATCGTAGAACGAGTCGTGCTCAGATAATCCTAAAGTTTCCTTTATATCCTTACTATCTGAAATCTTCAACGCAATCTTGGCAAATTTTAAATTATTGTTTGCCTTTTTTACCATTAGACTAATTAATACAGCCACTTTCTTATGATTGACTTTAATAGAACCCATCTCACAAAGATCCTTTACTTTATTCTCGACCTCTTCTATCTTTTTAAGGTCAATCTTGCTCAATGGTTCCGACCTCCGCAATCATATTATAGAATAATTCTGCTCCTTTAATAATTCTTTTGTTTTTAATGATTTCCTTATAGATTAATGTACCTTTTGTCTTTAATCCTTCTTTAAATTCTTCAATGGTAAAAACATTCCAATGAACCAGTTCCTGGATTGCAGGAAACTGATTAATTATGTTTGTGTACTTTTTAAGGTAATCTTTATGGCATATTAAGAAAAAATCAATGTCTGAGCCTTTCTTTTGTGCGTTTTGCGCATATGATCCAAATATACCTAAGATAAAAAAGGGAGATATATCACTTGCTTTTTTGATTATGTCCCCCACTTGAGGAAGAATATTAAAAAGTTTATCAAAAGAAGATATTTCTTCGACATAAGGCATATATACTGCTAAAAATACATCTTTCAAATTCAGTGAGATTATTCTTGCTCCAGCTAAGTCTTTACTATTCAGTAAATTATTTTTGATAAGGCTTAGAACATTTACCCTAATTACCCTATAATGTTTCTTGAGCTTTTTTGCAATAGAATTAATGGATAGCTCTAAATAGATATTATTCACAAATAGTTTCAATATTTCGGTTTCTGTTGTTGTTAGATACATGGTACTCAAAAGTAATATATGTGGTACTTAATAGTACTATATAACTCTTTCGGTCAAACTGAGCTAAATAACCTATCATAAATTTACCCCACTGACAAGCATATAATGAAGTTGTACCATCCAAAAAGGGTAGTTTTCATAACCTTGTTCTTTTGTCATATGATCATATATTGAGGAATTTGAGCAGTTCAAAGACCACAAATGCAGGCCAGACAAGGGCTTTTAGCAAGCCAAGCACTCCCATCCAAAATCCGGTGGCACTCGAGATATAATATACTGCTGCTCCGACAAAACCCAGGCCGTAGATCGCTCCGCCAGAACCGCATCCGCAGACAGGATGCATCACGCACTTCTTTTCATCCTTAACCATTTTCTTTGCCATTATTTCACCCTTAATGATTCTAAGGATTGAAGGTTTAAAACATTATCGAAATATCAGCTTAAATTTTAGAAGAATAAATGGGCCTGGCCGGACTTGAACCGGCGATCCCCACCGCTCTCAAAACTCGGAGAGTTTTGGATCAACTTCTCCGCAGTTTGTGTGAAGGTGGTACAGACAAGCCTATGGCTTGTCGTACAAGAAACGAAATGGGCCCTGCCGGATTCGAACCGGCGACCTCCACCGTGTGAAGGTGGCATCATAGCCGCTAGACTAAGGGCCCTCATTTCGTTTCTTTGTATCATAGCCGCTAGACCACAGGCCCTTGTGGAGAAGGATAAGGTTTGGTTTTATAAAGCTTTTTCATATATAAAAATCATCCTAAAAGGATATTCCGCGCTCTGTGCAGAGCCGCGCCTGAAACAAGTCTTCCTAATTTGAGGAGGCTTTATCTTTTGCCACTGCGTTGTTAACCTGCAGCTCACAGCTCTTGAGCTGTTCTTTATCCTCAAGGATGTTGTACTTGCAGACGGATTTGTCCTTCATGGCAACAGCAGTCCTTCTTATGCAGTCATACCACATGTATGACTTGAGCTCTATGCTCTTGCACTGAGTGATGTCCTTCCTGCTGGCGGCGAAGCTGGTGAAGCACTCATCATGCCTTGCCTTGTCGACAATCTTTGCGCAGAGGAGGTTTCCGTCTGTCTTCAGGGCCACCTCATAATAGCATCCATCCCTCGAGACCAAGCCAGATATCTCCTTGCACAGGGCCTCGTTCTTTGTGTTCTGGGCGACATACCAAAGGCAGGAGTCCTTGAAATCAGGACTGACTATGTCCTGGCGGCAGATTGTGGCGTCATTTGATGACTTGGCGAACTCCATGAAGCACCTGTCCTTGGATTCCTTATCAGTGAGTTTTGTGCAGAGAGCCTTGTCCTTCTTGCTGATGGCCACCCGGGTGAAGCATTCCTGCTTTGGGATGGTGTTCATCACTGATTCGCAGAGCTTCTCATCGTTCTTCTTGACAGCGATGCCTCCGTAGCACTTGTCGCGGTAATTAGGGTCCTTGATCTTGGCGCAGATCTCATAGTCTGCTGTCTTCTCAGCCACCGCCTCATAGCACTTGTCTATCCTGGTGGGGTTGTCAGTCGTATTTAGGTCGTCGCAGAGCTTGTAATCGCCTTTCTTGACAATGGCATCTATATCTGCATCTCCCTCGAAGAGCCAGCAACCTGTCAGCAATACGCAAAGCGACAGAGAAAACAATATGATGAACGCTTTATTCATAGTTATCCCCCCTCACCAAGGCTGGTTATCTGAGGCGGTATATAAATATTTTTGAAAAACATTTATATACGGAAATGTGAACATGAGGTCGTAGCGGGGCAATGATAGTGAACTCTGGTTTTTTGGTAGCAGCGATATTCATCCTCAGTTCTATGATCTCTATTTATTTTATCATAAAGAAACCTTACATGATTATCATGTTTCGCCGCAAGAGATTCAGAATTGAGAGCTATTTCCTAGGAGCAGTCATCGGTGTCATGTTGCTGCTGGCGATGAAGCTGATATCATCCGACAATCTTATTGATAGCCTGCGCGGGAGTGCCAACCTCAGGCCATTAGGGATACTGCTGCTGTTCTTCGCAATGGTGTTCATCAGCACTTTCCTGGACCAGACAGGATTTTTTGAGTACTGCGCCAGGCTGGCATCAAGATATGCCAATAACAGCGCAAAAAGGCTGTTCTTCTCAATCTACATAACAGTCTCGGTGCTCACAATATTCACCTCTAATGACATAATTATCCTGACCTTCACACCGTTCGTCTATTACCTCGCAAAGAATGCCAAGCTCAACCCATTACCTTATCTCATAGCAGAATTCTTTGCCGCTAACACCTGGAGCATGTTCCTTTACATAGGAAACCCTACCAACATCATCGTGGCAAGCGCCTTCAGGATGCGCTTTGAGCAATACACCCCCCTGATGATTCTTCCGACAATCGCCGCAGGATTGGTGAATGTATTAATCCTATACTGGCTCTTCAGAAAGGACATCAGTGGAAAACTGAGATCAGATGGAGGAAGGCCTTCCAAAGCCATAACTGATAGGAGCGGAGCGATAATAGGGCTGATTGTGATGGTTTTATGCATTATCGCGCTTTCGTTGGCGCCGTCAATAGGCATTGAGATGTGGGTTATTGCAGGCATATTTTCATTGCTGCTCTTTATCATAATACTGGTAAAGGACCAGATAGGATTTAGAAGTGGCGCGCGTTCGAAATTGAAGATAACAATTCTTAGGATGCCTTGGAGCATAGTCCCTTTTGTCCTGTCATTGTTCATAATGGTAGGGGCCTTGAGTGTGCATGGCATCTCGTCATTAGCAGGGAATCTTTTTGAGCGGCTGAGCGGAGGCAATATAATGCTTCTTGTAATAATTTATGGCCTTGGTTCTGCGTTCGCTGCCAATCTCTTGAACAACATCCCCATGACCGTTGCCTTTGTCTCGATAATGAGCAATTCAGGAGCAAACATAACGGCAGCAGGCCTTGCGACCGTCATAGGATCCAATCTTGGAGCTAACATCACTCCTCTTGGAGCATTGGCCGGCATACTCTGGATGGCAATACTCTCCCACAAGGATATGCGCATAAGATTCTCTCAATTCCTGAAATACGGCTTATTAGTGACCATTCCTGCGATCGTGGCAGCGCTCCTAGTCCTCGGCCTAGAATTGACGTTAATTCTCTAAATCAGATGGATCTACCTATCAGAAGCACAGCAAAGATAATGCTGAGCAGGAATGAGATCAATGATAATACTTTTGGTGAAGGAAGAGATTATATGATACAAGCGGATGCGATTTTGCATCGTTAAGTTTATAATTGCAATTTAGTTCCCTTCGTCAATGGACGTGAAAAAAGCCATTCTAGAGACCAGGAGCGTCAGAAAATACAAACCTGACAAGGTAAGCTATGAGCTTCTGATGGAGCTGATTGATGCTGCCAGGCTTGCGCCTTCAGGCAACAATGCTCAGCCATGGAAGTTCAGGATCATAACCAGTGAAGCAGAGAAGAAGCTGCTGAAGGACAACCACGTATTCAAGCAGGCGTTTGTCTATGGAGCGCCAGCATTGATACTCTGCTGCGCAGACCCTGAGGCGTATCCTGTTGAAAAGTTCGATGCAGGCCTTGATGATTCAAATAGCTTGAGAGCAGTGCGGGACCTGTCACTTGCTGCCCAGAACCTTGTCCTGCGAGCCACTGAGCTAGGCCTAGGGACTTGTTATGTAGGCTGGATGGATAAACAAAAGATCAAGCAAATTCTACGCATTCCTGAGCGGTATGCTGATCCTTATGTAATAACAGTTGGATACGCCGCTGACAAGCCCTCCAGGAAGGACAGGAAATCGATAGAAGAGATTATCATACAGGCAGTGCCTCCTGATAAAGCTTATAACTAATCAGGAATTACTCTTGCAGATGCATAACATAATGGATTCTGATGACAAGGGGTGGCGCAATCAGTGGCTGCGGGGCTATTAGGCGATGATCAAGGCAATCATATTCGACTTCGACGGGACATTGGTGGATGCAATACCAATATTCCTCAAGAACGCCAACATCTTGGCTAGGAAATACTGCTATCCTGAAATCAATGATTTTTCTAAGCTCCGCAACAGGGAGATGAAAGAAATAATAGAACAGGAGATGAAGATACCTTTGTTGCAATTGCCAAAGTATGTAAGTGAGCTCAAGCAGATGGTGCTTGAAGAGTTCAAGAAAGCAAAACCATTTACTGGAGTGGACGAGCTTCTCAAGGCGCTCTCTGCAAAATACAAGATAGGAATAGTGACCTCTAATTCTGAAGAAGCAGTCAGATCCGTGCTGAAGGACCAGCCTTTAGACTTTGTTTTTTCAGACAGCGCCCTTTTCGGAAAAGCAGATGCGCTCAGGCGGCTGCTGAAGGAGCACGGTCTGAAGAAAGATGAGATTGTGTATGTCGGAGATGAGACAAGAGACATCGAGGCATGCAAAGCCCTAGGGGTCAAATGCGTATCTGTCAGTTGGGGGATGAATTCAGAGAAGATCTTGAGGGTAGCCAGGCCATTTGCCATTGTGAACAATACAGAAGAGCTGCTGCGCATACTGATGCAATGGTGAGATAAACCTGATTGGTCTTGCCTTTTTATCTGTTAGCAAACAATATAAACCCCATAAACATTCTTCATGCTCATGGAAGAGAACAAGAATATAGGAATCGGCGTCGGAGTGATGATCCTGCGCAAGGGAAAGGTCTTGCTGGGAAAGCGCCATGAAGACCCTAAGAAAGCCTCAAGCCTCCTGAAAGGAGCAGGCACATGGACCATGCCTGGCGGAAAGCTTAATTTCGGAGAGAGCTTTGAGGAAGGAGTCAAGAGAGAGACCTTGGAAGAGACAGGCATCAGGCTCAGGAAAGCAGAGGTGATATGTGTGAATAATGATAAGATTGAGAGCGCCCACTTCGTCACAATAGGATTGTTCTCAGATGATTTCGAAGGAAGCCCGAAGGTGATGGAGCCTGACAAGATCACTGAATGGCATTGGTTCGAGCTTGACAACTTGCCAAGCCCATTGTTCTTTCCCAGCGCAAGGGTGCTTGAGAACTATAGGCAGAAGAAATTCTACATATTATAATGCGGCTAAATCTCTCCGCCCATCAGGCTGAAGATGGAAAGGGCGAGGCCGACATAGACCACTGTGTAATAATAAAGCCAGGGTTGCTTTGTGCTGTAGAAGTAATAGATTATTGATACGCTGGTCAGGAATCCGATAGAATAGATTGCCCAAGGCCAAGGATAGAAGAAGATGCCTATTGTCACGAACACTACTGCCAATGGCACGGTCATATAGATTGCTTTCATGAGAGTGCTCAGCCTTGACCTGAACACGAACCAGGAGATGAGTATTATCAGGCCGGCGAACAGAAGGTGGAACAATTGAGGAACCCAGTAAACATCTCTCATGAGGTTCATAGGGTTGAATATATTGACTATGAGCCTCAGCGCGGTCTGGAACAGGTAATCTAGCATGAACGTGATTTTCCAGAGGATGAAGCCGAAGACAGGGACTGCTAGAACTGAAAGGATTGTCTTGATGACTTGATTCTTTTTAGAGATGTGCTTCTTCACAAAGCCAAGGATGTTCATCCAAGATATATATTTTGCTAATATTGGCAGGCTGCTTCTCCTCAATCACTTCAGCTTTATATTCTGTGAAGCAGAGTATTTGGCCACGCCTAGGAATGCGGTCATCCCAAGAACTAGGTTCAGACCAACTGCCTGGTTGCGGGGCATACCTAGGGCTAACAGCCCGCTGATTATAGGGGCTTCAGCAAGATATAATGCCAGTGCTGTCGGGAAGCAGTCCTTGCCGACCTTGATGCTGTCGATGAATGCCTTCTTTACAGAATATCCTCTTTCCCTTCTTGTAAGTGCGATATAGCCTGCAGTATAGGAGAGCACGCCCGCGATGTAATTGCCGACGGCCCCGCCGATAACAGCGGCTGTGTAGTTATCTGCGCCCAGCAGCTTGGCCACGCCCATGCCTGCGTAAGTCCCTGGTATGGTTATGACTTCGCTCAATGCCAGCGCCTCTGAAGCCTTCTCTCCGAGCCTTTCCTCCAAAGTTTCCTTATCAGATCATGTTATTAAGGATTTTGGCAGCTCATATATTATGTCCTTGGTCACCTGATAGATGCCTTTGGCTAGAAGAGACGGTCTCCTGATGACTTGAAGATAGATATTGCCTGTCGCTTTGAGTTCGCTCTTCAAGGTTCTCAAGAAGGATTTTTCTGTGCGTGTACCTATTCTTCCCTCTAAATTGTTCATGGATGAGGAATATCATATGTTGTTTATATATTTATCGATTCATTATTACTTTACAGTAATAACAACTTAGGTGTGTGTGCGGCGCTTCTTGCTGTTCTTCTTCTTGGACCATCCGATCAAGGACAATATTCCCATCAGGAATGCCGACCCCGCGATTATTAAGCTCCAGGAAAGATAATACCAATGGAAAGGAGGGTTCGTGAGCGCAGTAATGATCAGCCTGGTGATGTACAGCAACCCTGCGAGGATGAAAGCGATCCCTCCAACAATCTCATAATTCCATGAGATCAGCAGGCAGACCAGCAATATGAGCCTTGAACAGGCAGTGAGATCTGGCGCTCCTTTCAGGATAAAAGGCGCTATAAAGTCATTCGGATTAAGAAACCCTAAACTGTATTAGTAGATAATCGCAGGCTCAGACTATTTCCACAGTCCTGGATTGCCATGAAATGCTGTGAGAACGATAGGGCTTGGGTGAAAGAAAGGCTATCTCTTGGGTTTGCGCGCAGTCTTCAGGCCGCCCACCACAAAAACAATGCCTAATATGGTGAATGCAGGAGAAGATATCCCATAATCAAAGATGTAACTGAATGCGTTCGCCAGCAGCATGGCAAAACCTATGCCCGCCATTATGTAGCCGGATGCCTTGTTATTATTCATCAATTCACCATGAACTGGCGGATTATTTAAATTTAACGCGCGATAACCATGACATGGGCGCAATGCTCTTTCAGGCTTCGGATATCTGAAGAAAAGTTTAGGGGCTCTATGTTCATCGCTTATCACTAAGTTCTCCTTCTAAATCATGCAGATATGCAGTTTCCATCTCATAGAACCTATGAGAAAAATGAGTTTCACTCATCCTGATAGCATTATCCTTGCTTATTTTTCTTAATCCTATGTAAAACTCTTTGAGACGCCTCTCTGTGAGTGTCCTAAGAAAAGTAGAGCCCATGCGGCTTGCGCATATCCTTTCATAGGCCTCATCATAACGGCTTTCTGAAACTGAATGTTTAATCAGATAATATTCATCAAACAATTCGCATAGACTATTCGCGAACTCCTCTTCAGGAGCCCTGGTCAATAGTGCTGTTTTCTCAATCTTGTGTCTTGCCGTAGGGAATGGGCCTTCACATAATTCTATTTTGTAAGAAGGGAAAACCATAATCCTATATGCTTTACCTACACACAGAACCAGATCAGCTATTTCTTCCACATCGTGGCCAGATACGCACCCCTCTGGCCATTCCTTCTCTTTTTTGGACTGAAAGTCCACACTATATCCCCCAAAATCATAACCTGGTTTGCCTTGTTTTATATAATATTCTGACCATATCCTTAGATGAATATTTCCCATAATAATCAAGATACTGTGATTATATAAAAATATGTGTGACCCTGAAAGGGACAAAAAAGTAAATATTTTTATAGCCAGCCAAACCCCTTCTTGACATGGACCCGATTGGACTGTTAAAAAGACTAGGATTGACTGAATACGAGGCAAGAGCATATTTTTCATTGTCCAAGCTAGGCCCAAGCACCGTAAAGGAGATAGTCTTGGATAGCAGCCTTCCGAGAAACAAGGCTTACGAGGCATTGCAGAGGCTGGAGCAGAAGAACAAAGTGATATCCCTCCCGGTTTCCCCGAGAAAGTACAAGATCAGCAATCCAGAGATGTTCAAGGATGAGATCAATGAATTAAATGAATCTGTTGACTTATTGATAAAGCTGATTGAACAGCCAAAAACTGCAGAATTTAAGGACTTGTTCTGGGTGATCAAGGGTAAAAGGCCTGTTGAGGAGAAACTTGCCTCTCAGAACACAAAAGCCGAAAGGGAAATTCTAGGATGCAATAATCTATCTAAGGTCCTGTACAAGAACATAAGGGCTATGAAAGAAGCTGTCGATAAAGGAGTCTCTGTCAAGATGATCTGCACATTCGACAAGGATAAGGCTGAGATATACAGGGAATGGCTGAAGACAGGGGCAAAAATAAGGGCATTCAATAATGATATGTTCGGCCCTCTCCTGCCGAGGATCACTATCTTTGATGGAGAAATCGCCAGACTAACAATCGGGGAGCCTGAAGTGAGCAAGGAAGAGGATTATATGACCCTGTGGACTGAAAGCAGGGCTTTTTCCCAGATGCTAAAGCACCATTTTATGAATATGTGGAAGAATTCTGAGCCTATCGAAAAATACCTGAAGCCAATATGAAGGCTATCCGCAGAGATGATTTTTGTTAATATTGTGAGGCTGATCATTATGAAACTTTTAATTCTAAGGCATGCTCATTCATCAGGGAACGAGCTGAAGCTGATAGATTCCAGTAGCCATAAGCTAGACTTCGGCTTGTCAGCAAAAGGAAAAAGGCAGTCAGAGGAGCTAATACCATTATTGGGCAAATACAAGATAGATACCTTCATTGTAAGCCCTTTGAAAAGGAGCTTGGAAACACTAAAGCCTTATCTAGGAACAATGCCGAACCCTAAGGTTCTTGTGAATGAATTGACTTTGGAGAGGGATGCAGGAGAGTTTACTGGCAAAGGCCTTGATGCCATAAGGGAATATTGTGAAAAAAACAAGATCACCGACAGGGTTTCTTTCAAGCCAAAGGGCGGAGAATCGATTTTGGAAGTGCATGAGAGAGCAAAGAAGTTTCTCAGCTTTTTAAAGGGCAGATTCAAGGACGAGTCAATATTGATTTGCGGGCATAAGAATTTCCTCACCTGCTTAGAGATATTGCTAAAAAACAAGGATATCCATGATTTTTATTCTATAAGAGAATTAGGCAACGGCGAGATCAGGGAATTCTTGCTTTGAGTCGCCACAATCGGAACGAGCTGAGAGCTGCAACAAACAACGATGAACTATGAGGAAAATCGTTGTTTTAAGAGGTCGAGTTTTACTTCAGGATTACCATCGGATGGTTTAGCTACATATGCCTCGCTTCGTGAGAAACATCATAATTTACAGAAATGATTAATATAATCTTTTCTTAATCGGCGGCCCTGGCATGATATTTTCTTCAGCGTTTTAGAAAAGCCTCAAAAGCAGGGCGCAGGCCTGGTATCAGGTCATATTTCCTGTATTCTTTCGGGTCTATCCATTCGTATTTATCGTGGTCTTTGCTGAGAACTATTTTGTCAGATCCTGTCCTGCATTCGAAGAACAGCCCTATGACCTGCCATTGCTCATCCCTAACTACAGGCCGCCATTCGCTGACAAAGAAAGGCTTCCCTATCCTGATTGAGAGCCCAGTCTCCTCCTTCGCTTCCCTGATAAGGCTTTCATCGAATCGCTGGCCTGGTTCAATCCTCCCTCCGACAACATCGAACCTGGAAGCATTAGATCCATCCTCATATTTTGAAGATTCTCTGACTATGAGAACCTTGTCTTTGCAGGTTATGAATGCCTTTGTTGCAACGAATAGCTTGATGCCCATTAAGTTATGTGATTTAAGTTAACTATATAAAAATTTCGGGAAGAAGCCATGATTGCGCATAGTGAAATAAATAATAGAGGGAAAGACAGCAAAATCTTCGTTTCAATTCAAGACTCCGGAAACAAGCACTCCAAAACCATGACAGGAAGAAAAATAAATTCTAAGATATATAAAGGTTTATGTTAACTAAAGAATAAAAAAACAAAGAAAAAAATTAAAAACTAATTGTTTTAAGTGCATGTTTTACGTAGACAGCCGTTACTACAACATTCAGAAGACTTAGAGCAAGACTCTCCAATATCTTTACAACCCCCGCTACTAACACTTCCTGAAACGTCATAAAGAGTCAGTGCCGTTCGTGTAAATGTTCTCACTCCCACAGAATTTCCAACAACGTTTCCTGCCTCATCAACAACCAAGTAGGATCCCTGGTCTGTCTCAGATGTTTTCTTTGCGTTCATGAACAGCACGACAATCGCCACGATGGCAACAATCGCCACGATGCCTATCAACGCCAATGCATTGCCTTTATTCTCCAAGCATTCCACCTCCTTAACTATGAATTGATTGTTTGCTACTTTGTTAGGGGATTAGCAGGTATATAAACCTTTCGCAGGAGCATCTCAAAAATTATTTTTTTGTAAGTGGAGAGCGAAGGTTAGAAAGTCGCGTAGGGCTGTTTATTTCTTGTGTGATTCCATATACATTTCTATGGCTTCTTTTGTGTGTGGCTCGATCGGAAGTTTAAGCGCTTCACCAATCGTGACCCAGGCATATTCTTGGCCTTCAGAATTGAGCTTGACTTTTATGGAATTGGTTTTGCATTCAAAATCAAAGATGATGAAGTGCCTTTTCTTCCAATAATCTTCATCGAATACGGATTCTTTGAATCCGAGAAAGGATATGCTGTGGATGTCCAGGCCGGTCTCCTCTTTTACTTCTCTTTTCAAAGCATCCTCTAGCCTTTCGCCTAGCTCAACATGCCCTCCTGGCATGACATATTTATGCTTCCATTTATGGGATCTCATTAGGAAGAGCTTATTTTTTTGATTGAAGATCAGGGCGCCGCTTATTGGTTCAGGGTATTGTTGTTCCGGCATGAGAGGCTTGGGGTGATGAAGCTATAAAAAGTTTTCTAAATGCGGTCCAGTAGCGATTGAATAGGTCTTAATAGGGCTCAATTAGGGCATTTTAGTTTTAGTTTTTAGTGCAGATCACATCAATAAAAAGTTTCTTTTGAAGATTACGACCAATATGACTTAATTTATAAGAAGAAGTAAGTCCCAATTTTTTCTAAATAATCCCGCTCAAATTATGCATAATCAATATTATATTCTCGAGTCGAAGAATCGAGCTTACCTAAAAAGCGACAGCTTTTTGAGTGTGATGAGTTCATTCCTGGCGAGACGAGCGAACGAAGAATATCGTGAGTTCAGAGTTGTGAGGCGTCGCGATAACTTTATTAATATTAAGAAGTTTCTTCGTCTTTATGGAAATAAAAATGCATCCTGTGATGAAGGTCAATAAGACTTTCATAGATAATAAAGCTCATTATGAGTTGGTCTTATCTCGCGAGAATTTTAATCATTTATCTGCTGGCTGTCCAGATGCGGATCATCTTGTTGGTTATTCTCCTGGTGGTGCTTATTATTTTTGCATATTTCCGAACTCATTTGGTGAGATATCTGAATTTTTTAAGCCCATGCCTGATGGATCGGGATATTTTGCGTGCGTGGGTGCGCCTGTGCCGAACCTTCCTCAAGGAGTTAATGGAAAAGAATTTGATAGATTAGCCAAACAAGCGGCTGATGATTTAGAAAAAGCGATAAATGAAAGCGGAAAAATTCCTATTCGAGAGGTGGATTCTCTTGGTGGCTGGATTTCAGGTTATGTTATGATGAGGGTGGAGAAAGAAACTTCTATAGCCCCCTAGAATAATCGAAACTAGCCCTGTCAGCTGATCGAACCCCAAAAGTGAGCCTTGACTGAGGTGGGTTTCGATTTTCAGAGCTGTGAGGACAAGAATAATGTGGTTTCGAAGAGTTCTGACGTCGGCGTATTAAAGATAAAGTCCGTTGAATTAGATTTGACAAAAACAAAGATTTTTTATATCTCATAATAATATACTCCTTATGGTTGGATTAGTGCAAAGGGATTTTAAAATTCCAGAATTTCTCGAAACAGATAAGCTCCGTTTGAGAATGCTTGCCGTGACTGATGTTGTAAAGGATTATGATGCCGTCATGACTAGCATAGAGCATTTGCAGAAAACAATACCTTTTGGCCCTGATCATAAATGGCCGACTAAGGAGTTGACTTTTGAGCAGGATTTGATTGACTTAGGGTGGCATCAAAAAGAATTTCAAAGGAGGTCATCATTTGCTTATACTGTTATGAGCCTAGATGAGGCTAAATGTCTTGGCTGTTTGTATATTTATCCTTCATCAAATCCTAAATACGACGCAGAAATTATTCTGTGGGTTAGGCAAAGCGAGGTTAAAGATGGACTGGATGAGCATCTTTTTAGCGCTGTCAAAAGATGGATGAAAGACAAGTGGCCGTTCAAGAACCCAGGTTATCCAGGGAGGGATGTTGGCTGGAAAGCCTGGAAATCTTAAGAATAATTTTGTTTTGCCAAATATTTTAGCCGATTTCTGAAAAGTTGGCGTGCGAGCGAATGGATTGAAGCATGGCGCGGGAAGGCTCGTAAAGTATATAAATATATAATGATTATATGGATTTATGAAATTGAAGTTAGTAAAATATTTCAATCAAGAGGAAGAGAATTATTTTAAATTTGAGATCAGGCATAAAGACAGCCCTGCATATGAAAAAATATTAGTAAACTTTCTTGAAGAATTGGGTTTTGATAAGCCATTTTATCCAAAAATCAGTAACAAATCAGAAGAGGAAGATTTTACCGATAAAACTTATGAACAAAGAATAGGATTCCATAAATTCCTTGAAAATAAAGAATTTAAGATTCACGCAATCTTTTCTGAAAATCACCTGAATGTGGTTGTTAAGTGTTCCCAAGACAATAGGAAAAAATTTGTTAAATTGTTAAAAAAACATTTTGACTTATTCTAGGACTGCGAGAGTAATATTTTACCTAACCACAGCAGGTTCTTTTTTCATCGTACGAAGCCGAGCACCGAGCGGAGTGTAATTAAGCGAAGTGGTGAAGAAGTCAGAAATCTGCAGTTAAAGAAAAGCTTTTTATAATAAATCAATAGCATGATTAATATGCCTGTTGATAAAGTGGAGTTCCGGGAGGATTGGTATAGAAAATTTGTTTCCAGCACGAATGAGAAAGATATCCTTATTGACAAGATATCTGATTTATTAGCTGGTAGAAAGACAACTTCTTGTCTCGAAATTGGTCTTGGCATTTCTCCTTATTTTGCCCAGAAATTATCTTCAAAATTTCAAAGATACTTTATTATAGAGAAACGCATCATAACTGAAAAAATACCTGAAGGAGTTGCTCTTATTAATGCTGATTTTGAATATTCTGAAATGACCCGGAAGTTTGATGTTATTATAGCTTCTCATGTGATCTATTACTTTGCCGATAATGAGAAAGTCATTAAGAAGATATTCAGCCTTCTTAATCCTGGCGGAACAGTATTTTTTGTTGTAAATGGAAAAACTGCTGATTATGGACCTTTGAAACTTGCTTTTTCTAAACTTATTGGAAGTAAATATATATTTACATATGACTCGCTGCTCAAATTATTAACTGGAGAGAAACACCGAGAATATACTGTTCCTTCCACAATCCTGTTTGCTGATTACGAAGACTTATTTATTACATTAAAATTATCATTCGACACCTATCCTGAAGAATATGAATCATTAAAATCAAGAGTTATTGAGTATCTGAAGAAGCAAGTAAAAGGAAATAAGTTTATAATTGATCAAAAAATCATCGAAGTTATGAAATAAAGTCGCTTTCTGATTTTACTTACTGTGATGGTTTTAATAAGCGAGCGAATGGAGCTTTCAAGAAGCAGCATTGAGAGCCATGTTTTGTAAAGGCAAGATTTATATTCTTCAGTGCCGTTAGTTTATTTTATGTCTGAGATCACTTTAGAGCGTTTGAATGAGTTTATTCGCGAATTAGAGAGAAAAAAGGCTAATTACATAGTCATAGCAGGTTTTGGCTTGGATGGGAAACGAGGCCATTTAACAAGGCAGCACCAGGATTTAGATGTTTTGTGCCTGAAACAGGATTTGCCTAAGCTCGAAGAATCAATCAAAAAACTAGGCTATTCTGGCAAGAGATATAATGATTTGTATAAATTAACCCGACCCGATGGCGGTAAGATCGATTTGGGTCTTGTTACTCTCGAAGGTGATGAAGCTGTAACATACGGGCGAATAGCAATAACTCGTTTCCCAAAAGAGCTTTTTGAGAGCCCTCAAAGAGGCAGAATAGAAGACATCAAATTTAACATAGCGCCTAATGAGCTGCTTAAGACGTGGGGCGAGCACTCCCAAAAAATGAGTGATGCGGAATACGCTAAAATCTTGCCAGTGGATGCTGGCAAAATCAACCGAATCAAGCGAGTTCTCAGAAGGGATATTTAAGGAATTACGGCTTTCTAATCCAGGCGGCAGGGAGGATATGATTAATTTTTTTGTCAAAGGCCAGCACGTTCAATTGATGTGTCAAGAGCAGTATTCCTCTATACTGTTAATTCCTTTTCTTGCATATAATAGGCAATCCCTCCAATTTTGACTTCGATGATTTTATCATCCCGGATCTTCAATTCAGCAATTATTTCAGAAGGTTTTTTCATGGAATATCCCTGTTCAAACACTAGCCTGCAGGTATTTTGCTTTGGAATCTTACCATAATTGAATAGATAGCAGCTTAAAGCGCCGCATGAAGTGCCTGTGGCTGATTCTTCAGGGATTCCGTATAGCGGAGCAAGGTTTCTGCAGTGCGCGGTTGAGCCGAATTTTGTTTCTAAAGTGAACAGGTGATATCCTATCACATCATATCTTTTGCTGATTTCAGAGACTTTTTCAACATTTGGTTTGATATCATGCAAATCTTTAAGAGATTTGATCGGTACAATTATATCTCTTAATCCTGTCGAAACAATCTGGATAGGCAAGTCGTCACACAGGATTTCTTCTGTGATATTCAAGGATTCGGCAATCTCTTTTTTATTGATTTCATCAAAAAAGCCAGGTAGGTTTTGATTCATAAAAATAGTGCCATCCTCTTTAATTTCAAGATTCAATATCCCTGCTTTTGTTTCTTGGGAATATATTCTGGGTTTTAGGAGATTCTTTTTTGCAAGCAGGTAAAATGCGGCGATTGTTGCGTGGCCGCACAAATCAACCTCTCCTCTTGGGGTAAAGAACCTGAGCTTGAAATCTGCTTTATCCGACTTTTGGACAAAAGCGGTCTCTGAAAAACCCGCTTTACATGCAATTTTTTGCATGATCTCATCAGGCAAGGAATTAGCATCCAAGACCACTCCTGCAGGATTGCCTCCTTTTCCTGATTTAGCAAAAGCGTTCAGAGCATAAACTTTGACCTTCATGGCTTGCTCGCAGTTAATATGGGCTTATAAACATTTCTAGAATCGTCAGCTTAGCTAGGTCTATGGATTTATTCGAACTAAGCTGTGTTGGCTGCCCTTGGATGTCTGGAAGGGCTGATTTTATCGTTTTATATTTACTTATAAGTAGTAAAAATAGTAAACTTTATAAATGTAAATTCATATCCTGCCAGCATGGCAACCCTAGAAGAGCGATTGGAAGGAGCATTCACAGAGTTAGAAATATCAAAGGAAAATCAAGACTCTGTGAAAGCATACCTGGAAATATTAAAGCTCAAAGATAAGGAGACCTATGAACATTCCATAAGAGTAGGGCTTCTTGCTTTAAGGATAGCAAGGCATACGCACCATGACCCGAAAGCCCTTTTCTTCGCAGGAGTGCTGCACGACGTAGGAAAAGCACTCATACCACCAGAAGTATTGAAGAAAAAAGAAGGATTCAACAATCAAGACATGGAAACGATGAAGAAACACCCGTTATACTCATATTACCTTCTCAACGGAGTGCATGATTTCTCAGCACAGATAGCCATCAGGCACCACAAAAACCAAGAAAAAGGCTATCCCCAAAACCTGCCGAAACCAGAAAAACCATTTTCTCATAACACCATCCTGATGATAAACTATTATTCAAGGATAATCTCACTAGTTGATTTCTATGACGCAATGAATTTCAGGAATAATGAAAAATTCGGGAAGAAGAAATTAAGCCCTGAAGAGGCAAAAGCAATATTATTGATGAATAACAGAGACCAAAAACACCTGATCCAGGACCTTTACGCCAACGGGATATTCGGAGAAGAGGAAGAACTCCTTGAGGCGAAAAGCCTTGACTCCCATGATTTCCTGTATGGCTCCATCTGGAAAGGATGGGATGGCAGGAGGAATCCTAGCGAAACAAGAAGATACGTTATGCTGGCATCAGCCCTAGAGCCTCTCTCTGACAAGATAGGATGCACCACAAGGGAGACAGACCTAAACCAACACCAAAAGATAGAATTCTTCATAGCAGGAGCGATTAACATAGGAGAAGCATTCGAGGAGCTTGCAGGAAGAGTGCTGGAATCAGGAAGCCAGCCAAAAATAATCTATGACCTAGCATACAAGGCGCAGGCTGACTGCAAGAAGAACAGGGCAGGAGGAAGGGTCAACCAAGGAATAATTGAGATGCTAATCCCGATAGTGACAGCCCAGATGCTCTTCGACCCAGGATATGACAAGAGGCCTGAAGAAGTGCTGGCAAAAGCAAAAGAAGTCATGCAAGCCTCAACCATGGAAGACGTCAAAGAACTCATCAGGATGAAAAGATTGGCTTATGACCTGAGCGGCTACCATGGCAGGAAAGTACCAGAGCACCCAGGAGCAAGGAATGTCTACGACTATTACTCTGCTGACTTAAGACAATCTGATAATCCGACAAGCATAAAGCACAACGAAGAATTCGTCCTAGGATTCCCGACCATAGGAAGAATCCATGACTCGATAATGGGGAGCAGGAAGAGAGGATTTGAAAGAAAAGTAGAAGAAGCATACGATGAGCAAAGAAGGACCAACCATTCAGAAGCAGCTTCAGGACTGACAGCAGACTGCATAGCCTGCGGAATATACCTTGTGCTATCCCACCACCCAAAGGATAAGGTTGTGAGATAAAGTGGCAAGACCAAAAGTAATTTTTTGGAGTTTATCGGATTCAGAACTCCCAGAAAATTTTGATACTGAAGAAGGAATTGGAACCTACAAATTATCAACTATTGCAAGAGAAAAAGGTTATGACGTTGAATCTTTTCAGGGAAATCAATTTGGTTGTGATGCTGAAGCAATAAATCAAAAAACAAGGGAAAGCTTATCCGATAATGGAATTATTGGAATTAGCTCATTTTCCACAGCAAAAGGGATATTAGAAAGATTAGCAAAGACTGATTCATTCTCTCGTTTTCCAGTTGTTCTTGGGGGTGCAGGAGCTACAACAACACCGCAAGAATATTTAAAAATATTTAATAAAAGCAATGCAAGAGCTTTAGTTCAAGGAGACGGGGAGTTATTATTTGAAAAGATACTCGGAACAGACCCGTTGAGATGGCATGAAATTGAAGGGCTTTGGGCTTATACCCCTGATGGCTTAATAAAAAATGGCGCTTTTCAGGCTCTCCAAGACCTGGATCAAACTCCGTTTGCAGATTTAAGTACAAGTTATATGAGGAGAACATCAGAATCAAAAGCAAATGACTCTTCGCTAACTATTGAAGAGAGAATAAAAGCCCTTTTATCATTGCAATTCTCTCATTTTGAAACAAGGAGAGGCTGTTATTATCATTGTGAATTTTGCAGTGAACCCCAACTTGCAGAAAAAGGAGTAAGGAAAATGACTCCAAAAAGAGCTGTTGAAGAGATGGTTCATTTATATAACCAGTTCGGAATAACTTTCTATAATTTTGCCGATAATATCGCTTTTGATAAGCAAGGATGGTGGCATGAATTTGCCAATGAATTAAAACAAAGCGGAATTTCCCCTTATGTTACATTTGGTGGCTATGGAACGCCTAAGTTCTTTGCTGTAAGAGACTGGTTTTCTGAGACAATTCCTGCATTATCAGCCGTGGGATTGTCTTTCATAACATTAGGAGTTCAAGCAGGTTCAAAAAGAATTTTAAAAGACATTATAAGAAGACCAGACGACGATCCTGAAGATGCTTTGAGAGTTGTTCAGCAAGCAGTGCCTCTGGGAATTAATGTTAAGACGGATTTTATTGTCGGGCACCCCACCGAAACAATCGCGGACTTACAGCAAACACATGAATCTGTTAGAAAAATTTATGATGCGGGCGGGCAGGTTTTTGTTAGAAGATTAGGTGTAGTCCCTCACTCAGGTTATGAAATACGCTTAAATGAAGGAAAATACGAATTACCCCAATGGACTCCAGAATTTGAGGCTGTTGCAAATCAAGTTTTAGGCTATCATGGAAGAAAAAACTCCTTTAAAAGAGTTTCAGCGTCCCACGGAGCAATCCCGAACCTCGAGTATATTGATCGGAATATGGGAATAAGATTTCCAAAAACTTCAATGACATCAGAAGACCTGAGAGCGGGTCAAGAGGCGTTAAGAAGTAGCGGAATGACAAGCCATGTAAAAGAAAGATATGAATTATTATATTGTTTTGTTATTCAAAAGAAGAATAAGTGAATTTCTTTTTCCGCAGAAAAAGGCTTTCTGCCCGCAGGACTAGGGACTCCTCCTGTCGTTTTCGTTTTTAGTTTAGGCGACAAAACTCAATTTTAGGAGCTAGCAAGCAGAGAAATGGAAAGGCCTGAGTTCACGCAGGAACGCGAAAGTAAGCAGGCGATAAGATTATAAAGTTTGCATAAGTACTAATATTTATGACTTGGATAACCACCGAAAGACCAGGGTATTTTGGAAAGAAGCGAGATGAATTTTACAGGTTATCTGATGAGAAATTTGGTAAAGAGAATTGGAGGATTATGTGGCAATGGAACGGGGGGACTATTCCTTTCATTGTCGCGTGCCAACTATATGAAGACGGGTATTATGCTGATTCTTTTAGACGGGAATCTTTATGGAAGGAACTGGCTTCTGTCGCAAAGAATGTTTATGATCATCAAGAATCAGACGTCCAATCAGGCTTAGATTATCTTATCCAGTCCGGAGACGCGACACATTTGCAAGATATTGCGATTAGGCGAGTCATGCTAAGAAGAGGATATAACTTTGAAGGAGATGCCCTTGTTCAAATAAGAGGCCGAGCAGGGTATTGGGGTCAAAACCTAAGCCCTGGAAAAGTCCCATTCCATTTGCCTGAATTAATTATCTCCCCGCATCTAGAAAATTGGTGGAGTTATAATTCTATTGAAGATTTCTGGCAAAGCAACAAGATTCTCCAAATCAAAGGTTGAATGCCGCATCATCCGTTATTATAGTATTGGTTTGTCTTTGCAAAATCTTTGAATAGTTGCAGCGAGGCGTGCGGGCTTTTGATAATATCAGTCAGATCGATTATTTCTTTAATTATTTCTTTTCTCAGACTTACGATGTAAGGATATTTCATTCCATCAAAATCATATGCTATTGCTTCAGAAGGGTCCATTTCTAGAGCGAAGCAGCTTATGTAATCCTTTTCATTCAGGTGATTGAAGCATTTCCTGATGTTAGTTCTAGTCAAATTTTCTTTTTTCGGAAGAGCTGTTCCTTGAAGGGATTCCAAGACCATGTTTCCGTTCACCTGAGAATATTCTCCCAAGACATGATACCATGCGCGCGCTTCATCATTATCAAAGACTGTTTTTTCATGCGCCACGTAGTGGCATATCATTAGGAAGATGTCATTATAGCCTAGCGGCAACTCTGTTGGTGTTTCTTTCAATGCAAGAATATCCTTTAATGTTTTTTTGTCCATCGCAGGCGGTTATTCAAGAAAACTTTTAAATGTTTCTATTCCTGAGTGGTTGTAGGAAGTCGGCAAGAGTTCAGAATAGCAAGACTTGAGCTCTCAAAGGCTCAACTCATCTTCTTATAGGCTTGTGAGATCTTGTCAATCATCACAACACCTTTTGGCGTAAGCTCAAGTTCATAGATTGAATAGCTCCTTCATCAGGGTCAATCACGCATTTCAGGCTGCTTGTATAAGAAGCAACAGACACAAGATTCTTGCTCTCCAATGACTTTATGGCTCAGGCACGAAATGCTTTTTAGCATCACTCTCAATGGGTTTTGGCATTCGTAAAACAAATATTTATTAATCACATTCTCCTTTCCTGAAGTATGGGTTTACTAAACCATATTTTTGGAAGCAAAAAGGGCATTGCCAAAGAATTAGTCATGGATGATAATAAACGCATGGCCTTGTGGGATGAGCATTTGTCTAATTTTTTGATAAGAGAACAATTATCAAAATCTTTTAATTATGGGAATGTCGACAAGACATGGCAGGATTTCGAAACCACCGACAAATTGCTTGAGCAGATTGAAGGTTTGATTTCTCCAGAGTTGGTTAACATTGCTAATGAGGAAAAGACGAGCGCAGAGATTTTAGCCGATTTGAAGCTATTAAAAACAAATCCTGAGATTGAAGAATTATCTGACACGATAGTGTCTGTGAAACAAAGAGAGGATGCTCTTCGCAAACTTTTTCAGGAAATCTTTTATGTTCTCAAGGCGGAATTGCACTTGATAAGGCTGATAAGAACAAGGCCTTCAGATTCAAGAAATCTTCTGACTAGGCTTTTCGAAATCATATTCCACCAGGAAGCCAGGCTCTATAAGATTTTTAGGGAGAAAGACTTTTTTGAAGAAAATAAGCATATACACGCAGAAATAATAAGAATCGCGAGAGCGATCATGCTGGAAGAAGAAGTAAAAGAAGAGATGGAGACCGATGAAGAAAAATTCGCCGAAGAAATAATTGAACAAATGGTTCCGGATGAATCAAAACGCAGATACAGAGAACTTGGTGAAAACATATTCATTGAACTTGCTGAAATAGCAGGCGCACCAATGCCGAGAGGGGAAGATATAACTGAAGGAATAAAACGCATGGAGGGGCTTATGAGAAATGACGAAACCATGCGTAGGATAGTCAAGAAGCTAAGACCGAAGTATGATGAAACCAAGATCAGGGCAGTCATCTTAGCATTCCGCAAAGCCTATAATCTTGGGCACTTCGAAGAGTTGGAGTCAGAATTTGTCACATAATGCGCCGACATTCAGTTTATTACTGCACTAATCCATATTTTTTGTTCTTTGCAGTCATCATAAGAAAATATCCAAGCCTCTTTTTAAAAACTCCATGGCGAGTCCTGGCTCCATCTATCCATCCAATCCGAATGCGTTTGTATGATTCAGGGAATTTCTGGAAGTTCTTCCAGGCTTCTTTTTCTCGTTTGAGGGTTTTCAAGATGTCAGGAGGGATTGTTAACTTCTTGTTCTTTTGGCTTGCATCAAATGCATGCTTTATGGAGGCAAGACCGACAGTAGTCATTTTATCTTGTCCTATAAGGCCACGGACGCGCTCTTTATTCATCTCCGAAAGATTACTTTTTGGTGTTCTTGGAGTAAATCTTTGAGCAAATCTTTCTTCATCTATGCCTTTTTGAATGCTGTCTATCCAGCCATAGCAGAGTGCTTCTTCAATCGCATCATTGTAAGGAATTCTTGGCTTACCAGATGATTTTCTGTAATATATGAGCCAAATCTCTTTTTCTTTATCATGATTTTTAGCGAGCCAAGAACGCCATTGCTTTCTATCAGTAACATAAATTGTTTTACCTAAATCCATATTCTCTTAAGATGCTAATAAGGTATATAAAACATTCTATGGACGCACTATTGGAGGGGGGTTCAGGTGTCTTGCGTTTTTTTTTCTCTTTTTGGACCAACCAACTAGAAATAAGATTCCTATGAGCAATGCAGGTCCTGCGATGGTCAGGCTCCAGGAAAGATAATACCAATGGAAAGGAGGGTTTGTTATTGCAGTAAAGGCCAGCCTGGCGATGTACAATAACCCTGCAAGGCAGAACACTATTCCCCCGACAATCTCACGCTTCCAAGATATCAGCAGGACAACCAGCAGAATGAGTGTCGGGATGTTGTGCATGAACAATCCGAGGATCGTCCCCCAGAAGCCATAGTTCCCTTCAAAGACATCCAGCGAGAACAATGACAGGAAAAGAATGAACATTATCGCCAATATCCTCGGAGTCCAGAAGATTATTTTACCAGGCTTCTTTGCCATATTATCAGAATATTATCTTGACTATTTAAAATTGCTGTTTAAGGATTTCGTGGCGAGCCGCCCTAATAAGAGAATATGCTAGATTCCATGAGCGAAGAGAAGACCGGATTAGTGAGCTGATTGACAAAGCCACAAAAAAATCAAAGCATAATTAGGAATCAGTCCTGCCTCAGAAGCGTGGCGTTGCGTCAAGCACAAGATTAAGGGATAAAAGTTTAAGCCATTAATAAGCCCATCTTTGTTTTTTGAGTTGGCGTATATGCGAAGTGTAAGGTGATCTTCTGCTCTAATGGCTCACTCACTCGATTACGAGATATGTAATAATGTTGCGCGGAGCCAGTTAATATTGGTGGTCGGCCATCTTGTATTTGGACGCTTTCCATTCGGAATACATATAATCCTATTATGTTATTGCGTATTTGTTTGCCGAGAGGCGTACCATCTGGCAGAAGCACTTTGCTAAGAGCACTCAAATGATAATATTCACAGGCGCCCTGCTTTCTACTAATCATTTCCCCGATTCGGCCGTTGACTGCCCAAAGAGCATCTATTGATTCCTTTGAAATGTTACCTTTTTGTTTCAGTTCTCTGCACATCTGTTCTCTGTTCTTATAATCATAAACCTCGAGGTAGAATTCTGAGTTGGTCATATCTTTTAATGATCGAGCATCAAAAGGAGCATCAAAAGGAAGCGATTCTTTTTTTTCAGATTTTTTAGGCATCTTATACCCCCAATCGGCTCGTTTGCAAGTTCTTTGATTTTAGAAAGATTTAAGGGGTTCCAATCCCCCGAATGAAAACATTTGGGGGGTGAAGGAGCCCCAACAATGCATGAAAGAACCTATGATGTAGATATTAATA
>Ga0315276_10000104_pt1 | contig 65482 bp, 109 predicted proteins | sample YL17G05_0_MG_FD_204542 | JGI IMG/M metagenome (GOLD analysis project Ga0315276, IMG submission 204542) | Sediment microbial communities from Yellowstone Lake, YNP, Wyoming, USA - YL17G05_0 | ecosystem: Environmental > Aquatic > Freshwater > Lake > Sediment | place: USA: Wyoming | collected...
ATCACATAATTTGGATAAAGATTATCTGCATAATATTTGGTCCGATTCGGTCCAGTAAGTTAGTTCAGACAATTCGGAGTATATATGTCCAATTCCGGACCAGGTCCGAATTTGGACATTTTATATCTAAATTGTCCAGTCTAAGTTGCAAAACGGTCCACCAACTGACACGATGACTATACGCACAAAAAAATTAGGTCCGATTCGGTCCACCAACTTTATTGTGATATACTTCACAATCATTGCGTATAGACATCGAAAAATATTTGGTCCAAAACGGTCCAATCAGTTAGTTTGGATAACTCAGACCATATATGTCCAATTCCGGACCAGGTCCCAAATTGGACATTTTCTATCTGAATTATCATATTCAAGTTGCAAAACGGTCCAGCAAAATTCACTGCGTATAGTCATCGAAAAATATTTGGTCCAAAACGGTCCGCTAACTAAGAGTAGGCTATACGCATAAAAAAATTAGGTCCAAAACGGTCCACTAACTTAGTTTGGACTATTCAGATGAAATATGTCCAAATTCGGACCTGGTCCGAATTTGGACATTTTAGACCTTATTTATCTGAATTTCCGTTGGTAATTCCCCCTATATTTGTCCGAATTAGGACCTGGTCCGGTCTAATAAGGTCTTATTTGTCCAATTTGAACAGCACAAATAAGACCTTATTAGTCATATATTTAACACTGTGTTCTATAGAACGCCTGTTCATAGAACACAATGTTAAAGACTGGACAATTTGGATAAGCTTGGTCTTGTAATAAATGTCATAAAATATTCATTACATTCGACTTTCTAAAAACGCTTGACTCTTATAAAATAGGTGCTATACTGTATATACAGTAGAGAACAGGGAGTAACAGCACAAAAGTCCGCTCCGACGGTAGCCAATCCAGTAGCAGTTGACAACGAGTTACTCCCAGTCTCGAAAAAAATTCTCAAGGAAAAAAATCATGGAAAAAACCATCAACGATTTTGTAAAAGAACAGGCTGAAAGCGAAGAACCAAAAGTAGAAAAATGCGTTTCCTGTGGGCGTGAGATTACATCTCATACACCCCAAGGTTGGGCAGAGCAGGATGTATGCTCAGGGCGTTGTTGGGCTGATATATTTGGAGAATGGGATAGCTAAACATACATGCCATACGTCATGTGATACCAGTGACAAATGACACTGGTATCAGATTGCAAACGGCTTATAATAAAAAGAAAAAAGGATTGAAGAAAATGATTGAAGGAACAGATTACGAAGTAAAAGTACAGTGGAACGAAGGTTCAGACAGCAAAGCAGATTTCGCTTTTTGCGATGTAGCAAAGTCTTTTGCAGGGCATGAGTTTCATGAAGAAGAAGTAAAATCGGTAGTGGTATATGACCGAACAGGTAAAGTTTACTTATACTTACCGAAGGATGGTGAAGGTCATGTAATTCGGGAAAAGGTGGTCGATATAAAATCACCCGAACATTAAAATAAGATTAGAGTTTCATTAGAAAAATCGCTTGCATGGGTGACGGTGGGGGTCAAGCTCATGCAACTTTTTTTGCATGTAATTTGGACAATTTGGATAAAGTATGGGGAATTAAACCATACCCCTGTATTCATACCTTATTTGTCTGAATTGACGCTTTTCGGACTATTCCGATAGGAATAGTCCAAAAACAAAAAACAAATAAGACCAAAATTGTCCTAATTCAAATTGGACAATTTAGACCTTATTAGTTCGGACCAGGTCCTAATTCAGACAATTATTGTCTGAATTACTGCTCCGAAAACGAAGAAGACAAATAAGACCAAATATGTCCAATTCCGGACCTGGTCCGAATTTGGATAATTCAGGTCTAATTCGTCTGCTGAAAAATTAGGTCCAAAACGGTCCACCAACTTTATTGTGAAGTATTTCACAAGCAAATTAGGTCCAAAACGGTCCTCCAAGTTAGTTCCTACTAATAAGACCAAATATGTCCAATTCCGGACCAGGTCCGAATTTGGACATTTTAGGTAGGAATAGTCCGATTTAACAGCGCAGGAATTCCCAATTCAGACTATTCCTATCTTATTTACCCACTCTTTAACATTATGTTCTATAGAACAAGTATTCTTAGAACACCAGATTAGAGTTTTGAATTTTAGAAAATTGGTCCCTGAAAGTACTTGACAAGTGGATAGAACGGCTTATAATGGTAACATACTAAGAAAACGGAGATTTTAAAAAAAATGGATACAACGAGAGTTTGCGAGACCTGCGGTAGTGAAAATGTACGAAACGTCAATGGAAACGTGGGTTTCTGTGAGGATTGCGATGCACCCTGCACCACTGTGGAAGTCTGCGAGCATTGTGATGGCACTGGTTGGATTAATCACGGGTATGCACAAGGCATGCCCTGTGCTTGCCAAGATGAGAAAGAAGATGACTTACGCTCAGAATTTTCTGTTCAATAAACCATACAAAGCGGACCAAAAAAGTCCGCTTTATTTTTATTTCTAATCTGGACAAATAAGACCTTATTTATCTGCTTCTCAGAACTCGACAAATAAGACCTTTTTTGTCCTGATTACAATTATTATTGCTTTTTCTTTTATGAATACAATATTTCTTGTTGCAATTATTATTGTTTTTTTAACTGCGGTTCCTGGGTCTACACAATATTTCTTGCATTCGCTAATCAGACAAATAAGACCAAATATGTCCAAATTCCGGACCGGGTCCCGAATTGGACAATTCAGGTAAGGATTGTCTACGTGAAATTAGGTCCAAAACGGTCCAGCAAAATTATTGTGAAATACTTCACAAGCAGATTAGGTCCGATTCGGTCCAGTCACTTAGTTGCCACTAATAAGACCGAATATATCCAATTCCGGACCTGGTCCGAATTCGGACAATTCTCACCTGAATTGTCTGCTGAAATATTTGGTCCGATTCGGTCCAATTAGTTAGTTACTACTAATCAGACCTTTTTTGTCTATTGAAATATTTGGTCCGATTCGGTCCAGTCAGTTAGTTCGGAGTAATAAGACCTTTTATGTCCAAATTCCGGACCAGGTCCGGATTCGGACAATTCAGACCTTATTTGTCTGCTTTGGTTCTGTTCTATTTATAGAACACAACATTAGAGTATTATGAGAGTTCCCAAAACCTATTGACAAACATAAAAAAAAGACCTATAATATAAACATGGTTAAAAATTACGCAGTTTGGAAAAACGGTTATCTAGCTCACAGAATGAATGATACTTTCGAAACTGTTGTAGAATTTTGTGATAAATTTTCAGAAAAAAATCCTGGTGATTGGGTTGAAATAACAGAGCAAGGGAATAACTCTCAAACACTATACAAGAGATGTGCAGAGATGCAGATAAGAGAGGTAAAATAAATGAAAGATTTTTTGGTTGCTGGTTTTGCATTTTTATTTGTTTGTGCTTTTGTTGTTTTTTGCGCATATTGGGCTGTTTGGATAAGGTAATAAAATGTCATAAAAAAGATGTGATATTTGTCACTTGACAACCAACCCCTTTGATGTATAATTAAATTATCAAATACAGTAAAGGTCAAAACCTGACCCGCTCGGGAGCATCCTTCCAAGCTGATTTGAAAAAATCAATAAGACCGAAAAGGTCTTATTTTTTTTTCATTTTTTTTATTAGACAAATAAGACCTTTTTTGTCCGATTTCGAATTAAGTTAAACCCCTATATTCATACCTTTTTTGTCCTATTAAGACGCTCTTTTTTAATCAAACAAATAAGACCTTTTTTGTCAGAAATTAAGTTAAACCCCTGTATTCATACCTTTTTTATCCTATTTGGGACGCTCTTTTTTAATTGCACTTTCCTGGGAAAACACAATTTTTATTGCATATAAACAGTTGAATAAGAGCTTATTTGTCTTATTTATATCAGACTAATAAGACCTTTATTGTCGTATTTCGGACCTGGTCCCAAATAAGACTATTCTTATCCACATTACTGCTCTATGTAGTGTCCCTCTATATAGTACTATATATGCATGCTCCCTATAGGAAAGCCCCTTATAATATCCGCCTATATTTCCGGCTACATTTCCTTTTATTATTATATATATTATTATATATAACAAATATGTTTACTATATATAATAATAATAAATAAAATAAATAAAAATAAATAAAATAAATAAAATATTTATTTATTTTATTTGTATAAATATAAATAAATAAAATATCTTTTCTTTTGTTGCTTTTATTTTTTAGAATATCCAGCATTACCGTATCCCTTTTCCTATTTGCGTTGCCTTTTGTTTCTTTTAAATTTGTTTTTTATTTGTTTATTATTATTATTTATTTATTTATTTTATTATTTCTTTTATTTCTTTTGTTTCTTCTGCCTTGTTTGTGGTCATCCTTATTTATAGTTTTATATTATTAGTTAAAATAAAGAATAAAAGGTTATTTATATTTCTTTGCTTTATTATCCTTAATATATGTATATTATAGCATGCGTGTACTGTAGAGCACAGGGATGCATGGCTGTATGCGCACGTATGTACATAGAGATATAATGTATATAATACTATATATTATATATATTATTATTATTATTATTATTTATATTTATTATTATTATTTATATTTATTATTATTTTATTTTATTTTATTTATTATATATAGTACTGCTGCTCAGGCAGGGGAAGGGAGAATAAGAAAATAAAAAAATAAAAAAAAAATAAAAAATATTTTTTTATTTTATTTATTGTTATATACTATATATGTATATATAGTGTATCTATGTGCATGCATACATATAATATAATATATATATATATATGTATGCATATAGTATATGTATACGCATGCATACATATAGTTATATATATTATTATTATTAATTCCTTTTCCGTTTCCTGCTGAGTACTGTTGTTATATATATGTATATATATATGTATATATATAATAATATAAATAAATAAATAAAATAAAAAAAAATAAAAAAAAAATAAATTTTTATTTTATTTAATATAATTAAATAAAAGTATAGGGGGGTAGGGTGGGGTGGGTGGGGTATCTTTACACATTAATTAAACCAGGGATTAATTTACACATTCGACTCTCTCGAATTCAGACCGACACTCTTGAGTATTTCACTCACACGACTTCTTCGTTTTTCGACCCGGGCGGGATATTTTATTTACAAAATGAGTGGTTTAGGTCCACATCCATTTTCCTACTCAACATTTACCAACCTTACAATCAAAATCTATTTCCACTTTGGCAGGTCCACATCCATTTTCCTTATTAGTGCAAAAATTCACAATCCCGCCGCCAGACAGACCAAATAACATATAATAAGAGTGTGAACGCTACAGACAACGTATAGTAACACTACGGACGCTGTACGAAAGGTGTTTTACTTTATAAAATAAGCTGGTCCACCTTCTATTTTCAGGGGAACAAGAAAAGGGGTTGTATTTACAAAATAAAAGAGTTCTTTTATAGGGTTATCTTTACAAAGTTATCCTTGACAAAATTTAAGAACTGTGCTATAATTATGTTATAAAATTTAAGGAGAGAATAAAATGATTGAAACATTACGCCCGATATTTGCAAGAAAACCAATGTACCTGATGAGTACAGCTAACATAACTTTACAGAGCACTATTATTACCCGTTCCGGACGTGAAATAGAATTACCACCAGCACTCAGGACTACAACGAACAGGATATTTAAAAGTGACATAATTAAAATGTCCTACTGGCTAGTGAACGAAGCAGTACAAGAAGCTTTGCATAGGAACGATGATTTTAATCTGGTGCATTTTGAACATACCAATCCAAAGAAAATGACATCCTCGGATTATGATATAACCAATGAATATTTATTCGGGGTCACTGATATTGCGGAATTATTGGGGATAAAATAAAATGGAAAATATTTCAATGAAAGATATCGAAATCGCTATGGGTAGAGTTGAACGCAAGGAGTTTGTTGAATTTGGTTTAAAAGAATACGATTCACTCGTGCGTGGAAAATTAAGCAGATTGGTAGCCAGACTGTGTAACAGACCTGTTTGTACTCGTAACGAATATCGTGAGAGATTAACCAAATTTATCGAAATTATTTATCCATATTCAAAGGAATAAAGGAAATAAAAATGAATGATTTTTTAACAGCAGCTTTAGCTGTAACTCTGGTTCTTGTTGTGATTGCACTTGTATTGACCAGTGAACGTGTGATTGATAAAAATGTAAAACTTATATCAGCAAATTCAAGGATAGAAGAATTGGAACTTGAGAACCAAAAATTAAAAGAAAGCTTGCGGATTGCCCATATGCAAATTACAGGTATATTAAAAAAGTAAGAAAAATATAATAAAATAAGGAAAAATAAAATGAATACTACAATTGTAGATGCTTTAAAAATATTGAATAATGCTGTTGACCCGCAATACAGCACGGAGGTTGCAGGAAAGAAAATGCTCACAGCACTCACAATGGCAGTAATTGCTGTAGCGGAAGAATTGGAAAAAGCCAACCAACTGAAAGCGATAGAACTCAGAAGAGTACGGATGGGTTCAAAGTGAATAATAAATTTGGTGCTTCACTTTGTTTAGTTTGGTTCGCTGCATTCACGGTTTTTTGGTGTGTTGCGCTGTTTACTCAAGAGAATAATTTATTGCTATATGCTTTCTTTTTTTTCGCTCATATATTTGCAACCGCTTTTTTCTTACATAAATTTGTGGGAAATATAAATATAAAGGAATAAAAAATGACCATTTTTTTTACATCAGATTCACACCTCGGGCACAAAAATATTATAAAATATTCTAACAGACCATTTGCTTCTGTAGAAGAAATGGACAATATTATTATTGCTAATTATAATTCAGTAGTAAAAGAAGGGGATACTGTTTATGATTTGGGAGATTTTTCTTTTATCAATCCAAAGAAATATTTGGACCAACTTAATGTTCTCCCAATCCGCATCAAGGGGAGTCATGACCATGACTTAAAAGAAAGTTCATCACCAAGAATGTTGGTGATAAAACCAAATAATTTGGTAGATGAATATGGAGAACAAATATCAATTACGCTTTGCCACTATGCCATGCGCAGTTGGGAAAAATCTCATTATGGAAGTTGGTGCTTGTGGGGACACCATCATGGGATGCTCGAACCTTATGGGTTGTCATTTGATTGTGGAACCGACACAAATAATTTTTATCCTTATTCCTTAGAAGATGTTACGAAAAAGATGAAAACTCTTTTTCCAATTATAGACTTCCGAAAATGAAACAATATTTGGATTTACTTCATTATATTTTAGATAATGGTACAGAAAAAACAGACAGGACTGGCACGGGTACACTGTCTGTTTTTGGTTATCAAATGCGTTTTGATTTAAATAAAGGTTTTCCAATCTTGACCACTAAAAAAATTCACTTGAAATCTGTCATTTATGAACTCTTGTGGTTCTTGAGAGGCGAAAGCAATATCGCTTATTTAAAGGCACATGGCGTGAAAATTTGGGATGAATGGGCAGATGAAAATGGTGAACTTGGACCAATCTACGGTGTGCAATGGAGAAGTTGGAAAGCTGCTAACGGGCGTACTTTTGACCAACTTAAGGATGTGGTTGAACAAATAAAAGTTAATCCGGGTTCCCGTAGACATATCGTGAACGCTTGGAATGTAGGCGAAATTGCACATATGGCTTTACCACCCTGTCACCTGCTGTTTCAATTTTATGTAGTCGATGGAAAATTATCCTGTCAATTTTATCAGAGGTCCGCAGATGTGTTCTTAGGTGTACCTTTTAATATTTCATCCTATGCCTTACTCACCATGTTGGTTGCACAGGAATGTGAACTTGACTTGGGAGACTTGATACAGGTTTGCGGTGATACACATTTATATCTCAACCACTTGGACTTGGCACGTCTACAGTTAACCCGGGAACCCTACCCACTTCCTACCATGAAAATCAATCCAAAGATTATTACCATGTTCGATTGTATCTACGATGACTTTGAACTGGTCAATTATCAGTGTCACCCCACGATTAAAGCTGAAATTTCGATATAATAAGGAATGATACTTGTGATGATAGAAGATATAGAAAGTATGATAGGAGTTATATAATTTACAACTCTAGTCATAATAGAATCTATCCGCCACAGGTGGGATTTACACATAGGATTTGAAGTAATTTGCTTGTATATGGGGGGAAAGGTATATTTTTTAAATGTAAAAAAGATGAAATAAGGGATAAAATAGGCAAAATATACTGCTCCCGCTGTCACACCCACACGCTTTTCCCGGTCCCCGCCGCCGATAACAAGTTGTCTATACAAGTTCCCGGGGATAGTAGTGGTCCAGCATAGTATAACAAACCATTGAATGAACTCATCAATATTTTAAATAGTTGCGAGTTTACTTAGTTTTGGGCACTGAGGTAAAACCCATTTCCCCAAGTGGACCTTTCCTCATTGGGGAAGTGGACCTTTCCTCATTGGCGAACGAGGTTTGGTCCACTTCGTATAATGAACAATATACTATATTACTATATTACAGTACTATACCCCCGAAAGTGGTTTTATCACGGTGGTACACGGTAATTTTTTCACAGTGGTACACGGTAATTTTTTCACAATGTACGACGTTAATTGGTCCAGATTATATATTTATAAGGTTAAAACAGTTAAAAGGCATAATAAAGTGGACCAGAATAAAGGTAAAGTGGTATAATATTAGGTATATGGCTTACCCACACTCTTTTTTACAAAACAGTATTCTCTCAAAATCAACTTCCTTGAAACACTTGACTTCGTTAAGGGAATACCCTTGGCTTTGCAAGGCGGCAGTAAACTGTCCCCCTTGACTTCGTAAGGCTCGGCAAACGCTTTTTAGTTCTACGAAAATTTATTAAAGCCGACCCTTGACAAATTCTTAAAAGTGTGGTTTCACACACTCCTTTTTACAAAAAGAGTAACCTTTTAAAAATGACTTTTTCTAAACACTTGACAAATTCTTAAAAGTGTGGTATAATATAGGTTATATAAAACTTTCTTTTTCCTCCAAATATTTGTAACGTACTTAATTGTGGCTACATCGACGTAGGAGTGTGGTCCAACTTATAAACACTTGTTTCCCAATTGAGTAAAATTAAAATAAACTTTAAAAAAGGAGGAAAAGATTAGTATGGTAGAAAAGGTAGATTTTAAATCGTCGGTTACAACACATGAGCATAGGCTGAGACAGCTTTTGATATGTGATAATTATAGAGTTACAACTATAATTTATTGCGCAGATTGTAAGCAACAAGTAAATCAATATTATGAATATTTAAATAATGAACAAACAATTTATTGTAATAATGCAACCTCTTGTAGTCGCACCGTTTCCTAAACGGTTTGTGGATAATGGAAAAATGCAGGTTCGAATCCTGTCGAGAGGACTATTTTTTTACTCTTGACAAAATCTTAAAAATGTGATATAATAGTTATTATGGAATACAAAACTGATACTGAAGAACTAAAAAAAGAATTAGAAGAAAGAAAATTGTCTTATATGCGGAAAGAGCGTATTATTACGCCTATCCGCATTTTTGTTAATAAGACATATGAAGAACATGCTATGAAGAATAGGAGATTAAAATGACAAAAAATATAAGATTTTTAGACACAGATAAGTGGCAAGGACTGTATGAAGATGGAAAACTAGTTATTGAATGTTCTAATCAGGACATTGGTAATTCAGTTATGAACATTCTAACAGAAAGATTTTGTCCCCAGAGAACTTTTAAAAGATTATATATGCCCGGTATTAAACGTTGCCCGGAACAATGGACAGACGAATTAGAAAAAAAAGCAAAATAATTAGAAAAAATAATAGGAATAAAAAAAGAAAAAATGGATACTTCAACAATTACATTATTTATCGCTTGTCTTTTGTTTTCTGGTTTTAGCTTTTTTGTAAATACAAAAGTTACACGAGGCTCGTGGTTAAGACTTATTACACTGCTTTTTGGTTTAATCGGTCTTTTAGGCGCAGGTTATTTGCTTGTAATATCATTTATGAATTATATAAGATGAGGTTTTTAAAAGGATAAAAAATGCCTGAAAAAATTAGACCTTGCCCTTTTTGTGGAATGCTCGATTATTCTCAATGCCATTGTGATGTTGATATTTATATAACCGCAATAGATAATCTTACTGCACAAGTAGACCAAATGGCAATTTGTTTGAAAGATTGTTTGATACTTATGGAAGAGCATGGTGGAAAAATAATATCTTCTCATGTTTCTCGATTATCAAATTCTTATAGAGTACTTTTCAATTATCAAAAATCTAGAGGAATTATAAAATAGTATTTTTAAAAAGGAAAAACATGACAAACAAAATGGTTATTTATAATCTTGAAGGAAACGGTAGAGTATTTGAATTTGGAACAGATTATACCGATATTAAAATAGTGGAAGGAATACTCTATGTATATCGTGATGCAATTATTACGATGATATTTGCTAAAGGTTTTTGGAAGAGAATTGAATTTAATCGCTCAGAGGTATGAAATGAAAAAATATCAATATTTAATTGTCAATACAAGCGATAAAGAATATGAAACTTTATTCGATGTAGAAACAAAGCTTGACCAATTAGGCAGAAACGGTTGGTTACTTGTTTCTATAAATGGTTTTTTTATGTATTTTGTTATGGAATTATAAAAAGGAAAAATGAAAAGTTTTTTTAAAACATATTTGGCAGTATTTGGTATATTATCCGGTATTGTTGCTGTTATTGGTTTATTGTTTTGGGGAGCGTCTCAATTGTTTGGAACAAATGGTTCAATAATTGCTGGTATAGCACTAGTAATAATAATTCTTTCTTTTGGACTTACTGTTTCGATTGAAAATAACGGTTAATAAAAGGGAATTTTTAAGATGACTAGTGAAAATATATTTTGGTTTTTATTAGGAATGTGGTCTACTGCTATAGTTGTCAATATTATTTGGGTTGTTGCATTAATGGCATATAGTAAATATCGTAAACAAAAGGAATTTTAAGATGAAACTATCAGAATTACAGGAATTATTAAAATCATTTGAAGATAAATTTGGTGATTTAGAAATTAAGACATATGATATAGATAATGATTTAACAAAAGATATACTTCGTTCTAATTTTTCAGCAACATCTTTTAACGAAGTTGGTCCTCCTATAATGGAATATATACAGTTTTGGATATAAATATGAATAAAAGGAAAAAGCTTCTCTTAGATAAAGATATAAAAGCAACTATCCGTTTGTTAAGACATTTGACAAAAGGAGAAGGCTATGCTAGTATATCCCTATTTGATGCGGGGGCAGGAGGTGGATTTACTGATGGCATGGTACAGGTATTTCTTGAACGTGATGGTACATTATTCAACGAAAATGGAAATATAAAAGCCTTCACTCCACAAGAGTTATTTAATCAAATCAAAGTGGCATCTGACCCATATGGAACTAGGGAAAAATCTTATACCGTTGAACAGAGAAATGAATGGTATAAAAAAATGAAATGGAACGATTAGGAAATAAAATGGAACTTTTAAAATGAAAACTATTATATGCATTCTGTTTCATAAGAAATATTGGTCTTGTATTCAGTTAGCATTTGATTGCTGTGATGATTGTGAATGTTCTAAGTGTGGAAGGAAGTGGACACAATAAAATGAAGCGTTTATGTTGACAAATAAAGTGTTTATGTTGACAAATAAAATAAAACTTTTATGGAGGAATAAATGACTTATCATATAGACGACATAATCGGAAGAAAAAGCGAAGCTGATATTTCCAGCAGTGGTACAGCTTGGAATAATCTTGTTTTTTATGATTTTATACCACAAGAAAAAGTAAACCCCAATGAAAAATGGATAAAACATGTTCATTGTGATGGTGCACGTTTTCATGTATTATCTTGGATTGGATATTGGGATGGTACTTCCAAGTGTGTATGTAGTGAACCAGATTGTATTTATAATAAAGGATAAAAATGGCTACTAAAATTATTTGTGACAAATGTGAAACAGAAATAATTGGCTATACCAGTGAATATAATCATATTGATTTCAAAAAGTTTTTGTTTACCGAAGGAAGGAGAATATTTTCCAAGGATTTGTGTGATGGTTGTATGGACGAACTGGTGGAGTTTTTAGAAAAACCAATATCTGAAGTTCTTGTAAAACAGATTGTTCAAGCAAAATATAATAAAGAATAAAATTAGGTTTTTAAAAGGAGACTAAATGTTAGGGCTTAAAAAGCTTAGGGAAAAAGTAGAATTATGGGAAGAACCTTGGAAATCTCACGGAAATACTTTATTACGTGATGCTTATATGGATTTATCGCTTTGGAGTAAGTATTCACAAGAAATTATTAAGGATGTAAATGAGTCAATTACGGCTACCGAAGAAGAAATGAACGAAGAAACAATCAGTTTATCGAGAAAAGAATTTGATGTCCTGCTTGATTATTCTTTAAGTAATCCTACAGGTGTAATAATTGGGAAACAGTGGAAAAGAAAAAGCGAAGATAGATGGTTTCTCTGTGAATATGTCCATGCTCCCGGCGACCCGTATCACGCACTTATTAAAATAAAGTCTATTATAATTCTTGAAGAAATAAAATAAGGCGTTTATGATGTGAAAGGAGTGTTATAATTTGAGTGAAGTTATATTAAAAGAAAATAATGCTGAAATTATTATAAATAGCGAGAAATATGGAATTTTCATAATTGAAATAGATACTGATAGTTTTCAAGCTTGCAATAATCTTACTTGGTCTATTGGTAAATGTTGTAATAATTTTTATGCAACCAATTCAAAAGTTGGTCTATTACATAGGTATTTAACTGGTGCTAAAAACAAAGAAGAAGTAGACCATATTAATGGAAATACTTTTAATAATAGATTTAATAATTTAAGAATTACAAATAGATTTGGAAACATGCGAAATAGAAAATTACAATCCAATAATAGCAGTGGAAAAGCAGGTGTTACAAAATATAATAAAAAATGGATGGCTTATATAAAAGTTAATAGTTCTCAAAAAACATTAGGATATTATAATTCTTTTGAAGAAGCTTGCCAATCACGAGAAAAAGCAGAAAAAAAATATTTTGGAGAGTTCACTAGAAAAGGCTTTTAATATGATAGAATGGATTAGAAATCTAGACCCCGATAATAATATGTGGCACAGATGGTTTGTTATAATTTTTGTATTTATAATTTATCCATCTATCCCTATTATTTTAACTCTTTTTATAATATGGTTAATTCGTATTACGGGAATATAAAACATGAAAATTTCTATGGGTACTCTTACGTTAGCAATAAAAGCTCTTGAAGCAATGAGAGCAATCGATAGATGTTTAAATCTTTCTAGACTTAAAAAGTATGACGATGCTATTGACGAATTAAAAGCTATTATGAAAAGCGAATATGTTTATGATAAATTTGAATTAGATATAAAATAAAAAAGGACTTTTAATATGGAAGCAAAAATAGATAAGCGCAAAGGTAAAGGTAAATACTGGTACTTTGTAACGGTCTATACATGTGTCTTATGTGGGCACGAAGATAAATATCGTGAACGCAGATATGACCCCAAACCTGCCGATTGGTGGGAGAGACATAAGTTTCACGAAGAAGCTTGCGGTAGTCATTTTTAGTATAAAAAGGATTTGCAAAATGAATGAATGGATAACCGAATTAGTTCGTAAAGATGGAAACATATGCTGTCCTTTTTGTGGAAAACCTTTTTTACATTATGATTTTACAATTATAACAGATAATATGTGCCAGCACGATATCAAAGATTTGTTAAATGTTTATTATATTCTTTTAAATACATTGGCAGAAATGTCTCTTTTAGAAGGTAGTAATTATAATCTTTCTCGAAAAGCTCGTGCTGTTCTTGTGAATATTGAAGAAATGATGAATATAAAAAAGGAATTTTAAAATGATACCCGGACATTTATATACTCTCAACGATGATAAAAATTTTGTAGATGTAACTCCTGATTGGAGTTTTAATTGCCCTGCTTGTGGCTCTAGAAAATCGAAATGCACATATCCATCAGAAGATTCTTGTTCAGTAGAATGTGTATATTGTAAGAGAAAAACAACGGTTATACTCTCCAAACAAATATTAGGAATGTTTGGAGAATCAATAGTAGATTCTTGGGATAGAGAAAATAGGCAAGAAGGATTTTAATATGACAAAAGATGAAGCAATTGATTATTTAATTAAAGAAACAAAACACTCTATTAATATTTGGATTAAAGAATATTTGGAAAAAGATGATAACCCTTACTCGTCGGCGTATGATACTATACGTGCTGTTCAAAACGAAACAGAAGAAGCAATTAAAATTGTTGAGAATTTAAAAGATGTAAGACCTGTAAGGGATGAAAAATAATATCATGATTAATAGAAATTTTTGGAGGAGAGTTGGTTTAGCTTTGATTATTGTAGGAGCTACTTCGATTGCATCAACCAAACCATTAGAAAGTACTCAATTTTTTAGTGTTTTATTACTTGCCATAGGGACTATACTATTCCTGATGCCAGATGAGGAAAAAACAAAATGAGCAATTATAAAGAAAATCCAGTTAAGCACCAGAACAAACAAATGAGAGAATTATATGCACAGCATTTGTGTTTGCATTGTAAGCATTTGAGTTATTGGGATTGGTATATTTGTAGAAAACGCATGTTTACTTATCGTGATTTTAGTATAAAAGAATTAAAAAAAGTATTAAAACACAGATTTTCTTGGGGTTATGGTGACCGTAGTTTTAGATATTGGTTAGAACATCTGTTTGATATTGAGCAGTTTATCCCCAACAAACCTGTAAAAAAATGTAAATTTTATGAATATTCAGACCGGAAAGTTTTTTGGACACAAATTGTCGAGTCAGATGGTACGACTTGGACAGATGACGGCGAAGAAGGGAAAGAATAAAATGAGCAAAAGAGATGATGGAAAATCTGTAATTGATATGAATTGTTTTTGTAGTGATAAAAAAGACTGTCGAGGAAATTTATATATTCAACCCGACGAAGTCAATGGAGTAAGAGTATTTATGGTTGAAGTTATGGGCAGTAGCGGTGATGAAGATGCTTATATGTGGTTGTCTATTGGTCAACTACAACAACTCCAAGAAGAATTATCCATTTTAATTAATGAATTTGAAAAATAAAATATAAGTTTTAAAAGGAGAAAAAATGTATACAAAATTTAAAATAGAAGATAGTTATATACAATATATTTATGTGGTGTTACGTCCAGAAAGTCTTTATACAGACGAAGAACTTGAAAAAGCTCTAAATTATTATGGTGCAAGAAGTTTTTGTGTTGTCGAAAAAAGAAATAGTAGTATAATAATGGAACGTAAAATAATAAATCCTGATTTTAAAGAATAAATAAAAGTGCATTTTTGATACTTGACAAAACCTTGAATATGTGATATAATTATGTTATGAAAAAATTATCTAAATCAATGGAAAATACACTTAAAATGATGGAATTAGAAAAGCAATATAGTGCTTGTGATTTAGGTGTATCTTTAAATACACTGTTTTCTTTATATAATCGTGGTTTAGTTGATTATAAAGTATATGATAGTTGGAATCTACGAACAGGCATTGATTGGCAAATAACAGAATTAGGTCAAAAATTAAAAAAAGGAGAAATAGAATGGATAATGAAAAATCTTTAAGTTCTACTATAGGCTGTTTTATTTGGCTTATCATTAGCCTTACATTAGGTGCTTGGACAGTAATATATAGTGTTAGTGTACTTTTTCATCAACATATTTCTTATGGTTGGGCTTTTTTAATTTCTTTTTTTACAGGATGGTTTACAATTACTTTAGCATTTACCCTTTGGATTTTGCAATTAGCCGGAATTCATATTTAAAATTGCCCTTTTAAGAGGAGAGAGAAAATGAATAAAGATTTTTTAAAATTGTTTTCAATAATAGCTGTTATTTTTCTAGGATTATTAGGATTAATGTCGTTAATGTGGAAATTTTTTGGAGAAATGGTTTTTTTGAATTTTGCAGTTGTAGTAATAATAATATATTTTATATTTGCTTTTACTATTTTTGCTAAATCGACATTGCCTAATAAAACAAAATGACTGAAAAACTAACCCCCGAGCAGGTTGAAAATTGGCGTAAAGTCCTTACAGGTATGTTTGGTGCTTATGCTTTGATTTTGTCTGATGAACAGGTACAGTTCTATAAAGATAGAATGCAAGCTCAAATAACTGAAGAATATGCAATAATGGAAGTATTAAAAACAGATACCATGTTATATTTGGATGGTACGGATAAATCTGCTTTTAGATGTGATTGTAAATGTAATGTATTTCGTAAAGTTATTTGTAGTGATAATAAGTTAAGATACCGCTGTAATGCTTGTGAAACTATTTATCTTGCGGAGAAGTAAAATGCGTTGGACATATAAAGAAAGACCAGAACCTGAATTTGGAAAAGTAATTTTACATACTGCTTTCTTGCTTTTTCCAAAAGAAATGTATAATCGGGCAATAAAGAAAAACGAAACCCGTTGGTTAGAAAGAGTAACATGGATGAAGAAATATTATGGTCTTGGTAATATCGGTAATCAACGTTGGGAAGATGTAGAATGGTATGATGAATAAAATTTTGATTTTATTTCATCAAAATTTAATGAAGAAGAATAATACAAGAACAACAATCGCTACAAGACACATAATATATGAAGAAGTGTTATTCTAACTTACATCATAAAATCGTGCTTTTAAGAGGATTAAAAAATGACTGGCTGTAATAAATATAAGGTTATATGGCGTTCTGGTGATACTCAAGAAATAGAAAATTGGATTAATGACCTTTATGAGAATGAAGGTTTAGAATTAGTTGCGTTTTCCGATAATGATTTTATATTTAAAAGAAATACTTATATTAAAAGCATTAAGCCAACAAGATTTTTTGGAGACCACGATAAGTTAGATTAAAAAAGAGGATAAAAATGAACATCAGTGAAATTATTTCTGTTTTCGGATGTTTAATAATATTTTATTTAGTTATTGTTCGAAACGATGAACCGGATAACAGGAGATAAAAATGGTTATTTTTTGTGATGATGGCAGTACAGTTGATATTGATTTAGATGAGCGAGAGCGTAAAATGCTTAAACTCTCTTTAGAATATTCGAAAGACCCTTTTGGTGCACCCAATGATTTACTTATGGTATTGGTTGCTAAATTATGGAAATATGCTACTCAAGGTGACTAATGTTATATATAGAAGCTCCTAAATTTGATTATTATAACCATCATGAAATGCCTATATTTTTAGCTGGTGGGATTACAGATTGCCCAGATTGGCAATCGCTGATAGTTGAAAAATTATCAGATGTTGAAGTTTTAATATATAATCCTCGCCGTAAGGATTTTCCAATAAATGACCTTTCTGCTGCGGAACTTCAGATTTTTTGGGAATATACTTATCTTCGAAAAGCACACTGTATTTCTTTTTGGTTTCCCCAAGAAACCTTGTGCCCCATTGTTCTTTTTGAATTAGGTGCTTGGCTAAATAGCAAAAAGAAAATATTTGTTGGTGTTCAGCAGGATTATAAAAGAAGAAAAGATGTGGAAATTCAAACGTTTTTGGTTCGTCCAGATTTAGAAATTGTTTATAATGTATTTGATTTAGCACAACAAGTTAAAGACTATTATTGGAAGAATTGGAGTAAATAAAATGAAAAGAGAAGATGTTTATAAATTAATTGATGGTGAACGTGATTATCAAAATAAGCGTTGGAATCGTGAAACAACTGTATCCGAAGGATACCACCAAAGTCCTGAAGAATGGATTATGTACATGGAAGATTATTTAGCTGAGGCAAAGCATATTCTTTCCAGAGAACCTACTCAATTTGCTAACCCACAGGCAATGGAAATTATTCGTAAGGTTACTGCTATGGGAGTATCTGCAATGGAACAGATTGATACTGTTCCTAGAAAATAAAATGATTAAATATTTGGTTACTTCTTTTTGGGAAATAGATGGTGTATGTGGTTTTGAATGTACTTCAGAAGATTCTATAGAAGAATGGTTGAAAAACAATCAATCTTTTCTAAAGGAGCATCCAAATTTTAAGAGTATTTTAGTTAATGTATTTCCAATTCCAGATGATATATTGGAAAAGTTTAATGACGAAGACGAATATGATGGTGGAATTTCAGCAAATATTAGTTATAATTATTAAGGCAATTGATGAAATATAAAATATATATTCCCACAAAAGGTAGGTACAATAGACTTCTTACAGCAGATTATTTAGTTAAGAACGGAATAGATTTTTCATTGGTGGTAGAAAAAGATGAAGCTGATTTATATAGAGAAAAATACCCAAATAATATTATAGAACTGCCCGGTAATGATTATGGAGGTGTTTACTTCGCTAGAAACTTTATTAAAAAATTATCTATAGAGAGCGGAGAAAAGAGACATTGGCAATTAGATGATGATATTAAGAAATTAGTATATGTAAAAGATGGAAAGTTTGTCGATGTGCCACTAAATGAAATATTTGGGAATATGGAAAATTTTTGTGACAAGTTTAAGAATGTAGGTCTAGCTAGCCCTCATAGTAGTGTTTGGATTAAGTTTGGTAAGAAACCATTTGATGTTAATAAGTTGGCATATAGTTGCTTATTAATAAATAATAATTTAAACATATGGTGGAATAAAGATGTAATGGAAGATATTGATTATAATATCCAAGTATTAGATAGTAGTTGGTGTACTATTAGATTTTATATTTATTCTTTTGCTTGGAGCGCACGTACATCACAAAAAGGTGGTGTTACAGAAATTTATTTAAATAAACAAAATAGATTTAATGCTGTAAAAAATACGCAAGAAAAATGGAATTTAGGAAAGATTATTGAAAAAACTGTATCGGGAAATACCATCTATACAGTACAATTTTCAAATAAACTTAGAGAATATAATCAGAGATTAATACCAGACTTTAATGAAAAATATCTAAAAAGCGCCAGAAAAGTTACACAAGAATTTATTGAAGCCTATGGTGCTGATTGGATATATATCGATGAATTAGATGAGATGATTGCCCGGGCAATCGAAAAAGAAATAGGAAATTGGTTAGAAGAATTATATGTACAATAAGCTTGACAAATTTTCAAAAGTATGATATAATTAGATATAAGGAAAGAACAATATGGAAGAAGATGCGTTTTTTATAGCAGTACCTGAAGACAACGGAGAAGACTGGTGGATATGTTGGACTGGTGAGAAAGGCAATGAAAGCTGGAATGTAACAACCAATCATATTCATGGTAGTGATTTGCCAGATTTTGCTGGCGACCCCGAAGAATGTGCGAAACTTATAGCGAGGTTATTGGATTGGTATTGTTTAAATGAAAAAAATAAAGAGACTATAGATGATATGTATATGTGGGAAGAATTTGATAGAGATTTTATAGAGAATTATGAACGCTTGAATGGAGATAAAGAAAATAATGCCGAGAGCTAAATTTACTCAATATTATAAAAACGCCATAGATAACCTGATAGATTATCTTGATAATGAACAGCGTTTAGCCATAAGGATAGACCAAATAAAAGGTGAAACTGCTACAATAACTATTGGAGTATCTGATGGAAACGGTTTTGTATTAGAATTTGGTACTGTTGCTATGCGAGAAGGCTATGTAACCCATATAACATCGGATAATATTTATGTAGATATGCATAGAATGATACACATGGAATATAATACTAATCCGGAAACCGATTGTGCTCTTCCTATACTTGAAGCATGGAACGGTTAAAATTACGTTTTTAAAAGGTGTCAAATGAACGAAATAAATGACGAGACAAAATATTGGATTAATTATACTGATAGATTAGAAAAAGAAAGTGATGCTTTTTTTAATAACGGTATTGAGGTTGCTAAAGAACGTGATGAATTAAAAGAAGCACTGGAAAATCTATTAAAAAGTTTCAAAAAACTTGATGATGGTAGTTATATGGAACTTAGTGATGGTTTCACTCAATATAATATTAAAAAAGCTTACGAAATTCTTAATAAATATAAAACGTGTCGTCTTTAAGAGGAAAAATGAATATAGAAAAAACAATTCAAGTAAGAATTACTGATGTGTCTGAATCCTCCTATTGGTATTCCGAACAAATAGGCAAAGAATATGATGTCTATGTTATCGATAGCCTAATAAAAGATTATGCAATAAAGGAAGATTATGATAAATGTAATGCGGAAGCATTTAGAATGATAAGAAAAGAAGATTGTGAGGTTATTTTGGATAAAGAATTAGAAAGTAAGATACGTGCTAATTTCACAGAAGCATTGAATCGTTTTGATTTTGCAAAAGTTCAAAATGTTATGACTTACCTTGATTGGACTTGGTGTGGAGAAAAGTATTCTCCATCACAAGGACAAATGATTAATATGGTGCAAAATGAACTTTTCAAATGGGCGATAAAAGATTTTAATAATAAACAAACAAATGTTGGTTCTGGTGGTTTTCTTGTTACAATCTTTGAAGATGGAAAAGTACAAATTCAGTTTGTTGTAGAAGAATCTTATTCTTATGATTAGGAGTAAAACATGGATTGGGAATTTATTATTTTATTTTTAATTTCTGTGGTAACATGGTTCATTGTTGGATTTTCTGTTGGGCAAGATGTTACTCGTGTACAGATAGCCAGAGAAGAAGCTAAAAAAGCACAAGAAAGATTAAATATGCAACTTGAAAGAGAAAAAGAAACATCAGAACATTATAAATTTATGCTTTTAAGTGGATAAAATGAAATTATCTGAATTACAAGAGTTGTTGAAATGGCTTCAAATGGAATATGAAGATATTGAAATAAAGGCATATAATGACGAAGAAGGAATAGACGAAAGCATAAGTCAAAATAATTTTTCATGGTCTCCTATAAAAAGACCTGAAAGCGAACCTTTTATAAGAGTTTGGTTAAATTCTAAGAAAATAAAATGAGCATTTATTATATTTCCATAAGACAAACCGCAGAGCAAATGTTTAGAGTTAACAATTGCAAAAGTAAAGCGGAGGCAATTAGAAAAATTCAAGGAAGTCGTGCCTTAAATGATGATGTGGAAGGTTATAATTTTGAGATAATTGATATATTATGGTCTACAGCAGAAGTAGTTTTTGTGGATGATGAATAAAATTGTGTTTTTAAGAGGATAAAATGGAATTAGATACAAATCACCTGCGTCTTTCAGACGATGAACTTAGAGATTTAATGATATACTATGCTACTAAAAATAGGCAAGTTGATTTTGAAAAGCTGTATAGAGAGATATATAAAGACGCTACCACTGCCGAAATCTTAAGGTGTGCCTTTTTTATTAGATTAGCTTTGGATTTACCAAATTATAAAATTGGTTACTAAATAAATTGTGTTTTTAAAAGGATAAAAATGAAAATTATAAAGACAAATACCGAAACATTAATTTACCCACTGTTACCCGAAAAATGGACTGAGCAGGATGATGATTACTGTATTGTTATGGATTCTGGTGGATTTATTGTAGATGGTAGAATGTGGAGCGAGTACGAGATTGAAGAAGTTATAGAAGGACTTGAAAAAATACTTGAACTTGCACATTCTGGAAAATAAAATTCTGTTTTTAAAAGGTGAAAAATGAGCGAAGTAGTTAAGTGTGATATATGTGGTAAGATAGATGATGGTCATGCGTTAAATGGCTTTAGTAATCTATCATTTTTTGTTCAAGAAGATGGTCTTTCTAAACGGAAAAATATAGACCTTTGCCCTAAACATTCGTCAGAAATGACAAATTTGATTCTAGATTGGGTAAAAAAAGAGAAAAAGAATTTTGTATAAAATACAGGTTTTAAGGAAAATTTTTATGAATAAAAAAATCCATATGAAAAATATTCTTGTAATAAACAAAGACAACCAAACAGGAGAAATTATATCTTGTAAATCGATGTATGAACTACTTTTAGAAGCTATTGAAGATGTTGGATGGTCAACGATAGAAATAAAAGAGACAAATAATAATATAGGCTAATAAAAGAGAGTTTTTAATAGGAGAAAAATGAATCAATATCATTTAAAAAATTTGGGCGAATTACATAATTTCATGAGTGCATCAGTTGTAACCCCATTACAAACGAAAAAGATGAATTTATACTTATTTGATATAGCTGTTTACCCATCATTTTACGATATTGGTGTATTTGATTCCTTAGATGAAATAAATGTATATATAGAAAAAGTACTAGGAAAAGAGTTTCCAGTTAGATTTAAAAAAGATAACGAAGAAATATTATATAAAAAAGGAAATAGACAAATATTTTTCGGGAATACCAAACTGGAAATAAATAAAGGTTATGATTATATTATAGAAGAAATCATGGAAACGGAATAAAAGAAAGGTTTTAATATGACAAAAATTTTACATTTCAATCTTTCGGGAAATCGTCTATTTGAGGATGAAGAACCAAACATTATTATGAAAGACTTGGGACATTGTATGGGAACTGAAACCGAAGAGGATGATGAAAAAGCCGATGAATATTTCTATAAACACATGACAACATTAAGAGATATTTCTGTTTTGTTGAATCAAGCTTGTGGACAAGGTGTTATGTGGAATTTTTCTAGAGAAATGGCTGATGAGTTAAAATTAGACAAGAAAGATGTTGAAATTGCTCTAGAAAATATAGTAAGAAAATATGCGGAAATGTCAGAAGAAGAAGCTAGAAAAAAATATGATGAATTAGCCGTCTATATCAAGACAAGAGAACGTGGACCAGAAGAAATCAAATAAAGAAAAAGGTTTTAAAAAATGAGATTACATTTTCATATTTGGAAAAATGGAAAAGAAATGCGCCTAACCCCCGAAGGACTTTGGGCACATTATAGGCGTTGTGTTATTTGTGGAAAACGACAATATCATTGGAGTTTTTGGAATTCTGATGGTTGGAAAGATGAGGTTTTAAAATGAAAAGCATTAAAGAAGGTAAAATAGCTTTAGATAGAAGTATGAAATATTTTAGAGGAAGAACGAGTAAATATATAACTTCTTTTGAAGATATTCGGCTAGAGGATTTATTTCCTGTTGGATATCCAGATGAAGATATAATCAACGAATATGATGAGCATTATAGAGTAAATATAGATATTTGGAACATAGAAATTATTGTTCAAACAAGGTCATAAAAGAGGATTTTTAAAATGAGATATCATATGGCAGACACCGATGTTTTTCATAAACTGAAAGACGAAACATTCGAAATATTCTTGACCAGAACACTTAATCAGTTAATAATTTTTAATAGACCTATTGAAACAACCAGAGTTCATATAGATTTTAATGATAATACAAAAAATTCTAATTGGATTGCGGTTGATTATATTAATTTATCAAGTGAAAAAGATGATACTTTTTGTATTACAAAACGCATATAAATCAGAGAAACACCAATTTAAAAACGAAGAAGAATGGAGTCGAGAGTTGGCTAATTCTCATACTGGTAGGCGTTTAAAAGAAATGATACCGGAAGGTAAAGAATATAAGGTTATTAATTCTTCTAATATAATAGGGGATAACCCCGATTCTTGTTATGATGCAGACATAGTACATATGAAAAAATTAGTTAATGAAATAAACCCAACCGTTATATGTGCCTGTGGTAAAGTTGCTCAAAAAGGTTGTGCGGACTTAGGTTTAATTTTTATACCTGCACCTCATCCCGCATGGAGACAATTGTCTAAACAGGATTCGAATAATATAAAAAATCAAATTTTAAAAAAAGAGGAAAAATGGAAACAATTACAATTAGAAAAATGAAACCGAAATATATCGAGGTTCAGAGTGATGAATTTGAGAATATAGAAACCTATAAAGCATCAGATGGAAAAATATTTGCTGAACTCCGTGATGCAACTCAATATGAAGCAGAATTGAAATTTGGAAAAGCAGAAAAAATATTTTTTTGGTTTCCAATGATAGATGATGTATGGTATAAAGCCAAAAATGAAGACGAATTAGAATTCTTAAAAAATCATGTTGCCAAGACTTATGGAAGACGATATGGAGAAAGTCACCTAAAAGTTGGAGAATGGTTCACTGTTGTGCATAAAGACCGGGATGGTAATGGGAATTTAGCCGACCATTTTGTTTCTTTGAGCAAACTTAAAGAATCTTTTTATGAGTTGCTAAAAATATTAGAAACAGGAGAATAAAATGTCATCAAAATACAAACAATTTTCACCTGCTGAATATAAGAATATACATGAAAAATGTTGGATTGAATTTGAATGCCCTATCTGCCATGAAGTTTTGGATACTGACTCAGAAGAAGACCCTATTAAATGTAGTTGCGGAAGCAGATATCGTGTTTCCGCTATTTTATATCATGTAATAGACGGGAAAAAGTAATGACACCCGAATTAGAATATATTGAAATTGTATTTGAAAATACTGATTCGGTTCGTATACCATCGTCTCATATTTTAGGAATGAGTTTTGAGAAAATTACAAATTATTTATGGGCAAATTTTTCGCACCAGTTGATAGAAGAAAATGTATGTGAAAAATTTGAGATAGATTTAGATAATATTGCATTAAAATATCAAACTCATTTTCAAAATATAATTGATGATGGAAAAGATGATTTTAAATATCATTTAGATGTTGCAAAAGATATTACCCATATTAATGTAAAACCAAGCAACAGAGAAGGAATATATATAGCTGTACCTTGGAAATCAGGGGAGCAAGAGACAACAAATATTTATCAAAAGACTATATTCCAAAAAGATTCTTTTATAATATCCTGTGAGAAGATAGAAGAATAAAACGATGGAAAATATATTGGAAAAATTAAAATCAATGAATGGAGCGTTCAATTGGATAAAGAAAAATTAGATAAATCTTTAGAAATAATACAAGAAGCCAACGATAAAGCAAATGAATCCGAAACACCTTTGTTTATTAATTTTTCTGGTGGTAAGGATAGTTCCTGTTTAATTTTGCTTGCTGAACAATTAAATATTAAAACAGAATTAATTTATATGATATCTAGACTTGAACTACCGGGAACAATTGATTTTGTCAAAGAGCAAGCTGCCCGTTTTAATTTGCCCTTGCATATGATTGACCCTGTAGAACATTACATGGGAGATTTTCCATATTGGGTACGCAGATTTAATTATTTCCCGGGTCGTCAATATACCTATTGTAGTAGCAGACTAAAATTGCGCCCCGCACGTAAGTATCTACGTGGAATTTATGGTAGAAAACATGTTTATAAAATGAATGGTGTCAGAAGGTCAGAAAGTTCAAGAAGGCAGAAGATTTATGCCAATAAACCTTATATATATCCTGATTATGAGGCTTCTGGACATTTTTTAGTAGAACCTATAAGGAATTGGTCAGGACAAGAAGTAGTAGATTTTCTCAGCGAAAATAATTTTGAAGTTCAGAAATTGTATGAAGAAGTAGGAGTAAGTGGTTGTGCGTATTGTCCGTTTTACCAGAAAGATATATATTTTCGTATTCTGAATATCTATCCAACTATTTACGACGAAATAATTCAAGTTGAAGACGAGATAAAAAAACCATCCGTGAACGGTGGTATATTTTTACATCAATTGAAAGATGAGTTTTTTTCTAACCGCGAAGAAATTATGTCCCGATTAAACAAAAAAGGGATAAAAAATAAAAAATGACTCTTTTTAAAGATTTAACAGGAAAAAGATTTGGAAAATTAACCGTAATATAGAATTTATGAATATAGACATAAAAAACAAGAAAGCCTTGACAAAAAGGAAATAATGTGGTATAATATAAGCAAGGAGAAAAATGAGTGATTTTTATGCTGATAATCGTTATTATATAGATTTTTCAAAAATAGTTTTTATTGAGAATGGTGGTAGTTTAGTTCAAAGAGCTATATCTATATCATTTTTAAATGGAGAAACACATACTTTTTATGAAAATGAGGACAGAGACTATAAAGCATTTATAGCTCTTAGGGCTTGGCATAACGAAAAGATTAAGGAGGTAAAATGACATTGGGATTTCATTTCCTATTATTAGCAATTGGTGAAATATTAAAGATAGAAGATTATTGCACACCTCAAGATGTTCAAGACTATATTCAAAATGACGATGCTTTTGGAGTAAGACCTCCTTTAAATGATTGTAGATTGGCTTTAAAATTAATGGAAGATAGTGGGTTTGTTGTGCTTTGTGAAGACGATAAATATTGCAGAGATAAGCACTTGTTTGATTGGAGAAAAGCACATGGATGTTGATGAAAAAGCATTGCCTAATTATGGAGAATTAATGAGTTTACAAGACTTTATTCAATTTTCTGGAGAAGGATTATATACAGATAATAGTGGTAGCGGATATTATTCTGATGGGAGGATATATTGGGAAGATAAACCTGCGAAGCCATCTGATATGGTTAGATATAAAGTAAGTTTTAATACTAAACATAGATATGTTATATGGTTTAATAAATGAACAAAGGGCAAGAGTATTTAGATAACTTGCTTCGAGAAATCGAACTTGCTAAAGAACAGAATAGAAATGGAATTTTTAAGATACGAGAAAAAATGAGTGATAGCACAGCTACATATGTAAGAGATTATCTTATCTCACATACCCCTTACCGTATCGATTTCAGAAAATGTCCTGCTTGTGCTTTTGAGTGGGATATTATGGTCATATTTTAGGATAGAAATATGGGCGAAATAAAACAATATTGCATGTCTTGTATCTATTTTACTCCTATAAGCCCTTATGCGGGATATTGCCATATGCTAGGGGTAAGTATAGAAAAAGGTGTGGCAATCATAGATACACTTTCAACTTTAGAGTTATTAAGAGACCATACAGGTGAAAAAATCTATGATTTTTCGGTTGTGCAAAGTCGTTTCGGATGTATATGTTACAGAAAGATTAGTATGTTATAAGGAGGAACAATTGCACCTTGACAAAACAGAAGAAGTGTGGTATAATTAAGGAATGGAAAATATGAAAATTGTTATTTTAGTAGATAGTAATATACAATGTTTTGATAAGATGGTAGACTTGGTTCAAAATAAGGATATAATCCTGATTGATACCGAGCGGTGTGATGAAGCTAATGAGTATCGATATTTAATAAAAACAATCGATGAATTCTCTAAATCTAATAGTGAAATCATGCTTGGCAAGTTCTCTGGTAGAGAGAGCGTTATTAAAGAATTAGGTGATGAGCGTTCAGAAATGATACTCGCACTAAGTTCAAAGAAGAACAGTCGACATTATGCGGGGAAACCAATCGACATGTTCTTAAATCTTATCAGTATGTTTGAAAAGGAGATTATATCGACATAATATATTACAAGAACAACTCATAATAATAGACAAAATTAACGAAAAAGGAGACTATATGAAAGCAAAAAGAATATGCGGAATATATTGCATTGAAAATATTCTTGATAATAAGAAATACATAGGTTTCTCCTCAAATATCAACAGAAGATGGATAGAGCATAATTACTCATTAAAAAATAAAAAAGATACTCGCCATCTTCAAAACGCATGGGATATATACGGAAAAGAAAATTTTATATATTATTTACTTGAAACTTGCTTGCCCGAACACTTGGAAGAAAAAGAAGTATAATGGGTATCTACAATAACAGTAAATAAAAAACTTATATGGTTGGGATATTGCAAAAGCGAGGAAGATGCTGTTGAAAAATATAACAATTATATAATTACAAATAAATTATCTAATCCACCCAATTATTTTTTAAATTAACAAAGGAGATACAATGAGTTTGCAGTTAGTTAAAGCTCAAAGAGCTAAAGCATATCTAAAGTTAGGAATGTCTGCACCATCCGGAGGAGGTAAAACTTTAAGTGCTATTTTTATAGCATATGGACTATTAAAACAAGCCCACCCCGAATGGAATGAAGTTGAAATTTGGGAACACATTGCAATCATCGACACCGAAAATGGTTCTGCTCAACTATATGTTGGCGGCGAATTCTATAATATTAAAATCGGTGTATACAATGTGGTTACTTTAACCGCCCCATTTGAAGCAGAAAAATACACTCAAGCAATTGACCTTTGCAGAGATGCGGGAATGGAGGTTTGTATTATTGACTCCACAACCCATCTTTGGAGTGGTACAGGTGGTTTGCTAGAGCAACAAAATAATGCTGCAAAACGCGGTGGAAATAGTTATACTGCTTGGCGTGATATTACCCCTCAGCATAATCACTTTGTTGAGACAATGCTTCAAACCCCTATGCATATTATTGCAACCATGAGGTCAAAACAAGAATATGTACAGGAAAAAGATGCAAATGGTAAAACAAATATTCGTAAGGTCGGAATGGAACCTGAACAGCGCAAAGGTATGGAATATGAATTTACTATGTTCTTTGAAATTAATAATGAACATGAAGCCTTTGGTGCTAAAGATAGAACAAGCCAATTTGACCAGAAAACTTTCAAAATCACCCCTGATGTTGGTAAACTAATGATGAAGTGGCTGGAGGGTGGTACAGATAAACCTGCCGAAATTGTAAAGGAATCTATTGAAAAAGCAGACCCTAAGAAAGCTTTAGACGGTGCTCATGAACAAGTTCTTGAAAAAATCAAGAAGCTTGGCGGTAGAGAAAATGCTGCCTTAATGGAACTCTTAAAAGAGAATACCCCTGACGGGAATGCAAATCCTAATAGCATTAAAGATATAAGAACTCTAACAGACTTGTTTATTAAGCTAGAGGACTTGGAAGCAAAAATGCAAGTAAAAACAGACGCAGAACTACAACCTGCATAATTAAATCAGAGACTAAAAAACAAAATTGGAGACTATAGAAAATGGCTAATCAAGTACAATTGGTAATTTATGAAGGATATTTAGTAAACAACCCCGAAATGCGTTACACCCCCAAAGGGCAAAATGTTACAAATTTTCGTATGGGTTCGAACAGTAGCTATAAGGATGCTGACGGAAACCAAGTAAAAGAAGTTACTTGGCTTAAGGTAACTGTTTGGGGTAAACTCGGGGAAATCGTAAACCAATGGACAGAAAAAGGTTCACAGGTTATGGTGTTCGGGAAACTTCGTCCGGGCAAGAACGGTTCACCTGAAGTTTATAATCTGAAAGACGGTACACCCGCAGCATCTTATGAGATTACTGCTAGAGATGTTCGTATTTTAAAGGGCAAGCAAGGTGCTCCTGTAGAAAATGGTGTCCCTGATAATGACGAAGAACTTCCATTCTAAATAAATAGATAAAAAAATAGAAAACGAGAGATTGTTTGTGTAATCAGGCAATCTCTCGTTCTTTCAGGAGAAATAAATCATATGAGATTAACTGATTATATTAAAGGTTTAGGACGGGTAGTTGCTTTTTATCCAAATTTAAAAAAAATAACAAATTCTACTGTTGCCAGCATTTTGCTTTGTCAGCTTTTATATTGGACAGATAAGACTAATGATGGCTGGATTTATAAAACTCATTATGATTTAGAAGAAGAAACGGGTCTTACTCTTTATGAGCAAAAAACAGCCAGACAAGTATTAATCGATTTGGGAATTATTGATGAGGAGTATAGAAGATTAGAACACAAAATTCGTTTTAGAATAAATCAAACAATATTAGATGATTTATGGGAAAAAGAGAATCATGTTTATACAGGAAAAGAAGAACCTGTAAGTTTAAGTGATTATAGGGAACCCGGAATAATCATACCTTATAAACAAACTGAAAATCGTCTTTCTGTTGAAAAACAAGAAAATAAAGATATGATGGATGGAATGTTATTCTACCAATCTAGTTCCCCGGGTGCTAAAAAAGAAACAGTTAAGAACGCAATCATGGATAAGATAGAAACAAAACTTCATATCAACGTAACAGGTAAAAAGTGGAAAGAATTTATTGAATACGCATATGGTCGTCAAGAAAGGCATGGGGAGCCAATTGATAGATTTATTGATTGGATGCTAAAAAACAATCCAAATTCTACATATTGGACACCAGAAAGATTTCAAATGCTTTACCCACAAGCTTTTACAGATGACCAAAATAAGCCAAAAGAAAACTTTGCTGCACCCTTACCTCCTCGTGAGGAAAAAGAACTTGCACCAATGCCAGATGAATTAAAGCGTAAAAGAAATTTAACTTAGACTATAGGAGTAAATTATGGCAAGCATGTTAGATGAGGCGCTAGAATACGCTCGTCGTGGCTGGAAAGTTTTTCCATGTCGAGAAAAACCCGGTGCAAGTTTTATTAAAAACGGTGAAATTATAACCCCGCAAGAAAAAACCCCTTATATTGCGGGTGGATTAAATAATGCAAGTATTGATGAAAATCAGATTACAGCATGGTGGACAACATGGAAAGATGCACTAATTGGTATTAATGCTGGCGAATCTGGTTTATTTGTGCTTGATATCGATAAAAAACATGTTAATGGGTTGGATACCTATAATACGTGGAATATTAATGATTCAGCAGGGCTTCAATCAATTACACCATCCGGGGGTATGCATATCATCTTTACGGGTACTGGAAAATCTAGTACTAATGGTAAGACAGGTATCGATACTCGTGGTACGGGAGGTTATTTTATTGCACCTCCAAGCAAAATTCTAGAAGGTGAATATACAGGTGAATATAAACGCTTTAATGATTGGAGCAACCCTCCCGGAATTATTCCCGATGGTTTAATGGGAAAATTATTTCCCGAAAGCACCATAGAATATGTGCGTGGTAGTTCTACCCCTGCTGTTGATGGAATAAAGAAAAAACTAAGTAGAACAACTAGTGATTTTATGACTCTCGGGGCTATGCCGGGAGAAAGAAATAGTAAGTTATATAATGCTGCCTGTGATTTTGTAGGTTGCGGTTATACGCGAGAAGAAACCAAGGGATTTTTATTTCCTATAGTTGAAAGAATGGAATTATCAAACTCTGAATTTGAAACAGTACTAGAGCATGCTTATTCTAAACCCCGTACTCCCTCTATCCCCGACTCTATTCAAGAAAAAATTATGGAGGGTGGAAAAGATGTTGCTAGTAAAATTACTTTTGAAGAACAAGCAATTATGGAAAATGCTGTACTTGCTTGTATGATGTTGGATAATACATCTATTCCTGTTATACAAGATATTTTAAATTTCGATGATTTTCGTGTAGTTAAGAATAGAATTATCTATCGTACAATTAATCGTATGTACATGTCTGGTATGCGAGTTGACCATTTAACTGTTGCTAGTGAAGTAGAAAAAGAAACCGATAAAGTTTCCTTAGATGATGTTTCTAAATTAACCAGTTTGTATTTTGTCAATACCGATAATGCAACAACTTATGCTGATATTATTAAAGAAAAATCATCTTTGCGTAAGCTGGAATCATTACTAGACAACAAGGAAAAATATATTAAAGGTAATTTAATTGAGAGTATTAGTACTTTAGAAAAAGATGTAGCCGATATTGCTTTGGGAAGTGGGATTAGGTCTACCGCAGTATTAAACTCTTCTCAAGCTACTGAACTAGTTACTCAAAGAACCGAAATGATGATGAGCGGTCAAATTGAACAATTAAAAATTGGATTTTCTGATTTTGATTATCATGTGGGTGGGTTTTATTCAGATGAGTTGGTTATGTGCGCCGCTCGCTCGGGAGATGGCAAGAGCGCCTTTATGCTAAGTGTTTTAAATCATGTTTCAATTATACAGGGAAAACCAGCCGTTATATTTTCTTTAGAAATGTCTACCCATGAATCAATTTGTCGTCTTATTTGTCAGTTAACAGGGATAGCTTATAAAGATGTATATCAGGGAAAAATGAGTACTGATGAGTGGAAAGAGTATAGGATTGCTATGGAAAGAATTGCCAATAGTCCCTTATACTTTGACGATGGCTTCGGTATGACTGTACCAGAAATTCGTTCTAAAGTTAGAAAACTGATGGACAAAGGTTTGGTTCTAATTGGAATTGACCAATTAGAACAAATTAAAGGGCATGATGGTATATCAGTCGCAGAACAATATAACAAAAATGCTTATGATATTAAAAACATGGCTAAAGAATTTAATGTCCCTATTCTTTTGAACCATCAATTGAATAGGAACATAGCAGATAGGAAATTAAAGAATGTACAACCTATAACCGCCGATTTGAATCAGGCAGGAGAAAAAGCTCCTGACCAAGTTCATATTATATTGCATAATAGAGACGAAAATAATAAAATTATGCAATCAAAAATTCAGATTATTAAAAACAGAAATGGTCCAACAATCGATTATCCAGTTATTTTTGTGGGTACAAGAATGTTGTTTTCTAATCCTACAAAATCCGAAGATAAAATTCCATTTAAGAATAAAGCTGTCGATGAAGAATATACTAGCGATAACCCTTATCAAGATTCACTTAATGCGCAAGCAGATAGTGCTCCTTGGTGGTCAAAGAAAGAAGATAAATAATGAGTGATTTTGGTTTTATAATTGAAAATATAAGATTTTCATATTCGTCTTTAACAACATATTCTACTTGTCCCTACTCATTTCGCCTTACATACCTAGACAAATGTGATAGAATAAGCAATTTTTATGGGCAATATGGGAACCTGATTCATGATACAATGTTTCAATACTTTGCAAGTAACTTAGATGTGTTTGAACTTTCTGGTTATTTTACAAGCAAATATGATACTGTAATGTTAGCACCCCCTCCAAGCTATCCTATTGGTATGGAAGAAAAATATAAAGAAGCAGGTTTAGAATTCTTCGATAACTTTTCTTTTGATAAAGATTTGTATGATATAATTTTAAACGAAGAAAAACTAGAATTTGAATTTGATGAAGGTGCAATGTTTGTTGCTAAACCTGATTTAGTATTATTTGAAAAACCAACTGGAAAATTCCTTTTATATGATTATAAAACAGCCGCACCATTTAGGATAGATAAAAGAAGTGGACTTGAAACAGTTGATAATAAAAAGTTAGAAGGGTATTATAAACAAATGTACATTTATACTTACGCTTTGCGTAATTATAAATTTACTCCAATAGATGAAATAGTTTTATGGTTTACCAGACCTGATAGAAAGGTCACAGTTCCTTGGAATGAAGATAAAGAAGAAGAATCTATTAACTGGTTACACAAAATGATTAGTAAAATAAGAAAAGATGAAAATTTCTTTCCTAACAATAGCAATAGTTATTTCTGTTTGAATTTGTGTTCAGTACGAGATTCCTGTGAATTTAAACCCGGGGTATAAATGATTACTTATTGCTACGACATAGAATCTTTTCGGAATCTTTTCACAGCCACTTTTGTCAATGTTGAAGATGAAAGTGAAGAATATGTTTTCTATGTGGGTTTAGATAAAGAAGATTATTCTGATATTAAGAAATTTCTTAATCGGGAAATGGTTTTAATTGGGTACAATAATCATTCTTATGATGACCCTATGTTGCGCTTTCTTATGTCGTATGAGGGAGATAAATTCGCTCTAGAATCATATAATCTTACATCTAAATTACTCGATGAAAATTTCAAGAACGATAAAGCAATATTGGCATTACGTTATCCAAGAAATGTTATTTATCCTTGGAAATCAATAGATTTAATGAAGATACTTGCTTTTGATAAATTAGGAATTTCTCTAAAACAGACCGCCATCAACTTAAAATGGTACAAAATTCAGGATATTCCTATTAGTCCATTCTCTACTGTTAATGTTAATCAACTACAGTCTGTCCTAGATTATAATAAAAACGACGTTTTAATCACTAAGAGATTGTATGAAGAAATAGCCCCAATCCGTCAATTACGTACTGATTTAAGTACCCTTTACTCTATTGACTTGACATCTGCATCTGATTCAAAGATGGCTAATTTAATTCTAGAAAATATTTATTCTAATGAATTGAAAATGGATATTCGAGCAGTTAGAGCTATGCGTACTCCTAGAGAAAAGGTTCTACTTGGGGAATGTGTTGCTAAGTTCGTGAATTTTCAAAGTCCCGAACTCAAAGAAATGTTAGAAAGAATTTCTGCAACTTATGTTTATAATTATAACAATTATAGATATTCTGAAACTGTTTATTTCGCAAACTGCAATTTTTCTTTGGGTATCGGAGGTCTACATACTGAAGATTCCCCGGGAGTTTTCACTACTGATGAAAACTTTATTATTCAAGATATGGATGTTGCCAGCTATTATCCTAGTCTTATAATTAATAATGGGTTTTATCCAGAACATTTGGGACCAAACTTTATTTCTGTTTTAAAGAAGATTACCGCAGAACGTTTACAAGCTAAAAAAGACAAAAATAGAGTAAAAGCGGATGGTTTAAAGATTACAGTCAATTCTATCTTTGGTAAAATGGGTTCGGAACATTTTTGGCTTTATGACCCTAAAAAATTCTTGTCTACTACCATTAGTGGTCAAATGGGGTTACTGATGTTGGTTGAGGGGATGTATTTAAATGGAATAGAAGTAATTAGCTCTAATACTGATGGTGTAGTATGCCGTATTCCTCGTAACTTAGAAAAAAGATACTATGAAGTTGCCCACGCTTGGGAGAAAGCAACTAATCTAGAATTAGAATTTACTGAATATAGAAAATATGTTAGACGTGATGTTAATTCATATATTACTGAGAAATCAGATGGTTATACAAAAGAAAAAGGCGCTTTTTTAAAAGAAGTAGACTTAAAAAAATCTTATCACATGCCAATTGTGGCTAAAGCACTTCATGCTTACTTTATTAATGATGTACCTGTACGCAATACCTTGGAAAATTGCAAAGATATTATGGAATTTTGTATCTCTCAGAAAAGCGCCAAAACCTTTTCAATCGAACTCCATAAAGGGGGGCAAAATATAGAAAAATTACAAAAGACAAATCGCTTTTTTATTACTACTAAAGGCGGCGCTTTAATTAAAAGAGCAGAATTTACTAATAAACTAATTGGTTTATATGTTGGAAGACAAGTTCAAATTCTTAATGATTATGATGCTAAGATTCCTTTTGATGATTATCATGTAGATTTATCCTTTTACGAAAAAGAAGCAATGAAAATCATAGACGATATCGAACCAAAACAAATGATTTTGTTTGATTTGTCGTTTGAAGATTCTGGAAAGAAAACAAGATTTGAAATTCCAGCAAGAATAAAACCCAAAGAAGAAAAAAATGCTACTTCTAACGATATAAATAAGCTAGGTAAAAATCAGTTGATTAAACGAATAGAGGCAATTGTTGAAAATAATCAAAAAATTGATGGAGTAGACCCCCGTTATGTTTATATAGATGCTTTTAATATAAAATCAATGACAGCTATTGTTTATTGTTTAGCTAAAGGGGTAAGACAACCCATTCTTATAGATAAACAAGCTTATAAAAAAGCCAAGATAGAAATAGGGCAAATAGTCTATTGTAATAAATTTGAAAAGAAAGAAGGTCTCTTTTCTATAGCGGATTATCGTATCACTGAGAAACTGGAGGAGATTGGTGAGAAGCTACTTTAGACCCTTGACAAAAATAGAAAAATGTGATATAATATATGACCCGAAAGGAAACTACATGGCACAAACTTTTGAATTTGATGAAATACAATATTATAATTTTGAACAAGGGTTAGACTATGATGACGTTTTAATAAAACCCATTTTATCTAAAGTTAATCATAGAGAAGATGTTGATATTTCTGTAAAATTATCAGATACACTAACATTGGAATTTCCTTTATTGGCAAGTCCAATGCGAGGAATTGTCGATGCTTCTTTTTGTATAAAATTAGCGGAACTGGGAGGTTTAGGGATTCTTCATCGTTTTTATGATACAGACGAAGAATGGTTTTCGGAAATAAAAGAAATTTCTAAAGCAAAACAATATGGATTATCTATAGGTTATAACGACGATGTTTATAAAAAAGTTTTAGAATATGAGCCAGATATATTGGTTATAGATATTGCAAATGGCTATACAGAATCTATTGCAAAATTCTGCTTGAAAGTAAAAGAATATATCATAAATAAAAAATATAAAACTTTACTGATGTCAGGAAACGTAGCGACAAGCAAAGGTGTTTCCCAATTAGAAGAAAATGGGGTGGATATTGTTCGTGTTGGGATTGGTTCAGGAGGACTTTGCTCAACTCGTAATGTTACTGGAATTGGAATTCCCCAAATTACAGCATTGCTAGATTCTTCTAGATATAGCAATGCTTTTATTGTCGCAGACGGGGGAATTAAAAACAGCGGAGATGCAGTAAAATCATTTATAGGAGGAGCAGATTTATGTATGGCGGGTAGTTTATTTGCACAGACTTTTGAAAGTCCAAATGATTATAAAATTTTTGGTATGGCTAGTAGAGAATTAATGGAACTTAAACATACGCAGATTAAATCAGTGGAAGGATTTTCTAAGATTATAGAAAAAACAATGTCTTTAAAACAATTTGTTGATGAGTTTACTTGGGGCATAAAAAGTGCCGGAACATATTTGAGCGCCTATAATATTGGTGAAATTAGAAAAAACGGTTCTTTTATTCTTACCGGAAAAAATTCTATAAAGAAAGAGTATTCATAATGGAATTCCATGATAAAAAATTTTTAATACCGGATAAAGATTTGATTAATAAAAAATTTGGTAAATGGACCATATTAAAAAAGGCAGGACAGAGCAAAGACGGATGTTCGTATTGGTATTGTAAATGTGATTGCGGAACTGAAAGAGCAGTTAAAGAATATAATCTGCTTCTCGGTAAAAGTAAATCTTGCAGAAAATGCTCAATCAATCATCGAAAAGAATACCCGCCCCTTAAAAGAGGTAGACAAAGAAAACCTGATGGGATTGCGTGTCGTAATCATGTTTATTATGAATATAAAAGACGTGCCATCAAGAAATGGGGTGCTTTTAAATTAACAGAAGATGAATTTATATATTTAATATCTGGCAATTGTTATTATTGCGGAAAAGAACCAAATAATATTAAAAAAAGTCTTAGTAATAGCGGAGATTATACTTATAACGGAATAGACAGAATAGATAATACTAAAGGATATAATGTTGATAATTGTGTATCGTGTTGCGAAACTTGCAACAGAGCGAAATTAAAAATGACCAAATTTGATTTTTTAGAATGGGTAGATAAAGTATATATTCATCAGCACAAATTAACTGACCACGCAATTAAAAAAGGATTATAATGGAAAATGGATACCCTTTTAGTTTTGATTATCCTAATTTGCATGCTAATTATATTACAAGAAAAGAGAAAGGACGGGCAGAAATGTCCAGAAAAAAACAAATGAAAATTGTCTATATTGATGTTGACGATGTATGTGCAAAACTTTCTACTGTATGGTTAGGACGTTATAATAAAGATTATGATGACCATTTAACAGAAGAAGATATTACTGATTGGGATATACATAAATTTACAAAACCAGAATGTAATTTAAAAATATATAAGTATTTAGAAGACCCCAATATGTATAACGAAGTAATGCCGAGAGAAGGTGCGTGTGATGGTGTAAATTCCCTTAGAGAAATGGGTTATAGAGTTTTATTTGCCACATCTTGTCCAGTAGAGGTGGCAGGAAGAAAATTCTATTGGTTAAAGCAATGGGATTTTATAAAAAAAGAAAGGGATTATATCGAGATACGAGATAAAAGCTTGTTAAAGGGAGATTACATGATTGACGACAATTATGATAATTGTCGTGGCTTCACTGGTTATGGCTACCTATTAAAAGCACCTTGGAATATAAAATATAAATGGTATCATCGGGTAGAAGATTGGGCAGAGTTTGTTGCAATATTAAAAGATAAGATAGGAAAGGGAATGGGATGATTGAAAAAACAGCACCTACATTTTGGGCTAAGATTTATATTAGTGGTCCCATTGAAATAGCCGAACAAATAATTCGTCAAGAATGTTTACGGGAAGGTTTGTGTGTTACAATAGAACCAACTAAATTTATCTATACTGGCGGAGAAGAAGATGGTTATGTTGTTGGTTTAATAAATTATCCAAGATTTCCAGCTACACCAAATGATATTGTAATTAAGGCAATGTATTTGGCAAATTTATTATTAGAAGGCACATATCAACATTCGGTTTTAATTATGACACCAAACAACACAAGTTGGCTAACAAAAAGGGAAAACTAAAATGCCACCTAGTAAGCGCTTTATGGAATTAACAGAAAAAATGAAGGACATCCATATTCGAAAAAATGCTGGATATGCGGGAGATTCTCCTGATGCTTTTAAAAACTTCAGAGAATCAGAAGATTTTGAAGTTCCCGCATTTAAGGGTTGCATGGTTAGGATGAGTGATAAGTGGTCTCGAATTAAGAGCCTATCAAAAAATCCCAAGAATGATATGGTTGGAGAATCTATTAAAGACACCTTAATAGATTTGGCTAACTATTCAATTATCGCATATTGTTTATATGAAGAAGAAGAAGCGATAGTAGAAAAACAAAAAATAATAGTTCAGGAAGAAAAAATCAGAAAGGAGAATATTAATGAAGGAACTGTTTCCACAAGTGAGACCCGTCTCGAAGACGGCAATGAACATTCTGAAACAACGGTATTTCGGGGATGGAGAGGTAATGTGGGATGATGTAGTTAATAGAGTAATTGACTACGTTATTCCAGAAGCAAGTGAGGAAAGAAAAGAAACTACAAGAGAAATGATGTTGAATGGGTATTTTATACCCAATAGTCCTTGTCTTGTAAACGCTGGAAAATCAAACGGAGGTTTGGCGGCGTGTTTTGTAGTGGATTTTCCAGATAATATAGAAGGTATTTATAAAACAAAGTTAGATTTTGCACTTATTGCACGTAAGGGCGGGGGTTGTGGTACTTCCCTTACAAAAATTAGACCAGAAGGTGCGAAAGTAGCAGGTAGTACACATGGCTATGCGGGAGGAGGAGTCAAGTTTGCTGATACGATTTCTCATGATGCAGATGCTCTTACACAATCAGGATTAAGTTTATCGAGTCCCTATAGAAAGTAATTTCTATAGAAAACCTGAATATCGGTGAAAACCTAGTGATAGACAACACCGAGGCACTAATTATTTAGAGCCGTAACGACTAAGAAATTCATTATAGTAGAATTAGCTTTTTAGCTAAATCGAAGGAGTTTTATGATTACATTTGATTCGTTTGTTATATCTTCTTTATTAGGAGATGGATATTTACCAAAAGAGAGTATCTATTATTACGGATTGTTTTTTCAACATTCCTTAAAACAAGAAGAGTATGCTTTATATAAAAAAAATATAGCTGAAAGTCTTGGTATGGATACAAAGGTTTATTATATTAATAAAAATTTTCCAGCAATAAGAGTTAAATGCTCTTTGGATAAATCCTATTTTAAAAAAATGAAGCATAAAATTTATCCAAACGGAAATAAGACAATAACAAGAAGTTTATTAAATTTATTAGATGCGGATGGTTTATCTTTGTGGTGGCAAGACGATGGGTGTTTATCAATATATAGACACCCCATAAAACATAACACAAGCCGTTATGGAAAACTATGCACACACGGATTTTCAAAAGAAGAAAATATTATTATTTCCAATTATTTTTCTACAGTGTGGAAAATTGAAACACAGGTAACAATGGAAAAAGGAAAGTATTATTTTCAACGTTTAAATGCAACTAATTTAAATAAATTCTTTGATATAATAAATGTACACGAATCAATGAAGTATAAAACAGATATGAAATATACGAATTTCGTTCCAAGGGTATCCTAACTGAAAAGAAGGATAATGGTATAGTCTGAACTGCAACTATAATCTAAAAACGAAATTGCAGAAATAAGCAGAAATGCTTATTCGCCTACTTTGTAGGTCATAAAAGTAACAGAATGTCCGAGCAATGGCAATTATGTTTACTGAATCTGTTTATCATCCAGATATCTTAAAATTTATTGTTGCAAAGCATGAAGAAGGGCGCATATCTAACGCAAATATTTCAGTAGTAGTCGATGATGCGTTTATGAATGCAGTAGTAAACGATGAAAAATATTGGACAGAATTTAATGGTGTTAAATATCAAGAGTATAGGGCAAGAGATGTATTCGAACTTATCGTAGAAGGCATGTGGAAAAACGGAGAACCCGGAGTACTTTTCAAAACAAGGATTGATGATTCTCCTTATAAATATTCAGGACAAGAAATATTTGGTACTAACCCGTGTTCTAGCTGATTGTTTGGAACACGTTAAAATTCCGTAAATTGCTGGAAACCCCAAAAGGGCAATCAGCAGCCAAGGCTCGAAAGAGCAAGGTTCAGAGACTAAGTAATAAATCAGGAAAGGAAATCTCTTCAATGAAGAAATTGAATTCAAAACAAATAAAGAAAGCATTATTTGGAATAACTCTTACAGATGGCAGTTGTATTGGTCAAAGGTTTTCTATATATCTAAAAAACGAAGATTTTGTAAACAATATAGGGTTTATTTTGAGCAATATATCAGGAATATCAAAAATTCACAAAAAGGAAATTATAGATACTAGATTTAATCCTCCTGCTATTGGATATAAACTTTGGACAACTAATCATGTTTATTTTGGAAAATTAAATAAAATCTTTTATGAAAACGGAAGAAAAAGAATAAACAAATATATTGTAGATAGATTAGATGAAACAGCTTTTGCTTATGCTTGGATGTGTGATGGTTATTTAGAGCACAAAAAAAATAGAAAAGCAAATAAAATTCAAAACGAAGGTTGGTTTTGTTTAGAGAGTTTTCCAAAAGAAGAGTTAAGCTTAATAATAAATAGACTTAAATATTATAATATAGAATCGAGAGTTTCCCCTGTAGAATGGGGATATGGATATAGAATTTTAATAAGTGGTTTAAATTTACAAAGATTTATAGATATGATATATCCATATATTCTGGATTCTTTTAAATATAAAACAATTATGTATTATAAGTCTATAGCTTCTGAATATGTTTTAACTGATTTATCCAACACGGAACACATTATTAAGCAATATAATAATGTTGATGATATAGTCCGACACTCTTAGTAATAAGAGATTACAGAAATGGAACAACCGCTCCCTCCCAACGGGGTTTGCAATTTAGGTTCTATTGACTTATCAAAATTTTATTGTAAAGATGGAAACAAAAAAATAGATTGGCTAAAATTACAATATGTGACACGTTGGGGTATACGTTTTTTAGATGCTGTAATTAATAAAACATCATTTCCCACAAAAGATATTGAGGAATGGGCTTTAAATAACCGTCCGGTAGGTTTTGGTGTAATGGGATATGCCGACCTTTGTTTAATGCAAGAAATTGCTTATGGCTCACCTGAAGCATTAGAACTCCTGAGTGATATATTACGCTTTATCTCTATAGTTGCAGAAAACGAATCGATAAAAATGGGAAAAGAATATGGTGTACCAAAGGCTTGTGAGAATTTACCTATTCCACGTAGAAATGTGACACTCACCACAATTGCACCTACAGGCACAATTAGTCTTTTAGCTAGTTGCTCTAGTGGTATAGAACCAATTTTTTCTGAGATTACTATACGAAATGACAAAACTGGAAGTTACACTTTTGAAAATAATTTAGCCGATAAAGAATATTTTCGCTGTGCTGTTTCTTCGAATGGTGCTAGAGAAGTAACTTGGGAAGAGCATATTATGACTTTAGCCACGGCACAAAAATATATTGATAGCGGGGTTTCAAAAACCATTAATTTTCCCACTCATACCCATAGGGAAACAATTGGAAAAGCTGTTGTTATGGCATGGAAAGAAGGCTGTAAAGGTTTGGCTGTCTACCGTAATGGTTCACGCCAAGTAGAAGTTTTAACTCCAAAGAATATAAAAAAGGACAAATGCCCGATTTGCGGAGGAGATATGGTACACGTAGATGGGAAGCACAAATGTTTGATTTGCACAAAAGACAATGTTTTAGAAAAAACCGTAACTTACTATGATTAAGAGGATAATATGAAACTAAATGATTATGTAGATTGGACAAAAAATACATCTGCAAGATTAGAATCACCGGGAGACGATATTACCCATATGCTCTTTGGAATGGTCACGGAAATTGGTGAATTGATTGATATTTTTAAAAAAGATATGGCATATAAGAAGGAAGTTGATTGGATTAATGTAAATGAAGAAATTGGAGATTTAATGTTTTATATCGCCGGATTCTGTCGAATTAACTATCTTGATTTGGAAAAGATTATTGAAACCAATGTAGCTAAATTGGAAGCACGTTATCCAGAAAAGTTTACAGAACATCATGCAAAGAATAGAGATTTATTACACGAAAGAGAAATCCTAGAGAAGTAGAAAACAGTAAAAAAATGGGTACGCAAAATTTGCGTACCCATTTTTATTTATTAAGCTTTTAAAGCTTTTACTTTCTTATCGACAAATTTCTTTGTCTTTCTAGCTGATTTTTGAAATTTTACTTGATATTCTTTTGCAAGCATTTTTACTTGCTTTCTATTATCTTCATCTTTCAAATATGCAACTAGTGCTGTGGATATAATACCGACCACCGCTATAGCCAATCCTCTAACAATTTTTTCCTTCATTTAATCCTCCTATTTTTAAACATATATAATATTATAACCAATGAACCTACCATAAAGCAGATTATTGGAATCCAAATAGTCACTTTACATCCATTCTGATACTGATACTAAGTCTTTTTTAAGTGCAGCAAAATCAAAACCGGGTGCAAATTCAGGATTTTCTGCTTCAGGAGGAAGAACGACATAAGCTTCATCCACACACCAATCCCACCAACCCCATGTTGCACGTTGGGTATTTCCCCAAGTAAGAATATTTAAACCGTCTTTATCATAACCTGTTATAAAAACAGCATGACCTGAATTTAAAAGTTTTCCCGGTTTCCAAGGTGTTCTATTTTTAAATTCTTCTAAGCATTTTTCTTGTACTTGAAATCCTATAAAGAGTCCTCCAAATAAATTAATTGCTTGCTTAACATGTGTGTGATTATGAGAATTAAGACTCATATATGCATATATTGTTTCTCCGAGTATTTTGTTTTTTCTAAAATAATCTAATACTGTAAGCATGGCTAATCCCGTATCGTCCCCACCAGTTAAATGAAAATATATTTTCCTAACTAATTCGGTTGAATAAATACTTTTGTTTCCTACTAAACCACTCCATACTGTATCCCCATGTGCCATTCCTACAATTGTGCAATCCCCAATTTGGTCATTGTCCATCATTGGAAAAAGAATAGTTGGGTCATCAGGGTCAATATTTTCATATACCCTTTTTAAAGATTCAAAACTATCGGGTGGTGTTGGGACATCATCTCGCAAGTAATTTTGAAGTAAAAATGTGCGATAATCTCTAATGGGAGGACGCTTTCCAAAACGCAAATTAAAATTTTCCATATTTTTCTCCTATCAAGGCAATCTTGTAAGTTCTTTTTTGATATATATCTTTTTACCTAATTTGTACCATTCTTTTCCGTAGGCATCCTTCTCAATTGCCTCGGGATATAATTTTTGACCCATTTTAGAACTCCCGCATATAACGCTCGGGTCAGTTGGATTAGGTGCGTGACGTAGGTTTGCTTCTCCTGTATTTACAATTACTACTTCCGGTACAGTGCCGGGAGGTGGCTGAGGAGGAGGAACTTCCCCTCCAATCGGTACAATATGAGTACCATATTTTGCGTTGAATTGAACGCATGTACCGTTGAACCTATCCAAGTCCATATCGGGGTCTCCGTTTGTCGAACCATACTCGGCTGCTTTTTGATTCCCATCTGCGCTCCATTGCCAATGTGACCAACCAACCCAATCATAAGGTATTGTCGGGGTATCTCTGGTAGTCCAATTAGCATCCCACAAGTTTCTCCCTGTCCAGTAACTGCTTCTAGCAACTTTTGAGTTCCAAAAACCAGCGCTTGTATAAATCATAGCTTTTTTACCAGTTAAAGCTGTTAATTTTGCATCACATGCCTTTAGCCAGTTTAATGTACCAGCGGGGTCTAAAACAGTAGATTCGGCATCTAAAACAACATCTAGTTGCGGAGAGTGAGTAGCTATTTCTTCCGCAAAACTTGTTGCTGTCAAATTAGCATCCTGTCCTATGTTACAGAACCAATAAACACCAACAGGTATATCTTGTGCTCTTGCATCTCGATAGAATGTATCACAACTAGCGTCTTTCCATTGTGTGCCATAACCTAATCTCATAATTACATATTGGCACTTTGTCTTAGTGACTGAAAAACTCATGTTTCCATTCCATTTAGAGATATCTATTCCCTGTACTTCCCAACTCACTGCACCATATAAAGCACTATATACTCTATCATATATACTTAATTTAGGCAGTACTCTTTTTGGGGGATATCCGCATGTAGGGCAGTTTACCTGTGTGCCACCACATACGGGACATATTTTAGCGCCCATTTATTCCTCCGTTTCTATTTTGTTTTTGAATTTATTTTGATTAATATTTATTATTTCATCAATGCTTTGTTCAGTATAAAACTTGATTCGCTCTTTATTATCAGTGTGACCATTCGCTATTTTCTCAATGGTTTGATTAGTATAAAGCTTGATTTTTTCTTTCTTTTCTTCCGCTGTTTTTAAAACATCTTCTATCTTTTTGTCTATTTCTGTACTGCTTCCACTTGATTTGCTTTTTCTTTTAATTTCAAAAGCGTCTAAACGTAACTGCAAACCCTCTAAATTATATTCTAATTTACGAATTTCAGAATCTTTATCGACACTTGTTTCCATTAACCTGCCTATTTCAGTAGTTTTTTCTATCAGTATTTTTTCAAGGTCTAGGACTCTAGTTTGTAATCTCGTTACTTCGCTTTGTAATGGAGCAATGATAGTTACCGCTGCATCTTGAGTAGCTTTTCCTAAATCTATTTTTGATTGTATACTATCCTTTTTTCCTTGATTAATGAGCGCCCATGCGCCCGGAATTATTGCAACTACAGCAATAACGATTGATGCGATAAGAGTAGAATCCATTATTTTTTACCTCCTAAATATTGTATAAATATTACACCAATAATAATCAAAATAGTTGTCCCATGTATGGATACTATATCTCCCCAAATTACGAAAATACTTTTTGAAAGCAAGTTAAACTCTGCTGAAATACCAAATAACAAGGCATTAATTGAAAATAATATAGGTGCTATAGCATAATTTCTTTGACATTTATTTTTAAAACTCCAGTAAGACCATACCCCTAAGCTAATAAAAAGTCCAAGAATCATAAAATAATGTAGAAATGAGTCTAGAATTATATAATCCATTATTTACCCCCTCTTCCAATTGGAAGTCTTAATGGCATCGTAAAGAGCATCAATACAAATAAGAATAATGCATGTAAAATAATTATACCTTCCCACAATTCGTTTCCTTCATGAGTAAGCATATTCAATCGTAATGCAGTGGTATATAAGAATGTATTTAAAAAAAAGAAAAGCGGGGTAAGTATATATTGCCAACCTTTCTTATTACGAGACATCCATATAAAAGACATAATTATTCCAAAAACAGATATTCCAAGCATTACCCCATATACCGAACTAAATTCCTGTATTGTTGTCATAATTTATTCTTTCGCCTCCTGTTTCTTGTTATATCTTACTGGTGTAAAAACAATGAAACCTATAAGTAAAAGTAAAGAGTGTAAGCGTACTACTCCTGACCATATTTCTAACTGATTAAAAGTTAAAATATTCATTCCCCATATATAAGTTGCATGTAAAACTAAATTATAAAAGAATACATTTAAAAAATAAGTAAGGGGACCAATAATATATCCCCTCTTATCATTATATTTCCATATAAAAAATAAAGAAATAAGTATTCCCAAAAAAGATACTGCCCATATTAGTGTATGTATCGGGCTTATTACTATATCAACCATATCAAACCTCCTTTAAATTTGTGTGAGTTACTTATTATAATGAAGAACGTTTCCTCTGAGTATGCAACATAAAATGTGCCTTTTATATTCCAACGCCTTTTTTACCAATTCCAAATGATATCTTTCTATGGGCATATATATATTTTTTAGTACCACTTCCAAGAAGTATATTTTCTGATGTTATAATTTGAGTAGAATCGATAATCATTCCTAACATATATATACTTGTTTCTATTCTGATATTATCAGAAAATTGTATTTGAACAGAAGCTTGGGCTATTATTATATGTATATTTGTTTCTATTCTAAGATTATCCCCTGTTTGAACTTGCGAACAATTATTCATCACTAGGGTCAGAGGGTTATATACTATTGTAATATTAGTAGCAGTTTGGATTTGTATTGCATTTTTAATAACTGATTCCCCTATTGCTAAATACATAACCCAACAACCGGACGGGTCAGGGGTATCCATAACTGTTGTGAAACCAGTAGAATCAAGAGATTTTAAATCCATCTTTCCTATAACACCATCGTCTTTTATGTTAACATAAACAGCATCATCATAAACAGAAAAAGCTGTTTCTGTATCTGGAAGACCATTCTCACTCCAAAAAGAAGATGCTATACGATTACTAGTAGAAGTTGCAGCCCCTATGCTCATAGAACCTTGTACTGAGTTTACATCTCTAGTATTATGGGCACGATTAGCACTCATAAATAATAATGTTTTAGGTTTAAAACCAACAGTTTCAACAATATCACTTCCATCTGTAACAGTTGTTAAATCTCCAACACTATACCTACCACCTTTAATACACACATAAAAGAAATAAAGCGCTGCTGCACCATCCATATTATTTAAAGTAAAACCATCGTTATCAAATGATACAAACGAATTACGTCTAGAGCATGTGGTAGAACTAAATGTTAAATTAGCAGTAACATCTTGATTATTTCCATAACCCCTTGCGTTAGATGTGGTTTGATTGTCTGCTGTGGTTGTTGAGATTACACCTTGATTAGAACTACTTGTTGCCATACCAATACTATGATAAACCTGAAGGCTCCCGAGAGGTAGAGAAGCTGTAAATCCTGTAAAGAATAATGCCGCATCCGGTTTAAATCCAACACCTGTGTAGCTCTTATTTCCAGTAGGAACGGGGAACGTATCATAACCTACACGGGCATTTGTTACATCAGAACCTCCGAGTGCTAAGTAATTTATGCGATATGTTTTCGTAAACTGGTCATTTACAATAACTGTAAAACCATTTGAATCTATCGAATAAAAATCAAGAATTCCATCTATGGTATCGGTGTCTGTATATATACGAACAATTTCTACAGCAGACGAATAACTATATGCATCTGTTGAAGCTTGGTTGTCTTCTGATATAGAAATATGCATGCCTCTATTAGTACCACTTGTAGCTGAACTAATACCAAAACTGATTGTACTTCCCGAAACTTCATTGATTATTGATGTGCTCCCATGCCACCAGAATAAAATAACTTTTGGTTGAAATCCTAATTCTCTAATAGATTGAGTTTGCCCTACTGTTTTACTTGTATCAATATTAAAACTACCAACCTTAGAAAAATATGGACCACTTTCGGGAGCAGTATAGAAAGTTAAAGAGATATTATTTGATGTTTGTATTTGTGCTGTATTGTTGATTATTAAACTAAAAGATTCTCCGTGTCCTGTTATTATTACATTATTACATAACTGTAGTTGAGTAGAATCATGAACTCCTAAAATTCCAACTGTAAGTATTTGTACATTATCCGAAAATTGCAAATGAGTAGCATTTAAGATAGATAAGATATTATGCTGTGTTAATACTACATTGTCAGATGCTTGTAATTGAGTTGAATAGCTGATTGTTAGATTATAATGTTGTGTTAATAGTATATTGCCAGAAATTTGTAAATGTATAACATTATTAATAACTAAAACTTGATTTTGAATTAATAATATATTGCCTGATATTTGTAATTGTATGGCATTATTGCTAATTAGAATTTGATGTTGAATTAATATTACATTGTCTGAATTTTGTAATTGTGTTGTATTATTAATTAACAATATATAATTTTGGACAAGATTTATATTATTGGAAATTTGCAGTTGAATAGTGCTATTTATTGAAAGTGTGTGATGTTGAGTTAATATTATATTATCACATGCTTGCAATTGAATAGAATTATTTATTGATAATATATAATATTGGGTTAAAATAATATTACTCGATATTTGCAACTGTGTTCCGTTTTGTATTTCTAGGACAAATGCTTCTTCTGCATGATAATTTAATATTATATTATCAACAACTTGTATTTGAGTAACATTATTAGTTATTAATATATTGTTCTGAGTTAAACTTATATTATCGCTGGCTTGAAAATGTGTAGAATTATTAATTGCTAATACACTATGTTGAATTAAATCTATATTATCAGAAATTAAAATTTGAGAAGTATTATTAATTATTAAAAGATAATGTTGAGTTAAATCTATATTATCACTGGTTTGTAAATGTGTAGAATTATTAATCGCTAGTAAATAATGTTGAGTTAAACTTATATTATCACTAGCTTGTAAATGTGTAGAATTATTAATTGTTAATACATAATGTTGAGTTAAACTTATATTATCGCTATTTTGTAATTGAGTAATATTGTTAATTGTTAAAAGATAATGTTGAATTAAGTTTATATTATCGCTATTTTGCAATTGAGTAATATTGTTAATTGTTAAAAGATAATGTTGAATTAGATTTACATTATCGGAACTTTGTAATTGTGCCGAATCTTGAATAGTAAATACAATAGCCATAATAAAAGTTATATTATCGCTTGTTTGTAATTGAGTAATGTCTTGAACTATTAAGCTAAAACGAAGGTTATATTCAACCATTATTGCAGCACTAGTTAAAGTTGCGCTAGGTAAATTTGTATATTCAACTATTATAGCTGCACTAGTTAAAGTTGCACTAGGTAAATTTGTATATTCAATAATTATAGCGGAATTAGTTTGATAAGCTATATTATAATGACTGGTTAATATTATATTTTCAGAAGTTTGTAATTGTATTATATCTTGTATTATTAAATCTGGAATTTCCAGATTATAGGTTATTATTACATCATCGGATGTCTGTAATTGGGTTGTATCTTGTATTGTTAAAGTCAGAGGCTCTGGAATATAGGTTATTATTACATTATCAGATGTCTGTAATTGAGTTACATCATTGACCAACAAATCTACATGTAAATTATATTCAACCATTATTGCTGCATTACTTACTAGCATATAAGAATCTACTTCATACTCAACCATTATAGCAGCATTACTTTGATAAAAATTGATAAGAGGAACTAAAATTGTATTTTCACTGGTTTGTATTTGGACAGCATTGTTAACTAGTAGTATATGTTCCCCTATTCTCGGATTTCCACCAATAGCAAGATATGTAACCCAGTTTCGGGCATTATCTACAATACTCGTTTTTGTGTAAAAACCATTTGTTGCTACATAGGGAACATCCATTAAATATACTGCCGAACTTTCATATTGATGTATATTTGCATAAACAGCAGTATCATAATTTGCGTTATAAACATACATAGTACCTAAGTTGTCTACATCAACCATTGCGGTAACAGCCTGGGTAATAGAAGTATCTATATTATTTGCCATTGCGCCTATAGATATTCTGTTATCGACTATAGGTATATCCTGAGTACATTGGGGTTGTCCTATAGATGCAAACAATACAGCAGATGGTTTAAAACCCAAGGTATTAAATTCTAGATTTGTGTCTGTTCTTGTGTTTAATTGATTTACTTGATAAATTCCACCTTTAAAAGCGATATAATGTATAAGTCTGCTTGCTGCACCTTCAAGATGGTTTAATATAAACCCATTATTGGTAAAATCAACAAAAGATTCTCTTAATCCGATAGTTCCCGGAGTGCCAGCTACTGTTGTAGACGTAATAACTTCTCCCCCATATCCATAAGCCATTGTATTACTGGTTCCACCTAAATAGTTACTTTCTCCTGCGATAGTTCCCTGTCCGCCATTTGAAGCAGCCCATCCAATTTGAAATTTTGCATCTGTTCGATATATATCAGATGTACTATCAGTATTTGCAAATATAATTGCATCAGGCTTAAAGCCTACACTTGTAGTATAATTTCCTAAACTTGTAGGGGTATTTAAACTACCAACATATATTTCTTTTAATTCATCACCCCCGAGAGCGAGATAAGAGATACGATAATCATTAACAAATTTAGTATTAACAATGAGAGTAAATCCATCTAAATCCATTGATTGTAAATTGAATTCTCCACCGAGACTATCATAATCACTATATATACCTATTACATTAGTTCCTGACATTGCTGAACTGGTAAGTGATGTTGTTGTAGCGTCTTGCAGAGATATATCTACATAAAATATACTAGAAGCACTGGTTCCCACACCAAATCCATTATTGGAATTGTTTTTGACAACAGCATCTATTGTACTATGTGAACCTGTCCACCAAAACAAAACAACTTTAGGTTGGAAACCAATTCCACTGATTGCCTGTGTTTCTCCTATGTTTTTGACGGTATCCGCATTAAAAGAACCGACTTTACTTAAAACAGTGTTGCCGGGATTATGACTATTTATTATTGGGTTTTCAGATGTTATTGCTTGAGTTGTATCGTTAACTCTTAATGCAATCCCTACTGGTTGGGAATATTGTGCTTGATTAGTGCTGTTGACAACAAGACTGAGACCTTGTTCACTAAGTTTGATACCAAAGGTATTTCCTGAATCCCATAAAAATATATCATGAGAGTATGCCATTTTTGCACCTCCCTTTAAACTGCTAAAGCGCTAGCAGACCTTCCTATGTGGGTTGCATCTTGACTTGCGGATGCAAAATAAGGGTAAACATTATCCATTACAAGAGCGGAGAACGAACCGCTCGCCGTACTTAAGACTGAACCACTCCAAAAATTGTCATCAACTCTATAAATATTTACTTGAACATTTTCTCCTAGTCCTGCTGGACCAGTAAATGAACCACTGACAGTAAAGGTATTGGTATGATAAGTAAGATAGGTTTTTAACCAAAAAAGCGCTGCCGTAGAATAAGTCAAACGATATGTACGCGCAATTTCTATATCCATTTTACCTCTACTTCGTTTTCCATCAATATTAAAATAGTCTAAAGCATCCTCAATCTGTCGATAACTAGATAATTCACCGTCGTTTGTGGAATACCATGAGCAAAGGGTTTGCCACCCGTCTTCATTGTATTCTCCGGTTAATTTGTCCCCATATAAATAAATTAAATTGCTCGCTACTCCAAATCTTGAATTTATTTCATAACCTACTCCGTTTAAATAATAATCGGTGGAAATTATGGTTGGTGTACGTTGACCAGTAGTTAAAACATCATTTTCGGTGGCTACTGTACCTGTCGAAAGCTGAGATGTATTATACCATATAGTTGTATGGCTGTGACATTTTTCACCACCAATCGCAGAATTTGAAGTATAATTTAAATATAAAAAACCTGTTAGTGTATTTGCCGCACCAGTAGCAGCAGTTGTATATGCTTTTATATTAATAGTATTTTTTCCTCTAACTAGGGTTGCGCCGGAATTATGGTCAATTCTGTGTACTAAAGAATGTCCTCCAGAGTTAACTAAAGCGGTTAAAGTATAGGGACGTACTGTTTGAGAACCTGCACCAATATTTAAAGTAGCGCCACCCGCAGATTGTACATATAATAATACCCCCGATTGTGCTAATATTATATTAGATTCCGTTATCCAAAATTCCTTTCCGTTTACATTAGCATTAGAAGCCGATGTACCCATAACGTTTGCTGAATCAGTATCAAATGGTAGAATTACTGAATTCATTACACTTGCAGATGTAGAATCATATTCATATGTGACATAGAGCAAACCCCCGAATGCATCAAATCTATTTGTTAAATCTGAGTAAGCTTTAAAAGCACTAGCAGCGCTTGCGCTGATTGTATAAGCGTCTGTTATTACACCAGAACCATTATTATATTTTGTTAGCCAAATATCGTGGAAAAATGTTCCTGTACTTAAGGCTTCTTCTAAATGACACCTAGGAGCAATTGCACCAGTATTTATTTGATAATTGGCTTTAAAATCTGTAGTTGCTGCGCCTCCATCATTTCCAAACATTTCAAACCATGTTGATTGATAAGTTTTATTTGTTTCGGGGAGAAATGTATCTAATGCCGGAATTTGATTAGCGGGTGCAGGAGTTGTACCACCTGTACCAATTTCAATTGCAGCAGCCGTTAGGAGAGAGCTTCCGCTCTGAATCGGAATCCGTACAGTTTTTATAGTTCTTGATGCTGATGCTTCATATTCATAAGTTATATACAGTTTTGCTGATATATTTGCTACACAAGCAGATGTAGCGGTTGACATTGCAAAACTGGCTTGACAACTATTACTCGCACTTGTCCCAAAATTACTGTTGAAATAATCGGTAACATCACGTATAACGCAACTGGTTTCATGGTCTCCTGTATTAGCTATAGCAGTCGGGGTATAATCTACATCGCTGGCAGCATTACTTCCACAGGTAATGCCTAAACGCCAACCAGAAGTATTGTAAACAGTAGTAAAAGCATCCCTATAATAACATTCTAATATTACTGATTTAAAATTTCTTGATGCTATTTCAGGTATAGTTATACCAATTAAAGTAAAATCATAGCGTGTTGATGCCCCCAGTGATGTACCCGTTCCTATGTTGCTTCCGCTAGTAGCAAAAGCATATTCAACAGTTTTTTCCGCATTGGCTGCCATAGTATCTCCTTCAAATTAATTATTTTTTAATAATATATTCTAACAAATTTAGGTCAGAAGCTGTCCACGCAAGACCTGTAACCGGGTTGGCACTAGCGCTAGTCCCTACTACTGCACTATAGGCTATACCAACAGTTTGTGAACCTGATAATTGGTCTGTACCCCCGCTAGGAAGATAACCTACTTCTATAGTCGAACTATCTCCTCTTGTTTTTCTAATTCTAGTTTCTGGATAAATTCGAAGTATATTTTTCCCTGCACCATCAAAAGTGCTCATCCTATATTGGTCTTTATCACCAGTAGAACTTGCAGAGACGTAAACATTGCTTGTATCTCCATCACTTGGAAATTCATCTACATAAGTATAATTACTACTTCCAGAAGTACTACCGCTGTTAAGAAAATTATTGACAGTACCCGAACCACTAGGAGTGATTTTTACTACAATTCCATCCCCACACCAACTATTATCCACAACCCCGGCAGTATCATTCAAAGCGAGGTCGTCATACATTCCTTGAACTCCCCCGTTTTGGTCAAAATAAAAATTATTAAATGTAGTTGCTGTGGCGGGTTGAGTATCACCTGTATAGTCAATTACCAGATTTCCATCCACATAAACTACGAACTTTCCATTAGGAGCATTATCTTCTTTGAACCATACTTCAATTAGATACCATGTGTTATTATCGGCTACCATAAGGGAAGTTCCTACTACTCCTACAGTAGTAACGGAAGCTTGAAAATGACCAGTTGCATTGAACTTTAATGCAGCGACGACAGTTGCGTCAAGCCTGAAACTAGGAAATGCAGGGCTTGTATTATTAACATTATTGCTTCGGTATCTTACTCTAAGATAGCATTCGGATAATGCAGCGAAGTTTTTATAGGCTTGTTGAGCATTGTTAATATAGTAATAAGGACTTATAGCTGGAGTAGCTGATGCTACAGAAACACCAAGCGTTATATCCCAAAAACTTATATCCTGCATCTCTGCGCCATCAGTAAATATTCTAGTCATATTATCCCTCCTCTTTAACTCATCTCTATAACATATTCTAGGGCATTAACATCAGCTACAGTCCATGCAAGTCCTGTGACCGGATTAGCACTGGCACTAGTTCCTATTGCTTGTGCATATGTTGTATAAAGAGCAACCGAACCACTCATTGTATCTGTTCCTCCATTCGGAAGATATCCTAACTTAATTGTAGTTGAATCGGCTACTTCTTTTTTAATCCTTGCTTCTGAAAATATACGGGTAATACTTCCTATTCCTCCACCAAGATTGCTCATGGCATATTTATCTTTAACACCAGTAGAACTTGCGGAACAATAAGTATATGTAGTAGTATCAGAAGGATATTCATCTACATAAAGATAATTAGCACTTCCGGAAACACTACCGCTATTTGACCAGTTATTTACAGTACCTGAACCACTAGGAGTAATTTTTACAACAATCCCATCCCCGCACCAACTATTATCCATGAGTCCGCTGGTATTGTTGAGAGCGAGGTCGTCTATATCAAAGCTGTCATTAGTACTGGCTGACCGAAAGTAGACATTATCAAATGTAGTGTCGGCTGCTGGCTGAGTATCACCTGTATAGTCAATGACTATATTTCCATCTACACTGAGCACGAACCGACCATTGGGAGCATTGGCTTCTTTGAAATATACTTCAAGAAGACACCAACTGTTGAGTATGATTACTCCTACGGATGTGCCAACTACACCCACCGTTGTTACATTTGCTATCCAGCGGTTTAGTGCATCTTCCGCTATATAAGCGACTGTGGTGCTGCTTAGTCTGAAAGATATAAATGTATGACCTTGTGAATGGGACTTTACTCTCAATCTTACTCTTGCGTAACATTCTGAGATGGCAGTAAAGTTTTTCCATGAGCCCACGTCATATCCATAATGATAATAATAAGAACTTGCAAACGGTGTGGTATTACCAATTGTCACAACCTGGTATAATCCGCTCCAAAATACAGTATCCTGCATTTCTGCGCCTTCTGTGAATATTCTAGTCATAATAAACTCCTCCTTTTATATTTGGTGATATCCGTATTCCATACGAACAATCATATCATCAGCAGAAGCATCAATTGCATTATTGTCCCATATTCTTATGGTTTGTCCTGCTCCTAAAAACTGTGCACCCATTAAAGGGGTTGTTATGTAACTAATATCTCGGGTTATTGTAGAATCTGGAATTCCTCCACCAAATAAATAGTTATAAGTAAGTCCTTCGGGCTGTGTTACTCCTGTTTGCCATTGAGCAATTATATTTCCAGTATCTATAATTTGGATTTCTAGTTGCCTTATTCCAGCCGTTGCTGTTGACGTATATTCTACCCAAATCCATAATATTTCCCATTCTACACCTATTGGTACAGTAAATGTTTTGTCACTATCATTTTCAGTTATATCCTGAGTAAGAGCAATTCTCCATGCTGTAGTCATAATATCTTCTCCTTTGTTTATACCAATGTTATTTTATCAGAAATAGATATTTGGTTTGAATTACTAATTCCCAATTGTCCATTGTATAATATATTTTGTAGTGTTATTTTGTCAGAAATTAATTTAGCATCTGTATCTTTAAGGGATAGAGGTTTTTGATTTTGTGTTAACATTATTTTATCGGAGTTTTGTGATTGAATAGAACTATTTATTGCCAAAGTGGTCATATTGCTAAATGTAACCTTATTAGATGTTATCAATTGAATTGCATTTTTCATTGATAAAGTTGGTTTGTTAGTAACCATCATTCCGATATCGCTAATTGCTTGCAATTGAGCAGAATCATTCATTACTAAATATTTTGAACTGCTAAATAATATTATATTCTCAGACGTTTGTGTTTGAGAAGAATATTGAGTATCTACTCCTGAATATAAGGTTATTTCTATATTATCAACGGTTTGAGTCATTTCTATATTTTGAAGTAATACATAAGAATGTTCTATTATTGATAATGTTGTTTTGTCACTAATTAGTTTTTGACTTATATTGTGTATTATCAATATTTGATATTGGGTAAGCGTTACATTTTCAAAAGTTTGTAATTGAGTTGAGTTATTAACTATTAATCCGTGAGTTTGTGCTGGTAATGTTATTACACCAGAAGTTTGTATTTGTACTGCATTATCAGTTGTTAATACCATGAAGCGCCATGATAGTATAGGCTTACTAGAAGTTTGTAACTGAGTAGAATTATTAATTGCTAAAATACGATATTGAATTAATTGTATCTTATCAGATGTTTGTAACTGAGTATTATTATTAGCTCCCGTAGGAGGATTGAAATCTTCTATGCTCAAATTGCGAGACGCATATTGTATTCTAACTACCATATCATCAGCAGAAGCATCTACTGTATTATTGTCCCATATTCTTATTTTTTGTCCCGCTGATAAGAATGTGGCTGCCCCTAGTGGGGTTGTTACATTATTATCATCACGAACAGTGGTTAAATCCGGGACACCAATTCCAAATAAATATTTATAAGTAAGTCCTCCAGATTGCGTAACCCCTGTTTGAAATTGACCAATTACATTACTGCTAGCATCTTGAATTTGAATTTCGAGTTGCCTAGTACCCCCTGTGGCTGTTGATGTATATTCCACCCAAACCCATAATATTTGCCATTCATAACTTTCTGGAACTGTAAATATTTTATCACTATCATCTGTGTTTGTATCTTGAGTTAAAGTAACTCTCCAATCAACAGGGCGATAAGCCACCCACGAGCCTGTAGAAGCATTCCAAGAAAGTACATCCCCATCATTGGGGGCAGGAACATATACATTTTCAATATTGTCTAATGTTGTTATAGTACCGGAAGTAGGACTCCAAATAGAACTTCCAGAACCATCTGCTGTTAATACAGAACCATATACAGCCGCCCCACTACTTAAATTAGATGCAGTAATTTTACCGCCTTCTGCACTTCCACTATGGTCATGTACAGCGTCTGACCATACATTATCCCAACCTAATTTTCCACCATCGCCAACTTGACTTCCGGAATGAGAATGATTGATTACTGAAGAACCAGAACCTCCTTCTGAATCGTGAACATGGCTTCCAGATGCCGCTTGAAAAGCCCCAATACCTAAACTGTGATGTATAGCACTTGCGCTTGTGTCAATATCATTTGCATGTAAAGATTGGTAAGATGCTGAATTCCAAGCTGAACGGTCTCCTCTAAGTGGTATAGCTGGCATAATTCACCTCACTTTATTTCATAAAGAATACTATTTTCCAAAAAATAACAATTTAAAATATATACATTATCTCTACTTAAATATATCATCCTTTATACTAATACATATATACTATACCAATGATTAAAGGATGAAGACTGTTGCATATTTTCACAATAGACAAGACTGTTATTAAGATTATCCAACCACCCCGTATACGGATGTGCACGATTTGGAATACTGTAAGAGCCTATTGTATCACCAGAAAGACTTCTATGTTTTATTGTATCGTCAGTTTCATCAACAAACCAATAGCTTTCATCGTCGTTCATAAGCTGTGCTCCATAGAATGTCATGTAATATTGTGGAAAGGTTCCTACGTTACTAAGGTTATGGCATCTTATGATATTTCCTGTACCACTAGGTGTTGTTTTGAAGCAATAAGCATAATTTTTGCTTGTCTTAATATACCCACCAACACCAGAACCTACGAGATTAGGATGAGATGAATCAGTATATACCGAGGTTATTGTTGCTGCTACAGGGTCTATTTTTGATATTTCCATAACGGATGCATAATGGTCAGGGAAATAGATATTATCTGGTCTCGCTTCCGTACCAATACAATAAACGCAACCAGTTTCATAATCCCCTCCTAAGCCACGAAGAAAAGCACGAGTGTTATGTTCACCAGTAGCCATCACTAAACCGTTGGTTGTTTGTACAGTACCGTTTACTATATCAACAATATCTGCATATAAATTATATCCATTTGTATATGGTGATACCCAATATCTATCTTGAACAAAAGAATAATCCACCCAATTCGGATTGATACTAACACTATTCCAAACTCCATTTTGAGTATAGTTCTTTATATAAAGAACATTTAGACTATTGATGATAATATATATATCCCTATTTTCTCGCTGCGCAGTACTAACAGCCCATATTACAAATTCTTCGTTTATATCAGTTTTCGAGAGGTCTTCAAAGTCTACAATATACAAAAGCTCTTCTGCGTCATTACCAGGATAACAAATAACTTTTCTACCTTCGAGATAAGCTATAAATCCTCTCCAACTGCTAGAATCGGGGTTGGAATAAAGTGTTACTGATTTGATTGTACCTGTAGCTATTTCGTATTCATGTGCAACAATATCTCCGTAATACAAATCATCAGGTAATATTATGTAATAGATATATTGTTCAGAACAACAAGAAACTTCATCAAGGAAAGTACCATTTACACTATATCCTACCCTATCCCAATCTCCATTGAAATTCTCATAAGTGCGACTTGTACCCATTTCCACAGGTGGTCCATTACGAACACCTACAAACCTCAGGGTTGGACAAATTGTACCGCTACCTTCGAGTTCTATGTTATCATATTCTTTGTATGTCATAGTTTCACCTCATTTTATTCTAATAAATACCATCTTTGACTATATTCATATGGTATAATATCAGTTCGAGAGTATATCAAAACAATACATTTTCCATCTAATATTCTGAGATATGCCATACGATTCCAATTATTAAAAGGAGGACCACCAATAGGATAAAAAAAACTCAAAGGTGGCTCAATTGGGATGTCTCTGCTTATTCCACCATTGAGAGATTTTCCTTCGAGTTTATCTAGTTGAAGGTTCCATACTATATTATTATCCATATCCATTTCTCTATATAGAGCACCACCATCCCCCCAACCTTTAACTAGAGATAAATAAATTTCATCTATATAATTTAAGTTAGGAAAATCATAGAATGGAGCCATTCCTGGCATTGAACTACTACTCGGTTCATCAAATAGATATCCACGATTATGCCCTTGGTCATAGGTTCCAAACGCTAATGATAAAGGTAAAGAAATCTCTTCATCTAGAATAGCTATAGGATTATTAAGGTTTACACTATATACACTAGAACAACCATTAGCTTCATACCATGCCGAAAAATAATACTTGTTATTCGTATAATCTAATGCTCCACCATCTATATACCAATATTCGGGGTCTTTCAATATATTATTTAAAATGGTTATATTTCCGTTTATTATATCCACCATAACAATTTCAATTTGAGGTGCTGGATAATATGGTGGGTTGTAGTTGTCCCATAAACCATTTTCACAACAAACCCCAAAAACAATTAGATTATTGTGTATAGTAGCGGTAGTATGTTGATAATATAGTGAATATAGGTCAGCATTATAATCAAAAAGTTTTACCCAATTATCGAACACTTGACCAGTTGCAATGTTATATACAATACTTCTGCAAACATAATCGAATCCGTCTCCCTCATCTAACATATATAACCAGAACAAATATATACAATCATAAGCTCCATATTTTACATGAAGTGTATGAATATTATCCCATATTCCATATATCGAACCTTCCCATATATCGTAATATTCCCATGAATATATGTTTTCTGTTGTTACGTCATTATCAGTGAAAGTAATCTTTTGAAGACGCATAATATCTTGTACATTTTCAATATAATCTTCTACGATTATATATACTTCATTATCGCTAACTGTAGCCATATCATAAATCCAACCCTCGGGAGGTATATAATGCACAGCATCACCGACTTCATTTGTTGGTATCCAGCATAAATGAGTATCAAAAGTTGGGTCTTCCCAACGAGGTATCATTATAAAAGCATGATTTGCAGACATTTCACAAAGAAAACCATCGAAGCCATATAATGGTGTTAATATCTCCCTTGGTGTCAGTGTGGTAACATTATTCGGTATTGTTTGTCCTAGTTCCCAGGGGTAATAGACCTTGAATCTATAGTCTGCACCTCCTGACATGTGATGTATTAAACAAGGTATCTGGCTTCCCTCAAGAAATAAATTTGCATATTCGTTGTATGTCATAATTTCACCTTATGTTATTATATAATGATTCCAACCATAATTATAACTTGATGGTTGTTGAATTTTCATATTTACTATAATTCTATCTCCCGCTTGCATACAACTACTATTATATCCTGCAACCCATTCGGCAGCGGGTATAGAAATATTACGCATGATTGTTCCATCAAACGCTAATTGTTTTAATGATAGATTTTCCCAATCGAACCACCATAAAGAAGGACCATACTCGTCTATTAAATTAGCTGTACTAGACCAAACGCCGGAAGAATCAAGCGGTAATGTTCCCTGAGATATCATTCCATCTACTTTGTAAAGGCTTCCGGTAGAACTAGATATAATATATGCATTATCTTTTGTTGAAAAAGGTACAGGGTCAAGAATGTCTGTTATTCTTGATATATTGTTGGTTTCGGGATAATATATTATAAATCCTTGGTCTGTAGATGTAAATATTGCAAACTTATTTTGGTTATCAGGAGCAGAACCATACAGCTTCATACTGTTTCCTCCAATTTCTCCGTATACAGGAGAACTAGTTATTAATGAATTATCGCTTAATTTTAGGGAGTGTGCCACAATAAGAGGAGGTCCTCCACCAACATAATAAGAATTACAAACAACCAAATAGTCTTCTCCTAAAAATACAAAATCAAAATTTGGTACATCATCATAACCAATAATTTCTGAATTATAACCAAGTATTTCCCACGCTGTATTTTGTGTATAGTTTCTATACATAAAATGATATCCTGTATATTCTTCAATTTCCGAGTCATATGTATAACTCCATAGATATATCCATAAATCCCCGTTGGATTTCATTAATATTGCCAAACTTCTTGGGTCAGTAACAATACCGTAGTCCACAGATGAACCTGTTTCAAAATTTAAAAGATAGATAGGACATTCCCAGTATGGCTCAATCGAGTAAGACCTTGGAACAACTAATATTTTTCGGTCTTCCAAAAATGACATTAATACACCTGAAGATAAAGAAAAATCATCAAATGTGTTTACCGTTATTTGAGTATTTCCTTTCGTAATAATATTATATTCAGTTATCACTAATGTATCTTGACCAATCCCATGACCAGTAACATCTAGAAAATATATATAGTTTTCATTCACAATATGAGGGTCTGTCCAACAAACCCAATCTTGTCCTATTCCTAATAACACACTTCTATTTTCCCACATGAGGTCAACATTTTCGCTAAGATTTATTGTATTTCTGGTATCCCTTGTTTCTATTCCCATTCCCATAGTGTTAATACGATTATGTCCTGAATTACGTAAGAATCCCGTTCTACAAGGCGTTTCACTACTATTTAAATACACATTACTATTTTCTTTATATGTCATAAAATACCTCTTTTAATCATCTTCTTAAATATCGTGAAAAACTTCTGTTTTAGCATAATATTGACTGTGATATACGTTACAATTTCCACCGTTACTTGAAAAAGCATAACCCACTCCACCATTGCTATCTGCAACAATAGTAGAATTCTCCACAAGCAGGTCTACCCCTAAACCACTTATATATACAGAAACCGTAGAGCCAGAACCACATTGATAAGCATATATTTCACAACCCTTTATCCTAGAAATTTCACTTCCGCTAGTAGTTTCTGTGGCAATCACTGTATAAATTCCATCAGCACTATTTGCTTGATTTATAATCTTTAAATTTTCTAAAAGACAACCGGGTTCTATTGTGACTTGTCCTTCAATGATACTTTCACGGCTGCTAACTCCAACTAAATTAATCCCAGTGGGGATAGAGAAATTTCCAGTTATATCTACATCGGGAAGAAATATTACATCCCCCACTCTTGCCGCAGTAATTGCCGCATTAAGACCAACAGGAGTTGGGTCATACATTGCCACACTAACCCCACCTGAAAATAAAGTTATTTTAATTTCGGTAAGACCGCTTCCACTTCCCCCACCTCCTACTAAGCCCCATAGATTAAGGGGTATGCCATTCCATAGCAAAGCATTTGATATAAGATTTATACTACCGGGATTAATATCAATTTTTTCTGCTGGCTGTATGCCTCCTACTGTTATTCCGGTGGTTAGATTTAAATATCCGGCTTTATAATCCCTTGTCCAATTGTTAAATGCTTGGGAATTTAGATTTATAGCTGTTCCCGCATTCAACGCCTTAGTCATTAAATCATTAAAGCGATATGTCTCATCATTTAGACGTAAACGATTTCCAAATATTAATTTAAAATTTGTGGGATTATCAAAATCTATATCTGCCCCTAATAGTATGGGTAACAAATATCTTCCTGGTTCTATTTCTAATGTAATTTTTTTTCCTAAGTCTAATTGCGCTCCGAAGGTTTGTAAATCTTTAATTTGCAAGAAATTAACACTATCGATTTCAAAACTATATCTCGGCATTGATATTTTTTCTAAAATACCTACGGCTTGATTATATAACGATGCTTGTTGTAATAATTTCGATGCAGAAGTCATAATATCTGTTAATATAATATTATCATTAACATATGATGATTGTATTATAAAAGGTTGTAGTTGATTTAATTGGTTCATACTGAAGTTAGCAGGATTATTAAAACTTAAACTATCTGCTATTCCAGCAAGAATTGTAAAATGTCCATCCATATTGCTCTCTAATATTGCTATTTCTGCTTGTACAGCACTTGCCGCTGTATATAGTACCATCAAATATTCATGAATTTCTACCATTGTTTGGTCATCTATACTGCTTCCGCTTTGCAAATAAAAATTATATTGTGTTTGCCATGTGAGAGCAGAACCAGAAATGGTTGCTAATTGAATATCGTGGTCCATTTTATCTTCACTATCTTCAAATAAACTTAATATTTGAAAACTATATGATGGCATAAAATCTGAATATTTATTTTCCCATTCCCCTATAGCGTCTATTAAAGATGAATCCATCCATTCTGTATTTTTAAAATATTGAAAATTATATATATAATTATTTCCTAATGGATTAACATAAGTGATACCTAAATCACCACCACCAACAACAAAAAGGCAAGTAGCTAATTCATCTGTTACTTCATCAACTGTCATTGACGTAATTACATTATCATGTGAGATAAATATATCTGTTAATTCTATATCTTCATTGGCATCATAAACAAATATCACATCATTAATCGTATCGAAATCAAAGATGCATTCATAGGCTTCTTCGATATCAGTCATTAAAAGATTATAAATACTCGTATCTGCTACATCAAAACTTCTGTATTTAGTATCAATTATATCAGGAATAATATCAAACGTCCAACCAGCAAGATATTGCTGTAATTCAATATATAATTGTGTTAGAGTAACAGGAATTGGACCAAGCGATATTAGACTCCCGCTTGAATCATATAAACCATTTCCAGATACAAACGATGTTAATTTTCTAGATGACAATTCTACTTCTAAAGATTGGCAATCAACTTCTTTATATTTAATAATACCGTCATTATTTTCATTAATACCAGTTATCATGAAATATCCTATACTATCAACATATACTAATCTTCTATTGACAATATATGCATAATATGGCATTAAAATTCCATCAATATATTCATCTGCTCGAAAATTTAATTCGGAAATAGCATTGTATCTTGGAGTATATTTTCTTTCTGATATTCCCCCTAGTGCATATAATTTTTCTTTGTTCGGGTTACATAATGTGAAGGTTGGAATCTCCGCTAGATTAAAAAAATCGAAGTTTATACTTGGAATTCCTGTCATTTTAGCCTCCTATTTTAAACCTCTCTGTAAATTTAATTTCAAATAAATCAACTGTTTGCGGAGAAGAAACTGCTACAAGATTAATTTTTGGTATTAACCTAAACCAATAATTATTAAAATAAGTTAATAAACCAGTTGTATCTGATGTTATCATTTGCATATCATTATTTATTGTAGCTTCTATTGAAGCAGATGGCATATCTGTAAAACCAAACATCCTCTCATTATCTGAATAATTAGTCATGTAAAAAGATGAGGGGGTTGCCCCACTCATTATAAAATGAACTGTTGGATATAGATATTCATCTTCGCTGGATGAGTTATAAATTTCAAGCATTGCTGTGGATGTAGAAGAAGCACTTCCTGAAATAGTTTTTTCTGGTCCATAAGCCCAAGGACTATCACAAGATACTGTACATGTGAAAGCATAGTTCATGTTTCCTATATATTGAGGTTCTGGATTAGTCATAAAACAATTAAAATAAGCCCCGTTTAAATCGTCTTGTAAAATATACAGTTTTTTATATTCCGCTCTACCAAACAACCACGCAGAAATAAGGTCTCTGTCCATTGCACTGATAGGTCTTTGTGTAGCAAAAGTTAGGGGGAACTCTAAAACCGGTTCCTGTGTTCTGCCCAAAAAATAAATTTTTGATTTCCTTAAAACTCTTTGCGACAAAATATTCACATTCGCACTCCCCACACCAGAGAAAAGCCCGGCGCTCTCAAAGGTTACAATCTTGAGGTCGAAAGTTGCAGATGGAATTCCATCATAAGAAAAGTCGAACGCATAGAAAGAACTCATTTTTAACCTCCTTTTTCCATAAACATATTATATATATGTTTCCAACTCTCCCCTTTTAAAATATGATTAATATTTTTAGAAGAACATTTTTTTGAATATTTATCTGAAATTTCTTTTTTTGTAAATTTTTTAATAAAAAATGAATCTAGAATATCTAAAACATCTGATTCCTTAAGTATTGCTTTAGGGTTGTTTTCTCCTGTTCGGTTAGGATGATTTTCGGACATATTCTTTTTTGTCTCTTCAGAATGATGTTTTCCGAAAAAAGGATTATTTTCTCCAGATGAATCCCAATGATTTTTAGACATTTTCTTTTTTGTTTCTTCTAGCCTAGTTTTTCCTTTGTTAGAATTTGATATTCTTGTTTTTGTTTCTTCTGAACAATGTTTTCCAAAATTAGGATTATTTTCCCCTTTGTTAATTTCTCTTAATTTGTTTTTTGTTTCTTCCGAGAGATGCCTTCCTTTGCCTAACTTTTTATGAGATTCTCTTAATTTTATTTTTGTTTCTTCTGATGTAACACGTCCGGAAGAACCATCCCCTCCTTTTGTCATATTATAACCAAATTCCGGATTATTGGTTTTATATTCCTTTATCCAATATATTTCTTTTTCTAACAAAATATTTTCTTCACAGTTTTCTATAATCCATAATTTAAAATTTTCTTTTCCATATTTACACCATGCTTTTCGAAGATGGTCATTTTTATGAATATTATTATTTAATTCTCTTTTATGAGCATTCCATCTTTTATTAATATTTACTGATTTTCCTATATATTTTTTATTGTTTATCATATTTTCTATACAATAGATTCCTGTTTCCATTCTATTCTCCTGTACTCCAAAAAATAAGAATGGGAAACGGGAGTCTCG